>Ga0180431_10002067_pt1 | contig 27237 bp, 17 predicted proteins | sample SS_ome_11_FD_132459 | JGI IMG/M metagenome (GOLD analysis project Ga0180431, IMG submission 132459) | Hypersaline lake sediment archaeal communities from the Salton Sea, California, USA - SS_1_MS_1 metaG | ecosystem: Environmental > Aquatic > Non-marine Saline and Alkaline > Hypersaline >... | reverse complement strand
GTGTGGAAGATGCTTTCCTTATTCCTGCTGCCTGTTGCGGTTATCAGCTCGACCTCTCTATTATCACGGATAACTGTCTTGCGGGTGACTTCAGAGGCATATTCATCAATGTACTTCATCATGGATTCTACAAGGGCGAACGCGGATTTCGGCACGTAATCACGCGGACGAACACTCTCAGCGACTTTAGAAAAGAGTATTGCGCTGTTCTTTCCCTTATATGTATATTCACTGTTCTCTTGAGTATTGACGTACAACAGCCTTTCTTCCCGATAATTTTTCGATGCTTTTATCCCTGATTCCAGACCATACCATTGCTCAAAAGTCATCTCGCCGCTTTCCACAGTTGTTGTCGAAAGGTGCACCCAGGGCTTTTTCTTCATTGCTTCGATCATATCGGCAAATGCCGTGCTCGTTCCGTCGAACGATCCGCCAATATGGTTTATGACAAGCATTACTCCCACAATAATAACCGCTGCCGTTGCGAGTTTGGTTATTGGACTTCTCATGATTATTCTCCATGTTTTTCGGTCTTTTGTTTGCCGTTCGCTTGTTGGCTTTGTCAGACACTCCCTTGCTCGATCCAGATCGCGGGCGGCAATATCGGGACTTGGCTGAAATTGTGAAATCTCTTTAAAACAACGCTTTATTCTCTTCTCGTCCATTTCCGACACAACATCACCTCGTAGTGACACCACATTGTTTCTCCGGGACTATTGGTTTTTCCCGGCCAGAAGTTTTCTAAGCTGAGCCATGGCCTTGGCGCATACCGAGCGTACATGTTGCGGCTTCTTGTCGAGCCGCCGGGCGATTTCCTCGTACGACGCCTGCTCGATATATCGCATCACAACCACATTGCGGGCCAGATCGCTCAATTTGGCCGTAGCATCGAGCACCTGCTCCAACTCTTCGGCCCGGATCATTTTCCCCGGCACCGACGGCCCATCGGCTGTGGGGCAATTCTCTTCTGACAGTTGGAGCGTTGTCTTGCGCGCCCTGCGCCACTCGAACGCGAGATTGACAGCCGCGCGGTGAGCGTAAGCAAAGGGATCCCTGGCTTCATCGAAGCCGTTGGAACTCAACAGCCTCGTGAAAAGCTCCTGCGACAGATCGCCTGCCACGTCTTCCCGGCGTGTCAGCCGTGCCAGGAGCCGATGGAGACGCGGCCCGGAGGTGTCAATCAACTGCAGAATCTTTCTTTGCCGTTTTGTCAAGGACTGCCCTCGATACAGACTTTTGTAGCTACTTTACCATGGCTTTCACAATTACAGATGAAACAAGCACATCCCGCGCACCTCATTTTCAGCAGAAATGCTCCCACTTTTGCGCACGAAAAGAGGCCGACGCTAAACGTCGGCCATAGAATAATCTGACATTTGGCGGCGCTATTCTTAATCTTTGAGCTTCAGGACAATCCGGCCCAGATCCAGTTCTCGTTTGTTCTTGGGCACGTCCAGGAACTGTCCTGCTCGGGCAAACCGTTTCGTACTTCGATAGTACCTCTGGCAACTCATTTCATACTTGCCCGGCACGAGCAAGGCCTCGAACTGCTGCTTGTCCGTAGTATGGTAAAGCAAGCGGTACACCATCGTTTCGGCGACCAGACTCAGATAGGTGCTGACTGATTTGCTAAGAGCATCTCCCTTATCACTCAGTTCAGGGCAGACAAATCGCCCGTAGACTCGGCAGGCGGGTTGCATTTTCAATGTGATAGTCTTTCCAAAATCTTCGTCAGCGATTGGCACTGTGCCGGCCAACTTATTTTCTTCCTGTACGGCATAGACCATGCAGGAATTCTGACGGGAAGCACTGGGACCGAACATCTGCTGCCCCTGCAACACAACGTTTCCATCCGCATCGGAGACAGCACAGTCTCTTCGCTTATTTTGATAGTACCAATAAAGCCGGCCGTCATTGCTCCTGATGTCGCTGCCGATCTTGGCTTCCGCGACGGGCCGGCCGTCTTCGTCAACAAGCCTTACCAGTATCGCAGAACTGACTGATTGCCACACCTCGGCCATCGGACGAAGGCCGACCAGTTTCCGTTCCACTTCGGCGGCAAATTCTTCGCTGGTGATATCCGATGGCCTGGGCTCCAAACGCATCTTTCCCAGAGGAGCCGCCAACTTGGCCATTCCATACAGATTTGCGGCGATCCCATCTACCGCTGTGTCTTCAGCCGGCAGGGGCAGAGTGAACAACGGCCTGAATACTTTTGGCTGGCTGGCCTGTCCTTTTTCCCGCAGCAAGTCTCTGAGTCTGCCCGTTGGCGAAATGCGTACCGACAATTCAAATTTGTCGTCTACACCCAGCCATTGTGCTTTCGGCAATGAGGCGAAACAGCTAACTGTAATATCATCGATCTGATAGTGCCCGAGGGTTGTGTGCGCGTATGGGCGTTCTTCCAGATCGCCGTTTTCCTTCCGCTGCCACCAGCTCGTAAGATCAAAGTGGCCGTAGTGTCTATCGTCGGGTGTGTAATTGCGTCGAGTATCTTCGGTAGGCCGAATGGAGCAGGTCGTAAATACGTAATCGCCGTTCCGTTTCAGTTCGTGCACCGCAAAGAGCATGCCCATTACCTGCTTTGTGGCAATCGCACCGCTCAGCGGGAACAGATTCTTGATCGAATCTTCAGGTTCGAGAATCCCAATATCCGGCCCAAAATCGGCTGTGAAGAGTCTGCGTTCGATGGGCATATCGTAAGAAATAGTTGCCGATTCGATTTCTTGCCAGAGCCCGCCTACGAGTTCCTGCTCTTCATATCGTCGGAACCGCATCTGAGCATCGATCCACATCATCGACCTAATGGCCGGCCTTTCATCATCTCCCGGATGCGTATGCGTGTACATGCTGCAAGCCGAGCCGTCAATTTCCATATCGCCATCCGGGTCGCGTGTGCATTCTTTCAGATACCTGCTCGGCTCGGTGATTTCCCCGGGCAGCCGCATTTTACGGGTGCTTTTGGTCTGAACGGCAAAGTCATTGCCCTGTAGATACTCCCATTCGTGCCGACCATCGTCTAACCTGGTGCGGACTTTGCCGTGACTGATTTCTTCCGTACGCAATCCGAAGCCCTGTTGATACCACAATTCGTGGGCTTTCTTCTTTTGGCCGTCTTCAAAGGAATATCCAACGGCATGAATGGTTTTGGCTTGCTGGAAAGCCTCCATCACCTGTGCGTAAAGGGTCGCCTGGCCAGTTCCGAAGAAAAGGCACAAGCCGAATGCCCCGATAACCGCCGCTGCAGCGGTTGCTCTTGTCATTCTGTTTCTCATGATTATTCTCCATATTGAGATGGGGATTGCTTGTCTTGACTGCCCATTGCGGTCCGCGAAATGAGCCGAGAATTCTCCTGCTGATTGTGCTTGGAGATTGTCCAGAAACTGCTCGTCCGGTTCCGTGGCTTCTCGGTCAACGGCAGAGAGCAGTGACGATATTCGTTTGTCAGTCTGTTTGTCATTCTGTGCCTTCATCGTGAGAACTCCCGCGAACTTGATACTGTATGGGTTATTCTGTTAAATGCCTTCCGGAAGGCTCTTCTGGCTCGAGCCAGCTTTGATCGAACTGCAACTTCTGAACATGTCATCTGCTCGGCGATGTGGCTGGCCGGCTGATTATCGACATACTTGGCCAGCAGCAGCGACTGATACTCTGACGGCAGATCAGTCAGGGCGCGTCGAACTAACGTGGCCAATTCCCTTGATTGGAGTACATCGGGCGGCATTTCGGCTTTGGCGTCAATCCAATCGGATGTTTCTCCGCCCAGGTTGGCCCACCAGTTCTGAGCCTGCCGGAGCGAGGAACTCGGTTTCTGTCTGCGATAGTAAAGAGCTACCTGCCGCCGGCCGATTGTCCAGAGCCAGATCCAGAGCGAGCCGCGATCGGGGTCAAAATGCCGGGCCGAGCGAGCGGCGGCGAGAAAAGTCTCCTGCACTATGTCCGCCACGACCGCCGAATCGTAGCCCACAAGCCGGGAGATGTTCCGCCAGACAGGCTCGGCGTATGCTTCGTACAATTGCAGCCACGCCTGGCGATTGCCTTGCCGCAAACCGTTTGCTATCTCTTGCTCTTTGTTCCTATCCATGCAATGCGCTGCTCAGTAGCCGAAACCATCGATGGCTCAACGTTAGTCATAATATAGTTTGCGCTTGGCCCCCGGAATGTGTCGCGAAAAATCCAATTCTTGTGGTTCATTGTCTGATTATAGGAATAACTGCGCCGAAGTCGGAAGAAAATGAAAAAAAGTCTCAAGCCTGATTTCCACAATTACCAGCCGTAAACGCGGCAACTGTCACTATCAATCCGATCAGCGGCGATTTTCCCGGCATCCCTGAGTCAAGTGTGCCTATAAATCTGTCGATTTGCCAACATTAAAGCAAATGACACCGGCTTTCGGAGCGATGAAAATGGAAAAAGAAAACGAGCGGAGAACTGAGAAGAGATTACGTTATTATTGGCCCATCTGGTTCGCAGAGAACGTTGACCACCAGCTCGCGCAGGGGCAAATGGTCGATATTTCCAGCAGAGGAGCGGCGTTTACATGCTACGCCGAACAGGACTGCCCGTACCCCGGCCAGTACATCACCGCTCGTTTCAGCGTACCTCGATACGGTGAGGATGAGGCTTTCGACATGGCTAACTTCACCCGCTCGGGTCACGTGTGCCGGGTCGAGAACGTCAACAGCTTTCTGCGCAGAGTTGCGGTGCAGTTTGCCGAGCCGCTGCCCTTCAAGCCCGGCGAGCAGGCTAACGACACGACCGATGCAGACCAGACCCTGGAGCCCGCCACAGTATAAGTGAGATTCAGGATACAGGCGACGAAGTCCTACAGGCTACAATTTACTCGCATTTCACAGCGGATGCGTTAATATAGGGCAAAACGTTTTACCGTAACGGTACAGTAAGCTTTGCACAGCGGTAAGAGGAGTATGCCCATGAAAACGCGACGATCCCTTTGTATTGTTCTTCTTTCATGTTCAGCCATCTTTGCATCCGTTCGGGCCGATGAGATCGGCTGGAAGGCGTTCGGCAAAGGCGGCGCGGTGGCCGCAGGCGGCGCCGGAGCGGTTGCTGCGGGAATAACCATCCTCGAGCAGGGGGGCAACGCCGCCGATGCCGCGGCCGCTACGCTGCTTGCGCTGAGCATAACGGATTACGGCTCCTACACTATCGGCGCCGAGATACCGTTGATTATTTACAACGCCAACAAGAAAGAGGTCAAAGTCCTGTGCGGGCTCGGCGGCGCCCCGCTCGATCCGAAGACTATCGAATGGTTCTACGAAAACGGCATACCATCCAAAGGCAGCATAAAGGCCGCACCGGTGCCCGGGGCGCTCAGTCTCTGCATCACCACCGTCAAGCTTTACGGCACGATGTCGTTCGAGCAGGTGGTCGCGCCGTCGCTCGAATTGCTCGATGCCGGCGGCAAGGACTGGTATCCGAACCTCGCTAAGACTTTTCGCAGGCTCATCGAGACCGAGAAGAAGACACGCGGCAATCGGCGGCGGAAACTCCAGGCGGCCAGAGACCGGTTCTACAAGGGCGATATCGCCGATGAGCTTGTGGCCTGGTACGTCGAGAACGGCGGCTTTCTCCGCAAGGAAGACCTCGCCGCACATAAGACTCGCGTGGAAAAGCCGGTCAGGGTCAACTATCGCGGCTACACGGTCTGCAAGTGCGACACATGGACGCAGGGGCCGTATCTCTGCCAGACGCTGCGCCTGCTCGAAGGCTTCGATCTCAAGGAGATGGGGCATCTGTCGGCGGACTACGTTCACGTGCTGACCGAGGCGCTGAAGCTGGGCTTTGCCGACCGTGACAAATACTACGGCGATCCGCTATTTGTCGATGTTCCACTGAAAGCGCTTCTCTCGAACAAATACAGGAAGCTGCGCTGCTCATTGATCGATATGAGCAAGGCGTCCGACGAGGTTCGTCCGGGCGATCCGATTGCCATGAAAGCAGTCGTCGCGGCTGAACCCTGTCGGCCATGGCAGGGGGGCACCACTACGTGCGTCGTCGCCGACCGTTGGGGAAATATGGTCTCGGCCACTCCGAGCGGCAACAGGCCTTACGCGGTCTGCGAGGAGCTGGGAATCGGACACGGCAACAGGCTCAGGAGCCTCAATACTACCAAGGGACATCCCAATCGCATCCAGCCCGGCAAGCGGCCGCGAATCACGCTGACACCGACGATAGTCCTCAAGGACGGCAAGCCCATCGTTGCCATAAGTGTTGCCGGCGGCGATCTGCAGGACCAGACCACGCTCAACTGCCTGCTCAATCACGTCGAGTTCGGCATGATGCCGGCAGAGGCAGTCACCGCCGTTCGCTTCAGCACGGGCCACCAGGAGAACTCCTTCGATCCCAATTCGATCCGCGCCGAAACGCTGGGAACGCTGGCGAGCCTGACGGTCGATGAGCGGCTGAACGAAAGCGTCAGAGATGAGTTGGCCAAACGCGGGCACAAGATAAAGACGACCGCCAGGCCGATTGCTTACCCGGTCATGATCTACGTCGATCCGGAGACGGGAATAATGCACGCCGCCGGTGATCCCAAAGCCAGACGTCACGCCGCGGCTATTGAGTAAATGACATCATCCAAAGGGTGTGGGTTCTGGTTGTTCCTGTTAGGGGATTGTGAGGAATCCGCTGCCGCGGATGTTGTTTCAATAGATGCCTCGACAAGCTCGGGATGACACAGGCACGCCACCAACACAATTAACGTACCGATGGGTGGCAGCCTCAAGCGAAGCTTGGGGATGGCAAAGTTCCAGGAAGTGTCGCAACCATCCCCATCCCGATTAACGGCGATCGCGATGAGGCTGCCACCCGCCGACGTGTCATTGCGAAGGAGCTTGCCCCTAAGGGGCGAGCGACTGCGGCAATCTCAACCTCAGCGTTGGAAGAGCGGTCTATTTTTTTAGGAGGCCTGCTCTGCAGGGCGCGGCAATCGCAACCCCAACGATTGAGATTGCTTCGCTTCGCTCGCAATGACAGCCGGCAGTCGAGGGGCTACAGACTACTAAGTTAGCCATGGCAGCTTGTTCAGATCGACGTTTCCGCCGGATAGAATGATCCCGATGCGTTTTCCCGCAGCGTCGAGACGGTTCGTCAGCAGCGCGCCTAACGGCACGACCGCCGAGGGCTCGACGACGATCTTCATCCGCTCCCAGATACAGCGCATCGCCTGGATGATACCCTCTTCGCTGACTGTGACGATATCGTCCAGATATTCGGTCACTATTGGAAACGTCTTGTCACCCAGCGACGTCAGCAGGCCGTCCGCGATGGTTTTCGGATTCTCCGAAGGAATGAGCGTGCCCGACTGGAAAGAACGATAAGCATCGTCGGCCCCCATCGGCTCGGCGGCGATGACCCTGGTTTTAGGATTTGTGTATTTGACATACAACGCCGTGCCGCATGCCAGGCCGCCTCCGCCTATCGGCGTCATGATAACGTCAAGATCGGCCGCCTCTTCCATCAGCTCCAGAGCCGCCGTGGCCTGACCTGCAATGATCCGATAGTCGTTGTAAGGATGGACAACCGCGGCACCGGTTGCCTCGACGACTTTGTCAAGCGTCTGTTCCCTCGCTGCAAGTGTAGGCTCGCAAAAGGTTATCTCTGCTCCATAACCCGCGACGGCGTCCTTTTTCACCTGCGGGGCGGTCCGCGGCATAACCACATGAGCTTTTACGCCGCGAGTCCTTGCCGCCAGCGATAATGCCGCCGCGTGATTTCCCGAAGAATGTGTAGCCACGCCGTTGGCGGCTTCTTCCTCCGTCAGGGAAAATACCGTATTCGTAGCCCCGCGAAATTTGAATGCGCCCGCCTTCTGGAAATTCTCACATTTGAAGTATATCTCGGCCCCGACCATGTCGTTGATCGTGCGGCAAGTCAGCACCGGCGTCCGATGGACATACGGCCTTATCCTGTCCGCCGCCTGCCGTATCTGCTCCAACCTCGGCGGATTTGCCATGTATGTCACTCCAAACAAAGCCGTTTATGCCCTGTAGGGTGCGATGCATCGCACCATTTATTACTGGCTGGGCGTATAGCCTAATTCTCCCCACATGGCTCTTTGGACTCTGTGGAGGTCCGGGTTGCCGGTCTGAGTAGATTGCGCGTCGTGTCGCCCCTGGCTTTGCCAGTTTTCGTGTTCGGCCATCCAGCGTGTGCGGGGATCGTCGAACTTCAAGTACTCGGCATGGTGGTCGGCCATGGCGATGTTTGTGCCAACATCATGCCGTTTCGTAATTTGATCCCACCAACGCGGCTGGTCGTACCAAAGCGTCCAACTGGAGGAGCTCAGCCTGCCTTCATCCAAAAAAACCATGCGCAAAGCCGGATTCTTGATTTGGCTTCGTTTCATAATCGGATGCATAGCAGGCATCGCCATGTGGCCGCGATGGCCGTTCATGGCGTCGGTAATCGAATACGTAATGAGTTCACCGCGCACACCTGTTGGGCATCTGAAGAGCTTTTCTTCTTTGACATATTCGAACAAGCCCCCGTCGCGCAGACCCTCACGCTGCTGCTCTTCCGATGCGTTTGGTCCCATATAATAAGCCCAGGCCTTCTGTCGTTTTGTGCCGGAGCCGCCGAATTGAGAATTTGTTTCTGCACTTCTATTGGTCATTCCAAAAATAATCTTCCCGTCGTTTTCTTCGGCATACATATCCCAGCCCAGCATTAATTGCTTTAGGTTACTCATACAGGATATACGTCTGCCCTGTTCTTTTACACGGTTGAGCGCCGGCATTAAAATCGCCAGAAGTATAGCAATGATGGCAATCACAACCAGCAGCTCTATTAATGTAAACGCTTTTACTCTCTGCATAACGGCCCCTTTTATCACTCTCTGTTGATCTGGGTTTCAGCTTCGGGTGGCAGCCTCAAACGAAGTTTGGGGCCGGCTTGCCCTTAGTTAACCAAGTTTCCACGGTTTACGATACTTGTAGTGCAGCAGTTTGTTAGCCTGCCTGTTATTAATAAATTTCTCTTCTTTCGGATCCCAGTCGAGCCGGGATTTCGTGGCCAGAGAAATATTGGCTAACAGGGCGAACGTCGTCGAGCGGTGCCCGGTTTCCATGTCGCAGTTGGTTTTCTCTCTGCTCTTGACGCAGTCGCAGAAGTTGCGAATGTGCTGGACAGTAAGATCGTCGTCAATTTTCTCTGCCTCCAGCGGCTCAATTTTCGGATTGCTATCCTGGAACTGCCCGCTGCCTGAGGGTACGATCTTGTACGCCAGGCCCTTGGCGCCGCAGTAGAGGTTGCCTAATGTGCCCCGCAACTCGACCTCGCCGTCCACAAGAGCCGGTCCGCCGTTTGCCTCGTATTGGCCGAAAATAATCAGCGCGCCCGACGGCATCTCAAATGTCACCTGCATCGTATCGGGAATAGTCCGGTCGTCGTCAACGGCGAATCTTCCACCGTGGGCCGAAATCGAGATCGGCGCCTGCTCGGACATTGCCCATCGCATCGCGTCGCAATAGTGCACGCCCCAGTTGGCCATCTGCGAGGAATATGACTGCCACCAGCGGAACTTGTACAAAACGACATTGTCTTTGTATGAGCGTTTCGGACGCGGCCCGAGCCACATGTCCCAATCGAGGGTTTTCGGCGGCTTCGAATCGGGCAACAGTCCTATGCCGTCGGGGTACATATTGCTCACGCGGTAAGCTCGGCCTACGGTGACTTTGCCGATGCTGCCGCCTTTGACGTGCTCGGCGATTTGCGCGTAGGCCTTTGATGAACGGCGGTGAAGACCGACCTGCACGACACGGTTATGCCGCTTCGCAGCTTCGACCATCATTCGGCCCTCGTGGATCGTTACCGACAGCGGCTTTTCGACGTAAACGTCCTTGCCCGCCTGGAGGGCCATAATAGCCTGGACGGCGTGCCAGTGGTCGGGCGTCGCGATGACGACGGCGTCGATGTCTTTACGGTCGAGCACACGGCGAAAGTCCTTGTATCGCGGGACGTCGTCGCTCAGGTTCTCGGTCATCTTCGGGATTCTGCCTCCGAGGGCGTCTTTGAGCCTCTGCTCGACTTTGGAGTAGTCGCGCAGACGATAAGGCTCGTAGACGTCGCAAATAGCCGCGACATCGACGTCGTCCTGCTTCATGAAGCGTGTGAGCAGTTGCGTGCCGCGGTTGCCGACGCCGATAAAGCCGACGCGAATTTTCTCATTGGCGCTGCGCGCCGTTCGGGTCCCGCCGGCGCCGGCCAAATTCAGCCCTAAGGCAACTGCTGCGGCGGACGTTGTGGAATTCTGTAAGAAACTGCGTCTGGTGGTCCCGTCATGATTATCACTCATGTCTTGTCTCCATGAACATCCCCCATCTTCATCAAATCTTCACCTGCGGGCAATATCAGTTGACACTGCATACATTTTGTAGCTTATTATAAATCAATTCCACAAGCGCATAAAGGTAAATTTACGACATTGAACGTGTAAACTCCGGCTAGACGGTGCTATCATGGTCTTTGATTCGTTGCGACAGATTAACCAGGAAAGGTGCCATACACATGAATAACCGTGAAAGAGCCGCCAGGAATCCTCGTAGAATAAAAATCTCACACGTGCTGATCGTGCTGCTTCTTGCCGGCATAGCCGTGTTCGCGATCTTTAGACTCAGGGTAAAATTCCGGCTGAGAGACCGAATAGAGGCCATCCGAGCCGCGGGTTATCCGGCTACGTGCGCAGAGCTGGATCGATGGTACAGCATCCCGCGTGATGCCGAGAACGCCGCGTATACAATGGAAGAAGCCTTTATGATGCTTAATCCGTGGAACAAAGAGAGGTCCGAATCTCTGCCGGTCGCCGGCAGGGCGGAGCTGCCCCCTCGTACTGAACCGATCCCGCCCGAGATGAAGACTCTGATAGCCGAATACGTTGCCGACAACAACGAGGCTCTTGAGCTGCTCCATGAAGCCGCAAAGATCGAGCACTGCCGCTATCCAGCCGACCTGAGCGTAGGTTTTGCGGCTCGATTACCAAAGCTGAGCGAAATGCGCGGTTGTGTCTTCCTGCTGGAACTCGAAGCCATTTTGCATGCAGATGATGGTAATGTTGCGGCTGCTATGCGTTCGATAGATGCGGCCTTCGGAGTGGCCCGGTCGCTTACAGGGCAGCCTCTGAATATCTCTCAACTTGTCCGGGCAGCGTGTCAGGCTAAAGCTGTACAGACCGTTGAGCAGGTTGTTAACAGGGCCGAGCTGACCGATGAGCAACTTATCGAGCTTATCGAGCGTGTCCGCAAGAGCGAGCAAATTTGCGGCATGTCCTGTGCATTTGCAGGCGAACGCTGTATGGGGCTCAGCTTCTTCCAGAATCCGCGAAGCCTGGATCCCGGTGTGTTTGGCGGCGGCGCCCCAGCCCAGCCGTTCCTTGCATTCTACGGCGCCGCCGGCCTTGCCGACGCCGATGCGGTTATTTACCTTGACCTTATGGATGGCTACATGAAAAGCACCGAGCTTCCACTGCACGAGCGCCAACGGGCGGTCGATGCCCTCGGCGCCAAGCTCCGATCGACTTCTAAAATTCACATGCTGCTGCACACGATCATGCCTGCACTGTCAAGAATAACAACCATAGAGCTGAGATCTGTAGCCCAGCTTCGCACTGGCCAGGCCGGATTGGCCGTGCAGCGTTATCGCCTGGCGACCGGCAAGCTCCCCAATAAGCTCTCGGATCTTGTTCCAACGTATATGGAAAGCGTGCCGAAAGATCCTTTCGACGGCGAAGAGCTGCGATACAAGAAGCTCGATCCCGGCTTCGTGGTTTATAGCATCGGCGAGGACCTGAGCGACGACGGCGGCAGGGAAAGGCCGGCCAAAACCGTGAAAGATGGAGAGCCAGTCAAGTGGGATGTAACCTTCATTGTTGAGCGATGATTTACAAAAACGGAGACTATGAAGTGCAAGATAACGAGAAGACTCCAGGAAAGCGCCGGAAAGTAACGTTCTTTCGCGTAATGGTAGTCTTGCTGCTTGTTTTCGGCTGTGTTTTCGCAATCTATCGCTTCCACCTGCGTTCGAAGCTCAATGCCAAAATCGAAGCCATCCGCGCCGCGGGTCATCCTGTGACGTGGGCCGAGTTGGACAAGTGGTACTCTATCCCTGTTGATGCCGAAAACGCCGCGTATACAATCACAGATGCCTTTTCCTGTTACGTGAAATCTCAGGATGACAAGCTCTTGCCATTACCAGGTCGAGTTGGTCTGCCACCTCGGACCGAGCCTCTGAGTGAAGAAACCAGAGTTGTTGTCGTCCAATTTATTACCGACAATAAAGAGACCTTGGAACTGCTTCACGTTGGCTCCGCAATAGAGCACTGTCGCTATCCTGTCGATTATACCGCCGGTATTGAAACACCAGCTCCGCATTTTCAAGAAACCAGGGAAGCAGCAATGCTCCTCGAAATCGAGGGCATTTTGCACGCTGAGAACAATGAACCTGATTTAGCAGCCAAGTCGGCGACTGCCGCTCTCGGGATTGCACGTTCGCTTTCAAAAGAACCGACTCAGATTTCTCAACTTGTGCGTGGAGCGTGCCAGAGATATACAGTATCAAGTCTTGTACGTATAATCAACCGAACTGAATTCACAGGTGAGCAATTGGCCGGCTTGAGTCGAACCTTGATCGAAGCTGAAGGTATCGACGGAATGACACGTGCATTGGTGGGTGAACGATGTGTCATGCTCACGATCCTGAAAATGTCCCCGACGGAAATGTCTCGTGTTTTGTCACTTTTGGCCGGGCTTAAGCAGTCATCCAATTTTGTTTCTAAACTGGGGGCAATGAAATTAGCTCTAAACAAATTTGCCGGTTTGAGCGACCGAAGTCTGATCATTCTTCTCGATCTATTTGAGGATTATATAGAGGCTTCCCGCCTTCCTGTAGATGATCGCCGTGAAATAATTGGTAAAATCGACGTCAGATGTCGAGAAGCAGCAAAGAGAGATTCATTATTGGCACGTCTATACATAGGCAACCTTTCTGGTATCGGGGAGCGAAACTTGATATGCATCGCTCAACTTCGCGCCGCACGGGCGGCGCTTGCTATCCAGCGTTATCGTCTGGCTAATGACAGGCTTCCCGATACGCTCGACGATCTTGTGCCGGATTATCTTGATGCCGTGCCGATTGATCCTTTCGACGGCGAGCAGCTTAGGTATAAGAGGCTTGAGGTCGGATTCGTTGTGTATAGTATCGGCGAAGACAAAGACGATGACGGCGGCAAGGAAAGATATCCTGCGGGGCAAAAGAAGAGACAACCTCATGAGTGCGACATAACTTTCATCGTCGAGCGATAGGGCGGCGGAAAAAGTCAGCTATCGGCTTGCCATTCGGTCATTCCGAGCCTTTGAGCCGCTTCGCGGCAAGTGTCCGGAAGAAAAAGGCCCTACATGTCATTGCGAAGGAGCTTGCCCCTAAGGCGCGAGCGACTGCGGCAATCTCAATCCTTGCGGCAGGAGAAGGGCTCATTTTCTTAGGAGCGAAGCGAAGTGTCGTCGAGGAATCTGGTCGGCAATTTCAAGGATTCTTCCATACGATACCAGATTTCTCCGCTGCGTAATGCTTTGCATTACTTCGGTCGAAATGACGGCCTGGCAGCGGTAGCCATGGTTTGTAATCGGCGATAAACGCACAGGAAGCGGATTTTTTTCGTATATTTGGGCAGATACCGGTAATAATCTGTAACGATTACTGCCAGATAGCGTCTATAATGATATATGAGCGGTCCGTACTCGATGAACGCCGGGTTGGATTTGCGCTGCCAAAGCATGATTGAACGTCTTGACGAGAAAGGAGTTAGATATGTTCAAGCCACTCGACAGGCGAATTCGCAATGTGCGGCTGAGATGCAGCATTAATCTGCTGCTCAGGAATTCCGGGCGGATTTTGGCAGCCGCCGGGATTGTGGCCTTTCTCACCGTGCTGACAGAGCGTCTGTTTGCTTTGACCGTTATTACACCCGCTACGTTTTGGGTTTTCTGGGCGGTCGCGATGGTGCTGATCCTTGCGCTGTGGCTCATAAGACAGCCCAGCCGCATGCAGGCGTCCTTGCTGCTCGACGAGCGGCTAATGCTGCACGAGAGATTCAGCACGACGCTGGCGCTGGAGAAAATGGATGATCCGTTCGCAGCCGCGGCACGCAGGGAATCCTACGAGAGGGCCGGCCGCGCGGATATTAGTGGGCACTTCCCGATTCGACCCTCGAAGTGCTGGATTTACACCGTCAGTACGTGGCTGACGGTTATGGTTTTGGCGCTTTTTATGCCCCAGAAGGACCTGCTCGGATTTCTGAGAAAACAGGAGCGGGAGCAGGAGAAAACCCGCCAGCTCGAAAAGGCCAAAGTGGTTGTCAAAGAGGCCGCAGATCCGGTCAAATCGACGGTAGAGCGGCTCGGCGAGCCTGATCTGGCCGATGCTCTGAGCAAGTTGGACGAGGCGCCCGGCGAAGCTGAGCCGCATGAGATCAAACGCCATGCTATCCGCCAGCTCGGCGACCTCTCGGACAAAATCCAGAAGATGCAGGACAACACCCAGCTCGAATCGGTGAAAATGCTGCAAAATATGTTCAAAAAGCTGCGCGGCTCGGCCGATCCTTTTTCACAGAAATTACGACTGGCGCTGGCCAAAGGCAAGTTCGGCCAGGCCTCCAACCTGCTCAACCAACTGCAAAAGGACCTGGCCCAGGGCAAGCTTACGCCGGAGCAGCGGAAAGCCATTGCGGAGCAGTTGCAGCGGTTATCAAAGCGGCTGACGGAGCTTGCCAAAAATAGTGAAGAACTCGAAAAAGAGCTTCAAAAGCAGGGACTGGACAAGAAGCTCGCCAAGCTGAACGAGAAGCAACTAAAAAAGGCCCTACAGAACGCCGGGCTCGATCCGGAGAAGATCGAAGAGTTGATGAAAAAGGCCGCTGCCAGCCGGATGGCCATGAGCCAGTGCGCAGGTTTGGGCAAGGCGATGGCTTCTTGCGGCATGGGCGCCGGCGGTTTGTCCGGTGATGAGCTGGCCGCGGTTATGGACCAATTGGACGGATTCGAGAGCCTGCAGCAAGAATTGAACCTGACCCAGGCGACTCTTGATGAGATAGCCCGGGCAATAAGTTGTCTCGGTGAGGGAATGTGCGAGGGGCCCGGCGGCTATGGACCGTTTGCCAAGGGAGATTCCAGCAGATCGGGTCCCGGCACCGGCGGCGCGGGAATCGGTTACGGTCCCCGCAAAACCGACGACAGCGGCGGAACGGCCACGAAACGAGTGAAAACCATCAACAAGCCGGGGCAGGGCCCCGTCGTAGCCAGTTGGTATTTCAAGGAGTCTCAGATAAAAGGCGAGGCGGTGCGCGATTTCAAAGAGGTCGTCCAGGCCGCACGCGAAGGCGCTGCCGAGGCAATCAGCGAGAACGAAATCCCGCGCAGGTACGAAGATGCCATAAAGCAGTATTTCGGCGGTCTTGAAGATTCCGGTGGTGATTGATAAAAACACTGCACCCTAAGAATACCGAAATCATAACAAGTAAGTTTGTGAATGGATTAGATAAGGGTGGCAGCCTCAAGCGAAGCGCTCCCCTGAGCGAAGCCGAATGGGTTGGGGATGGCTTCTCTGGGAATCACCATGGCCAAAGCCTTCGGCTTTGAGGCTGCCACCCTGTTGAATATTGACTAAGTGCAAATTCAAAGGTGACAAACTACTACGAGTATGCCAGAAAGAAAAACAGTCGCTTATTCGGGCCTTGTCTCAGCCCTGACCATCCTGGTGGTTTTGCCTTTCTTTTCATGCAGGAAAGGCGCTTATCAAGACGGCGGGCAGGTCGTATTGTATTGCTCGGTGGATCAGGCCGTTGCCGAGCCGATAATTGCCGAATTCGAAAAGCAGTCGGGAATTGACGTTCAGGCTCGATTCGACACCGAGGCCAGCAAGACCGCCGGGCTGGTTCAGAAAATCAGAGCCGAGGCCGAGTTGCCCGTTGCCGACGTCTTCTGGTCAAGCGAGATATTTTACACGATTCGCCTCGCTCGCGAGAATCTGCTGTCTTCATACAGCAGCGGTGCAACTATTAGCCGGCCGTCGCTGTATTCCGATCCGAACGGCCGGTGGTACGGCTTTGCCCTGCGAGCGCGAGTGATCGCTTACGGCACAAAGAGGGTATCCGCCGAGCAAGCCCCCAAATCTCTGGAGGATTGTCTCGATGAGAAATGGAAGGGCCGGCTGGTTATGGCCGCCCCGGAGTTCGGCACGACCGGCGGGGACGTGGCAAGCTGGTTCGCCCACTACGGCCCGGATCGCGCGCGGCAGATTCTCGAAGCGCTCAAGGCCAACGAAATACGGATAGTATCCGGCAACAGCACGGCGGTGAAAATGGTGGCGACCGGGCAGGCCGACGTTTGCTTCACCGACACCGACGACGTCTACGCCGCTCGGCGAAACGGCTGGCCCGTTGCGATGAACTTTCTCGATCAGGCCGGCGACGGCGTCCTGACGATTCCGAACACCGCTGCGGTCATCAAAGGCGCAAGGCATCTGGAAGAGGCCGCCGAGCTGATGGATTTTTTGCTTAGCGAGCAGCTCGAGCTGATGCTGGCCCGCAGCGATTCGCACAACACACCCATTCACGAGACTCTGACCGAACAGTTCGAGTCGTACGCTATTGAGAAACCGCTGAATGTTGACTACGACAAGATCGCCGATCAATTGCCGACTGCGATTAAGACTGCGGGGGAGATTCTTCGGTGACAAATGACACGGGGCCAAACCGGATTCTGACGATAACTTCACTTGCATTGTGGGCGGTAGTTATCTTTCTGCCGCTTGTGGTTTTCTTATCACAGGCGTTGCTGCCGGGTGCGGAGCTGGAAACGTCATCGCGGATTGTCCCGGCGGCGTTGCGCTCGGTCGCATTGGCGGCGATAATTGCCGTTGCGGCCGTTATCTTTGGCTGGGTGCCCGGGCGGCTGCTCGGAACCTCGCGAAAGTGCAGGGATCTCTTGCTGTTTCTGTTGCTGATGCCTCTTGTATTGCCTCGCTATGTCCTCTATTACGCATGGACTTTGCTGCTTAGTCCGACGACGCAGTTGGGGGCGTTTCTGTCGGGCAGGCCCGAAGTCGCCCGGTTTGTCGGCACGTTTACCTCGTCGATGGTTCTGGTCCTGTGGTATTGGCCCCTGACGGCGCTGCTGATCGCCCGGGGATGGCGAAGCGTTGACAGGCACGTTTGGCAAAGCGCATCGCTCGATGCAAGTCGCGCGCAAATCTTCAGAAATATCACGCTGCCTCTGCTTGCCCGACCGCTGATCCTGGCTTTCGGCGTATGTTTCGTTCTGGCTTTGTCGGAGTTTGCGACTTTTCACCTTGCCGGCGTCGAGACAATCGGCACGGAATTAGCGGTGATGTACGAAGAGAGCGGCTCCGAGAGCCGGCTTGCCGCAGCGGCATGGCCCGTTGTGGCGGTTGCGCTTGTTATGGCGCTGGCAATCGGAAAAGGCTCGCGGTCCTGGGGCCCGAACGCCGCTGCCGTTACGCCGGCCGAGCTTAAATCGAGCAAATGGCAATGGGCGCTGCTGATACTTCTGCTCGGAGTCTCGTTAATAGCTCCGGTTGGACTGTTGATCGGCAATATGGCGAATACGCAGGCGCTCCGACAGTTCTTCACGCTCCATTCGGACGACCTGGCCTGGTCGTTTGCCATTGCCGCGGTTGCCTCTGTAATGGCTTATCTTATTGCGCACGGAGCTTTGTCTTTAGAGACCGTGAGCTACGGAAGCAGGCGAAGATTCTGCCGGTTGCTTTCAGTCCTGGTGCGGACGACCATATTGCTGGTAATGTTCGTCCCGGCTTCGCTGATAGCGGTTTCATTTATCAGGATACTTGCGGTATGCAACGCCCCGATGGCCGTCAGGCAAGGCTGGTATATCGTTTCGGCAGGGCAGGCGGGCAGATTCGCAGGAATCGCTTTGATTTTGCTTGTTCTGACTCGATCCGTCCATCGCAGAGTGCTGTCGGAAATGGCATCGCTCGACGGCGCCTCCGGCTTCAAAGAGTGGTTGTACGTGCACCTGCCGAATACCTGGCCTCTGTTCGTCGGCACATTTCTCCTCGTTGTGATGTTCGGCATCACCGAACTTTCGGCTACGATGGTGCTGCTGCCCGCGGGCCTGCCGAATTTCGCTCAGCGATTGCTCAATCAAATGCACTACGCCCGGGACCAGCAGGTTATCGCCTCCTGCCTTGTGCTGATTTGTATGTTTCTCGTTTTGGCGGCGTGCGTTGTGCTGTTGCTGCGCGCCATGCGGGCGCGCTGGCTGACGCTGTCGATAATATTTGCCGTCTGTTTGATACCTCTCAACGGATGTGACGGCAAGTCCAGTCCTCCCGAGAAAACGAAAATCCTTTCCTCTTTCGGCGAAACCGGACGAGGGCAGGGCCAGTTCATCAAACCCCGCGCCATCGACATAGCAGAGGACGGCACACTATTCATAGTCGACAAGACGGGAAGGATTCAAAAATTCGGCCCGAAAGGGAATTATCTCGCTACCATAGAAATGCCGCTGATCGAAAGGGGTAAACCCACCGGGCTGAGCATCGCTCCGAACGGCAACGTGTATGTGGCCGATACGCACTACCATCGAGTTCTGATCTTCTCGCCGGAAGGTGAAGTTGCCGGCGAATTCGGCAGTTTCGGCGAGGACGAGGGATGTTTCATTTATCCCACTGATGTTGCTTTTGCCGGTGACGGCAGAATCTTTGTAAGCGAATACGGCGGCAACGATCGCATTAGTGTTTTCACCGGCCAGGGCGATTTCCTGTTCTGCTTTGGCTCTCTCGGCGGCGGGCGCGATCAATTCAGCCGGCCGTCGGCGCTCTGCGTTGATAAATCGCGCAAGCGTCTTTATATTGCCGATGCCTGCAATCACCGCATCGCAATATACACTCTCGACGGCGAGCTTGTCGAATACATCGGCTCGGCCGGGCGGGACAGGGGCCGGCTCCGCTATCCTTACGACCTGACACTGATGGCCGACGGGACAGTTGTTGTTTGCGAATACGGAAATAATAGAGTACAACTATTCGATGCCGAGGGCCAAAGTCTCGCCGTTTACGGCCGGCCGGGCCGTCAATTGGGCGAGTTAGCGTGCCCCTGGGGCGTGGCGGTCGACGCGAAACGACGGGCCTTTATTGCCGACCGCGACAATATGCGAATTCAGGTGTGGCAGTTATGAATTATTCTTACGGATTTTATTTTGCTCAGCCCTTGTGGCTTTTCGCGTGCCTGTTGCTGGTGCCGATAGTCTGGCTCGGCAGGAAGTATCTGACCGCTCTGGGGCCCGTGCGAAGGAAACTGGCGATAATTCTGCGCTGTCTGGTCACGCTGTTGCTAATCGCACTGCTGGCGCGCCCGATGCTCAGCAGAACAAGTCAGCGCGTTACTTTGATTCCGGTAATAGACCGCAGTCTGTCCATCCCGGCGGATCGTCAGGAGGCGAGCCTTGATTATCTCGAAAAGGCGGTGGCCGGCAAGGCGCCGCGCGATCAATTAGCCGTCGTTGACGTTGCCGAAGCCGCGAGCATCTCGAAACTGCCCTCAGGTGACGAGGAAATTCGTCGCAGAAACACGACGCTAACCGGAGGGCAGACCAAGCTCGCCGACGGCATCCAGATGGCAATGGCGATTGCGCCGCCCGATACTGCCGTTAGGATCCTGCTCGTCAGCGAGGGCAACGAAACAGCCGGCGACCTGAAGGAAGCGGCCCGAATCGCCGCGGCCAATAAGATTCCTATCGACGTGCTGCCAATTCAGTACCAGTATTCCAACGAGGTGATATTCAAGCGTCTGGCTGCACCGGCCCAGGCCAGAAGCGGCCAGACCGTCTCGCTGCGATTTATTCTCAACAGCACGGCTCAAACCAACGGCAAGCTGATGCTAAACCTCAACGGCGAGCCCGTCGATCTGGTCCCGGATTCATCGGAAATAGCCGTACCGGTCGAACTCGACCCGGGCACAAACGTCAAGACTATCTCCATGCCCGTCGGCACTCGCGGCATACATGAATTCGAGGTAGTGTACATGCCCGATGGGCCGGGCCAGGACCAGATCGTCCAGAACAATCGCGCCAGCGCCGTGACGTACGTTGCCGGGCCGGGGCACGTTCTGGTCGTGGACTCCGACGGCTCGTCTTCGCAGACCCTCAGCAAAGCATTAGAGAATTCCGAGATCGACGTGCGATACAACACGGTAGCCGATTTTCCGGACAACTTGTCCCTGCTGATGGACACCGACGCCATTATCCTGGTCAATACCGGGTGCGGCAGCTTCACTTACCAGCAGCAGGAGATGCTTTGCCGTTACGTCACCGACCTTGGAGGGGGCCTGATAATGGTAGGGGGGCCTGAATCGTTCGGCGCCGGCGGGTGGATCGGCTCGCCCGTGGCGGAAATCCTTCCGCTGGACCTGGACCCGCCTCAGAAAAAGCAGATGCCCAAAGGCGCTCTGGTCCTGATCATGCACGCCTGCGAGATGCCGCAGGGCAATTTCTGGGGCCAGAGGGTCGCGGTCGCCGCGGTGAATACCCTGAGCAGGCTGGACCTGGTCGGCGTCCTGGCCTACGGCTGGCAGGGGGGCCTGGGAGACTGGGTAGTTCCCCTTGCTCCGGCCGGGGACAAAAAGGCGGTAATATCAGCCATCAAGCGGATGACGATGGGCGACATGCCCAGCTTGCACACTCACCTGCAGATGGCATATAAGGCACTTAGCAACTGCGACGCCGGGCAAAAGCATGTAATAGTAATCAGCGACGGCGATCCTCAGGATCCCAGCACTCAATTGCTGAATCAATGCAAACAGGACGGAATCACATGCACGGGCGTGGGCATTTTTCCGCATTCACCCAAAGATGTTCAGAGCCTCCAGCGGGTAGCCCAGATCACCGGCGGGCGCTTCTACAACGTCAAGGATCCTCAACAGTTGCCCCAGATATTCATAAAAGAGGCGCAGGTGGTCAGGCGCGCTCTGATACTGGAAGAGACGTTCTCGCCCCGAATCAGGTACTCGCTGAGCGAGATTATACAGGGTTTGCCGTCATCGCTGCCCAATCTTGACGGCTACGTGGTAACCGGCGCCAAAGGAGGGCTCAATCAGATCGTTCTCGAAAGTCACCAGGCCGATCCGGTTCTTGCCACCTGCCAGGCGGGAATGGGCCGGTGTGTGGCGTTCACCAGCTCGATCGATACCCGCTGGGCGTCGAGCTGGCTTCAGTGGCCCGGATTCGAGGGATTCTGGGAGCAGGCAATCCGCTGGGCGGGCAAGCCGGCTCAATCCACCGATTGCGAGGTCTCGGCCGACATTCAGGGCCGGCAGGTAACGGTCAATGTCGAGGCGATAGACGCCGAAGGCAAATTCATGCAGCTCGCCAATATCGAAGGTCAGGTCATATCGCCGGACGTTGAGAGCGATGCCATGGAGCTTACGCAGGTCGGGCCGGGGCAGTACAACGGCCAGTTTCAGGCGACCTCGTCGGGCAGCTATATAGTTAATCTGCGCTACAGAAAGCCCGGTGCGGGCGACAAGACCCATTTTACTCACACGACTGTTACGATTCCGTTTGCTCCGGAGTTTCGCGATCTGACCGACAATGCAGCCTTGCTTGCGGAGGTCAGTGACATCACGGGCGGCCGCATTTTGGATCCCGATCCCAACGAGGCCAACATATTCGACTCGACCGGTCTGAAATTTCCGGAAAGTCAAATGCCGCTGCTGCGCCCCTTGATGTTCGTCTGGCTTGCGTTGTTCCTGCTGGACGTGGCGATGCGCAGAGTGGTGCTCGATTTTCGCGCAATAGCCCGCAAAGTTGCCTTTGCCTTTAGGTACGGCAAGACCGAACTCAAGGCGGACAAGACCCTCGAACGTCTGCGGGCAAGACGGCATAAACTTCGCGACCAGCTTGAGGCGCGCAAAGCCGCATCGGTCGCCTCCAAACGTTACAAGGCGAGCGAGCAATTCGAAGGAGAGCTGCCCGTTGCGGACACGAAACGCCCCGCCAGGCCGCAGCCCGAGAAGAAGCCGGCCGAACAGGCGCCGGCAAAGCCTGCACCCGGTGAGGGCAGCGAGCACATTCAAAGGCTGCTGAGAGCAAAAAGAAAAGCGGCCGATCCGGACGCAAACGACGAGACTGAAAATTAATATATTCGGGAGACCATACAAATGGCAAAAGATACAAATGATGTTGAACAGCAGTGCCGGGATTTTCGTCAGATGTTCGATTCGCTGCGCCGAGAGATCGGCAAGGTCATCGTCGGCTATGAAAGGATCGTCGATAACGTGCTGATATCCCTGTTCTGCGGCGGACACGTCCTGCTCGAAGGCGTTCCCGGCCTTGGCAAGACGTTGTTGGTGCGCACGCTGAGCGACGTTTTTTCGCTCGAGTTCAGGCGCATTCAATTTACGCCCGATTTGATGCCGGCCGACATCATCGGCACAAACATCGTAATGGAGGACGCGAAAACGGGAAAGCGCCAGTTCCAGTTCCAGACCGGCCCCATCTTCGGGCAGATTATCCTGGCCGATGAGATCAACCGCGCCACTCCCAAGACGCAGTCGGCGATGCTCGAAGCCATGCAGGAGCACTCGGTAACCAGCGGCGGCGAAATCCGCAGGCTGCCCGAGCCGTTCATGGTGCTGGCGACTCAGAATCCCATCGAGCAGGAAGGCACATATCCGCTGCCGGAAGCGCAATTGGATAGATTCTTCTTCAAGCTGATAGTGCCTTACACTAATCGGCAGGAACTGCGATCTATCGTCGATCGTACTACGGCGGGCCGTGATCCCAAAGCCGGTTTGGTCGTCGGCGCCGAGGGGATAATGGAGGCTCAGGAACTGGTAAAACACGTGGTAATCGCCGAGCATGTGCAGGATTACGCCATCCGCCTGGTATTGGCCACGCATCCGCAGGGAGAATTCGCTGCCGAAGTGACGAACCGCTTCATTCGTTTCGGTTCCTCGCCCCGAGGCGTTCAGGCCCTGGTCCTGGCCGGTAAGGTCAGAGCGATGCTCGACGAGCGCTATCACGTGAGTTTTGCCGATATCGAGAGCTCGGCGCTGCCTGCATTGCGTCATCGTATCCTGCTGAACTTCGAGGGCCAGGCCGAAGGAATCACAACCGACGAAGTAGTTGCAGATATACTACAGGGAACCCCCAAGAATCTGGAGCAGCAGCTTGATGTCCCCTAACGCAAGACGACTAACCGATCTGCTCGATCCGGCTTTCATGAACCGGCTGGACTCGCTTGACGTGCTGAGCCGCAAGATTTTGCAGGGCAAGCTTCACGGCGAACGGCGATCAAAGCGCCGCGGCCAGAGCGTGGAGTTCGCCGATTATCGTCCTTACGTCGCCGGAGACGACCTGCGGTTCGTCGATTGGAACGTCTACGGGAGGCTGGAACAATTGTTTCTCAAGCTCTATCTCGAAGAGCAGGACCTGACCGTGCACATCGTTGCCGACGGCAGCGCTTCGATGAGCGTTGGCAAACCGTCGAAGGAGCTTTTCATCAAGAAGCTCGCCGCCGCTCTGGGTTACGTCAGCCTGGTCAACAACAATCGTGTGACCATCAGCTTTTTCGACGACGGCGTCAAGGGCCAGCTCGCCAACATGCGCGGGCGGAACTACCTGCACCAGATGGCCGAGTTCCTGCTGACCACCGAGTGCGACGGCTTTTCGGATTTTGACAATGTAGGCCGGCAATTAGCCGCCGGGCGCATCGGCTCGGGCGTGATGATCGTTTTGAGTGATTTTCTCTTCAAGGAGGGCTACGATTCCGGCCTGCGGCGGCTGATCGGCAGGAATTATGATCTGTATGCTATCCAGGTGCTGAGCGACCAGGAGCTGTCGCCCGATCTATCGGGCGATCTCAAGCTGATAGACGTCGAGGACACGGACGTCGCCGAGATTACCGTCGGCGCCGCGCTGACCAAATATTATAAGAAGAACGTCACCGCATACTGCAACGAGCTTAGGGCTTTTTGCACGCGCCGCGGGGCCGTTTACGTGCTGGCAAAGTCGTCCGATTCGGTCGAATCGCTCGTGCTGAACTATTTACGCCGGATTCGACTACTGAAGTAAAAAAATGCAAAGATCAAATATCATATTGAAGAAATTGTGGAGTAGATACGTCGTCTATCTTAGTAGTTGTCGACGAACGCATTGGAATGTGTACAAACAGACCGTAGGATGGGCAACTTGTACCTTAGGCACTTGTTGCCCATGCTGTTAATTTGCGCCTCTCCGCATGGGCAACAAAGTTGCCCATCCTACAAAGCTAAGTGGCTCGAACTTTTGATGTTTGATTGTTTCAATGAGGATATACACGTATGGAATGGCTAACGCCTTTGACAGCTCTTTATACAGGCCTGGTCGCTGTGCCGCTGCTTTTGCTGCTGTATTTCCTCAAGCTCAAGCGGCGTGAGCAGATCGTATCGAGCACGCTGCTGTGGAAGCGTGCCGTTCAGGATTTGCAGGTCAATGCTCCATTCCAGAGGCTGCGGCACAACATTCTGCTGCTGCTGCAAATGCTGGCGTTGCTGGCCCTTCTGCTGGCTATTGCCGGTCCGATCCTTTCGCTGCTCGCCAGCTCGGGCAGCCGATATGTATTATTGATTGACCGCTCGGCAAGCATGAGCGCCACGGACGTTGAGCCGAGCCGGCTGGAAGTTGCCAAAGAGCAGGCAAAGATTTTCGTCGAGTCGTTGCGCGCCGGCTCCTTCTTATCGCTGACCGACAAGTCCGACCAGACGATGGTCATTGCCTTCGACAGTCATGCCAAGGTGATGTGCAACTTCACGGCGGACAAACAACAATTGACTGGTGCGATAAATTCAATAACCCCCGGCGACAATACTTCATCTCTGGCCGAGCCGATTGTCGTTGCCCGAGCGTTTGCCCAGTCGCCCGGCGTCGAGGCCGAAATTCTCACCGCTGAGGATCCGGCACAACTCGTATTATTCAGCGACGGCAAGATCCGCGATCTGGACCAGATCGTGGTTGGCGAAGACGAGCTGGTTTTTCACTGTATTGGCCAATCGGAGCAAAACGTGGCTATTACCGCGATGCAGGCGAGGCGATCATACGAGAATCCGGACGAGGTGAGCGTCTTCGCAACAGTTGCCAACTACGGCGATTCGCCGGTCGGGCGCGACGTCCAGTTGAGTATCGACGGAAACGTGCGTTCGGTGCGGCAAGTGACTATCCCGGCTCGCAGAAAACCGGCCGGCGCAACGGACGCAAATCAGCCCGGCAGGGTTGCGGTTGATTTTTCATTGACGTTCGCAGAGGCGGGAGTGCTCGAAGTAAGGCAGTTACCCGCTTCCGGCGGATCGAGTGGCGACGAGGATCATCTGATTTGTGACAACGCTGCCTGGTCGATTCTGCCTCCTCCGAAGAGATTGTCGGTCCTGCTGGTTACGAACGGCAATCCGGTGCTCGAGTCGGCGATGCGTGCCTGTTCGCTCGCGAAGCTCGATGTGAACGCGCCGCCTGAGTTCGAGGCTCTGGATCGCGCGACTTTCGAGATCGAACAGCCTTATGATTTCATCGTCCTGGACAACTACGTGCCGCAGACTTTGCCCAAGTGCAGGTATCTTGTCTTCGGCCGGCCTCCGGACGGAATCGATGTGTCCGTGCCGCAGCAGGTCGAGAATCAGGTTCTCGTCGACTGGCGGGCCAAGCACCCCGCCCTCAAATACGTCAACATGATGAACCTTTTTGCCGCCAAGAGCTATGAGCTGGCGTTGCCGCGCGATGCCGACGTTCTCGCCGAGTTCAATGAGACACCGGCAATTGCCGTCGTGCGGCGAAACGGCAGCGTTTTTCTGCTTGTGGGATTCGACGTGCTCCAGAGCAACTGGCCGTTCGAGCCGGGTTTTGTGCTGTTCTGTTACAACGCGGCGAGTTTTCTCGGCACACAGGTCGGTCTCGATCAGGAGAACAATCTAAAGGTCGGCCGGCCAATCGTTGTCGACGGGCTCGCGCCGGAGACTGTTGCCCGCATAGACGGCCCCGGCATATCGAATCGCGAAGTAAAAGCCACTGCCGCCGGTTCGGTGCGTTTTCCGGCAACCGATCGAGTCGGGCCGTACAGCCTCAGCATCCCGGATCAGCAGCTCAGAGCCTTCGCGATAAATCTGCTCGATCCGCAGGAGAGCAACGTCGGGCCCCGGCGTGAGATTGAATTCTCAGGCCAGGCGGTACAGGCCGAAGCGCGGGCCCTGACCCGGTCGAATCTGCCGCTGTGGCCTTTTCTCGTGGGATTGGCACTGATTCTGGTTTGTCTGGAATGGTTCGTGTATACTCGAAAAGCTCGGATATGATTGATGGTTTTTTCATAAAGCGAGGTTTGCAAATGCAGCGCGTTTTATTGATCCTGATGGCCGTGTCGGCTCTGGCGGCGGTTACGCAGGCCGCCGATGACGATGAGATTTTCAACGTTGACGTATTCTACGGCTGGGGCGGTTACTATCGCCCCATGGAATGGACGCCGGTGGAAGTCGGTATCAGCAGCGTCCTGACCGAGCCTTTTGGAGGTGCTGTAACATTAGCGGCTCAGCAGGACGGGCTCAATACAATGAACGTCACCCATAAGTTTGCTCTTACTCCCGACATGCCGCTTCATCTGCCTTTGGTAACGAAACTGGCGTACGCCGCCGACAAATGCATCGTGACGATCAGGAACGACAGGGGACGAAGACAATGGGGGCGGGAGTACAGCCTCTGGGATTATTCGTCAAGCAGTCGGTTGCTCACTTCGGTCGCCGAGACTGATCTCTTGATCGGGCTTGTCGGCCGCGGCAAATTCGGACTGCTGCGGCTTCCGAAGGAGTCTGTCTGTCAGTCCTCCGGGGCTAAGGGAAAGGTGTTTGTCGGACACAAGCTGCCGCGAATGGTGCCGTGGGACTGGACGGGCTTTGTCCCGCTGGATCTGCTCGTCCTCTACGATCCCGACTGGAGCCAGTTTCGCGAGCAGCAACTAAAGGCGATTATACAATGGGTCTCCAACGGCGGTAAATTGTTGCTTGTCCTGGGAAGTCACCCACTTTCGGGGAACAGCCCGATAGCCCAATTTCTGCCTTTTGAATTGCAGGAAGTCAAACAGGTAACCATCTCACAGGGAATTCTGCAACAGTGGTTGCTTGCGCATGACGAGCCTGATACCGGGGCGGGCTGGCATTTGGTTGCCAGGGCT
>Ga0180431_10002066_pt1 | contig 27250 bp, 21 predicted proteins | sample SS_ome_11_FD_132459 | JGI IMG/M metagenome (GOLD analysis project Ga0180431, IMG submission 132459) | Hypersaline lake sediment archaeal communities from the Salton Sea, California, USA - SS_1_MS_1 metaG | ecosystem: Environmental > Aquatic > Non-marine Saline and Alkaline > Hypersaline >... | reverse complement strand
GTGACGAGAGATAGACATAGGGCACCTCCTGAGGTTGAGATGCCCTATTGTACTAGCGTGAATCCGTTAAGCTTTGCTCGATCCGGGGGTTGATGCGAACGTCACGTTCTGCTTCGAACATCCTCTCCCCCCCCCCCTTGACTTCCAGAACAATTTGCGCTATACTGTCATTGTAGTACGCGCAAGTTGGTCTAGCATGCGAGGAGGGGTAATAGGCAGGAAGAGCGCCGCCTTTGACACAGCTATGTGTCGGGCGGCGCTTTTGTTTGGTTAGGGCGTTCAGACCTTGGGCTCCGGGGGCGGAGAGCGCAGCACGTCCCCGGCTGCGACCCCGGGCGCGCGGGAGCCCACGACGACGGCCCGATCGTGCAATCGGGGCTGGTACACGGCCACCCAGGGGACGCGGGGGGCGTAGGCCAGGGCCAGGGCCGTGTAGAGCCACAGCGGCAGTTTCCCACTGATCACCACGCCGCGGCCCGCCGGCACGGGCGACGCGACCAGCCCATTGGCCTCTGTGTAGTCCAGGTGCGCTTTCGCGATGGCGAACGCCAGGTGGGTGTGATCCTCCCTGGCTTCCAGATGAGCGCGCAGGAGGGCGCCGGCGGGCGGCGCCTCCAGGTCCAGGTCCGGCGGCGCGACCCAGCCCAGCCGGGCGTCGAATTGATAGAAGGGTTCGGGATAGGCCAGCAGGGCCACCGCCGCGTAGACCCAGTTCGGCCCCCGGCCGTAGAGGCCCAGGGGCGCGGCCTCGGGCAGGTAGGCCAGCAGCGCGGGCAAGTGTTGGGGCTCCCAGACGGCCTTGTCGCCGGTGAACGGGACGTCCAGCGTGCGCGCCAGGCGAGCCAGGTCGATCGCGGTCTCGACCGGCGCGGCGCTCAGGTGCGAGCGGCGCAACTCGTCGGCGTCGTAGTCGAAGATGCGCGTGATTCGCTCCAGCAGGGCTTCGAAGACCGGACCACTGACCTGCCGGTGCCACACCAGGCCGGCGATCACGCCCTCCAGCACGGGCGTCGTGGCGTCCACCCGGCTCACACCGTGCAGGTCCGAGCGCAGGTCGGCCAGCAGGATCGGCGTGTGCCGCTTGATCAGGTCCAGCCAAGCGGCGCGGCCCGCTTCGTCGCGCGTCAGGATGACCGCGTGGGTGCAATAGTCGAAGATGCATTCCTGCCAGGGCGTGGGGCGTCCGCCCACGTCCACGAGGAGGGGCAGCGGGCGGTGCATCAAGCTCTCGCATACGTGTTCCACGAAAGCGTGGGTCCAGTCTTGGGGCACCAGGATCGTGCGCACCAGGCTCTCCCGCGCCTCGCAGACCCAGTCCCCCTCGCCGTCGGGGGCGGCCCGGAGCACGTAGTGCGGGACGCCCCGTTCGCGCAGCCGCTGGGTCAGGTTATAGGACAGTACAGATTTGCCGCTGTTCGGGGGACCCCCGATCAGCACCGCCGGATAGAGCGCCATACGCCGTTGCCTCCGTTCCTAGTTCTGAGAAACCAGGTTTTTCCTTTGACGAACATAGTCATTTCGCGTCACAAGAAGTGTTGGAAACCCCGTTGCTTCACCCAACCGAGCAAAAAACCTGGTTTCCTTCTTCTCGCGCACAAGGAAAACCTATGACCACAAACCCAACGACCGGCAGCACCCTCGTCTCCACGTTGGCCGGCGGCCCTCAGGTCGTGACCTTCGCCCTGGATGAGTTGCTCCGCCGGGGCGAGGTGATCCGCGAGGTCATCGCCGTTCACCTCTCCCCGGAGGCGAATGCGCGCACGGCCCAGGCGCTGGCCAAACTGGCGGCCGAGTTCCCCGACGACCGCTACGCCGGGCGGCCCTGTCGCCTGCACCTGTTCCCCGTCCGCCAGGGCGGGCACAAGCTCGACGACATCCGCGACGACGGCGCGGTGAACGCGGCCTGGAGCGCGATGTACGAGCTGATCGCCTCCCTGAAAGCCCAGGGCCATCAACTGCACGTGTGCATCAGCGGCGGGCGGCGCATGCTGGCCCTGCTGGCCGTGTCCGCCGCCATGCTGCACTTCGACCATCGCGACCGGATGTGGCACATGTACACGCCGGAGGACTTCCTGGAGCGCGCCCGCGACGGGGCCATCATGCATGCCCGTCCCGAGGACGGCGTGCGCCTGCTCCAGGTCCCCCTGGTGCCCTGGGGCGCTTACCTGCCGGCGATGCGCGCGCTGGCGCAGGCCGCGCCGATGGACGTCGTGGCCGCCCACACCCGCTGGCTCGACAGCGCCGGGCGGGCGCGCTGCCAAGCCGTCGTCGAGCGCCTGACCCCGCGCCAGGCGGAGGTGCTGTGCGCCTTCGCCGCCGGCCAGAACCCCCAGGAGGTGGCCGAGGCGCTGTGCGTGACCGTCAAGACCGTGCACGCCCACAAGACCGTCATCCTGAGCGAGTGCCGCAACGCCTGGGAACTGCCCCTCGACACCTGGCTCGACTACCACTTCCTGCGCGAGAAGTTCGCGCGTTACTTCTCGCCTGTGGATCTATGATAGCACGAGAGGGGGTGGGGGACATTGGAATGAGTTCTAAAGTCAGCTAGTCGTTCTTCCAATGTGATGGGTAGGTGCGCATGGTATACTGTGGAGCATAGGGAAATGGAGGCGGAGCTTCACGAAGAGTGGGTGGATAAGGCGGAGCAAGATGTGCGAGCAGCCTTTCGTTTGTTGAAGGAGTGTCCTGTGGAGGTGCCAGATGTGATATGCTGGCTGTGCCAGCAATGCGCGGAAAAGTATCTCAAGGCGCTAATGACGAAAGATCCCGATGTGGGATTCATCAGGGAGCACGATCTCGTGAAACTTGGTCAAGAGCTGTCTGGAAAGTATGCAGAGTTCTCCAGATTGGAGGATCATCTATACAGACTCTATGAGTTCGGTAAACCGGACGTACGTTATCCCGGTCTTGTCACAGACTCTGCGGATGCCAAGCAAGCTTTTCAGATTGCTATGCGGATAAGGCGGGCTACGCGCAGGGATCTGTGAATGCCAGCGTATCCTTCCAGCATCCAGAAGAAAGGATAGAGCAAATGAGATCATTTGACACAACAATGGAGGTGATCACGCCACTTTTTCTGGGGGGCGCCGACCCGCGAGGGAAACCCGAATTACGGCCCGCCTCGTTCCGAGGTGCCTTGCGCTTCTGGTGGCGGGCGGTATTCGGCGGTGCAATAGGGGAAGACCTGGACGCAATGCGGAGTGCCGAGACAGCCGTGTTCGGGAGCAACGAGAAGGGTTCGTCTCTTGTAGTCAGGCTCGCCCCAGTGGGCAGCGTTTCCAGTGAGGACTTCACCAAGCATCGAGCCATTCGCCGGCCTGGGGCGCATCCTCAGCCAACAGGACGCGATTACCTGTTCTGGTCTATGGCATCGACTGGTCGCAGAGAGCGTGGCAACTATCAGCCGCCTCACCAATACATCACCCCCGGCGCCAGGTTCAAATTGAGGTTGCAGGCACGACCCGGAGCTCCGAACGGCGAGGTAGCTTTGCAGGAGGCTACCGCGGCTCTGTGGCTGCTGGTACATCTGGGTGCGTTGGGCTCTCGTTCCCGTAGGTGCGCCGGAAGCCTGGTTGTCGCTAGTGAACCGACGCCGCTCTCGAGTGATTTGCCGCTGGTGTTCTCTGTGCCTGAGGATCCGCGCCAGTTGAAGACGCAGTTGGAGGAAGGTCTGCATAATATCATCGATGCACTCGGGGCGAGGCATACCCAGAATCGGCATAGCGCACTGCCCGCTTTCGATGTCCTACGCGCTGGAAACTGCCGTATCTGGGTTGTCAGCGGTCGCCGAGCCTGGAGAGACGGGGCTGATGCCGTTGAGGCGATGGGAGCCGCCTTGCGCGACTTTCGCAGCGCGGAGAATGCAGGCCGCGCTGACCACAATGCCGTGTTGGAGTGGTTTGAGCACCGACGACGGCCAACCACTATCCAGCGCACTGCGTTCGGCCTGCCCATCCCCTTCCGCTACTCTAGAGGTGGTCCCTCTGACACAATACAGGCGGGCGCTCATGACGGCGCTATGTGGGATCGGCGCGCTTCGCCTCTATGTATGCGCGTTTCTCGTTTGGCTGGTGGTGGGCACATTGGTGTGATTGTGCTGTTCAAGTCGGCTTTTCTGGCAACCGGTGGCGAGCTCAAGTTGCGCAACAAGGGGTGGATGACTGACCCACCTCCCGACTACAGTTTCGTTGAGCGATTCGTCACAGGCCAATTCCCCCACCGATGGGAGGTGCAACTATGAGCGATCAGCCGAATATCCCAGAAGCCCTGCTCATCTTCTCCATCGGTCCGGTGCAAGACTTCATCGCCGCCGCTCGCCGGACACAGGACCTGTGGATGGGCAGCTTTCTGCTGGCCTATCTGGCCTCACGGGCACTGAAGGCTATGCAACAGGCAGGTGCCCAGGTGCTGTACCCGGACCTGGAAGAACAACCGTTGCTGGAGCCCAGTTGCGGTTCCCGACGCCACAGCCTGGCCACGCTGCCCAACAAGTTCACGGTCGCCGTCGCTTCCCTCGATGAAGGAGAGACTCTCGCCGCGCAGGCTGAAGAGGCCGTGCGTCACACCTGGCAGGAGATTGCTCAGGCTGTGCGGAGCAAGCTTCCCGCCGACTTGTGCGACACGGAAGAGTGGCACAAAGTGTGGACAGCGCAGACAGAGAAGTGGCTGGAGGTCTACTGGGCGGTCACCCCTCGCAGCGCGCTGCCGCCCACCCAGCGGGACAGCTACGGGGCGCTGCACACCTACGCCCAGCGCGCCTTCGATGCGCGCAAAGGGTTGCGCGACTTCGTCCCAGCCGAGGAGCACGGGGAGAAGTGCACCGTGTGTGCCATCCGGTCCGCGCTGCGTCGAGCCAGGGGGCCCCGCAAGCGGGTTCAGAAGCCCTACTGGCGGGACGTAGCGGCTGCTATCCGCCAGAAGATTCCTGGCCTCTATGTGGCGCTGGACGCCGAAGGTAACGAACGGCTATGCGCTATCTGTACCATCAAGCGATTTGCGCAGCGGTTCTACTTCGAGCCCAAGTGTGGCTTGACGGCTGCTTTTCCTTCCACCAGCAGCATCGCGACGTCGCTCTTCCGCCGCGATGTGCTGCGGCAGGATCGGGGGGCTCAGTCCGCCGGGGCTTTCGTCCAGGCGTTGAAGAGTGCCAGGGGACAGGATGTACAGTCGAAGCAGATGCGACCGCTACACAAACCGGCCCAGAGTGGCCTGCCGCTGCTGGATGCGCTGCAAAGCGACCAGTGGGGATTCACCCACTACGACGGCGATCTCCTGTTCGAGGAAACCTACACCGAACGCAAGCTGCGACGGGACTACGGCCTGGATTTCGATGACCAGGCGTTGGAAGACCTGCGAGATGCTCTGGGTCAACTGCTGAGTCGGGCCGGATCGGGACAGCCACCGCGCTACTATGCCGTGCTGGCGATGGACGGCGACGAGATGGGCAAGAACCTCAACCGGATGGACAACGATGAAGATCAACGGGGTATTAGTGCGGCTCTGCGGCGCTTTGCGATCGATGTGCAAAAGATCGTTGAAGACGATGGTGGCGGCCGGGTCGTGTACGCTGGCGGGGACGATGTGCTGGCCCTGTCACCACTGAGCACCGCGCTTCATACGGCCAATGCGCTGCGCCAGGCGTATACCCGGCAGACGGGGCAAAGCTTCACTCTCTCGGGTGGCATCGCTATAGCTCACCACCAGGCCCCCCTGGATGGCGTATTGGCGGCAGCACGTGAGGCCGAGCATGCAGCGAAGGACCTGTATGGCCGGGACGCGCTGTGCGTCGTGGCGCTCAAGCGGTCGGGCGAGCCTCTGCGCGTAGGGGCTCACTGGGAGGAAAAAGTCGTGTCTTGCGACACGCCAACGCTGGTGGATCGCCTGTGTGGGCACTTCAGGGCATCGAATGAACTCTCATCCCGGTTTGCCTATGAAGCCTATACACAGACACGCGCGCTGGCCGTCTCAAGCTGCGATATCTCGCACGACGACCAATCCCAGGTCACGTGGAAGCCAGGCATTCCCCCGGGAGCATTGGAGAGCGTACTGCGCCGGTTGACCGTGCAGCGTCATCGAGGGCCTGGCCTGTCGGTCTTGAAAGCCGAGGCGCTGGCCCAGGATCTGGCAGGACTGGCCTGCGCGTTGGACGCGCATTGGCACCGCTGGATCGAGAAGTGGTACAAGCATCACCGTCGTGCGCCCCAGCCGGCCGACGCCCAGTTCGCGCCGCATCCGGGCGCAGAAGAGATGGGCCGCTGGTTGCTGCTGGCGCGCTTCTTGACGCGAGGAGGTGGGGAATGAGTTGGCTATTCATCGAGTCGCAAGACGTGTGGCTGTTTCGCGATGGTCGTCCCTTCGACGCTGGTGTTGACCACGGTGCACGCAGTCTGTTCCCTCCCACGCCCAACACGGTGCAGGGAATCGTCCGGAGCCGATACCTGGTCGAGCAGGACGTGGATTTCCAGAAGTACGCCGATCGCGATCCGGCACTTCAACCTATCGGTGAGGCTATCGGCTGGCCGGGGGATGGCTACGGCCGCCTGCAACTGCGCGGCCCACTGGTGGCGTGTTGGGATAAGTACAACCAGACGCTGGTGCGCTACGTTCCGGTGCCGGCCGACGTGGTGAGAGTGGGCGACGATCACGTGCTGTTGCGACCGCTCAAGGACCCCATGGCTCGGGCGAACTGGCCGGCAGGTGGACTGTTGCCCCTGGGCGGGCGGTGGGAGGGCGACACTGCGCCCAAAGAGGCACGAGGCTGGTTGAGCGAGGCGGCGCTGTTGGACTATCTGGGCGACCCGCCTCCGGCAACCCTGAAGGTGGAACACGACGATGCACTCTTTTCTCGGGAGGGGCGCGTCGGCGTCGGGATCTCCAGCGACCACAAGCGACGCGAAGAGGGCCTCCTCTATCAGGTTGAGTTCATCCGTCCACGTCCCCATGTGGGACTGGCCGTCGAATTGAGTGGCATCCAGTTGGCCCCTAGCGGCCTGTTGCGCATGGGGGGCGAGTCGCGGGCCGGGCGCTTCTGGACAGTCACGCCCGGCGCCTTGCCTGGTCACACGATAGAGGGACCGGATGCCGAAGGCCGGACACGCTTCCGGCTGATCTTCTTGACGCCTACGCGTTTTGAGGAGGGCTGGCGGCCGACAGAAGGCGATTGGAGCGCGTACTTCGACGCTCCTGTAACCCTGAAGGCCGCGGCCCTGCCACGGGCACGGCCTATCGGTGGAGCGCGGATAGACAGGCGTAGCCAGAAGGGGGGCAGCTTTCAGAAGACGATGTACCGCTACGTGCCGCCCGGCAGCGTCTACTTCTTCGAGGCTGAGGGCGCTGTGACGCCGAGCAAATCCTACTTCGCCGCTGACGATGCTGAGGGGCAAATTGGTTTTGGACTGGCCATATTTGGCCAATGGAGCTACGCACAAGCTTAAGGAGGATGAGCGATGTTTCAGGCAGCTTGTATGCTGTACATGTATGTGGAGACGCCGTTGCACGCCGGGAGCGGCAGGGGCCTGGGCGGGGTAGACCTGCCCATCCAGCGCGAACGAGTGACCGGCTATCCGCTGGTTCAGGCCAGCAGTCTCAAGGGCAAGTTGCGGGCTGAAGCGTATCTATGGCCTGACTACCTCGAGAAGCGCGATATCTACCGATCTCAAATCGAGGCCGGATTGCGCGAGGAAGGCAAGACCAAGGACGAGAAGGAACTCAAGCAGAAAGCAGCCAAAGGTGCCCGTGTCAAAGCCGCGCAGGAGGTAGGGTTGGAGGCGGTCTTTGGCCCGGAGACTGACCGGGCCGATGCGCACGCCGGGTCACTATCGCCCAACGATGGGCGGTTGTTGCTCTTCCCCGTGCGTTCACTGGCTGGCGTCTTCGCCTGGACGACGAGCGGTGGTGTGCTGGCCCGCTTCCTGCGCGACGCCAGGGCCGCCGGGCTCTCGCCCAACTGGCAGGCGCCCCCGGTGACAGCCAAGAACGGTGCGTTGGTGGCCCCGGACACTCAACTAGAGGCCGGAGGTAAGATCGTGCTGGAGGAGTTCGCGCTCGATCCCGCGGAGGACCCGGCCGTGACGACCATCGGCGAGTGGTTGGCGAAAAACGCACTGCCAGAAGGTGCCGAGTACCAGTATTGGCGCGAACACCTGCCCCGCCGCCTGGTCGTCCTTCACGAGGACACCTTCCGAGATTTCTGCCTGTTCGGCACGGAGGTAGTGACCCGCATCAAGATCGACAACGAGACCAAGACCGTGGCCGAGAAGATGTTGTGGACCGAGGAAGCGCTGCCAGCCGACACGCTGCTATACGCGCCGCTATACGCCACACTTCCGCGCGCCGATCACAGCCATCCCATCGTCGCGGGCGCGGCCGGTGTGTTGAATGCGGTCAGAGGATATGACCTGACGCGCGTCCAGTTGGGCGGTGACGAAACCGTTGGGCGGGGCCTGGTGCACCTACGCTTTGGGGAGGTGAGAGATGTCTAGTCAGCAGCAGACAGTGGAGCAACGCCGGGCAGCGGACGCCTGGTCCAGGATAAGCAAGGATGTCAAGAAGTCATTCGCGAGCGAGTATAGATCGCTGGCACGCGGACTGCCTGCTGACGTCTTGACGAATGGCCTTGGGCAGACGCTGGCTTTCCTCTGCTCAAAGGGCAAGAAAGGTGGTCGCTTCAAGGATGATAGCGAACACGCAGCACTGTATCGGCACATCAGCACGTGGGTAGCCCCAAAGATGGGCTGGGGCAGGGATGATCTGTTGAATCGGCTCATTGATAAGGACACCGGAAGCGATGACTATCGTCGGGCCATGGCCGAGACGTTGGCCTATCTGGTCTGGCTCAAGCGCTTCGCCGAAGCCGAATTGAGCTAGGAGGTGTATGATGGCATATTATCCGTTGCCTCATGACACCGCGCTCGTCTTCAGCCGGGCTGGGCGCAGATGTCGCAACCCTGGCCTGCTGTTCGAGCGTTACACAGGATACCGGAGGGGTTGGAGCCTGGAGAGCGATTCGCGAACCCGAACCAATCCCAAGTACGAGGCGTTGAAGGTTGTCAAGAACACTCAGATGGATGCTGATCTGCATCGTCACTACGTCGAACGTTGGCGGACGATGTTGGCCGCGCGGGGCGCAGAGGTCTTCGAGACCGAACCCGAATGGCGCTTCGTCGTGGGCCTGGGGCGCAAGGGTCCGCTGGAGGTGGGCATGACCTTTCACCGCATCTACGGCTTCCCGCTCGTCCCCGGCAGCAGCCTCAAAGGGTTAGCCCATGCTTGGGCCGTGCTCCAACTGGCTGCTACCCTCGGTGTGCCGTCCCTGACGTTGGGCGAATACCAGGAGCGCCACCCGCCAGGCGAGCAACCGCGTGAGAAGACACCCCTTAGCAAATTGGTAGGTTTGCTTGAGGCCCAAGAAGAAGATTGGTCAGAATTGCTAGGCAAAATCGAGAGCGACCCAGCGGTACAACAGATGGATGGTGCTATTCTGAAGTTGGGCGTTCAAGGGCTTCGGACAAACAGCGACATACTCAACCTCCGCCGGGTTTTTGGCTGCCTGGACCATGTGGGCAAGGTTGTCTTCTTTGATGCGATTCCCGTGGCGCCACCCTGCCTGGAAATCGACGTGATGAATCCGCACTATGCCGATTACTACGGCGCGAAGAAGGGCGATTCCATCCCACCTGCCGACTACCTATCCCCTACGCCTATCTACTTCCTCACGGTGGGTCGGGGCAGCCGCTATCTGTTCGCTGTCGCCGGGCCGGAGAAGGTCCATGCCCGAGAATGGCTGGAAGGTGGTCTGCGTGAACTGGGCAGCGGCGCCAAGACGTCGGCTGGCTATGGCTACTGGGAAGAGGTACGTCCAGAGGTGCATGGGTCAGGCCAACAGACCTCTGGGCCCGAGGTCCCACCCGGCTACGAGCGCGGTCGAGTGAATGTCTTCGGCCTCGGACCGAATCAGTCGTACGGATTTATCTACCCGAGAAAGGGCGGCCCCAAGGTGTTTGTGCATCGCACGGGCCTGGCTGAGGGCGTGGCTACCCTGGAGGAGAATCAAGAGGTCATCTATCGACTCGTGCAGACGTCGAAGGGGGAGCAGGCTGTAGACGTCCGGCCACTGCGTTGAACAAGCGCCTTCCCCTTCCAGGAGTTCCTTAGGGAGGACAAGATGGGCATCTTGCACTTCGCGGGACTGGGCAAGTCGGCCGGTGCCGTGACGGCTGGGCTGGGCTGTATCAAAGCGCGGTACGGTCAGCATCACGCGCAATACGGCGACATAGCCGAGAACCTGGTTGTCTTCACCTCGCCGGAGATCGCCGATGGCACTGAACCTGCCTTTCGTGTGGAACACAATGACCATCTGAGCATGACGGTCCGCAAGACCTGGCCGCGAGGTGAAGTCAACGCGTTGAGGGTTGTCACCGGCTTCGTGAAGCGGGAGTTCCCCGGCGCAGCAGTCTACGTGGTGACAATGGACGTGAACGATTTCAGTGCCTGCTTTGACGCCATAGGGCGTGCCACGCTGAAGTTCCACGAGCCCGGCCAGGTGGGTAAGCATATCTGGGCCAACATCACCGGCGGATCCAACTTGCTCAACGCAGCGCTGGTACAGATGGCCTATCTGAGTGGCGTTATCGGTCGCCTGTACTACACCTTTGTCGCCGATCTGCGTCAACACGGACGCTACCTGCAGGCCTTCAGCAGGGACGAACGTCTGTTTCGCTACAGGGAGATCTACGCGCTTAAGACGCGGTTTGATCGGCGACACGAGGAGGTGCTCGGCGTCTTGGAGCAGGTAGATGCGGAGACGCAGGGGCGCTACGTCACCAGCCAGGAGTTGCTTTGTCGTCTCAAAGGGTCAGCTCCCGAAAGCTTTGGAGACTTGGATCTGCCAACGTTCAAGCGGGACTTCTTGAACGTAATGCAGGGCGTCGAGCAGCTAGGGGATCGAGTTTCTGGGCAGCAGGACGCCGTTCGCTTGAGCGACGACGGTCGTGACATCCTGCGCCTGCTGCGCCGGCCTCTTTTCCGGGCCTTGGTGGAACGGGAGCAGCTTCCCGAGCGCGAGGTGGAGGCCATCATCTCTGGCCTGAATATCAGGAGGTTGGACGATGGACGTGTTGGAAAGGCTGTGGCCCTACATTGAGTCCGGCGATGAAACACCCAAGGTAGAGTTCAAACGCTCGCTCGATCTCGATGGCAACAGGGATAAGGCCAAATTCATCAAGAGCGTCTCAGCGCTGGCCAACACTTCGGGCGGCGATGGCTACCTGGTCATAGGCGTGTCCGACAGAAAAGAGTGCCAGGCGCGGTCGTCTGCAACTGGATTCCCTTACGGCGTGCCTGAGCGGTCACCCAGGGAGATTGGTGATCTGGAGCGACAGATGAACAATGTGCTGGCAACCTATTGCGACCCACCACCCAGCGTTGGCTATGGACAACTGCAGCATGAGTCAACTGGCAGATGGATTGGCGTGGTCACTGTCCCGTGGTCTTCCAAACGCCCGCATGTCGTCATCCGGAACGGAGAAGGCATCCGGTCGCAAGACATCTGGGTCAGACGCGGGGAACGTGACGCCGCTTGCTTCAAGGCCAGCAGGGCCGAATTGGAGGAGATGTTTGCGGAGAAGGGGTACAGCGTCACCAGCCGGGTTGATCCAACCGCTAAGACCAAGGCCAAACCTATAGCGCTGGCCATCGGTCTGGGAGGAAGCATTCAGGGAGCGGTGATGAAGTGCCTTTACGACCACGATCTGCACATGCCCGTACAGGAGTATGCCAAAGATGGCTTCGTGCCTGACGCGCAGTTCGAGGAGATTATACAGGACTTCAACGCCATTAAGGCAGATCTGACCCAGCAAGGAGTGACTGAGGTACACTTGTTCTACAAAGGACCCGTCACATTGGCAATGGCTCTTGGTTTGATCTTCGGCAACTGGGTGCCGCTCAAGGTGTACTCTTTCTCCGAAGGCGTCTATCGTCTACAGATCAAGTTTGACAAGAGGATAGTCAGGGGCTACATAGCGGCAGAGACATGAGATGAAACAGTGTTGCAGAGAGGGCGAAATAGCGGGGATGCCGTTCCCACAGACAGATAAAAGACGCTGTGTTCACATCGATGGTGACGTGCGCGCCCATCGCTCGCTCTAGCTCCCTCAACTGGCGCGCTCCTGCCAGAGCAACGTAGCAGAAACCAGGTTTTCTGACCCTGTTCTGCGAAAGAACCGGTCATAAGCACTACAAGGTGCGCCGAATTCAACGACTCGATGGCGAAAAAACCTGGTTTCTTGGCTTTTGCCCAAACCCGAGATAAATCGCAACGACAAGGAGACACACACAAATGATCCTCCTCAACTTCGCCCATCCCCTCACCCCCGCCCACCTGGCCCAGGTCGAGGCGCTGGCCGGTGAGCCCGTGGCGCGCGTCGTGACCGTGCCCGCCCAGTTCGATCACGAGCGCTCCTTCGCCGCCCAGGCCGAATCCCTGGCCGACCGGACGCAGCTCGCGCCCCAGGAGTGGCAGACCCAGCCCCTCCTCGTCAACCCGCCCGCGTTCAACTTCATCGCCGTGACCCTGCTGGCCGAGCTCCACGGGCGCTGCGGCTACTTCCCCACCGTCCTGCGCATGCGCCCCGTCCCCGGCTCCACCCCGCCCCGCTTCGAGGTCGCCGAGCTCATCAACCTCCAGGCCGTCCGCGACACCGCCCGCGACAGACGGACCGACGACGATGGATGAAGCAGGAGGCAAGATGCAACACGCAACACGCAGCACGCAGCACGCAACACTTCGGACTTCAGACTTTCGACTTAGGACTCCTTCCCCATGAATCGCCACTCTGAATTCCTCGACGCCTTTCTGCGCGGGGCCGGGCCCTCACTCGAGCTGCTGGGCGCGTTTGCGCTGGGCCTGCTGGTGGTGGCCCTGCTGGGCGATCTGACCTACGACCTGCTGACCGCCCCCGCCGCCAGCCTGCCCGTGGCCTGGCGGCCCGCGAGCGCCGCGCTGCTCCTCACCGGCCTGGCCTACCTCCTGTACCGGCTGGACCGGCGGCACGCGCGGGCGGTCCGGGCGGCGGTGGACGAGAGCCGCCGCGCCCCGCCCCACGCCGGCTTGATCTGGCTCTTCGGGCCGGGAGCCTTCGAGCACCTGCTCTTCGCGCTGCAGCACCACCGCGAGGGCGGCGGGGCCGCCCACTGCTGGCTCGTCATGCAGGACATCGAGCCCGTCCGGGAGGCCTTCGGCCAGTTGTCCCAACGCCTGCTCGAGCGCGACGTGGCCACGCAACTGCACCCCGTCTACATCCAGGATCTGGACGTGCAGGCCGCCTACCAGGCCGTGCGCACCGTCTTCGAGCGCGAGGCCGCGGAGGCGGGCCTGCAGCCTGACCAGGTCATCGCCGACATCACCGGTGGCACCAAGCCCATGACCGCCGGCATGGTGCTGGCCGCGCTGACCGCCGGGCGCGAGCTGGAGTACGTCGAGAGCAAGCGCGACGCCCGCGGCCAGGTCATTGCGCGCACCCAGCAGGTCGTGCTGATGGACACCACGTTCTACGTCACGAGGGAGGGTTGATATGCCCCTTGCCGCCGTCGTCACCGTAACCCCGGTCGAGGCCGCCTCCGCGCCGGCCACGCTCGGCCGCGCCGTCCACGCCTGGTTCCTCGACCGCATCGCCGGGGTAGACGCCGCCCTGTCCGACCGCCTGCACGAGGGCGATGGCCCGCGCCCCTTCACCGCCTCCAACCTGTGGGGGCCCCGGCGCGCGCGCGGGGGCCGCGTCACGCTCGATCCCGAGCGGCCCTGCTGGCTGCGCTTCACCGGCCTGACCGGCGAGGTCAGCGCCGCCATTGAGCGCGCGCTCCCCGCCGTGGGCGAGCGCCTGGCGCTTTCGGGTATCCCCTTCCGCGTGGCCGCGCTGGCCACCGGTCCCGATGAGCACCCGTGGGCCGGGCGCGCTGAATATGCCGACCTGGTGCAGCGCTACACGTTGGACAGCGGCCGGCGCCCGCGCGGGGTGACACTGCGCTACGCCTCGCCCACTGTCTTCCGCAGCGGCGGGCGCGACCTGCCCATGCCGCTGCCGCACCTCGTCTTCGACGGCTACCTGCGCAAGTGGAACGCCTTCTCGCCGCTGGCGCTGCCCGAGGAGGCCAAGCGCTACGCCGAGGAGTGTGTCGCGCTGGGCCGCTTCAAGCTGCGCAGCCACCTGGTCTCCTTCGAGCGCGGCAGCAAGGGCGCCCACGTCGGCTTCACCGGCGAGGTCCGCTTCCGCTTCCTCGTCGGCGACGCCTACTGGACGCGCGTGATGACCCTCCTGGCGGGCTTTGCCTTCTGGGCCGGCACCGGCTACCGCACGACTGTGGGGCTCGGCCAGACTCAAGCCGTAAGCCCTCGAAACCAGGACTCTCGAAACCAGGACTCTCGAAACCAGGTTTTTTCCGAAAAACCTGGTTTCTTGGAGAGATGACCATGCCCTATCACCACAACGAGACCTAACCATGCCCTATCGCAAAGTCAAACTCTCCGCCAACCACTACTACCACCTTTTCAACCGCGGCGTCGGCCGCCAGCCCATCTTCCTCTGCGACGAAAACTGGGGCTATTTTCTCACGCGCGTGCGACACTACTTCCGGCCCGAGCTCGTGGACGTCGTGGCATACTGCCTCATGCCTACCCACTACCACTTCTTGCTTCACGTGAAGACAGACGACTTCTCCAAGCGCGTCATGCAGCCCTTTGGCGTCTCCTACACCAAGGCGATCAACCGGCAGCAGGAGCGCGTCGGCCCGCTCTTCCAGGGACCGTTTCAGGCCGTGTGGGTCGACAAGGACGAATACCTCGTGCACCTTTCCCGCTACATTCATCTCAACCCAGTTGCCGCCGGCCTGGTAGCGCAGCCCGCGGCGTGGGCCTTCTCCAGCTATCGCGATTACGCCGGCCTGCGCCAGGGCACCCTGCCGGTGCCTGACGTCGTCCTGTCCCAGTTCGCCTCTCATCAGGCCTATCGAGTCTTCGTGGAGTCGTATCAAGAGGGTGGGGCTATAGGGCATCTGACGATCGATTGAGGGAAGAAACCAGGTTTTTTCCGAAAAACCTGGTTTCTCAGGCCGTTTCTCAGGCCGCGCCTTAACAATCTAGTATTCTTCTTACCATGGCACACGGGAGATGATCTGATGATCGACCAAATACTCACCCAACACAACCTGGAGGAGGCGTGGGACGACGTGCGGGCGGGGAAGGGAGCGGCCGGGTCGGACGGCGTGAGCGTGAAGCGCTGGGGCCGCAACTGGGAGGAGCGGCTGGTGAACCTGCGCCGGGCGGTTATGGCCAACACCTACCGCCCGGCGCCGCTGGAGCGCTACAGCGTGCCCAAGAAGAGCGGCGGCCGCCGTCACCTCACCAACCTGACCGTGACCGACAAGGTGCTCCAGCGCGCGGTGCTCAACGTCCTGGACGGCGTGTTCGATCCCCTGTTCCTCCCCTCCAGCTACGGCTACCGCAAGGGGCGCTCCATCGCCGACGCCGTCGAGGCCATCTGCGCCCACCGCGACGCGGGCTTCACCTGGGTGCTCGACGCCGACGTGGACGAGTGCTTCGACAGCCTGGACCACGGCCTGCTCGTGCGCTTCGTGCGCGACGAGGTGGACGACCCCATCGTGCTGCGCCTGATCGAGGGCTGGCTGCGCGTGGGGCGGCGGGACCCCGACGTGGCGTGCGGCATCCCGCTGGGGGCCGTCATCTCGCCACTTCTGTCCAACGTCTACCTCCACCGGCTGGATCTGGCGCTGGTCAGCCTGGGCTGGATCGTCGTGCGCTACGCCGACGACTTCGTCGTCCTCTGCCACACCGAGGCCGAGGCCCGCGCCGCGTGGCAGGACACCGCCGCCGCGCTCGGCCCGCTCAAGCTCCAGCTCGAGCCCCGCAAGACTGCCGTGACCGACTTCGACGCCGGCTTCGACTACCTGGGCGTCCACTTCGAGCGCGACGAGTACAGCTACGTCTGGGAGAACAAGCGCATCACCGTCGAGGGCGACTTCCCAGACTTCCTGTTCGCGTATGGGCCGGGATATGAATAATGGCAACCTTATACGTAACCGAACAGGGCGCGCGGATCGAGAAGGAATACCGCCGCCTGCTGGTGAGCAAACGTGACGAGGTGCTGCTGGCTGTGCCGCTGGGGCGGGTCAGCGAGGTCGTGCTCGTGGGACGGGTGGGGGCCACCACGCCCGCGCTGCTCATGCTGCTCGACGAGGGCATCCCGCTCAGCTTCGTCAGCCGGGCGGGCAAGCTGCGCGGGCGGCTGACCCCGCCTAGCCCCAAGAACCTGCCCCTGCGCCACGCCCAGTACGACCGCGCCCGCGACGCCGCGTTCTGCATGGCCGTGAGCCGCGCCATCGTCGACGGCAAGCTGCGCAACAGCCGCGCGCTGGCCTACCGCATCCGCCGCTCGCACCCGCAGATCGCTGCCCGCTGGCTGGAGCGCATCGAGCGGGCCGTCGGGGCCGTGGCCCAGGCCGATGACCTGGACACGCTGCGCGGCGTCGAGGGCGCGGCGGCCAAGGCCTACTTCCAGGTTCTCCGCGGCGCGCTGCGGCCCGAGATGACCTTCGTGAAGCGCACCCGCCGCCCGCCCCGCGACGCCGCCAACTCGCTCCTGAGCCTGGGCTACACGCTGCTGACGCAGAACCTGATGACCGCCTGCGAGGTGGTGGGCCTCGATCCCTACGACGGCTTCCTCCACGCCGACAAGTACGGCCGCCCGGCGCTGGCGCTCGACCTGGTCGAGGAGTTCCGCGGTCCGGTGGTGGACTCGGTGGTGCAACTGGTGATCAACAAGCGCATCGTCGGCCCCGGCGACTTCGAGGTGGGCCGGACGGGCGGCATCTACCTCACCGACCGGGGCCTGCGCAGGTTCCTGCGCCAGTACACGCGCCGCCTCAACACCCCCATCCTGCACCCCTACCACCGGCGCCGTCTGACCTACCAGCGCGTCTTCGAGGTCCAGGCCCGCCTGCTGGCCAAAGCGATCCAGGGCGAACTTGACAAATACCACCCGTTTCGGGTAAGATAGGGGGCAGGCTGAGAAACCAGGTTTTTCGCTGTCGAGTCGTCCGGTCGGCGCGTTTCGTCACGTTTAGGGTGTGTGCCCTGGCAGAATGGGGCCAAAAAACCTGGTTTCTTCTTCGGACTTGAGACTGATGACTTCCGACTATCGACAGTTCATCGTCGTCGTATACGACATCAGCAGCGACCGGCGCAGGACGAAGCTGCACAACGCGCTGCTGGATTACGGCACGCCCGTGCAGTACAGCGTCTTCGAGTGCCTGCTGGACGAGGATGGGCTGGCGCGCATGAAGCGGGCCGTCGGCAAGGTGATCCGGCCGCGGGTGGACCGGGTGCGCTACTACTACCTGTGCCAGAGCTGTCTGAAGAAGGTCGAGGTGACCTCAGGCGTGGAGGTGTTGCACGAGGAGGACGTGATCGTAGTCTAGGCCCCGTGGCGGCCTATCCGTTTCCGTGTTGCGAGCATCGAGGGGGGTAGGGGCACTTATGGAGACGCTCGCAACACGAAGGCGGGTGAGTGCCAGGTGTGGGGGTAGGGTGCTCCTTCACTGCCAGATGTGGCGGGATGGAATAGCGTTTATGCGAGCATGAGGCCCTTTTTCGGGCTTGCGGAGATGCTCGCAGATTGACATAACACAGGAAGGGAGGTGCAAAATGGGCCAAAAAGCCCCTGTGGGGCCGTTTTTCGGCCCGAAACGAGCAGAAACGAGCAGAAACGCGCGAAAAACCGGGGGGAGAGTAGGGTAGAAAAGTCCCCAGAGCCCATTCGGGCGCTGAAACTCTCGAGCCTGCTCGCATGCTTCGTAGATGAGTCTGAAACCGTAGAAAAGTCCCCAGAGCCCATTCGGGCGCTGAAACTCTCAGTCTGTGGCAGCACTTATACCCGCAGGGGTCACAGAGTAGAAAAGTCCCCAGAGCCCATTCGGGCGCTGAAACTCCATCCTCGACGGCTACGGATTTGTCGACCCACGTAGGGTAGAAAAGTCCCCAGAGCCCATTCGGGCGCTGAAACGATTCGTCGCCATTCACCTTTCTGGGCGACGATCCCCACTTTGGGTAGAAAAGTCCCCAGAGCCCATTCGGGCGCTGAAACTGCGGGTAGCGGTCTGGTGTCAGCGACTGGGCGCCGGTAGAAAAGTCCCCAGAGCCCATTCGGGCGCTGAAACTCGAGAACCCCGGCTTCGGACAGCACGCGGCGAGCCGCGTAGAAAAGTCCCCAGAGCCCATTCGGGCGCTGAAACGTTCCCCTTTGGAGCCGTCCGAGTTGGTCCATTTCTCGTGTAGAAAAGTCCCCAGAGCCCATTCGGGCGCTGAAACCAGCAAGAAGGAGGAGAATTGCCACGACACATCCGCCAATGGTAGAAAAGTCCCCAGAGCCCATTCGGGCGCTGAAACCCTTAAATCGATCGGACCGACCCCCTCTACTTCGAGTAGAAAAGTCCCCAGAGCCCATTCGGGCGCTGAAACACACCCACCTGCTCGTCTGCTGTCCGCCTGACCGAAAATCGCCAGTAGAAAAGTCCCCAGAGCCCATTCGGGCGCTGAAACATAGCCGCCAAAATGGCGGCCACTGTCAACCTCAGTTTCAGTAGAAAAGTCCCCAGAGCCCATTCGGGCGCTGAAACCAACCGCCCCGCAGGCCACTGCTGAGATCAGCAGTGTTGTAGAAAAGTCCCCAGAGCCCATTCGGGCGCTGAAACGGTCAAAAAGCACCACGGCGGAGAAGACGACAATAATGGCCGGTAGAAAAGTCCCCAGAGCCCATTCGGGCGCTGAAACCTTGAGTTTCTCCCACAAGCGGGAGAAAAACGAACCAAGTAGAAAAGTCCCCAGAGCCCATTCGGGCGCTGAAACACCCCTTGCACCGTTACGTACCCGTTTGTCTCTGTTGATAGTAGAAAAGTCCCCAGAGCCCATTCGGGCGCTGAAACAAGACGCCCGTGACCGTGAGGGTCAGGGCGAGGCCAGCGAGTAGAAAAGTCCCCAGAGCCCATTCGGGCGCTGAAACCCTGTTCGTCGGCCGTGAGCATTCCCCCGTTACTCGTAGAAAAGTCCCCAGAGCCCATTCGGGCGCTGAAACCTGCGGCCCACAGGCCGCCAGCGGCACCAGCGCCAGGAAAAAGGTAGAAAAGTCCCCAGAGCCCATTCGGGCGCTGAAACCCACCAAAGTGGCCCGCGACATTGGTGACCGATCCGGGTAGAAAAGTCCCCAGAGCCCATTCGGGCGCTGAAACGTACTACCTTGTTGGTAGTACAAGGAGGCAACGAAGCGTAGAAAAGTCCCCAGAGCCCATTCGGGCGCTGAAACCGAGGCAGCCGGCGTCGGCGTGGCCGTGGGCGTGGACGGTAGAAAAGTCCCCAGAGCCCATTCGGGCGCTGAAACTGCTGCCCATACTGCGTGACAGCAACCACTGCGCCAACCAAAGTAGAAAAGTCCCCAGAGCCCATTCGGGCGCTGAAACTAAAATCCTTCCCCACCGGGGCCCTTCTGGGACGGTAGAAAAGTCCCCAGAGCCCATTCGGGCGCTGAAACCCTGCTGCTCAGCGGCCGTCCAGCCAGTGGCCGGAACGTCCAGTAGAAAAGTCCCCAGAGCCCATTCGGGCGCTGAAACTCTGGGTCCGGCGGCGGCTTTGGCTCAGCCTCGACAACCTCGAGTAGAAAAGTCCCCAGAGCCCATTCGGGCGCTGAAACGAACCTCCCCGAAAACGAGGGAGAAAACAATCAAGATTACGTAGAAAAGTCCCCAGAGCCCATTCGGGCGCTGAAACACATGATCTACCTCCTCGAGGCCGTTGCGCCCCGCGATTCACCCGTAGAAAAGTCCCCAGAGCCCATTCGGGCGCTGAAACCCCCGTTGCGGGCTTGCGGGGCCGGTTCGCGCTACGCTCTGCCTGTAGAAAAGTCCCCAGAGCCCATTCGGGCGCTGAAACCGTGGGCGGACGCGATGCCCATTCCGCTCAAACACTCTGGTAGAAAAGTCCCCAGAGCCCATTCGGGCGCTGAAACTCGAAGAAGACGTTTCCGTCCGGGTCCTTGGGGACCCAGAGGGAGAGTAGAAAAGTCCCCAGAGCCCATTCGGGCGCTGAAACCCGACGTTCCGCTACATCAAATGTCATTCGGTATATGGTCAGTAGAAAAGTCCCCAGAGCCCATTCGGGCGCTGAAACTCGACGGGCGCGGCTGGCTGGTAACCATATACCAGCATGTAGAAAAGTCCCCAGAGCCCATTCGGGCGCTGAAACAGTAAGACCTGCCACCACACTGTTGTGTATGTAAAGCCCGGTAGAAAAGTCCCCAGAGCCCATTCGGGCGCTGAAACTGGTACTGGACGTACCCCTCGGCGCTCCGGCCGTACCACGGGTAGAAAAGTCCCCAGAGCCCATTCGGGCGCTGAAACCCCGGAGTGGTAGGCCTGGTCGTAGGCGATTACAGGTAGAAAAGTCCCCAGAGCCCATTCGGGCGCTGAAACCAGCATCAGCGTCTGGCCTTTCAGTGGGAAAGAAACATTCTTGTAGAAAAGTCCCCAGAGCCCATTCGGGCGCTGAAACCGACCTGACAAGCAGCTCTACGAGCTGCTCGGGGCTCAAATGGTAGAAAAGTCCCCAGAGCCCATTCGGGCGCTGAAATGTGTGTTATCACACCCGGAGCCGCAGAACTGCTCCACCTGGGTAGAAAAGTCCCCAGAGCCCATTCGGGCGCTGAAACGGTAATCATGGCCAAACGCAAGTGCTAATTGGATCTGCGTAGAAAAGTCCCCAGAGCCCATTCGGGCGCTGAAACCGGGAGCCACAGGCTCCACTCTTCCGGCGGAACCACGTAGAAAAGTCCCCAGAGCCCATTCGGGCGCTGAAACCTCCGCCCTGATGAAGTCGAGGAAGCCTGGGTCTTCCTCGTAGAAAAGTCCCCAGAGCCCATTCGGGCGCTGAAACCCTTCGTCAAAAAAACGGGGAATCAGGCGCGTCACACCGGTAGAAAAGTCCCCAGAGCCCATTCGGGCGCTGAAACTCGCGGGCCTGAGAAGTGCCTACCGCTCCACATACTGCGCATGTGTAGAAAAGTCCCCAGAGCCCATTCGGGCGCTGAAACCCTTGGCGAAGTCGCCGAGGTTGAGGCCCCGGCTTTCCCAGTAGAAAAGTCCCCAGAGCCCATTCGGGCGCTGAAACCACCTGGCGCGGGCCACAGGTGCAGGTGCCTACCGGCGGGTCTAGTAGAAAAGTCCCCAGAGCCCATTCGGGCGCTGAAACTAGGGCCACCGGAGGAACCTCCTGCGCCGCGGCCGGCGCAGGTAGATAAGTCCCCAGAGCCCATTCGGGCGCTGAAACGCCTAAAGGCCGGCGCGGGTTCCGACGCTCATGCCGTCGGGTAGAAAAGTCCCCAGAGCCCATTCGGGCGCTGAAACCCGCCCACGTGGCGTTGACCCTCGCCGTTTCCTCAGTAGAAAAGTCCCCAGAGCCCATTCGGGCGCTGAAACCAGCTGTGCCAGCAATGTTGCTGATTCCTCTGCCGACTCCAGCGTAGAAAAGTCCCCAGAGCCCATTCGGGCGCTGAAACTGCCGCTGGCCTTGACCTTCGCCTTGGCCGAGTCAATGGCCGAGTAGAAAAGTCCCCAGAGCCCATTCGGGCGCTGAAACACTACCGCCGGTGCGTACGGCCCTGGGTTCGGGACCTGCCGCAGGACCAGCGGCAGGTAGTAGAAAAGTCCCCAGAGCCCATTCGGGCGCTGAAACGCCTGGCCAACCGGGGCAGCCACCAAAAACAACTGATGGGTAGAAAAGTCCCCAGAGCCCATTCGGGCGTTGGAACGGAGACCCTTAAGGTTTTCCGAAACCTTTGGGGTCTGCGCAGCCATTCGGTAGAAGAGTCCAGAGCCCATTCGCGGGCTGAAACTGGGGGAATGATCGCCATCACCGCAACCAGAAGGACGTAGGCAAGTCCCCAGAGCCCATTCGGGCGTTGGAACGGAGACCCTAAAGGTTTTCCGAAACCTTTAGGGTCTCCGCAGCCGTTCGGTAGAAGAGTCCAGAGCCCATGCGCGCGCTGAAACTGGGGGGATGATCGCCATCACCGCAACCAGAGGGACGTAGGCAAGTCCCCAGAGCCCATTCGGGCGTTGGAACGGAGACCCTAAAGGTTTTCCGAAACCTTTAGGGTCTTCGCAGCCGTTCGGTAGAAGAGTCCAGTGCCCATTCGGGCCGAGCGGAAAGAAACCAGGTTTTCAGGAAAAAACCTGGTTTCGAGATCCATCCGCGGTGCTCCCTCCCCCGCCAGGCACTCAACACCCCGCTGACGCCTGACGTTTGACGTTTGACGCAAGACGTTTGACGTTTGACGCCTGACGTAGGCCCCCCGCCCCTTGCCCCCCGCCTCTCCCCCTGCTTGACACCCACGCCAAGTTGCCATACACTACATCCTCGTAGCCACGCTGGCCCAGGCAGCCCGATCGCTTTGTCGGGAGGACGCGTGAGCGAACGAGGTGATCCATGCCCTTGCTATTCTGGTTGGACGTCGCTGCATTGAGTGTGTCTGCAACGGTCTCGTTCTCGCTGGCCCTGATGGTGGTGGGATCCGGGCTCAAGCAGACGCGTGTTCGCTCGTTCATCCTTTACACGGTGATCCAGGCAGCCTGGGCGGTCTGCTCGCTCCTCTTGCGCCTGGCCTTGTGGCTCGAGAGTGGCAGCTCGCTTCTGCTGAGTGAGCTGGCCACCCTGTCCTTTGCCCTGATGGGGCCTTTGCTCCTCCTGTTCACCGTCCGCTACGTCGGCCATCGTCGTCGTCTGGCCGACCCGCTCGTAGTTCTGGGACTGGTGCTGGTGGCGGCCCTTTCCCTCCCGCTCTTCCGCCACCAACTCGTCTCTAACCCGCGCCTGGATGCCAACGGCTCGACCGTCATGCAACTCAGCGACTGGGGGCTGGTGGCAGCCGCGCTGCCGATTCTGTATGTGGTCTGGGCGGTGCTTCTCTTCTGGCGGGCACGCCGCCGCCTTGGGGAGCCATATCTGGCGTTGAGCGTGTTCGTCCTGTTCGTCGGCTTCGTCGTGGGCGGCGTTCTGGAGATCGCTTTTCCGCTCCTGTCTCTGACGACCACTCTCAGCGTCGCTATTCTTGGCTGGGGGGTCATCAGGCGGCAGCTTTTCAATCCGCTACAGGAGCGGACCGCCGAATTGGGGCGTGAGGTCGCCGAGCGCGTCCGCGCCGAGGAGGCGCTGCGGGAGAGCGAGGCGCGCTACCGGACGCTGTTCGAACGCATGCCTGTGGGACTGTATCGCACCTCCCTGGCGGGGCGCGTCCTTCACGCCAACCACGCGCTGGTGGAGATGCTGGGCTATCCGGATCGGCAGACGCTGATGCAGGTCTACGTGCACGATCTGTACGTCGATCCTGCGGATCGCGAGCGCGAACAGGTCTTGCTGGAGTACAATGGGATCGTGCATGGGTTCGAGATGCGGCTTCGGCGCTACGACGGCAGCGTCATCTGGGTGCGCGACAGCGTGCGGGCCGTCCACGATGCCCATGGCGAACTGCTGTCCTTCGAGGGCAGCCTGGAGGACATCACCGAGCGGGTGTGGGCGGAAGAGGCGCTGCGAGAGAGCGAGGAGCGTTTCCGTAAGATCTTCGAGGAGGGTCCGCTGGGGATGGCCATCCTCAGCCCCGACGACCGCTTCATCCGGGCCAACGCTGCCCTGTGCCGCATGACCGGGTATGCGGAGGAAGAGCTGGTCGGCTTGACCTATCTTGACATCACCGAGCCCGAAGACGTTGATCCCGGCAGGCAACGGGCCCGGCAGTTGTTGAGCGGCGAGCTGCCATTTCTCCAGACCGAGAAGCGATATGTCACTCGAGAGGGTCAGGCGCTGTGGGTCAACCTGACTACCTCGGTGATCCGTGACGATGGGGGAAAGCCCCTCTACAGGCTGACGATGGTCGAGGACATCGGCCGCCGCAAGCGGGCCGAGGAAGAACGTGCACGCCTGGCTGCCCAGGTGCACGAGCAGGCGCGGCGGGTGGAACGGATCCTCGCTACCGTGCCGGCGGGTGTCCTGCTGCTGGATGCCGGGGGGCGGGTCCTCCAGGCCAACCCCATGGCCGAGGGTGACCTGGCCGTGCTGGCCGATGCCCAGGTGGGCGACGCCCTCTCCCAACTGGGCGGCTGCCCGTTGGTCGAACTGCTCACCCCGCCACCCCGGGGCTTGTGGCACGAGGTCCAGGCCGGCAGGCGCACCTTCGAGGTCATCGCCCGGCCGGTGGAGGGCGGCCCCGAGCCGGAGCACTGGGTGCTGGTGATCAGCGACGTGACACAGGAGCGGGAGACCCGGGCGCAGCTTCAGCAGCAGGAGCGGCTGGCCGCCGTGGGCCAACTGGCCGCCGGCATCGCCCACGACTTCAACAATATCATGGCCGCCATCATTCTTTACGCCCAGATGGCGGCGCGGTCACGGGAGCTGTCGGAGCGCGAACGCGAGAGGATGGTGGTGATCAACGAACAGGCCCGGCACGCCACCCGCCTGATCGAGCAGATCCTCGACTTTGGCCGGCGGGCGGTCCTCGAACGCCGCCCCCTCGATCTGCTGCCGCTGGTGGAAGCGCAGATCAAACTGCTGAAGCGGACGCTGCCGGAGCATATCGAGATAGACCTGGCCTACGGGCCGGACGAGTACGCGGTGGACGCCGACCCGACGCGCATGCAACAGATGCTTACCAACCTGGCCGTCAACGCGCGCGATGCGATGCCGCAAGGGGGCACCCTGCGCATCGGGCTGGAGCGCATCGCCGGACGCACCGACGGACGCACGGACGGACGCTCGGACGGACGCCCGGTCAACGTCCGCGACGTCCGCGACGGCCACGCTGGCCCCGTCGAGCACGGCAGGTCGCCGCGCCTGCCGGCGACAGCGCCGCAGGATGCGGCCGTATCTGCGGCTGCATCCGCAGGCGGGGAGTGGATCCGGCTGACGGTGTCCGACACCGGCGCTGGCATCCCCGCGGACGCGCTGCCGCACATCTTCGAGCCCTTCTTCACCACCAAGGGGCCGGGCGAGGGCAGCGGCCTGGGGCTGGCGCAGGTGCACGGTATCGTGGGCCAGCACGGGGGGCGCATTGACGTGGACAGTCGCCTGGGTGAGGGGACGACGTTCACCATCCACCTGCCCGCGCTGGACGTGCGCCCGGCCGCGCCTTCCCCGCCGGATGTCTCCGCCGTGACCCAGGGACACGGCGAGGTGGTGCTGGTGGTGGAGGACGGGGACGCGGTGCGGGCCGCGCTGGTGGCCAGCCTGGGGCAACTGAACTACCAGACGCTGGAGGCGGTGAACGGCGAAGCGGCGTTGGCCGTCTTCGAAGAGGAGGGGGAGCGGATCGCCCTGGTCGTGAGCGACGTGGTGATGCCGGTTATGGGTGGCATCGCCCTGTTCCACACGCTGCGGCAGAAGGGCTGGCAGATGCCGGTGATCCTGCTCACCGGTCACCCGATGGGCAAGGAGCTCGACGAGCTGCGAGCGCAGGGATTGGCGGCCTGGTTGACCAAACCGCCCAGCATCGAGCGCCTGGCCCGGGCGGTGGCCGACGCGCTGCGCGGGTAGCAGGCGGTCGCCTGCCCGCCGGGGGGCTGCCGCCCACGCCTGCGCCGCACGCGGTCCGCGCCATCCGGACGAGGAGCGCCTGACCGCGGCTATGCACGCCAACCCCGGGCTTACCTGTCTGTCTCTGTTTCATTGATGCCGGCAGGATGCCGGCGGTCCATTTCCGATATCGCCTCTTCCGCCCGGCCTTTGACCGGGTGCCATGCCTGTGGTATACTCGGCCCGCGTGGACGGAAGGAGGCTGTATGCTGAACGACAGATCGCGCGAGATTCTGTTCTGGTTCACCGTGGGCATGATCGCGCTCGTCGCCGTGGTGGCCGTCATCACTATCCTGCGCTCGTGCGGAGGGCCCATCGTCGCCGTCACCCCGCTGGAGATCAACGCCGCCGAGGCCAGCCTGTGCCCCGGCGAGAGCTACCGCTTCACCGTGGGGGATGAGGCCGAGGTCGCGTGGGAGGCCACCGGCGGCGTGGTTAGCTCGGACGGCCTCTTCACCGCTGGCGACGTACCGGGCGACTACGTGGTCACGGCCCGGTCCGATTCTCGGCGCGTCCAGGCCATGGTGCACGTGCTCGTCTGCACGCCGACGCCCACCGCCACCCCGCTGCCCACGCCGACGCCCACCGTCCCGCCGACTGCCTCGCCGACGCCTGAGCCCACCCCGATCCCGGCCGCCGATCCACAGGGCGACGTGGGCGCCTACCAGACCGGCGCGCCGGTCGAGGGCGTGCCCGCCGGCGTCGACATCCGCGCCGTCAGCGTGGCCTCCGACCTGCAGGTGACGCTCCAGCCGGTCGAGGGGATACCGCCGGAGCTGGAGGGCTGGGCCGGTGAGGGCCAGGTGCTGCTGTGGATGTCGCTCTACCAGCCGATCCCTGCGCCGCTGCAGGTGTTCTCCGACTGGCTTTTCGCCCTGGATCTGGACGGGGACGCGGCCACCGGCCGCCCGGCGGGGGCCGCCCGCATCAACCCCGAGTTGGGGACTGAGGCCGCCGTCGGCGTCTCGTACAACCCCGCCGTCGGGAAGTTCGAGCCCTACCTGTGGGTGTGGGACGCGGCGGCCGGGGAGTGGACGGAGAAGCCCGACGTCGTGAGCCTCTACACGGACGAGTCGCGCACGCTCATCGGGCTGGCCCTGTCGCTGGAGACGCTGACGCAGCACGTGGCGGAGACCTCCGGCGTGACGATCGTGCCTGAGGCGGTCAAGGGCCGGGCCGCGGCCCTCTCCTACGTGGGGGAACAGGCCGTCGTGGATTTCTACCCCGAACGGCCTGAGTGACCAGTCATCATTACACAGGTATTACGCAGAGCTTCACAGAGTATCTCACAGAGGTTCACAGAGAGATAGAGAGAAAAGCAGTCGTAACCGCTCAGGTGACCGGCACTTGAACGCAGTTTGGGTGATGATGGTCAATGGTCCACCGCTGAGAAATCACATTGGGACAGAGTTCTTCAAGTGCCGGTCACCTCACGTGCTGTTTTTTCCTTATACCTGAACTCCTTGAGGGCCGAAATTCTTTACAAATGAGACAGAATTCAAGTTGTAGCGGGTGCTATCATAGCGCAATCCATCAATACATCAATTTCAGCCGCTACCGTTTCCAGGGCTTCAG
>Ga0180431_10002064_pt1 | contig 27295 bp, 35 predicted proteins | sample SS_ome_11_FD_132459 | JGI IMG/M metagenome (GOLD analysis project Ga0180431, IMG submission 132459) | Hypersaline lake sediment archaeal communities from the Salton Sea, California, USA - SS_1_MS_1 metaG | ecosystem: Environmental > Aquatic > Non-marine Saline and Alkaline > Hypersaline >... | reverse complement strand
TTCTGCGGTTGTGCCTGCTGGCAGTACCGCAGATCCGGTATTGCTGGTCTTGGTAACCACCCCAGAGGTGTCCACAACCGCATCCTGCCAAGCAGAACCATTGTAGATTCGGGTCTTGTTGGTGGTGGTGTTGAAATACCAGTCACCCGCAGTCAGTGGATCACCGTTGTCATCCACCGTTGGGTCAGATGCAGCAGAACCTAGGTAGTAGGACTCAATGCTGTCCACCGCTGCCTGTGCTGCCGTAGCACTAGAAGCCGCTGAGGTAGCTGAACCTGCCGCTGCCGTTGCAGAAGTTGCTGCATTACTGGCAGAAGTCGAAGCATTGCTGGCTGAGGTGCTGGCTGCACTTGCAGAAGACGCTGCATTGGTAGCACTGGTACTGGCAGCAGAAGCACTGTTAGAGGCGTTTGTGGCGCTGGTAGAGGCTGCTGAGGCACTGTTTGAGGCATTGGTGGCTGAGGTAGCTGCTGCACTCTCAGAGGCTGCTGCTGCCGTTTCTGAAGCTGCTGCTGCTGTTGCGCTGTTCCCAGCATTTGTAGCTGCTGTAGATGCTGTAGAAGCGCTAGAAGCCGCATTAGATGCAGAGGTACTGGCAGCACTAGCGGAGCTGGCCGCATTGGTGGCGGAAGTCGAAGCAGATGAAGCTGAACTTGCTGCTGCCGATGCGCTCGATGCTGCTGCACTAGCACTGCTGGCTGCTGCAGAAGCACTTGCTGCGGCCGCCACTGCGTCAATGATTAGCGCCCAATAGCTGGTGTTCGTCAGTAACGTACCTGCCGGCGAATCCTGCAGGCAGATATACACGTTGCTGTTGGAAGAATCCTTGACCAGGTCGCGAATGACGTAGCTGGCTGTAGTCGTCGTCGCGTCTGTTCCCTGGTAAGTACCCAGCTCCTGGGTGATATTCGGGTCGCCGGAAGAATCAAACGCCAGGACCTTGTTCGCACGCTCAGTAGCGTCTTCGGTAAATTCAGATAGCGGAATGCCAGTCGTGAATTGTCCAAAACGCAAACAGCGGTTGTTCACGTCATATTCGACCTGCTGGATCATCATTACCAGCTTGTCCAGGTCATCGTTCAGGTTTTCTGCCAGGAGATCACCGTTTGCCTGGTAATCGGTGCTGCGCGATACCGGAAGATCTCGATAGATTGTGATGATGTCGCCAGCGGTCTGGCCGGAGCCAAACGTTACGGTCCCGCCGCTGCTCGTACCAGCGCCGGAAACAGTGTAATCAGTGGTCAGCGTCTGGAGGGTGTCGCCAACATAAACCTTGAGATCAGTATTCTCAAAGATCGGGAAATTGTAGGTAAATGCAGTCTGACCGCTACTTGCGGTGTACTGGACGCGCGGCGTCAGATCGCCAACGGTAAGAGTAGCCATCTATCGACCCCCGGTTGCTGCTTCAATGTTTGGGCCGCGGCGCGGCGTAGTTTCGCCAGGGCGCCACCAAAACTTCTGCCCATAATCCTTTCGACGCTTACTTTCGTAGCGGCGAAGTTTGCTCTTGGCCTTTGGATCGGCCATGAGCTGTAACTGGTCCAAAACTCCACGTTCAAACGCAAGTCTGGTGTACCAAAGCGAGCCACCTGGGGTGTAGCCACGAGCGAATCGTACCAAGTCTGCCCCGATATTGGTATCTTTTCCTTGCAAGAATTCCTGGATGTTTCCGAGCGTCAGCTGTGCGACATCATTGGCAAAACCAGGCACTGGACCCAGGAAGCTCTGCACTACGCCGCCGCCGAAACGGTTTGCGTCAGAGAACAGGAAATCGCCGTAAATGCCGGCGCCGCCACCCTGGATAAATGCTGCCGCCCAGAATTTCGGATCGGTCATGTCGCGAGGATCTTTGCCGCGCGACATTTCCTTTGCCTGGATTGCAATCGCGCCCAGGACTGTCGTCGATACGGCAATGCTGGACAAGTATTTCGCCTTGCTGCCCAGGCCATTCTGTAACGCACCACGATACAAGTGCGTCGCAACGATCGTGACCGGGAATGACTTGAACAGGAAAATGCTGCGGGAGAATTCGCCCATCACCGATCCGCGCTTGGCGCCGGCACTGGTGATCGCGCGGACCCTGGCGTCTGGCGTCGGGACCGCAAAATCAGTCTCGGTCAGGATCATTTCCTGGATTTTCAAATTGAGCGCGCGACGTTGCGATTCCGGAAGATCGGTCCGCTGCATCATGTTTTCAGGCGAAAAATACTCAACATCCTTGTGCTTTGGATGCTTGAGCTTAGGTGTCTGGCGGATGATCTCCCATTCCGCATCAGTAATCCCATACTCACGCAGCGCCTTCTGGAGCTCCGGCTGGACCTTGTCCAGGGACTTGCCCATCTGCGTCGCCAGTGCTGCCTGGAATTCCATCCCGAAGGCCTTACGCATGGCATCGGTGTGCGCCGATAGGAATGACGCACGCATCGTGAAATCTGCGGCCTTGGCCGAAAATCCTGCGCCAGTGACTTCGGTGTAGCGGTTTGCTGCCAAAGCGCGTGTTGTCCAGGCGTCTGCAGTCAGCTGCATTTTGACCGCCATCAAACGATCTGCAGCGTTGGCTGGATTCATCAGCGACAAATACGAATTGAAGATCTTGGTCGAAGAAAGGCCGTTGAATGCAGCAGTCTGGCGCGTAAATCCAAAGTCTGAGATCGACGAGAGAAATGCGCCGCCCAATTTGGCGCTGACCAAGTAATGACGCACTGCCTGCATGAAGTCTGCCAGGCGGACCGATTCGGTCGTGTTGACCTTGCCAGTAACCGTACCCCAGACCGAATCCAGCATGCCAAGGCCCATATTGTCCAGGCCTTCTTTCCTGGCCATATCACGCAAATAGCGGAAACTGGTTTCTGGGTTTGGCCCCATGATTTCGAGCTTGGCGATGTCTTGGGCCATGCCAGACAAGTGATCGGTCATGGTGGTGTAAATGTCTGCGTGACCAAACTTGTCGTGATATTCCAGCCAGGAATCAGCGTCCTTGAATGCCAGGACACGGTGATCACGGCGACGATTCGCCAGTTTTGTGCCACCCATGCGACCTGGCATAAGGTCCACCAGACCATTGCTGCTGATGGTGTCATACGCATGATCCAGGAACAGCCTGAATTCCATTTCGGTCATCGGGATGCCTTCTGGCGTCAGCATGCGATTGCGATCCAGCATCGGCGTGATCGTCTTGGTCCATTCTTCCTTGCTGACTCTGGCTACGCGCATCGGATCGTGAAACTGCGGCATGCCCCAATCTTCACGTTTCGGGATTGCGCCACCCGCGCGGTTAAACATCTTGCGCGCCATTTCGGCCGTTTCTGACCAGGTCTTCGAGTAGATCTTGGCCATTTGATCGCCGGTATCGGTACCAAACAGCTCGCGCACCATGTTGCGCAGACCTTCTTTGTCTTGCGTTAATCCTGCCAATTTCGTGCGGTATTGATTCATCGCTTCCGAAAAACTGGCATGCAATTCAGCCAGGATCGCTTTGGCGCGGTTGTCGATATTCGAGTAGGGCGCTCTACGACCCAGGTCCTTGACCAGGAGCGACATCACGCCGGCTGCAAAGCCTTCTGGGTGACGTTGAGCGTTCTGGATAGCCTTGTGTAGCGCGATTGCCTGCAGCCCGGCCTGGCGCTTTCTGAGCGCGATCTCGGCTTTTTGTGATTCCAGGGCCTGCCGCTGCGCAGCGCGACGCGCCGCATCGGGCGACATCTGCCCCTTGATCGTCAGTGCTCGCGTGAATCCATCGACGCGATGCTGCAGCTCAATTCCGAGCTGTTCTGTCAGATCGCCATTCTCGACTGCGGTCCGGATACATTGGTCAAGATTAGGCATTACGGCCTCCGATGCAGCCAAACATATCGTCGATCATCCGATCTTCAACATCGAGGTCGTCTAGTGCTTGGCGTAGGGATTGAGCTTCGGTAACGATGTCACCGGTTTCGCCGTCGAGGCGGCTTGCGCCAGGTATTTCTACGTCGCCCAGCTCGTCGAGAAGACGGCGGGCTTCGAGAAGTTCATCCTGGTAGAGGTTTTTGAGCTCGGCGTCACCGAGATCAGGAAGATCGCTGGCTAGTCTTTCACCGGAAATTCGACCGGTATCGGCAGCTTCTGGCTCTTGGCGTATTCCTCGCGTGTCTTCTTGAACGACTCTGGGTCGATCTGAAATCCCTGGCCGACCGGGACGCCCCCCTTCGGGGACACGGAGTTCTGCGATGGTGTTGGCTTTTTCATTGATTACGGCCTTCCTTACAAAAGCATTATATTCTTCTTCGGATAATATGTCTATCCTGCCTGTCTCGCCTTCTGCGATTACTCTCGGCGCTTCGCCATTGTTATCAAATAGCGTCGCTCTGTCCGACAGCTTCACATAATCATCCCAGCCTTCGCTGAAACCCTTGTGAGCCTTGACCAATTCAGGCATCGGGACATAACGCCCTTCGCCTTGCGCACGCAAAACAGCACGTCTGGCAGCTTCTGCAACGTCAACGGTAACACCGATCAGCTGCACCTCATAACCAGAATCCACTAGCTCTTTAAGTTTTGCTGCGCCTTTTTCGGCATTGCCTAGCGTGACGTCCAGGATGATGTCCATCTTGCGCTCTGCAGCTTGTGCCTGGACCTGCTTGGCCAGCATCGAGCTTTCTTCGTGAACCACACTGGCTGCGCGACCGTCGCCTGCTTCGATGATCTTTTTATACTCAGGGATCAGCTCTTTAATGCTATCCGGATCGATGCGGACGACGCCCTTATCCGGGATCGCGCCCATTTTCTGTAATTCTCTGAGAACCGTTCCTTTGCCGCTGGCGCCGCCGCCGCCCATGACATACGCGACTGGCTTACGGCCAACAACCGGCGTGCCTTCCTTCAAAACATCATTGACCCATTTCTGGCGCTGCTTTTCGCGCGCTTTGGTCTTGATTGTGTCGGTTGGCTTCAACAGCTTGTCATTGGCATCCAGGACCTTTGGCACTTCTTGCATGCCAAAGTTCGGCGCAGTTTCGTCAATTACTCCGGCTGCTTCTTGCTCTGCAGGTCTGCGGCCGCCATCTCTAGGCCGAGGAGCATATTCTGCAGCTGCCTGTTGTCTAATGGCGGGGAGAATATCGGCGCTTGCTTTGGTGATGGATTCGCCGGCTTTGACTCTGCGGGCTGCTTCGTTGATTGCGTCTGAGATCGGCCCTTTAGTGTTAGCAAGGGACGTGAGCGCTGCGAGCGTTCTTTCATCTTGGGTGAACCTCTGAATGTTGGCCTCGCGATCGAGGATGTTACCTGCGCCGACGATCCGGTCCGCATTGCGTTCCAGGCCAGAAAAGACCTGCTTGTCCTGCTTGACCTGGCGCATCATGTGATCAATGACCTGGGCGCGCTCCTTGAACAGGGTCTCAGTCAGTTCCTGGCCGCCGAAAAGGTCCATCGTCTCGCGCTTCTCAAATCCTGCGTCACGCATAGCGCCGACCATGATCCGCGCCTGGTTAAGATTACCAGGCGGGTTTTGCATCAAACCACGCATGATTGCGCGCTGCTGCGCTGGATCAGTGATGAGATCACCGACGACGGCCGCAAACCTGGAATCGACCAGGTCGTTGACCACCATCATAAAAGATTCGTCTTCCAGGTTTGTCAGACCACGCGCGTCACGGACCTTGGCCGATGTCAGCGGGATCTGCGGCATTTTTGCCAGGCCTTCTTCGCCACCGATTTCGCGCAGCACCTTGGCGATGTCGATCGCGGTGCCGGTATCTTCGGCGATATTCTTCATCGCGGCGCGCTGACGTGCGTCGCCAGCTGTTACGCCATCCGCTTCACGCAGCAAAAAACCGTTCAGGGTGACTTCATCGATCGGCTGACCGCCGGCAATGGCACGCTTGGCCAAAGCCAGACGCTGGTGGCCATCGACAATGAAGCGCTGGCCTGCGTTGTTTTCCCAGACCATGACCATGCCGGCCAGTTCTGGGTCCCATTTCTGCACACCTTTTAGGCGCTCAGTGACGCCAGCAACGTCACCGCCGGCCTTAAACTGGAACGTCTTGGCATCGACTAGGATGTCTTGGGGATTGAACGTTTCCAAGGTCGAGAGCGGTGATGGCTCGACCGGGATCACCTCATTGACTTCTTCTTGCGTAAGGACCCGGCCTTCTTCATCCAGCGCCCTGGTTGCGCGTTCTAGCACTTCGACGTGCTGTTCCTGGCTTACTTTGGCTTCGGGTGCTGGCTCGCCTGGGCGAACAGCATTTGCCTGGTCCATTGTGTCGGCATAGGTTTCCAGGACTTCGGCTTCTGCGGTGTCTTGCGGCTTGCCAGTCGCGCGCTTTTGCGCTGCCAGCTTGCGTAAATAAACCAGGTCGAAGCTCAGTGATCCGCCAGTGCGAATGATCCCTGCGCCGCCTGCAGCCATCAGGGTGTTATAGACTGCGTCTTTTAGACCGTATGGGCTCTCGATCTTCGGCTTCTCGTACATTTTGCGAGCCTGGATCGGGATTTCGACAGCAGTTGCAACAGCTGCTTCCTTGGCAAACAAGCCTGGGAGCATGCTCAATGCTTCTTTGACTGATCCAGCTACGCGACCCTGTGGCCCTAGAAAAGCCAACGGACCGAATTCTGATCCGCCGAGTTCTACAGTGCTGGCAACCAAGTCGCCCAGGAGACGATCAAAAGGTCCAGCATTTGCTGAAACGATCGCAAGTTCCTCACGGATCTTGGCAAAATGCGGAATGATCTTCTGTTGATTGAGCTCGTCCCAGGTGAGAAAACCCTGGTCCGGGTATTGTTCCTGCAGCTGCTTAATGCGCTGCGTCATTTTTTCTGTCTGATAGCCCTCAACCAGCGCGGTGCTGTGAATGCCTTTGAGCGCAAAGTCGGTGTCATTCAAGATCTCACGATCTTGCGTCAGATCATAAATGCGCTGAATTTCCTGGGCGACAAAGTCTTCCCTGGTTTCGTCGATTGCGCCAGGCAGGTTTTCCGAGAAGGTCGCGTTCAACGCAGCCTTGGTGTACTCGAAAAATCCGGCCGGGGTGTCTTGTTCGTCAGTCGCTGGGTTGCGGATAGACTCGTCGCGCAGGTCGCGTTTGCCCATGCGGTCGAAGTTCATCATGGTTATTCGCCCTCAACCACTGGAGTTTCGACGACCACTTCGGCCCTGGGACCTCTGACGCCGTATTTCAAAATAAATGAATCGCCGTCTTCGGCAATCACCGCATGGCCAGACCGGGTATAGACCTCATACTCGCCGCTGCCCATGCTGATCAAACGCACCAAACCGCCATTGATCATTTCGGCCACGTTGCTTGCAGAAATACCTTTGGTGCCGCCCATTTCGTTGATGTCCGATTCTGTAATGCTTTCCATCCAGGATTCGGTATCTGACGCAGTTGCGCCCCAATACGGCGCTTCGATCTGATAGGTGTCGTCGCTGAAAAAACCAGTCGCATTGACGTCCAGCGTAATGATTCCGCCAGTGATCTCGCGGATTGATTCTTCCAGTAATGCAGAATCGACCGTATCACCACCCACCAGAATGCCATCATTGACTGCTTTTTGAGCATAGACGGCCATGACTGAGTTTTTGATGGCTTTCATCTGTGCCGGCATGTCGCCATAAACCGGGCCGATTGATTGACCAATCATTTCATCAAAGTCTTTCGGGATGATTCCTTTGTTGTTGGCAAGGGTGTCCATGCCACGCAAGACGTTCTGTGCCGGGCCGAGACGGCCGTCTTTCAACAGAGCGCCAGCGATTGCGTAGTTTCCGCCGCCTTCCTTGAACATGATGTCCAGGACATCGATCGAGCGTTCACCGAATCCAGTCACCATGCTATTGAGCAGTGCGATCTTTTGTTCGCCCCTAGCATTGGCAATCGTATTGTTGAGCTGGCCAGCTTCTGCCCTGGTGATCGGCGCAACCGCGACACCGTAGTGCGCGCTGGCGACTTCGGCATTCATCAGCCTGGTGCGCATCGATTCCGGATCTGCCGGGTCGAATGCAGTCATCTGAACAATCTGCTGCTCCATCGCCAGGGTTAGCGGATCTTCGTTCAGGCGGGTAGTGATCTCTTTGTTGATCGATTCGTAGCGGGACAGCAGCTCAAGCTCCTGCGTCGTTGGATTTTTCTTGGCGCGGATCTGAGAGATCTCAGCAGCCTGGTCTGCAGGTTTCCGCAACGCAAACTCAGACGTCACCCTGGCATAAGCCAGTTCAGTCTTGAGCTCGTTGTAATACTTGGTGCCTTCTGCCTGCACGATCAGCTGGTCCACACCATCCGGAATGACGCCAGACTGCAAGGCTTTCTTGGTAATCGTGACCTGGTCAGCGATGGCTTTTTCCTTGGCTTCCTGCTGGGCTTTGGCAACCGCAGCTTCACGGCCTTGGCGGGTGTACTCAGCACTGATCAGTGTCTGCATCCTGGTCAGGATCTGATCCTTCTTTTCAGGTGACAGGTCTTTTTCTTCGGCTGCGCGGTACTTCTCAAACGCATCATTCGCTGCTTGCAGGCCTTCATTGCGCAACACGCGATCGAATTCGCCCAGAATCCAGTTGGAATCGGCCTCGTCATCGAATGCCTTGCGAGCTCGATCGACTTCGCCTTGGTCCAGGATTCCTTCTTCTACGCCCTGCTGCCAGGTGAAGAACAGCTTTTCCTGGGCAGTTGCAGCGCCTTCAAGATCGCCTTCACGGTAGAAACGCATGGCGTCTTCGGCCAGGCCTGTTGCTGCTTTGTTGATCTCAGCCAGGTTTTCGGCCTGCATCTGCTCAAATGTCGCGTTAAAAATGCGGGTGCGCGACCGGCTCGCGTAGTCATTGATGTCGGTTTCTGCGTAGGGACGCAGCATCGGATCGATTTCGGCGAACAAACCGTCCTTGTAGGATTCCATTGCCTGTTGGAATCCTTCCATATTGGTCGCAAATGTTGTTTCCAGACGTGCCGTTGTCTCGCGGATGTCGGTCTGGATCGCCGCAGCATGGGCCATCAAAGCCCCTTTATTGAATGCCTTACCACGAATCGTTGCAGTGCTGGCCATTTCCACGCCGCCTTTCTTGCCAGCTGCAGCAGCTTGACCTGCGCGCTCGCCTTCCTGGGCAGCGTAAATGTCTGCCTGGCGTTGTTGACCTTCGGTAAATGCAGCGAGCTTTTGCGACAGCGACTGCAGGCTGCGTGCCTGGGCGCCGGATGGCTGGGCTGGTTCGTAGAGCTCAGTCTGCTGGTATCTAGGTAGTTCAGCCACGTTCTGCCATCCTCGTGCCAAAGTCCAGGAGAGAGCTGCCGGCGCTGGCCACGCCAGCTTGCATTGCGTACTTGCCTTCGGTCTGCAGCGCAGAAATGCGCGATGCCGTTGTGCCTGCAGCGATTGTCGTATCGTACTCGGCTGCAGCGATGTCGGATAGCATCATCGATGCCGGTGATCCAGTCAGCTGCACGCCCTGGGCGCCACGCATTGCGTTCTGGGTTGCCAGGGAGGAAACCAAGCGACGCTTGCGCGCGACTTCGCGAGAGATCGCAGCTTGCTTCTCCTGGTCTGCAGCGATGTCCATCTGGACCTGCGTTGCCTGGCCGGCTCGGACTGATGTCAAAACAGTCATGGCTGTTCCTGCGGCGGCCCATCCTGCAGCAGTCATTCCAAGAAAAGTTGGAGCTGCTGCTGCTGCTGTTGCTCCTGCTGCGGGAGCTGCTGCTGCTAATGCTGGTACAAATGCGCCCATCTTATGCCTCGACTTCGATTGCTAGGCCGATAACCATCATCGGCAATGGATCTTGTTGTGAAATTGTGACCTGTGCCAGACGATCCCAGCCATTCAGGTATATCTCAACGATGCCAGTGTACGGCTGCGGCTGGGTATCCAGAATGCTCGCGCCGAATTGGCGGTCAGGAATGCGCTGGCCGTTCACAAAAACACCCAAGGATTCGTACAAATCGAGCACCACGCGGACCAGGCGTTTCTTGCGCGTCAGGATCGGACCGTCCTGGAAGTCCACATTCAGCGGCATCGTTGTGATTTCAGTGTCGAAATCAAGACCGACTTCGACTTCGCTGGCAGTACGGCTCAAGGTAATGCTTCCGCTCGAAGGCGTCGCATTCGGCATGATTGCGCCATCCGCCTTGACGCGACATTCTTCGCCATCAAGGTGATCCAGGTTAGAAATGGTGGCGGTCGCGGTGCCGTAAGTCTGCAGCACCGAGCAATCGGTGTAGTGCAGTTTGTTCAGTTCTTCAATGAATCGGTAATCAGTGCCGTCTATCGTGCGCTTGACGACAAAATATACTTCATCAACGACAACCGCGACCGATTCGATTGTGCCGTTGGTTTGCCATAGCGTCCAGCCCCCGACTTCCTGGGAGCGCAGCGTGTTAAACACTGCGAGCGTGCCGTCACCGTTCACCAGGTACAGATAATTTGAATCATCGTCCGGCGTGCCACGCAGCACGTCCATATCGACCGGCGCATTCAGAATATGCGACGCCAGAAGCGACACGGTGCCTGACGTATAGGCTTCTTCGGTGTAGGTGTAGATATATTCGCGCACTGCCTTACCGGTGCGGTCCACGAAAAACGTCGCGCCATCGATGGATTTCGGCGGAATCGGCTTCGATCCGAACAAAGTCTGACGTTTGACCGCGCTTTTTTCCGGCGTAATTGGCGAATCCGGCATGTAAAACTCGCCGCCTGTAGTCATTACCTGCAGGTGACGACCGGCGAACAGCGCAGTGACGGCGTTGACCTGATCAGTGTCCATCGTGACGTCGATGGCTTCATCATCCAGACCGGTGCCAATGTCGAAATTGTAGAAATCGTTGGTCTTGGAGCCCCACAAAGTCTGCGGTCTGGACCGAGATCCGCCAAACCACATGCGGCCCTCATGGAATGTCACGCTTTTTGGCCAGCCTCTAGATACGCTCCAGACGGCTTCTGCGCCGCTTCCGAAGTCATAGGTGGGGATGTTAGTCAGCGAGATATTCGACAGCGTCCAGGACGTGTGAGAGCCACCACGGACCAACTTTGCCGGCGCATGATCTTCATGGACGATAATCATGGTGTCTGCGGACTGCGTCCATTGCAGCTCAAACAGCTCGCTGGTCGTGTAGGTAGTCACAACGTCGGCTTGTTTGACGTCATCTTTGTAAATCGAGATCTTGTTGTTGGTGAAAACGATCAGATAGGTCTGTTCGACGTTGAACGCAAACGCAGCCAGGCGCGCTTCACCCGGCAAATCATCCACAAACATCATGCCTGGGCGACGCTTCATCCCGCCTTGCGGGGTCGTGACCATGTTGGTCGCAGTTGCTGCGCCCTGGTAATAGTGCTTGATGTCGGTGCGTGCTTGCAGACGCGGGTCCAAGATCCCGCTGTTGAAGTTGGTCTGCAGGTTCAGCGTGCGCGGCATGTTATGCCCTCGCTTCCAGGAACGGTGAATCTACGATTGCATCGCTCGGACGAGACTGCGAATCGATGAATTTTGCCTTGCGCAGCTGGTTTTCGTACATGACGCGGTAGGCTTCGGCCTTCGCAGTATTGTCAGTGACCGGGATCGCAAACTGCGACGCCAGGTGAAACTCCATCAGCTTGACGAAATACGCCGGGAGACGTGATTCATCAGGCTTGAAAATGTAGTCAATATCGACTTCTTGCTGATTCGAGTAGAGCTTGTTTTCGTACAGCTCGTAATCGGCATCCGGATAAACGCGGATCGTCATCAGGTAATTTGCCGGCAGCGTGAATGCGTAGTCCCATTCGTTGAGCGGGGTCGCGGTCAGGCGAGATAGGCTTGCCTTACCGGTCGCAAAGCGCCAGCGGTGCATAGTCAGCATGTTTTCGTAGGTCGTTTCGTACAGATTTGACGCTACTTCCGGCCCTGCACCAGGGTCAGTAAAACTAGAGATCGTCGAATGGCCGATCAACAGCAGCGCATTCGAGCACATTGAAATATCAGTAGCCATCCGAATTCCTCAAAGTAAAAGGGGCAGCAGCCCGAAGACCGCTGCCCCAACCCAGGTTAGCTCATTTGGCCTAGCCTATCAGGCCGAGCTTACGCTTTCGCCAACAGTCGCAGCGCCAGCAGTGACTGACATCTGAGTGAAGCCGAAGCCGTCAGAGCCAATCAGCATGATGACATCACCATCAGCCAAACCGTAGGTAGCTACAGCATTATCGAAATAATTTGCTGCACGCATATTTGCCAGGGTTTCAGCTTCGGAGTACGTCCATACAACGCCGCCATTGGTGTTTGCGCCGCTAAGACGCACGAAGTTATCTGCAGTAAATGCCATGATTATTCCCCTTATTCAGACCAGGAAACGGAAACGATGCCGTCACCATCACGGGAAACAGCGCCAGCCTTCATCATGCCGTTGCAGAGCCAAGAAGTCTTCTGCGGAACGTAGTTGACTTCGGTCTTCACGTCCATGCCGATGGCCAGGCCAACAGCAGTTTCGTGCCATGCGAAACCTTCGCGAGTGGTAGATACCAGCGGCAAGCCACCTTCGCTGCGAGTTTCAACAACATGGAACTTGAAGCCCATGAAGGTATCGATGTCACCCATCATCAGAGCCTTGATGTTGTTGTAATCAACGCTAGTGATGGTGGTGTCGCCGAGCAGATCTTCGAGACCGGCTGCAGATACTGCAAAGTGACGACCAGTGGACGGTACGCCCTTGTCGTTCAGGTACTTTGAAGCCTGGATCAGCTTGGTCAGGGTCAGACCTGCAGAGCCGTGTGCAATGGTACCAGCCGGAGAGGCTTCTGCTGCCAGTGCGTCGATGATCAGCTGATCAAGACGACGGCCCAGGGCGCCTGCGATGGTGGTAGCCAGCTCACGACGCTCGTCGAAGTTGACTTCTGCCTGGTCGAAAATGTCGCTGTATTCCGGCGCGTTCCAGTTTTGGAGCGTGCAAGAGATCAGCGAGTGAGCGACGTTCATCGGAGTTACGTCAGCCTGGGATGCCTTCTGGTTTGCAAGGCCCTTACCCATCTTACGGAACTTATAAACGTCAGCATTGACGCCATTGCGGATAGTTACGGTGTTGCGAAGCGAGCCAGCAGTCTGGAAGGCGTGCTTCACTTCCGAATCAAATAGCTGCTGCGCAGCTGCAGAAAGTGAAATGGACATATCAGTCCTCCTAGTTAAGGTTCCAATTAAGGTTCTTTTCGGGTATCCGACTTTCGGGCCGACTTCCCCGCCTTGTATTGGGCTTCCATGCGGAAGGTGTCCAGGAGGCTGGATTGCCTGGATATTACCACCAGGCAACGCTCTGTCAACGTTTGTTCAACGGAATAAAAAAACCCCCGCCGAAGCGGGGGAGCGAAGACCGGCTGCTGGAGGAGACCAATTAGACCGGTATAGGACCACCATGGATGTGATCAGCGCTATTGAACCACATTTTGGTACGGTTGTTTGCCATAAAATTCCTCAAATTTGCGCTCGACTTCTTTCCGGTATGCCGCCGAAGACTGATAACGCGGGTCCGCAACCATTTCTTGCAGCTCTTGTTCGCTCGGTCCGGTCTTCACGACCTCATTGCCGGTCGGCATTTTGGCCTCGCGGGTCTTGGAAATCATCGCTTCGAGTACGCCGACGCCTTCGGCAGTGCTCGCCAGGACGCGCATTGCCTGGAACTGTGCATCATCCAGGTTTGCTTTGCCCCAATCGCGGAGGCTGGCCAGGCGTGACTGAGCATTCGGGCCGAGCGCCTTGAGCTCAGCTTCGACATTGATCGTTTCGCCCGCGACTTCGCCTTCAATGTACTGGTGCAGGAACTTGGTGAATGTTTCCTGGGACATATTCGATTCGCGTGCTGCTTCCTGGAACGCTGCCAGGCGCGGATCTTCCATGTCGAACTGGCCTTCGACGCCTTCGGGCAGGGTCAACTCGTAGCTTTCCGGTGCGCCAGTGAAACCACCAAACCGCTTTTCGAGATCTGCGTAGGCCTTGGCTTGGTCAGCCACCGACTTGTATTTATCCTTGAACCATTCCGGACGGTCGCCATCGCCAGGCATGTTTTCTGCCAGGAACCAGGACGGCCCAGCTGGTGCTTCGGATTCATTTGTTACCGATTCGCCAGTATCAGAAACTTCTGATGTTGGGGTGTCGTCAATCAAGCTCTCTGCTGCTTCGCTCATGTCATCCTCTCTTAGATTTTTTCAGCCATGGCAATTTGTTCCAGGATCTGACGGACGATGTTGTTCTGTCCTTCCCGGATGCCAGCGCTGAATTGGGTTGAATTGCCGTTAAGGACCGGCTTGTCCAGGGTCACTTCCCGCAACCGCTGCAGAACGTACTGTCCCGCCTCGCTTCGGAAGCATTCGTGAAATCGGCTTGCTATTTCGCGGGCCTTGGCTTCGTTTTCGGCCTGGAGTGTCTTGAGGTGTTCGCCTTCAAGGTCCAGACCATTCCAACCGTCTGCCATTTACTGTTCCTGTTGTTGCTGCGCCATTTGCACTTGTTGCTGTTGAGCTGCTGCAGCCTGTGCTGCCTGCTCTTGGAGTTGCTTGCGCTCGTCTTGAGTACGCAAAAGCTCGGACTTGATGCCCAGCTTTTTGCCAATGTAGGCGACCATGTCCTCGACCTTGGCGCCCAGGCCAAACATTTCCGGACCAAACGCAGCGCCCATCTGAATGAACTGCTGTACCGCCAGGAGATCTGATTGATCTTGAGCGCGCGCCAACGGTGAGGTGTGCTTGATCGTGACTTCCTTGCCATCGACGCGGATGTCCGGCACCTTGCCGTTGCGCTTGAGAATATCGATCGAGCGCTTGACCACTTTCTCGATGAACTCAGTCTGCAGTCGAGCAAACGCTGAACCGGCGTCCATCACCAGCTCTTGGCCACGCAGCGACATTTCAGTCGCGCTCTTGACCGGCTGGCTCATGTCACCGAACGGCTCAGAGAACAGCACTTTGTTGATGCGATCGCGCAGATCAGTCAGGATCAGCTCGCTCACGTTGAAATCACCAGCACGATCCAGGGCGCGCAGCGTCGGATTGCTGCTGTCGTTGGACCCGACCGGGATCACGACGCCAGGTGCGATCTGCAAGGTGTATGGGTTGATCACGCCATCGTCCTGGGCGGTGTACACGCCACCGATAGCCAGGGCAGCGTTGCGCAATACGAACTCGACGACCTTGTTGCAGGTCTTGATGTCCGGCAGCACCTGCATGATGCGGCCGCGACCGAGCACTTCGCCTGGCACAACCATTTCACGGAAGACAATCCAGGGCGAAACCTCGTAAGTCTGGGTGAAAACGACGTGTTTTGCGTCGCGCTCAATGACGCACTGGTAATACACGCCAGACTTCGGCGCATAAACGGTGCCTTCGAGCAGCGTGATCTTGGAATCGGGGCTCTCGACCGCTTTCTTCTTCGTCATCGCTGACATTTCAGAGCCTGGCCAGAGACGATCGACGTGACGCGCCGGCACTGAATGCTCACGCCAGACGGTTTCGATCGTGCCGCGCGGACCTTCTTCTGGATATACCTCGGCCAGCGGCGCTGCATTGAAGTCGAGCAGCGATTCGTCGCTGTCTGATTCTTCCAGCGTCAGCACACCAGTCGAAACCGACAGATCCAGGAACGCTTCGTGCGCCTGGGTCGCGAAATTCGAGTGGTTAATGTGGTCGAACAGGACGTCGTTGACCTTATCGAGCTCTTTCTGGATGCCGTCGCGCTCTTTCTCAGGGATCTCAGAGCCTGGTGTCAGGATCGAGAAGTTGCGCCAGGGCGGAACCAGGGTTGCCTGCAGTCGGCTGGCAAACTTCTGAGCACCGATAACCGCAGTCGAATCGAAGATGTCGATGTTCTTCTTCTGACCTGGTGAATACAGGTTGAAGATCTCACGCTGCGGCAGGGCATACTCGTAACATTCCCGGAGGTGCGTGATCCAGGGATCTTTCTTTTGCTTCGCAACGTCGAACCGGCGAATCAGCTCATCAACGTTACCCAGCTCGTCCGGGATTTTGTACTTCATGGTTTAGCCCAAGGTGCCAGAACGTACACCAGTTTCTTCGCCAGAGATCAATGACGCGCGACCACGACGCTTGCGTGATGCTGCGGCTTTCATTGCGTCTTCTTTCTTGGTCAGACGGTCCAATTCTTGAACCTGTGCTTCTTCGGCGCGGACCTGAGCCTCAGACTTTTGCGGCGGCTTCGGCTTTGAGAATACTCCACCCATGATGCTTTCCTCTTAGGCGTTTGAACAGTTGCCAGGGCGTGAAGACGAACGACGCCTTGATCCCCAGCAACGCTTTTATCTGCTCGACGCAGGTGAAGAAAGTCGGCCAGGGCTGGCGTATTTTCCCCACCTTCTGCCAGGCATTGGCGTGGATAATAGCACTATATTCCCCGGCGACAACATCAAAAACATTTAGCGTTTGATGCGGCAAGATCTCGATCTCGGTGTAACCCAGGTGCGGATAGAAGCCAATCCAGTTGAAGCCATCCCAACGCAGCGCGTAGCAATGACGGTAGCCAGGCTTGAGTAGCTTGGCCAAACGCCAGGGCATGTCGCCATGCACGAACACGATAAACCAGTCGATCGGCACCAGGTCCCAATGATCCAGCAGGGATTCTGGTGGCTTGCGTTTCAGCCAGGCCACTAGAACACTGCCCAATCTTGCTGCATGCGTAGCGGTTTCTTGAGGCTTTCGTCTCGCTTGTCACGCCAGGCAACGGCGAAATAGCGGAATGCGTCAGCGCCATGCGAGCTCCAGTCATGCAGCGGCCGGTCTTTGAACACGCGCTTTTCCTCGTCGTACTCGGTGCGGTAGTACGACAGCGCGCGCAGACCATCGGCGCAGCGTTCCTGGTCGAACCAGCAGCGCGGGATGATGCGCCTGGACGCCTCGATGCCATCGGCCAGCGGGATGTTCGGCGTCACGCGGAAGATGATGCCCATCGCTCGCGCCTGGTCCTTTCGGGTTTTGCCGGTCGTGAGCTCGCGCACCTGGATGTCATGCGGCGCCCAATGATCACCGAACGTGATCGAGTGCCGGTCACGGAAGTCGTGCAGCCAGTTGACGTAGTGCTGCAGCCCTTCGTTGTGGTTTTCGTAGTACCCGACGACGCGCAGCTCCTGGCCAGCCTGCTGCACCAGCCAGATTGCGGTGGCATCTGCAATGCCCAGGTCCCAGAACGTGTGAACCGGCAGCGTCGATTCGAGCGGGATGCGGCCAATGCGGCCGTCGGCCCTGGCATTCTCGATCTGCTTGGCGTAGTACGCGCCCTGGTGATTGACCAGGCATTCGCCTTCCCAGATATGTTTGTACAGGTCGGTGTCCAGGGACTGCAGGTGCAGCCGTTCCTTCTCCAGCTCTTCCGGAAACCAGGGATTGTCTGAGTAGTTGACCTTGACGACGTAGGATTCTGGCGGCGGATTGAGCACGAAACGCTGGTATGTGGCGTCGAGCTCGTCCCTGGGGTTGAAGCTCACCCAGATCTCGGACCCGGCTTTGCGGATCGTCGGGATCAGCGTGTCCCAGGACGTTGACGTCACGCTCTCGGCTTCCTCGACCCAGACCCGATCGATGCCTTCCATCGATTTGATCTTGGTGATGTTGGCCCGCAGCCCCTCGAAGATGAACCTGGACCCATTGCGCGCCAGGATCTGCGTCTTCTGCACGTCGAAGAATGATGTCAGGCCCATGCGATCGATGGTGTCGGATAGCAGCTGGATCACTGAGTCGCCGATCGAGCGTTGGATCTCACGAGCGCAGAGCACCCTGGTCTTCTGCTTGTACGCCAGCATGATCAGCAGCTGCGCGATTGCCCAGGATTTGCCTGAACCACGGCCACCGTAGGCGATTTTGTAACGCCTGGGCTCCAGGAATGGCGCGAAGTCTTCGGTGATCTGAATCTTTAGCGCGCTCACTTGCGAACGATCTCCACGTTGATCAGCGTCGGCATCGGATTGTCCGGATCATTGCTCACCACCTGCTTGTCCAGGCCGAACAGTCTGGCCTTGAGGTTGAGCGCTGCGACTGCAGCTGATGGCTGGCCCAATTCCCTGGCTAGAGCGCGATCTTCGTCTGCTTCTTTCGCGATGCTTTCAGCGGTTACTTCGTACTTGCGTTCGATCTTTTGCTGTAATTCTTGAATCCTTGTAGCGACCTTGGAGTTGACCATGAGGTCATGCGCAGCCCTGTGAATCGTGTCGATTTTCATGGATTCTGCGTTGTAATTCCGGCGATACGCCTCGGAAGCGGACCCGGTCAGGATGTAGTCCTGGGCGAATCCTTCCTGCTTAGGCGTCAGCTTGTGGACTTGCTTCTTTTTCGGTTTCTGCTCGGACATAGTTGCATTCCTGGATGAGTAAATCGATTTCGTGCTGCAGTTCTTTCGACGTCATTTGTGCGCGGAGGAGCGTGAGCTTGCGATTCATGCAGCTGATTTTCTGCTTGATGCGTTCAAAGGGATTCAATTTCCACCTCCACTTTGCCTGGTGATAGTTGTTCGCCGATGGTGCCGGCGACCTTGCGAAACCTGGAGTCATCGATTTTCAGTGCGTCGGCCACGCCGTCGAGGCCGGCTTTCATCTGAGCGATCAGGTTATCGATGTCGCGCTTGCGGTTTGTTTTTGGGTGAAACGTCAGCGTGAGTTGGAGATCTCCGGCTGGCACTGCATGCGACTTCGACTGCAGCTGGACCATCGTTGCGACGTGGCAGTTGCGTCGATAGTTGCGGACCGCGCGCATTTTCACTGCCCAATGCTTGCGGCAGTTCGGATGCGTTTCTTGCGGCGGCCAGGGCAGATCAATCTTCATTCGGTTCTTCTTTCTTCGGTCGGCTTGGTTTCTTTGCAGCGGGTGCTGGCTTGGTCAGTTCTGGCCAGGGTTTGCGCGGTGTGCCGGTTTGCATTTCCAGGCGGTCAATGCGCTCAATGATTTCCTTGAATAGTTCATCGATGTTCATGTCTGTGTTCCCTCAGTTGCAGTGTATGTTCGACGTGTTTTTTCACAATCTCCCGAATTTCGGTCGGCACCCTCGCGTATGCGGCATCGTGAAGCCGCCTGGGAAGCCCCAGGATCGACGATGCGTACCATCTTGGGGCCTTACCACCTGGCCAGCGATTCATCGCCTTACAAGCCGTCTCAGAGCCTCCAAGCCTTTCCTGGCAATCTCAGGGTCAGCAGGCTTCGGAGGTGGTGCCGGCAGGAAGTGCTTGTGCGCTGGATCGTTACCGCCCTGGCACATGCTCACAAACTCCGGCAACGATGGTGGCCACTTGGCGCTGGACTTGGTCAGCTGCTCGATCGCCTGGCCGATCCGGTTGACATCGATGCCAGCCAGGGCGCGCGCCCATTCGTCGATCGTGAGCATCATCATTTCCTCGTCGTGCGTCAGCTGTACACCGAAGCTCGGAAACATGGCCTTGAATCGAGCGAGCACGCGAGCGGCTATCTTGCGATCTCTTTCAGCAGGTCCAGGCCGGGTTGTCTGGGTTTGCTGCTGGAGCTTTTCGAGCGCTCGCGCTGGGTCTTCTCCCAGGTGCGCACCGACGCTTGCCAATCCTTCATGCTGTTTCTTCCGACTTTCCATCCGTTCGCCTCGTAGTGATCCATGAATTGCTGCGGGTCGATTCCGTTGTTGCGATCGCTGCAGTAGTCAGCGACCTGCTGCAGTGTTGGCTTCTGAAATTTCTTTGTAGATTCCGAAGGAATCTTTTTCTTTACATTGGTTATGGTTCTGGTTCTGGTTGGTTGCACGTCCGTTGAACGTTTGTTCAACCGTCGTTCACCAGATATTTTCCCTGCTTTCGACGCTTGTAAGCGCTTGTTTTGGAAGCGTTTTATTTCTTCGTCTGCTCGCGCGTTTGTCCAGCCTAAGTCTTCGTCGAAGTCAAAAAACTCACGCAAGATGGTGTCAACAACGTCAACGTGATCGCGCATGTTGATCAATCGTGCAATGTCTGTTGAACGTCCGTTCAACGGCTGTTCGTGCAGGTAATACTGGTCCAGGAGACGACGGTAAATGATGTCTTCCTCGAAGGTCAGGTGCTGTGTGTGGCTGATGTAATCGCCAACGTGAAATGGGTAGTAGTTCATGCTCAACCCCGGCTTTCGATTGGGTACAAATCCGCGCGCAGGTCATGTCTCGACACTGCGCCCTGGGTCAATTTCTCCAGGGGCAGAACGTGATGCGCTGCGATCGGTTTGATGTTATAAGCCCAGATCTTCACCAGGGAAGGATGCACTGAGAGCTCGCCAGCCAGGTCACGCCAGAGCTGGTCAAGCGAAGGTGTTTCACCAGCTGCTTTCTGCTGCCGGCCGTACTCGATCAACGTCATTCTGGTCTCCGTTCTTTTTCGTGAGTTGATCCTCGAAGGTTATCCTTTTTGGTCTGGCTGGGTCAACTAACTTTTTTATCCTTTTTTTCATCTTTGGGTGTTGACAGGATAATTTCGTTAGCCTATGCTTCAAGTGTCCCTGTTGTTGGGGACGCCAAAAAGGAGACCGACATGACCAAAGACGAAGCCAACAAATTCCTGCAAAACCTGCCTTACGAGGCGGTCCTGATCTATGACGCGATTTGGACAGGGCCAGACTTGTTCGCTGTGACCGACAAGCTCGACAAGCTGGCCAAGGACGCGGCCGCTGCTTCTGCGGTAATCAAGCAGCTCAAGATCTACAAGCCGGCAGCATAAGGAGACCATCATGGAAAATTACGAATTCATCGCAGGCCCCATCACTTTCGTCGCCAAGGCAGGTTCGCCTGACCTGGCGCTCCAGAAGGCAATGGACAATCCGCTGGTGAAAGCTGAGATCAACGCAGCGTTCCCTGGGTCCTGGTTCCCATCGCCCAAGTTCAACACCTTCGTCTGGGTCGAAGGCGACTACTTCAATTAAGGAGACCATCATGGGTTTAATCGTTTCAGTTCTTCGCGATTCCGACGGCTACGACAGCACTGCTGGCGGCATCAGTTCCAAGTTCACCCAGCTGACGTTGATCAACGTGCCTGGTCCATTCGACCCGACGCCAGACGCGCCAGCTGCAGTGCTCGAAAATGGAGCCATGGGCAGTATGAAGATCGTGCCGGTCTTCAAGCCAGAAGGCACAGTCGGTCCAATGTTCGGCGGCAACTACGCGGCCAGCAGCGACGGCCGGTTCCGTAAGGCAGTCGGTTTCTACGGTGCGGTCGCGATTCACGACCGTTTCGAGAGCCCGGAAATGTACGAATTGTTAAGCCAGTAAGGAGACCGACATGATTGGACAGAAGATCATTGGAAATTGGGGCGCGATGTTCCCCTACAGCTACGGCACCGTGGTCAGCTACGACGAGAAGACTTTGGAGTTCGTCGTTGCCTGGGACGAGACTGACCAGGATGACGCTCCGGTCAAAGGTTTTTACAAGGTGGGCGACCTGATGTTCGGGACGCCTGGAAAGATCGGAATTTATTTTGCAGAGAATTGTTGACAGGGTAATCCTGTTATCCGATACTGTGACTACCTGCTCGGCGTTTGGCCGGGCAATCAACCTGGGAGACCAACCATGAAAATTCAGAATCTCAACTCTACCGCCGTCACCACCAAGCGTGATCTGTACGGCAAACTCAGCGCCGTCAACAACTTCAAGCTGTTCGACAACGTTCCCGATGATGACAAGGTGCTTATCATCACCACCATGAAGTCCAACAAGGACATCATCACTATTGCCCAGGTCGTTTATCCGACTGAATACGGCATCACGTTCACGGTGTACGGGGACTACTTCAAGACCGTAATGAGAAACCCAGGCAGGGCGACTGCGAAGGCGATCGCTGCCCAGCAGGCTGCTGCCCTGGATATGTTGAAGCTGATCAAGAATGACGCGATGTCGTTCTACTTGGCGAAAGACGTTGACGCTGCATAAAGATGAAGGCCCGGTCCGCCGGGCCGCTTTCAAAGGAGACCAAAATGTTAAAAGATCTATTCGACTTCACTGTCTATGTCCTGGCTGGTGCGCTAGTTCTAAGTGCGCCTTTCCTGGGGGCGATGCTATGAATCGTGAGGAATGGCTAGAAGCCCGCCGCCGTGGTATCGGCGGCTCTGACGCTGGCGCCCTGTTGGGCGTCAATAAATATCGGACCCCGCTCGACGTGTACCTGGACAAGACTGGCCAGGCACCGGAGGTCGAGGACAACGACGCCATGTATTGGGGCCGCGCCCTGGAAGACATCGTTGCCTACGAGTACGCGAAGCAGACCGGCAAGAAAGTCCGCCGCAATAATTCGATCCTGGTACACCCGGAACACAAGTTCATGCTGGCCAACCTGGACCGCGAGATCGTCGGCGAGCCTGGCATCCTGGAAGTCAAGACCGCTGCGCGTGCTGATGATTGGGGAGAGCCTGGTACCGACGAAGTGCCAGAATCCTACCTGGCCCAGGTGATGCACTATATGGCCGTGACCGGCGCGCAGTATGCCGATGTCGCAGTCCTGATCGCTGGGCGCAAGTTCGGCGTCTATACCGTGAAGCGTGACGACCAGCTGATCGAACTCATGATCAACGTCGAGAGCGATTTCTGGAACAACCACGTCTATCGCCTGGTGCCGCCAGATCCGCAGACCATGAACGATCTGAACAACCGCTGGCGCATAGACAATGGCGCAGCTGTCATGGCCAGCGTCGAGCTCGAACAGAAGATCGAGACCCTGCGCGCACTGCGCGATCAAGAGAAAGAAATCCAGAAACAGAAGAAAGCCCTGGAGTTTGCCATCAAAGAAGAAATGGCAGACATGTCTGAGATCCTGGATAGTCAAGGCAGGCGCCTTGCTACCTGGAAAGCCCGGCAATCAAAGCGCTTCGATACCAAGAAGTTCCGCGAAGACCATGCCGACCTTGCCGACCAGTACACGGTCGAATCAACCAGCAGATTTTTCCTGCTGAAATAGGAGACTGATATGTCCGAGAAGAAATCCCTATTGGCTACCATGGCCAACAAGTATGAAATGGAGCCGGCCGCGTTTGCCAATACGCTCAAGGCAACCGTCATGCCAGGAAACGTCAGCAATGAGCAGTTTGCTGGCTTCCTAATGGTGGCCAAGGAATACGACCTGAATCCGCTGACCAAAGAGATCTACGCATTCCCGAACAAGGGCGGCATCCAGCCGATTGTGTCGATCGATGGATGGATGAAGATGATCAACAGTCACCCCGACTTCGATGGCCTGGAGTTCACCGACATCCTGGACAATGGCAAGCTGGTGGCCATCACCGCGCGCATGTACCGCAAGGACCGCGCGCACCCGGTCGAAGTGACTGAGTATATGTCTGAGTGCCGTCGCGAGACGCCGACCTGGAAACAATGGCCAGCGCGCATGCTGCGTCACAAGGCAGCGATCCAGGCCGCGCGTTATGCTTTCGGATTCTCAGGCATCTACGATCCAGATGAAGCTGCCCGCATGCAGCAGGGATCGATCAAGGCCGAAGTCGTGCAAGACCAGGGCAAAGGCGTCGCCGGCATGAAGGCACGCCTGGTGCAGCAGGAAGAAGTGATCGACGTTGAGACTGGCGAGATCATGCAGGAGGTCGAGAATGTTGAAGACCAACAATGACCGCGTGCTCTCGAAGCTCAAGCGAAACAAGAACAAGGGAATCACGCATTGGGACTTCCCATCCGGATTTGCATTGCGCTCCAGGATTGCAGAGCTGCGTAGCCGTGGCTACCAGATTCTGACGAGCCTGGAGAAGAATGCAGACAACAAGGGCAGACATGCCCGCTACTTTTTAATGAAGGAAATCTGATGGCATCACAAGTAATTTATGACCTGTCCGCAAAAGTTGGCACCTATATGAAGGATGGAGTAGAGAAGCCGCGCTGGGCTCCAGTCGGTAAGATCATGCGGAACGATGAAGGCAAGTTCTTCATGCTGATGAACAAGTATTTCAATCCAGCTGGCGTACCTGATGCGGAGATTCGTGACAGCATTCTGGTTTCGATGTTCAAGTCAGGTGGTGGCGATGATGATCAGGCTGCTCCGCCGCCGCGCCAGGACGCACACAATCGCGCCAAGGCAAACGGTTACGCGCCGCAGCCGAAGGACGATTTTGTTGAAGACGACATTCCATTCTAAGGATCGACATGAGCAACGTATTCGACTTTCCGAGTAGGGATATGAGTCCAACGTTCGCCGATCCAGAAAGCGTGCTCCGGAGAGATCCGGACGCGCTGACCCTGGACGACAAGATGGATGTTTTCCTGCGTCGATTGCGAGAGAAGCCAGGTTCGAGCTTGGCATTCGATTACCAGGACGCGATCTTTTCCTCGATCAGTGCTGACGCCTGGCCGGACGAGATCAACTACCCACTTATGGCGGAGCGACTAGCGACGCATATTTTCAACAACGACGCGAAAGCCCTGGGCGAGCTGCTGATCAAATACGGCCGCCCCTGGCTTATCGACGTACTGGAGGATGAAATTGGCTGACGTACTTTCCAGGAAGGAAATCAAGAAGATCTTAGAAGAACGTGGCATCACGCATATTTCTGCAGACACGGTCCGCTGCCGCCTGGTACGCGGTCGTGACCTGGAGGAGGCGCTGACGTCACCTGTTCTTACGTCCAAGGAGGCCGGACGCACTGGTGGCAGAGCATCATCCTGGCGGAGAAACTACAAATAATGGACCGCTTTCTCTGGTATCTCATGGGTTTTTCAGGATTGGGTATGTGGTTGCTGATCGCATACGCCATGTATGAAACATTTTCACAAGGAACACCGTTATGAAAAAATCATTTGCACAGAAGGCCCGCGAGGCGGGCATCAAAGAAGGGACCGCCTATGCGCGTCGCGCGAAGGGATGGAGCGAGGCCCAGGCACTAGGCAAGGCACCGCCCCCAAAGCCGCAGCGGTGCTGCTGCAGCCATCATCCTGACCCTGGCGATTCTGCTGGTGATTGGGCTGTTTGTCCTGGAAGCCTAGTCTTCAATCAGGATTCCATTCAGGAAGATCGACAACTCGTTCGACCCGGAAGACGACTTCGCCTCCAGTGTGAAGTCTGTCTTTTCGGGAATCCTGAATGGTACCTGCATGTCATACGACAGCTGCGATGTCACGAAGCTGCTCTCGAAAAATACAATCGTCGTGCCACCGCTGATCATTCTGGCCCGCGTGATCATGTACTTGTTTGAATTGATCGTGCCGGACGTGAAATCAACCTGAGTTACATACAAAGAAACGCCGGCTTGCGTCGTGTACACCAGCGCCTGGTGAACGCCGGCACCCGCTTCGATATAGGCATACGTCGTGCCGCCGTTGCTGATCGTGATGTTTCCGACATTCGATCCAGACAAAATCCTGGCGTCATTGATCCGGAAGAAATCAACGTTGGTCGTGACTGCGCTTGTGCCAGTCAGCGTGATCGTGTCATTGATCGGCGCATAGCTGGCATCGAGCCCTTCGATATACAGCTGCATCGTATCCGATGCGCTGTCAGATACAGCGCTCATTGTCAGCGCGCTACCAGGGAATGAATACAGACCACCGCCGTCATTCATTACAGTCTCGTAGGTTGTATCGATCGTGCGGTTGAACCCGAACAAGTTGATGGCTTTCGAGTCCGGCCGGATATTCCTGGAAATGTCCAGGTAATCGCCCCGATTGATCGGATAGCTGTTCTTGCTTGGGATTTTGTTGAAGTATTCGACCGGCATGCTTTACCCCTTTTTCTTGCGTGATTTGCGCGCGATGTCCAGGGCAATCGCTATCGCCTGCTTTTGAGATCTCCCTGCAGCCATTTCAGTCTTGATGTTCTGCGAGATCGTCTTGCTGCTGAATCCCTTTTTTAGTGGCATGTTCTACTCCCTTATGCACACGACGTCCGGATCTAAACATTGGCGGAAGGCCAGGCTTTTGTACCAGTGAATCTCCTCCTTGGTCATTGTTAGGCGACGCAAGTCTGCGCAACCAGTTGACACCAAGACCAAAATTACGGCAAGCGCCCAAGTCGTCGATTTCCTCACCACTTCACCTTGTCAGCCCAATAAGCTGCGGACATCTTGCCCTTCGCGATGTTCTTCGCGTGCCTGGCTTTGAAGGATTTGCGGCGCGCCTTCTGCTTGTCTGTCTTCGGATTCTTGCCGGCGCCACTGACACCTTGCTGCCCGAAGCGAATTGTCTTGACCTGGTCGCCAGACTTAGCCACAACGACATGAGACTTCGTTGGATGTCCTGGCGTGCGTTTCGGTTTGTTGTACCCGGAGACACCAATGCGATCCAGGAGGGATTGTTTTTTGGCTGGCATGTTACTCGTCCAGTATGATCAAAACTTCATATTCAGAATCTTGCGGAACATTTCCGAATCTGAATCCATAATTTGAACAGCCGGTCAGCCCGATCAAAAACAGCAGGATCAGGCAGACCAGCGACCATTGCAGGAAGGATTTGGTGTTCACGACTTGCCGAGGTAGAAACTGCCGGCAGCGAGGATTGAGATTTTCAGCCATTCAAAATGCACGATGGCATTCTCAAGGCGAACAAACTCAGTCACGGTCTTGGTCGTGTCGATCAGACCCAAGAAGTTGAAGCCTGTTTCTTGCTCAACCGGAACCACAATGTCCAGTCCGGTCAGGCCGCCCATCATTGCCCACGCACCCAGACCGATCATGGACAGCACAAAGATACGGCGAGTCATCTTGGCAAATGGATCATTGCCTACTCGTGCTGCTGCTGCGTCGGCTGCTTTGATGGAGCGATTAGTGTCAGCATCGGCCTGCTCGGTCTTAGCCTTCATCATCTGCATCATCATTTCGTTCTGCTTGGCCTTGGCTTCCTGGGCTTTGTCGATCATCTTGAACACGCCGCCCATTGCAGCGCCGCCAGCCATTGTTAGTAGTTCTACAGGGATCATTTGTCGTCCTCCTTCTTGGACTTGCCCTTGACATAGGCATCTGCTCCGAAGAAGGCAGACACCACTAAACCTACGGACATGAAATATACGCCAGACATATCGCCGATGATCTTGGATTCATTATCAAATCCGAGCGCGCCGCTGGCGAACACAAACAATGGGTATCCAAGCATGCCGAATAACGCGAACCAAACCATGCGCCGTTGCTGGTCACGCTTGGCATCTTCATCCTCCATCTCACGGCGCATCTTCTCAATGTAAATGGCGTGTTCTTGATTGCTAATAATGCCATCTCCATTTAAGTCTGCGCCCTTTAATGCGTCCACTTCTTCTTTTGTCAGAATCGCCATATCAGTTCCCCGACAATGGATTGTCCAATGCCTTCTGTAATTTGTCCTCTAACTCGGCTTTGGTGTCCTCCACCTTCGCCTCAAATTTGTCCATCTTATCCTCAAACCGCACGATCTTGTCGTTGACTCGCTTTTCAATATCGTA
>Ga0180431_10002062_pt1 | contig 27300 bp, 28 predicted proteins | sample SS_ome_11_FD_132459 | JGI IMG/M metagenome (GOLD analysis project Ga0180431, IMG submission 132459) | Hypersaline lake sediment archaeal communities from the Salton Sea, California, USA - SS_1_MS_1 metaG | ecosystem: Environmental > Aquatic > Non-marine Saline and Alkaline > Hypersaline >... | reverse complement strand
CCCCTTTACCCTTCCCTGAGCGATGAGGAGGCCGGCAGGGTGGTGGAGGCGGTGAAGGGGCAATACGTTTAGATGGTTAGGATCGTTGAGAACGTTAGGAGCGGGAAAGAAGAAGTGATCAGTGATCAGTGACCAGTGATCAGGGTAGTAAGGGCGGTGGGAAAGAATGTTTAATCAAGAAAAAAGCTCTCCTCTCAAGATAGGGTATCTTGTCTCAGCGGTCCTTTTTTTGCTGCTTCTCATCCCCTTTTTCCGGGATTACCTCAGGGAGATGGGCCTGAGGTGGCTCTATATCCTGCTCTTTTCCCTGTCCCTTTCCTATATCTTAACGCCCATCGCCGGGTGGTTCGCCCGGAAGGTCCACATCCTGGATGTCCCGGATCAGAGAAAGATCCATGCCAAGAGCACTCCCCTTTTGGGGGGGATGGCCATTATGACCTCTTTTTGTGCCTCTCTCATGAGCAATATGGTCCTGGAGCGGCAGATGGTGGTCCTTTTGTGCGGGGCCGTGCTGGTGGGCCTTGTGGGACTCTTGGATGACTGGCGGGGCCTTTCGGCAAGGCTCAAGCTGGGTATCCAGGTGGGGGTGGTGGTGATACTCATTTTCAATGGGATCCTATTGGATTTGCTGCCGCCGAAAACGACCTGGGGAATGGCGGGAAACGCGGTCTTGACGGTCATCTGGATCGTGGGGATTACCAATGCCATGAATTTTTTTGACGGCATGGACGGCCTGGCCACGGGGCTTGGGGCCATTATCTCCCTATTGATGGGCATTGTTTCCTTTCAAACCCATCAGCCCTTTATGGGCTGGATCGCCATAGCCGTATTGGGCAGCTGCCTGGGTTTCTTGCCCTTTAATTTCAGGCCCCGGAAGCCGGCGGCCATCTTTTTGGGGGATGCAGGGAGCACCTTTCTGGGGTTTGTGCTGGCCGCCCTGGCCGTGAAGGGCTATTGGGCGGATGACCAGCCTATTGTATCCTTTGCGACTCCCCTCTTGATCTTCTGGATCCTCATCTTTGATATGGCCTATATCACGGTGGAGCGTGTTATTACCGGGAAGGTGAGGACCTTAAAAGAGTGGATCGATTATGTGGGCACGGATCACCTCCACCACCGCCTTTATGCGCTCCTGGATGATAAACGAAAGGCGGTCCTGACCATATTCCTTTTTGCGGCGGCCCTGGGCCTGGGGAGCCTGGCCCTGAGGAACGCCCAGATGACAGACGCCGTTATCCTGGTGTGCCAGGCCGCCTTAATGGTGATCCTTTTCTCCTTCCTGGAGCACGCGGGCCGCAAGGCCCAGAAGGGGTGATGGGGTGTTGTTGACATTTCAGATCCAAACCCGTAAAGTTGATTTAGAATAGCACCTTGAAAAGCCGGTCTCTGAAAGTCCGGGTAAGGATGCCGGATAATCATAATAAAAAGAGCGCGACCCATGACAGATGAACCCATCCTGGCAGAAGTCGAGGGCGAGGCCATGCTCATTGATATGGAGAGGGGGGTGAGCTATTTCCTCAACGAGACGGGCGTGCTCATCTACAAGATGCTTAAAGAGGGGGAGGGGGAAGAGGAAATCAAGGCCCGCCTTTTGAAAGAATATGAGGCAAGCGAAGAGGACGTGGAACAGGATATCCGTGAATTCCAGGATGTCCTCAAGCAAAAGGCCATACCATGGGCAAAAAGCCATACATCAAGCCGGAGATAAGGGAAGAGTCCCAGATCCTGACCGTCAGGGCCTGGGTCACCACCACCCAATATCTTTTAACGGAACCCACCACCGAGACGAGCCTCGCCCTCCAGACCTTTACGGAAAACGTGAGCCAGACCACCCAGTCCAGCCAGGAGGTCCTCAGCGAGACCAGCTACTGGTCCCAGCAGTTGATTGCCCGTATCTTCAGCCGGGGAAGGGCCTAGTGCGAGCCAAGGCCGGTCTCGTGCCGCGGTAAACCCACCCCATGATCAATACCATCGCCATAGACATCACCAACCACTGCAATTTTGACTGTGTCCACTGCCTCAGGGATAAATTGGGACCCAGGGCCCATATGGGGCCTGATCTGCTGGAATATATCCTTAAACAGATGGGCTCGGTGGGGATAGAAAGCGCATGCCTCACCGGGGGCGAGGCGGCCCTCCACCCCCAGCTGGACCGGGTCTTTGCGCTCCTCAAAGACCACGAGATCGCCTTCAGCCTGGTGAGTAACGGCTTCCTGTTTCTGGAAAAGATTATGCCCCTTTTGGATGACGCCATAAGGCCCTGCTTTACCGGGGCCTGCTTCAGCCTTGACGGGGCCACGGCCCAGTCCCACGACAGGATCCGGAAAGAGGGCAGTTATGAACGGGTTATCGAGGCCATCAAGGCCTGTGTAAAAAAAGGGATTCCTGTCTCTGTCAAGAGTATTCTCCACAACGAGAACTTGGGAGAAATCCAGAAGGTGGCCTTTTTGTGCGCCTCCCTGGGGGTCCAGAGCCTGGGGTTCGTAATTCTTACCCCCACGCCCCGGCTGATCTCGGAGGGACTCATGCCCTCGGCCCCGGCCTATGAAGAGGCGGTTCATTTTATCAAGGGGAGGATGATCCCGGCATTTGGCATGCGCATAGAGATTGAAGGGTATTCAGACCCGGATTACAAGCCCCGTTTCTGCAACCCCGCTCACGGCCTTTCCGTGGATCATGAAGGAAACTTTATCTTTTGCTGCAACCTGTCCCATCCCACGGCCGGAGATGTCCCTAACACTTTGGGCAAGGAGTGTCTGGGCAACATCACAGAGATCGGGATTGAAGAAGGGATCCTGAGGCATTACCGGATGCTGGCCTGGTTCATGGAAAAGGTGATGAGTGGGGCCAGGGGGATCAGGAATTGCACAGACTGTTTCCGGCTTTTCGGCAAGCTGGACTGGATGAAGGCCTATGAAAGCCCCGACCATTGACATCGTTAATTTCTGCAATTTCTCCTGCCGCCATTGCCTGGTGAACAAGGCGGAGGCCCCCGCCTATATGGACAAGGCCCTCTTTGCCCATCTCATGGGAGAACTGAGGCACTTGGGGTTTCACTATGCCGGGATCACCGGCTCCGGGGAGATCTCCCTCCACCCGCAGCTGGAAGATATCCTTTTGAGCCTGGCAGGGCATAATATGGATTTCGAGCTCCTTACCAACGGCTATCTCTTCAAGGAGCGCCTTTTTCCGCTGCTCCGGCAGCCGGTGATCCGGAAACGGGTCCGGCTGGCGGGATTCAGCCTGGACAGCCCCAGAGCGGAGGCCCATGATAAAAACAGGAAGCAAGGGAGCTTCAGGCGGGTGGTGGAGGCCATGGGGTTGTGCCGTTTGATGGGGATCCCCTTTTATGTCAAGACCGCGGTGACCAACCTCAATATCCATGAGCTAAGGGACATGATTTTTTTGACCTCGGGCCTGGGTGCCCTGTCCCAGTCCTTTATCTTTGTCCAACCCACGGAACAACTCATGAGAGAGGGTCTTCTCCCGGATCCCCAAGAGCTCTACCAGGTCTTTAAAGGCCTGAGTGGCTGGAAACGTTTGTTTCCCAGGTTGAAACTGGAAGCCTTTAACCCGGGAAATGATCTCTTCACCTGTAATGCCTTTTACAAGTTCGGGGTGGATGAGATGGGAAACTATCTCCTCTGTAACAACCTCAGCAATGTGGGGGAAGACGCCAATTACAAGGGCCCTGAATGCCTGGGCCGTGTCCAGGAGACGCCTTTGAGGGAACTCATTGTGAGGCATCTTGACCTCCTCCCGGAAATCCTGAAGTGGCGGTTTGAAAGGAAGGAGGCCATCAAAGGGTCCCCCCTCTCCTTGTGCAACTGGTGTTTCCTCCAGTTTGGAAAAATGGGGTGGCTGAAACACCACCCCGAGTCTCCGTGGTCAAGATGCTTGCATGTGACATCTACGGGCTAAAGACCCGAATACGCTTTCTCCGGGAGGAGGATGAAGGGGAGGTGGCCCAACTCCTGCGGTTTTTTCTGAAAAAAGATATCGACCGGGTGGATGTGGATCTTGGTTTCAAAAAAAAGGCCGTGGCCCGGGAAATCGGGAGTCTTCTTTTTCCCTGCCTTGCCGAGATAGGCATATGGGCCGTTCATGCCGGGGGCTTTCACAAAAACGGGGTTATCCTCACGGTAGGTCCTTCGGAGTGTGGAAAATCCACCCTCACCTATGAAGCCCTGAAAAGGGGCCTTTATGTGCTGGGCGATGATATTATTCTTTTAAGGGAGAATCAGGAGGGGATAGAGGCCCTTCCCTTTTTCTCCACCATTTCCCTGAGGGACGAGACCGTGACGCCCGAGGCGGAATGCTTCAGGCCGGGGTTGGTGCGTGCCTTTCTCCTGCCCCGCCTCACACGGGATGGGACCTGTGTGAAAAGGCTGGAGAGGGGGTCGGATCTCATGCAAAATCTGGTGCCCCAATTCCTGTGGTCTTCCAGGAAGGAGATCTCCCATGCCCAGGCCCTTTTCCTGGAAAGACTTTGTGCGTATCCGGCCTATGAACTGGGCTGGGGACCGGAGATCAGGGAAGAGCCCCGGGTCTTTGAAGGGATGTTACATGAGATTGTACAGGGTTGAAGGGATTTCCATGTATCCCTTTCTCCAAAGGGATGATCTCGTGGTGGTCAAAAAAGGGCCCTTTGAAGGGTTGCGCCCGGGGTGCCTCGTCGTTTTCAGAGAGGGGGAAAAAGGGCATTATACGGTCCACCGGTTCATTAAAAGGGAAAAAGGGGGCCTTGTCCTGGTGAGGGGGGACGGGTACGGTCTCTCGTCCCAGTGGGTGAAAGAGGAGGTTATTATAGGACGGGCCGCAGGGGTGGTGAGAGGTGAGAGGTTTATCCCCTTTACCCGGTTCCGGGAGTGGGTGTCATGGGCCCTGTCCTATCCCAGGCGGGGGATCATTCACATGAGAAAACGGTGGATCCATGGGACCTGATTTCACCAGTGTCTATGCCCGAGCCACCCGGCTCGCCTGCCGGGAACTGGATGGGGAGTTTGTAATTGTTCCCGCCCTGGAAGCCCCTGGTGAAGAACACATCACCTACTACACCTTGAACGAGGTGGCGAGGGCGGTGTGGGAGCGGCTGGATGGAAAGACCACCCTGGGAGAGATAGGAGAGGCCCTGGAAGAGGTCTATGAGGTGGAAAAGGAGGCCCTGGAAAGGGACATGTTCCAGCTCCTGTCTCATATGGAGGAAAAGGGCCTGGTCTCCAAACTTTCATAACTCGATGCGTATAGCATGACCTGGAGCAGAGAAGAAAACCTGCTTTTACGAATCGCGGCCCAGGGAGACAGGGTGTCCTTGGAGGGGGCCGGGGGCGTGGACTGGCATGCCCTCATCTATCACGCCTCCAATGAGGGGCTCCTGGGGTTCCTCTACCATTACGCCCGCAGCCAAGCCATTTCTGTGCCGCCCTGGGCCGAAGCGCTTTTACACCAGGAATACCGCCATACGGCCTTTCAAAATCTCTGCCTCCTCCGGTTTGTGGAAGAGATGGGAGAAGCCTTAAGGCAACGGGATCTCCCGGTGATGGTCCTCAAGGGGGTCTCCCTGCTCAATACCGCTTACAGGGATGTGGGCCTCCGGCCCATGGAGGATATCGACCTCCTCCTTCGCCCGAGAGACCTGGATCCATTCAAGGCCATATTGGGGGACATGGGCTTTGCCCAAGACAGGGTCTATCAGACCACCTTCAACCGGGGAACGGTCATGGTGGACCTTCACACGGACCTGGTCTCGGCCCACCGTATTAAGAGCAGGAAGGCCCTCTTGAAACTGGATCCGGAGACCTTATGGCGGGGGGCCCTGCCTTTTTTTGATGAAACCGTGCCCGTCTACCGGCTCGCCCCGTATGACGGCCTCATCGCCCTGGCCTTTCACCTTTTAAAGCACGGGTTTTGCCGCCTCATCTGGTTTGTGGATATCCAAGAAACCCTGAAGGCATGGGGGCCGGATCTTGAGTGGATGCCTTTTGTCGACTATTGCACCCGGGCGGGGGCCGGACGGTGTGTGCTCTATGCCCTCCTCTTGACCCGGAGGCTCCTGGGCCTCCCCGTGCCGGAAGAGGCCCTTCAGGGCCTGGGCCAGGGAAAACTCTCTTTTTTGGAAAAGGTCCTCCTGGGCATGCGGGCGGCAAACGAACCCATGGGGCGGCTTTCTCAACTCCTCTATCTTTTCCAGATAAAGGGCGCCCTTCAAAGAGTCCGGTTCATCCGGGAGAATATGTTTCCCAGAAAAGAAGTGATGGGCCAGATTTTCCCCGGCAGGCACCATCAGCCCCTCCCCTCCCTTTACGCCTCCAGGGTCCGGGACCTCTTTTTATCCGCGGGCACGGATCTGCGTTTGGGGGCCAGGGCCATGATCAAGGATGCGGGGCTCAGGCACTGGAAGTGACGGGTCTCAGAGCTCGGAGAAAAAGGTGGAGGCCACGTCTCGGGTGGATTTGCCCTTGTGTTCCGGTCGGCCCGGGCGCTTTTCAGGAAAGGATTTTTCAGAGATGAGCTTGATCCCCTTGAGGCCCTTCACCTCCTGGGCCACCTCTCCCACCCTTTGGAGCAAATCCGAGTCCTTCCCTAAAGGGGCCTCTGTTTTTATGTAGACAATCCCCTCTTCTGCAGAGACCTCGAGGTTGGGTTTGACATCTATAAGGGCGATCTTGACCTCGGCTGCGAGCACCATATCGTTGACCATCCTCTGGGATTCAGGGGTGGTTCGAAACGGCTCCAGCCCGGCGAGCCCACAAATGGTGTCTGCGGCATCCTCTACGGTGATCCTGTCTATCCTCAAGACCAGGTCGTAGAGATTGGGATCCCAGATGTCTATCCCGTAGAGCCTTTTACCCCACTTGATCCGTTGGTCATCAATCCTTTTGAGGAGCTTCAGGGCCTCCTTTCGGGAGACCCGGTCCCGGGCCATGAGGAGCTTTATGCGGTCCTCCAGGTTGGATATGACCCTCACCCTCAGGACCCTGGGGATTTCTTTGGCAAAAAAGTGGCAGGAGAACCCATGGTAGACCATATCGCCTTTTTCCAGGTGCCTCAGGAGTGCGGCCCGGACGTAGGCAATATACCTTTCTTTTCCGTGGGTAAAGCGGTCCAGGATGGAAGGGGCGTCCCCAAAGGCGTGGATGAGCTTTATTTCGGGGATATTGAATTCCTTGGAGGCCTCCAGGATGACTTCTCGAGAAATACAGGTGTAGCCCAACTTCCGGGCCACCTTCTCGGCCACCTCTTTACCCCGGCCGTAGGAGCCTCTTGAAATGGCAATAATGGCCATTTTGACCTCCCTCCAGGAGGTTGAGGCCTGTGCCCGTTAGCCTTTTAATAACACCTTAGGTGTTTTCAGTAATACGCCTTTTAAGGCAGGTATAGCACAGGGCGCAGGGGATCACAAGCCTATCCCTGATCCACCATCAAGATGTCATCTGCTGCGTTGCCTTCGGTCGCTTCTCATTGCGGCGTATTGTATATACGCCTCAATCGGCGCTCCTCGATGCCTTGCATCTAACACCTTGCTGGTGCCCAGGGAGTTCCCAAAATCATTGATTATCATTGTCTATCGAGAATTTTGATGGTGGATTTAGGATCTATTAAAAAGGTTTGACTTACCTATAAATTTACAGTATAAATTTAGGTGTAAGTTTTTTGCCCTCATTCACAGGAGCCTGCCCATGAAGTTGACGAATAAACAAAAGGCGTTTTTGTCCTATGTCTCCGGGTATATGGATGCCTGGGGGAGGGCGCCCAGCTTTGATGAGATCTGCGCCCACTTCGGCTTTGCCTCGTATAACACGGTCACCACCTATCTCAAGATCCTGGAACGGAAGGGGTATATCCGCCTGCCCAAGGAAAAGAATCGAAAACGGGCCATAGAGGTCATCAGTCCCGTAGAGACCAGGCGCTTTGAATTCCCCCTCTTGGGCCGGGTGGCTGCGGGAAAGCCGATTGAGGCGGTGGAAGATGTGCGGGTGGTCGAGGCCCCTCCCGCCATGGCCGAGAGAGGGGACTGCTTTGTGCTCCAGGTCACCGGGGATTCCATGGAAGAGGAGGGGATCCTGGACGGCGATTACGTGGTGGTGAGAAAGCAGCCCACCGCCGAGAACGGCCAAACCGTGGTGGCCCTTATCAACAACGAGGCCACGGTTAAGAAGTATTACCAGAGAGGCGATCACGTGGAGCTCCGGCCGGCCCATAAGGGCATGGAATCCATCCGGGTCAAGACCGGGGACCTGCGGATTGAAGGCCGGGTGGTGGGGGTCATGAGGTATTATCCATAAGGGCCTGACGGCCTGGATGGAGGTGGCCTGTGCGCACGATTCTCCACATCCATATCCCCGCCTTTTCCATTGCCGTGGCCCGGGTCTCCCAGCCGGCCTTAAGGGACCGGCCCGTGGTGGTCGCCCCCCGCTCCGAGCGGGCCCTGGTCCTGTCCGTCTCTCCGGAGGCCCGAAAAGAGGGGCTTTACAAGGGCATGTCCCTTTCAAAGGCCGTCAAGCGGTGTCCGGAGCTCACCCTGCTTTCCCCCGATCCCCTGCTTACGGAAAGGGCCGGCCGGGCCCTGGTGGAGACGGCGGCCCGGTATACGCCCCTGTGGGAGCCCCTGGGGCCGGGACATATCTGGCTGGATATGACCGGGACCGGCCGCCTCTGGGGCCGGGCCAAGGACACGGCCTTTCGCCTCAGGCAGGAGATCAAGAACCGGCTTTACCTGTCCGGAACCGTGGGGATGGCCGGCAACAAGATGGTGTCCGGCATCGCCTCCAAGTTTGGGTCCTCCCAAGAGGTGGTGGATGTGGTTCATGGGGAGGAGGCCTCCTTTATGGCTCCCTTGAAGGTCGGGGTGGTGCCCGGCATCGGCCGTTTCGGTCAACGACCCCTTTTAGAAGAGCTCCATATCACCCGGGTCCGGGAACTGGCCGCCCTGGATATGGGCCGCCTCAAGCTCATCTTCGGCCGGCAGGCCCCGGTCATCCATCAAAGGGCCTTGGGCGTGGATTTCACCCCGGTCTATCCCGGGGCCGCCAGGCCCGTGGTGAGCGAGGGGGCGCCTTTTCCGGAGGATGAAGAGGACGACCAAAGGCTCCTGGGGGCCCTTTACACCCTGGTGGAGGCGTGCGGCCGCCGGCTCCGGAAGCGGGGCCTTTTTCCCCGAAAGGCGGGGCTCGTGATCCGGTATGCCGACCAGGTGGAGGTCACGCGCCGGGTCGCCCTTGCCCGGGGCAGCCCGTGGGATTTTGACCTCTACGAACCTGTGGAAGGCCTTTTTTTCAAGGCCTGTACCCGTCGGGTGCGGGTCCGGTATATGCGGGTCTGGTTCCAGGATTTTTCCTGTGCCGGACCCCAACTGTCCCTTTTTCCCGGGCCCCCCCAAGAAAAGAGGGCCCGGGCGATTCAGGCCACGGACCGCATCAGGGAGCGGCACGGCAAGACCGCCATTTACTACGGCAGGACGGCATGAACTTTATCCACCTCAACGTCCATTCCCACTACTCCCGGGGCTGGGGTGTGGGCACCATCCAGGAACTCTGCCGGGCCGCAAAAGAACGGGGCATGCAAAAGCTGGCCCTCACCGATACCAACGGGCTCTACGGCCTGATCCCATTTGTCCGGACCGCCGCACAGACAGGCATTGAACCCATTGTGGGGAGCGAACTCCTCTCCCAAGGCCGGCGGGCCGTGGTGCTGGTCAGGAGCCGGCAGGGGTATGAGAATCTCTCCCGGATCGTCTCCGAGCGGCGGTGCCGGGAGGATTTCGACCTCGTCCGGGGCCTCAGAGAGCGGCGCGAGGGGCTCATCATCCTCTCAGACGATTTCAGCCTCCTCAAGGCCCTCAAAGGGGATGGCAGAGAGGGCCTCTTTGTGGAGATGTCCCCCGGCTACCAGATGGCCCGCTGCTATGCCTTTTCCCGCCGGAGCGGCATCCCCCCCGTGGCCACCAACCGGGTCTTTCTTGTCCGGGGGGAGCAGTTCCCGCTCCACCGCATCCTGCGGGCGGTCTCCCTCAACACCAAACTTTCCCGCTTGACCCGGGAAGAGACCTGCCGGGAGCACAATTTCCTCAAGTCCGCCTCCGCCATGATGGACCACTACCCCCACGCGCCGGCGGCGGTCTCCAACACCCTGACAATCGCGGAGGCCTGCCTCACCCGCTGGGATTTCGGGCGGATCGTCTTTCCCCGTTTCGGGGACATGAACGACCAGGAGGCCTTTGATCACCTCTACAGGGCCACCCTGGAGGGATGCCGGCGGCGGTACGGCAGGATAACCCGGGCCGTGCGGGAGCGGGTGGACCGGGAGATGCAGGTGATCCGGGAGAAAAATTTCGCCCATTATTTCCTGGTGGTGGCCGATATGACCAGACAGGCCCGCTGGTCGTGCGGGCGGGGAAGTGCGGCCGCATCCATTGTCTCCTATGCCCTGGGCATCACCCACGTGGACCCTGTGGCCCACCGGCTCTTTTTTGAGCGCTTTTTAAACCCGGGCCGCCAGGACCCGCCGGATATTGATGTAGACTTTGCCTGGGATGAACGGGACCAGGTGGTGGACTATGTCTTTGCCAAGTACGGCAACCGCCGGGCCGCCATGGTGGCGAACCACAACACCTTTGGGGCCAGGGCCGCCGTCCGGGAGGTGGCGAAGGTCTTCGGGTTGACGGAGCGGGAGATCGGGCGGGTCACGGACCGGATCGGTTTCGGTTGGCGCCTTTCAGAGGACCTGTTCGGCCACCCCAGGATGCGGGGGATTGAATTCAAGCGGCCCTGGGATGCCATCTTGTCCTCTGCGCTCCAGCTTGAACACCACTTCAACCACCTCTCCACCCACTGCGGCGGGCTGGTGGTGGTCCCCGACGAAATACGCCGGTACTGCCCGGTAGAGGTCTCTCCCCGGGGCCTCCAGGTGCTCCAGTGGGAAAAAGAGGCGGTGGAGGAGGCGGGCCTGGTCAAAATGGATATCCTGGGCAACCGGAGCCTGGGGGTGATCCGGGATGCCCTGGAACTGGTCAAAAAAAACCATGGCCGCCGGATAGACTATGCCCGCCTCAATCCCCTCCATGATCCCCGGACGGTACGGATTTTTTATCAGGGCGATACCTTCGGGGTCTTCTACTTTGAAAGCCCGGCCACCAGGCAGGTCCTGACCAAGGTGAGTTCCCGGATCCCCTTTGAGGCCTATCTCCGTATGGACCACTTTCACCTCAATGTGGTGGTCACTTCCATCATCAGACCCGCCTCCAATAAGCATATCCGCACCTGGATCTCCCGGCTCCATGGAGAGCCCTGGGATCCGCCCCATCCCCTTTTAAGGCCGGTCCTCCAGGAGACCCTGGGGGTGATGGTGTTTCAGGAACAACTCAGCCGGGCGGCCATGCACCTGGCGGGCTTTGATCCTTCCGAGGCGGACACCCTCAGAAAGGTGGTGAGTAAAAAGCACAAGGGGAAAAAACTCCGGGATTTCCATGACCGTTTTGTCCAGGGGGCCCGGGAAAGGGACGTGGAAGAAAAGGTCATTCAAGAGCTCTGGGAGATGATGATGGGCTTTGAGGGGTACAGTTTTTGTAAACCCCATTCGGCCAGCTACACCATGGTGGCCTATAAATCCGCCTTTCTCCGGGCCCACTATCCGGCCGAGTTCATGGCCGCGGTGATTTCAAACGGCGGGGGCTATTACACCCCCTTCGGGTATCTTTCCGAGGCGAGACGGATGGGATTGAAGGTCCTGCCTCCCCACATCAACCAAAGTGACATTTCCTATACGGGCAAGGGCCGCACCATCCAGGTGGGGCTCATGCAGTTGCGGGGTCTCTCCCGGGAGACCCGGGAGGCCGTAATCTACGAGCGGGAAAAAAACGGTCCCTTTTTATCCCTGGATGATTTCTTGAACCGGACCGGATCCGCTGTCCAGCTTCAGGATGTCAGGGTCTTGATCAAGGCGGGCTGTTTTGACGGGCCGGCCCGGTCCCGCTCCAGGGCGGATCTCCTGTGGCAGGCCCTGAGATTCTTTTCCCAAGAGACCCAAGCACAAACGCTTTTTCCCCTTGATCCCGGGGCCGGACCGGCCCCGGGATCGGGGAAAACGGGCAGGGACCTTAGGGTGAGACACGAAAAGGAGGCCCTGGGTCTTCTCCTTTCGGCCCACCCCCTTGATTTCTACCGGGATCGTCTGAAAGGCCTGGATTATGTGCGGGCCAGGGACCTCCCCTCTTTTGTGGGGAAAAGGGTCACCACCCTCGGGTGGCAGGTGACCGGCAAGACCGTCCACACCAGAGAGGGGGAGCCCATGAAGTTTGTCTCCTTTGAAGACCCCACCGGCCTTTATGAGGCGGTCTTCTTTCCCAAAATCTATCACCAATGCTGCCACATGCTCCGTAGCGACCGCCCCTACATTCTCAAGGGCAAGGTGGAGGAAGAATGGGGTGCCCTGACCATGACCGTGGAGGGGATCCGGTTCCTTGAGGGGAAGGACCATTTATGTATGGAAACAATTCCCCTTTGATTTCGCCCACAGCCTATGTCATGATTCATGCCATTTTGGCAAGAGTTTAGGTGTTTGTGAGGATCAGACAAGGTTTACACCATGAAATCGGACCGCCCCTATGAAAAACATGTCTACTGGCTGACCCGGGAGGAGGAAGGCCTTCTCCGGGAGGAGCTGGCCCGCAGGAAGGTGCGCTTGAAATCCGCCAAGGGGATCGTGTGCACGCCCCTTGACCGGATTAATAAGATTACGAGCGTGGGCCCCGAGGTGTGGGATGAGACCTGTAACCGGCAGGGCAGCTGGTACCGGGGCTCCGAGAAAAACGGCTTATACCTCATTGTGAGCTCTTTTGACCTGGGGGAATATGAGGACAAGAAAGCCGCCGTGATCAGGGAATCCGGCTTTGTCCCGCCCCGCTTGGCGTCCGTGGAAGAGAAAAGGCGCCTGTGCGAGGAAAGACCCCCGGACATCCAGGTTCCCCCGGACTGGTATCATGTGGGGGAGACGGAGAAACGGATCTATCTGCGCTGGGCCAGGCGCTTCGGATCCCAGGCGGAGGACTACGACTTCCTGTTTCTGAGCCACACCGCCAACCACCTCAATTTTATTACCCCCCGTTTTTTTATCCGGGAACAAGAAGAGGTCATCCCCTATTCCATTGATGCCACCGCCCACCTCTGTTCCTGCTGTGTGGAACTCTTCCAGGTCGTGGGAGGAGAACACAGGAAGAAACTGGTGGCCCCTTGCCCGGGGGGTGCCATCTTTGCCCGACTTAGGCCGGACCGCTACCTCCTGGTCCAGAGGCCGAAGTAAACTCCTGGAACTCGATATCCTTGCAGGCCTTTCGGGTCGGATCCCAGTTTCTCCGGTTCCAAGGCTCCCGGCCTGGACGCTGGAGAGATTTTTCTCATTGATATTATTGAAGTGTTATGCCATCTATGACATATTTAATAAGCGGCCCGGGCCCTCCTGGAGGAAGGGATTGACGGGCATTTTTGGGCCCTTGAAAAGCGTGGGGGTCCTTACAACAGATAAGGGTTTAATGGAGTTTTTTTTTAAGGTCAAAGAACCCACTGAGGTCTTGGAGTTATTAAGCGGCTTTGGTCCGTCCGGGGAAGAAAAGCGCCCGTTGGAGGACGCCCTGGGCCGGGTCTTGAGCCGGGACCTGGTGGCCCCTGAAAACCTGCCCCCTTTTGCCCGCTCCACCGTGGACGGCTATGCGGTGCGGGCCAAAGATACCTTTGGGGCCGGTGAGAGTCTTCCGGCCCTCTTGGAAGTCTGTGGGGAGGTGTTGATGGGGGAGGCCCCCATGGTGGAGGTGAGTCAGGGTCAGGCGGTCAAGATCTCCACCGGGGGGATGATCCCCAAAGGGGCCGATGCCGTTTCCATGCTGGAGTACTGCCAGCTCCTGGATGAACAGGCCCTGGAGGTGAGCCGGGCCGTATCGCCCCTGGAAAATGTCATACAGCCGGGAGACGATTTCAGGGAGGGCGCGGTGGTGCTTATGAAAGGACAGGGCCTGCGCACCCAAGACCTGGGGTCCCTGGCCGGCCTGGGGTTGGGGGAAGTGCCTGTTTTTAAGCGGCCCAGGGTGGCCCTCATATCCACGGGAGACGAGATCGTGGACATCACCCAGAGGCCCGGTCCCGGACAGGTCCGGGACATCAACCGTTATACCCTGGGGGCCTTCTGCCGGAGAAACGGCGCAGAGCCCCTGTATTTGGGCCTCTGTCCGGACCGGTTCGATCCCCTTAAAGACATGGTCCAGGAGGGCCTGGCCCGGGCCGATACGGTATGGATATCCGGTGGGAGTTCTGTGGGGACCAGGGACCTCACCCTCGGGGTCTTGGAAACCTTGCCCGGTTTTGAACTCCTGGTTCACGGGATATCCATCAGTCCCGGCAAACCGACCATTATCGGGAGGGCGGGGCCCAAGCCCCTGGTCGGCCTTCCCGGTCACGTGGCCTCGGCCATGGTAGTGGCGGAGGTTTTTTTAATGCCTTTGCTGTGGAGGCTTTCGGGCCACAAACAAGGGACCGGGCCGGGGCAGAGCGTGGCAGAGGCTGTCTTGAACCGGAATATTGAGTCCGCCAGCGGCCGGGTCGATTATGTGCGGGTCAGGCTCTTTGAAGCCAAGGAGGGCCTGGTGGCAGATCCCGTCTTCGGAAAGTCGGGCCTTATCTCCACCCTGGTGGAGGCGGACGGCCTGGTGGCCATCGAGATGAATACGGAAGGCCTTTATAAGGGCCAGAAGGTCAAGGTCATGCGCTTTAATGACGGCAAGGGAGGCCTCTCTTGAAAAGACAAGTTTATCTCTCCATGAAAAGCCTTGAAGAGGCTAAAGCGCTCTTTTTCGCGCGATTCGGCCCTGGGCGGCGGAGCGGTGCGACCGTGATCAAAAGCGAGGATGCCCTGGCCCGGGTCACGGCCGAGCCTGTTTTTGCCAAGCGCTCTTCCCCGTCCTTTCATTCCGCGGCCATGGACGGTATCGTGGTGAGGGCCGAGGAGACCTACGGCACCACGGAGAGGAACCCTCGAATTCTGGAACTCGGCCGGGACGCCCTTTGGGTTAATACGGGACAGCCCCTCCCCCAGGGGTTTAACGCGGTGATCATGGTGGAAAAGATCCACCAGATGGATGAAGGCCGTTTGGAGATCCGGGCGCCCGCCTACCCATGGCAACATGTACGCAAGGTGGGGGAGGATATCGTGGCCACCGCGTTGATTCTCCCCCAGAATCATCGGATCCGGCCCTATGATATAGGGGCCCTCATCAGTGCCGGCCTGTTTTCCCTTCCGGTCTGGAAGAGGCCTTGCGTGGCCATCATCCCCACAGGCTCGGAGCTGGTAAACCACAAATCCATTGAGGAGACGGAGCCCCTTGAGGCTGGTGCGCTTTTGGAATACAATTCCCTGGTCCTGGCCGGCCTGGTTCGGGAGTCCGGCGGTGTCCCCATGGTCTATGATATTGTCCCGGATGAACCCCGGGAGATCCAGACGGCCTTGGAACAGGCGGTGGACTCGGAGGCCCATGTGATCATCCTCAATGCCGGGTCCTCTGCAGGGAGCAAGGACTATACCATGCACGTGGTGGAGGCCTTGGGCGAGGTCCTGGTCCATGGGGTGGCCATGATGCCGGGCAAACCCACGGTGCTGGGTGTGGTGAAGGACAAGCCCGTAGTGGGTAACCCCGGCTATGCGGTCTCCTCCATGCTCTCCTTTGATCAGTTTGTAAAACCCCTGCTCTACGGCCTTCAAGGCCTGCAGGCCCCGGAGCGAAAGACCCTGCGGGTGAAACCCACCCGGGATATCCCCTCCAAACTGGGCATTGAGGAGTTCTTGCGGGTCAATATCGGCAAGGTGGGCGAAACCTATGTGGCCACACCCCTGGCAAGGGCGGCGGGCTCCATTACCACCCTGACCAAGGCAGAGGGCATCATCCGCATCCCCCCTCTCTCAGAGGGGATTTCTCAGAAGGAGGAAATCGATGCGGAATTGCTGGTTGATCGGGAGGATCTCCTCAACACGGTGGTCATCATCGGCAGTCATGACATGAGCATCGATATCCTGGCGGACGAGATTCGTAAAGGGGGTCGCAATATCCGGATATCCTCAGGAAACGTGGGCAGCCTGGGCGGGCTGATAGCCCTTCGAAAAGGGACCTGCCACATGTCCGGTTCCCACCTCCTGGACACGGAGACCGGGGAATACAACCTCTCTTACATCAAGAGGTATCTTGGGGGGATGCCGGTGAGCGTTTTTCACATGCTCTTGAGGGAACAGGGGCTCATTGTGGCCAGGGATAATCCCAAGGGCATCCAGGGCCTGGAAGACCTGCAGAGGGAAGATATCGTTTTTGTCAATCGTCAGGCCGGGTCGGGGACCCGGGTGCTTTTGGACTACAAGTTGGGTCAACTGGGCATTGCGCCGGAATCCATTAAGGGCTATGACCACGAAGAAACCACGCACATGGCCGTGGCGGTGGATGTGTTGAGCGGTGCAGCCCATTGCGGTATGGGGATCCATGCAGCCGCCAAGGCCCTGGATCTTAACTTCATCCCTGTGGAACAGGAACAGTATGACCTGGTGGTCCCCACGGCTTTCCTGGAAATGCCCGGCATCCAGGCCGTGTTAGAGGCGGTCCGCTCCCAACATTTTAGAGGGCGGGTCCGAGCCATGGGCGGATATGAGCCCTCAAGGAGCGGAGAGCTCCGGGTCCAGACGGGGAGGGAGGGACATGGTGCATCTTAGACTCAAATCCAGGCAGTGGATCGTGGATGAACGGGATCGCATCATTATGGGTGAAGGGAGAAGACAGATCCTGGAGACCATCCAGAGGACAGGCTCCATCAACCAAACGGCGAAGATTATGAAGATGTCTTATAAAGGCGTGTGGGGCAAGATCAAGGCCTCCGAGAAGTCCCTGAATGCCAAGATCGTGGATGCGGACAGGAAAAGCGGAACCCGCCTCACCGACGAGGGCAGGGCCCTTCTGGATAGATACAAGCGCCTAAAGGAAGACTGTGTCAGGGAAGACAATAAGATTTTCAGCAGCATATTTGATATTTGAGTAGATTAGACTCTTGGGGGCCTCGAAGGAGAACCATGAATGCCACAAACCCTCCCCCCATCCTCTCCATTGTGGGCTGGTCAGATGAGGGCAAAACCACCCTGTTGGAGAAGATAATCCCTGAGCTGGGGCATCGCGGATTCAGGGTGGGGACCATCAAGCATGACAGCCACGGGTTTGACCTGGACCGCCCGGGCAAGGACAGCTGGCGCCACAAGAAAGCCGGTGCCGCGGTGACGGTCCTTTCCTCTCCTCTGCAAGTGGGGTTGGTCATGGATGTGGATCACGACCATTCCCCGCGCGAGCTCATTTCCTTCCTGGGGGGGGTGGACATCATCCTCACCGAGGGGTACAAAAGGGAGGCCCATCCAAAGATCGAGGTTTTCAGGGCCGGAAAAGAGAGGGAGCCGGCCTGTAAAGGGGATCGGTATTTGTTGGCCATTGTCACGGATGAGCCTGTGGACATGGGTGTGCCCCGGTTTTCCATGAACGATCCAGGGGGCCTGGTTGAATATGTGATAAGACATTTCAACCTCATTCCCGGGCCCTCCTCCCTGAGGGTGTCCGGGCGCCCCTAAAAGGCCCGGGGCTCAATGAGCATCAAAACTAACCCTGAGCGCATCATGAGGTGGTGATGACAAGCATTCCTCTTATTTCTCAGATCCCTGTGGGCGCGTCCACTATGGGGGCCTTCGGACACGATATCGTCCAAATGGTCCTCCAGGCAGGGCTTATGGTCAAGTTCGTGTTGTGGATCCTTTTCCTCTTTTCGGTCATCTCCTGGGCCATCATATTCTTCAAGTTCAGGCAGCTTTATAAGGCCAAACAGGAGACGGCCAGATTTTTGAAGTTATTTTGGGAAAAGAGGGACTTAAAAAGGATCTACCAGCTCTGCGAAGACCTGAAATACAGCCCTGTGGCCCTCCTTTTTAGGACTGGATATAGTGAAGTCAATCGCATTTGGCGCATACAAAGTTCTCTGGATTCAGAGCCAGAACCACCCGGGCCCGAGGGCGAGGAACAACCCATGCGGTCTCAAAAGGCCGTTATGGACAATCTGGAGAGGTCGCTCAGGAGGGCCACCATTGGTCAGATCAACCGGCTGGAGAAGGCGGTGAGCTTTCTGGCCACCACCGGGAACACGGCGCCCTTTATCGGTCTTTTCGGCACTGTGTGGGGGATCATGGAGTCTTTTCGCGGGATAGGCCTTAAGGGTTCCGCCAACCTGGCCGTGGTGGCCCCGGGGATCTCCGAGGCCCTTATCGCCACGGCTGCGGGCCTGGCTGCGGCCATCCCCGCCGTGGTGGCCTTTAATTACTTCTCCAACAAGGCCTCCGCTCTAAGCGCGGAGATGGATATCTTTACCTCGGATTTTTTGAGCATGGTGGAGCGGCAGTTTTTTAAAAAGCAGATGTTTACAAAGACCGGCCACTAGGTTAAGGGGACCCTTCGGCAGGGATAGAGGATGGCCACGAATTACGGCAGGAATAACAGGCGGTTTATGTCGGATATCAATGTCACGCCCCTGGTGGACGTGATGCTGGTGCTTCTCATCATCTTTATGGTCACCGCACCCATGATGATGCAGGGGGTGGATGTGAGCCTCCCCCAGACCAAGGCCAGACCTATGAAGACCCGGGAGGATCCTTTGGTATTAACGGTGAACAAGAAAAAAGAGATCTTTCTGGAAAATCACCGAATGGAACTCAAAGGCCTGGATGTAAAGATCAAAAAGATTTTTGAGAACCGCAGGGATAAGGAAATTTTGCTCAGGGCGGACAAGGATGTCCCTTACGGGTTTGTCATCGAGGTGGTGGCCAAGGTCAAACACGCAGGTATTGACAAACTGGGCATGGTTACCGAACCTCTGGATTAATGTATGCAAGGCTTGTGGTCTGAATCTCGTTTCAATAACTACCCGGAGCCAAAATGGTGGCGGGTGGTTCTCCTGTCCCTGTTTATTCACGTGGCGGTCTTTTCCGTGGTTTTCTTTATCCCCCAGGACATGCCTGCCAGAAAGATAGGGGGAACGGTGTACGAGGTCGATTTGGTGGAGATGCCCCAAAAGCGGTTGACAAAGGCCCCCCGCACGGCCCCTGCAAAACCTCGGAAAACCCGTACCATCGCGCCCAAAAAGGCCGCACCTGCCAAGCGAATCTCCCCCCCTAGAAAAAAGGAAAGGCCACTGACGGTAGCCAAGAGGGTGGTGGAGAAAAAGACGAAGAAGCCGGAAAGGCCGAAGGTTTCGCCTTCCAAGCTGATTGATCGGGCCGTGGCCAGGGTGGAGAGGGACATAAAGACCAAAGAGGAAGATCCTATTGCTCAGGCCCTGTCCAAATTGGAGCACCAGATACAAGAGGACGCGGAAAAGGAGGCAACCCCAGGAGGGGCCGCCCACGGGATCTCCATGCGGATGTACCAAATGATGGTGGAAAACAAGATTAAAGGCAACTGGGCCTACCCTGTGGCCCTGGACAGCAACCAGGGAAAGAAGGATCTGGTGGCTGTGGTCCTTGTCAAGGTCAGGAGCGACGGTTCTATCCTGGACTTTTCTTTTGCCCAGAAGTCCTCCAGTGCCATGTTTGACCGGTCCGTAAGGAAGGCCATCGAGAGGTCGGACCCCTTACCGCCTTTCCCGGAAGGGTACAGGCGGACCTATGACGAGATAGAAATCAACTTTAACCTGAGTGAACTGGATAATTATTAGGTTTTTGGAGGCCTCTTTTTATGCGCAAACGTTCAAGAATCCGGGCGGGGGCGGGCTGGCTTCTTGCCATCCTCTTCCCCCTCACCTTTTTTTTATTCTCAGGGTCGGCCCTTGGCAGGATTTACATTGATATCAATGCCCCTTCTGTACAGAAGTTCAAGGTGGCCACCCCGGATTTCAAGCCCCTCGGCACGCCGGTGGAGCATCCGGAGCTTTCAGCCAAGCTCTCTGAGGTGCTGGCGAGCGACCTGGATCTGAGCGGGTATTTCATCCCCTTGGAGAAAGAGGCCTTTCTGGAGGAAAAGGGCGGAGGCATCACCCTTGAGGATATCCGCTTTAAGGACTGGTCCGTTATCGGTGCGGAGCTTCTCATAAAAGGGGGGTATACCTGCGTCGGCAACAGCATGGAAGTCGAAGTGCGTCTCTTTGACGTCTTTTGGGGCCGGCAGATCATGGGTAAAAGGGTGCTGGGAGATGTCCGCCGCTATCGCCGCCTCATGCACAGGGTGGGGAACGAGATTATTGAGAAACTCACGGGGCATCCCGGCATGTTTTTGACCAAGCTGGCCTTTGTGGGAAACGGCACTGGACAAAAGGAGATCTACCGCTGTGATTACGACGGCCACAATGTAAAACAATTGACCGAGGACAGGAGTATCTGCCTTTTGCCCCGGTGGTCTCCGGACGGCGAAAGGATCATGTACAATTCTTACAGGGATGGGGGACCCATGCTCTATTTGGAGGACCTTGATTCAGGCCGTGTAACACGGGTGTCGGCCCGGGCAGGCCTGAATATCGGTGCCGCCTGGGCCCCTGACGGCAAAAAGGTGGCCTTGACCCTTAGCCTGGAAGACAATCCGGACATCTTCCTCATCGATTTGAATGGAAAGATCCTCAAGCGGCTCACCTCCCACTGGGGGATTGACGTGTCTCCCACCTTCTCCCCGGACGGGAAAAGGATCGCTTTTGTTTCCAACCGCTCCGGATCACCCCAGATCTATGTCCTGGACTTAATTACCGGGAGTGAGCAGCGTCTCACCTTTGAAGGGAACTATAATACCTCCCCCTGTTGGTCCGTTCTCAACAAAATAGCCTATGTATCCATGCAGGACGGGAGATTTGATATTTACACCCTGGATCCCGAGGGCGGGCAGGTTCGACGGGTGACGGCGAACAACGGCAATAATGAGGATCCTTGCTGGTCCCCTGACGGCCGGTATATGGTTTTCAGCTCCAACAGGGAAGGCCCCTATCATATTTATCTCATGAGCGCCAATGGGCGGCACCAGAGGAGGATTACCCATGAAAGGGGCGATCAGACCTCTCCATCCTGGGCCCGGTAAGCCGAAATGCGGATGGTCTCATATCTTGATATTATGAAAAAGAAATGGTAAGGATTCTGGTAATCAGCAGGGATGAAGCCGTTTTTTTCTTGCAAAACCCGAAACTTTAAGAGTATAGATAGACTTTGACGGCCTATCCTTTATTAGCATATATTGAGTTTTGTATATCAATCCAAAAGTTCGGGAGGAGGTAAAGAGAGTATGAGTAAAAAAATGATGACCGTTTTGGTAGCCCTGGCCTTTGTATGCTCATCCTTTTTGCTGGTATCTTGCGCCAAAAAGCAGGTCAAGGTTTCGGAAGAAAAAAAACCGGCTGTTGAAGTGGAAGAAAAGGTGGAAAAAGTGGAGGTGGTCGAGGTAGAAAAAGATGAAGACACGGCCGCCAGAGAGGCCCAAAGGCAGGCCAGACTCCGGGAACTTGCTGCGGCCCAAAGGCTTGCCGACGAAATCAGGGCCTTTGAAACCACAAACATCTATTTTGATTTTGATAAATCGGATCTGAAGCCCGAGGCCCAGGAGACATTAAAACAAAAGGCCGAGTGGCTGCTCAAACATCCCGCCTATACGGTGCGCGTTGAAGGCAATTGCGATGAACGAGGCACCCAGGAATACAACCTGGCCCTGGGTCAGAGGAGGGCGGACGCCGCCAAAAAGTTCTTGATGGCCCTGGGCGTGGCGGAACACCGCATCGGCACCATCAGCTATGGTGAAGAAAGACCTGCAGACCCCGGACATAATGAGAGGGCCTGGGCGCTCAACAGGCGGGACGAGTTCAAATTGACCAAGCGGTGGTAGTTTATTCCTTCTTGATGGGATTATACTGAGCCGACCCGCTGAACAGGGGTCGGCTCCCTTGTTTTGTCGCAAGACTTTAGGTTTTTTCAGTGCCTGTGAGGATCATGACCTCCTTTTGTGGAGGATTAAGGAGATGATGGGGACTTTACTGTACAACAAAGGCAGGGTGGTGCTCTTATCTGTTTTTGCCCTCTTGCTATCCTCCTGTGTGACCATGGAGCAGGACTTGCTCTACCTGAATGACCAGGTCAAGGCCCTTAATGAGCGGGTGGGCAGGCTTGAGGAAACCATGGATGCCAAGCTGTCCAAGGACCTTGAATCGCGTCTCAAGGGCATCCGGGAGAACCAGGCCGACCTGGTAAACGACATGAATAACGTCAAGGGAGAAGTGCAGGTGTTATCCGGCCGGGTGGAAGAAAATCTGCACCTCACCAAGCGGGCCATTGAGCGGGATACGACGGAACAGGATCTCATGAAGGCGGGTTTCACGGAGCTCAAAGAGCGGGTGGCCCGACTGGAGACCAGGGTCAGCCAGATCTCCGCCTATGTGGGCCTTGAATCTTCAGGGGAGGGGATTAAAAAGCCTGTGGAGGCCGCACCGGCACCGGCCAAAGAGCCTGAAACGCCCGAACCCAAACCGGTGGTGGCGGAGGAAAAACCCGTTTCCCCGGAAAAGGCCCAATACGAGGCCACCCTCAAGGCGTATCAGCAAGGTAAGTACGAGGCGGCCATCGCCGGTTTTGAAGGTTTCCTCAAAAAGCACCCCAAATCCGATCTCGCCGATAATGCCCAATTCTGGATCGGCGAGTGTTACATGGCCCTCAAGCAGTATGAAAAGGCCATACTGGCCTATCAAGAAGTGATCAAAAAGTATCCCAAGGCCAACAAGGTCCCCAACGCCTTGCTCAGACAGGCCTTGGCCTTTTATGAAATCAACGACAAGACCAGTTCCAGGCTCCTCTTAAAAAAGATCATCAAGAAATACCCGGAATCCAGTGAGGCAAAAATCGCCAAGGCCAAGCTTGAAAAGATGAAGTAGGTTGGTGCTAGATGGCGAGCCAGTCCTCCATTTGAGCCTTCCTGGCCAACCCTGGGGGATCAAGAATCTTAATATAACCCTTTGAGACCTCCAAGAGGCCCTGTTCTCTGAAGGTCTTAAGGGTCTTATTGATGCTCTCCCGGGTGGCCCCCACCATAGAGGCGAGGTCTCTCTGGGTCACGGGAACCCCAATGCGGATTCCCCCTTCCTCCTTGCTTCCAAAAACGCGCTCCAGGTCCAGAAGCTTTTTCGCCAGCCGGGAAGTAATATCCAGAAAATGGGCTTCCGCCAGGAATACGTCCGTGTCGCGGAGCCTTTGAGCAAACAATTCAAGGACCTTTAGGACCAGGTCGAATCGGATGCGCAGGAGGCTGAGGAAATCCTCACGGTTGAGGCAAAGGACCTCGGTCTCTTCCATGGCTTGGACCGTGGCGGAACGCTGCTTGCCGTCTATAAAAGAGAGTTCCCCAAACATCTGTCCTTCGGAGAGGATGGTCAAAATCAGCTCGTCTCCCTCCGCCGAAGGGATGGTCACCTTGATCCTCCCCTTTTTTATGATATACAGGCTTTTGCCCTCATCTCCCATGTGAAAGACGGTTTGGCCCTTCGTATACCTTCGATGGACCAGGGAGGCTTCCAGTCGTTCCAAGTCTTGTTCCTCCAAGGAGGCGAAAAAAGGGATATTTTTAAGAATCTGCTTCAACGGCATCGTCTATCGGGAATTTTGATGGCGGATTTTGACCCTGGGTTTGAGGTTGCTTAAGCATAAAAATTATGCCAAACTATAGTCTTATCTAAACAGCCCCCTTTTTTTCTTCCACGGTACGCTGTTCAGCAGGAATATCTAACAGATAACCGGGACCTTGTCAACGGAAGGCAGGGGTGAAACCTAGAACTGCATGTATCAGATTTTACGTGTAAAATGTGAGCTATTTCATTGTTTGCCCTTTTAAAGGCGCTATAATTAGACACGCTATGGCTTTAAAAAAACTTAACCATAAAATCAGGTTTTTGGTGCGATGATACCTCTAAGACGTCAAATCCTCATCAGGGCCTTCAAGCTCTTTGATCTGGTGGTGTTGGTTCTTTCCTTGTTCCTGGCCGCTTCCCTCATTTCCTATCCCCAGGCAATTCCCTCCCTGGCTGAGCTTCTGTCCATGCGGGTCAGCGTCCAGAGCGTGCTCTTTGTGCTCACCTTCATGGCCCTGTGGCATATTATTTTCAGCCTGTTTATGCTGTATCGTTCCAGACGCCTTTCAAGCCCATGGGAGGAAGTCTTTGACGTGTGTAAGGCCACGACCGTGGGCACCTTCTTATTATTTGTTATGGCCAAGGTGATGGACGTCGGTATGGTTACGCCGTCTTTTCTCCTGGCCTTTTGGGCCTTGAGCAGCCTCATCACCGTTTTGAGCCGTTTGACCCTCAGACTGGGTCTGTCACGACTTCGGTCGGGTGGTCGCAACCTCCGGTTTATACTCATTGTGGGGACCAACCACCGTGCCGTGCAGATCGCCAAAGAGGTGGATACAAAACCGGGGCTTGGTTACCGGCTCTTGGGATTTGTTGATGAGGAATGGCACGGCTCGCCGAGATTTCGAAAGACAGGGTACCCCCTGATTTCCGATTTTGACGGGTTCGCGTCAGTGGTTCGTGATGAGGCTGTGGACGAGGTGTGGATTGGTTTGCCCATGAAGACCTACAGCCGGCAGATTTCCGAGATTGTGGCCTTATGCCAAAAGATCGGGATCATAACGCGGCTGCTGCCGGGGAGCTTTAGCCCAAAGCTGGCCCAATGGAAGGCAGAGTCCTTTCAGGGAAACCCCGTTCTCACCCAATATCCGGCCTCCATGATAGGCACCCCGGTTATCGTAAAACGCGTTATGGATATTTCTATCGCCTCTATTGTTTTGCTCTCCCTTGCACCGCTTCTTTTGTCCATCTCTTTGCTCATCAAGGTCACTTCCCGGGGACCGGTTTTCTTTATTCAAGAGAGAGTCGGTCTCAACAGGAGGCGTTTTCATCTGTTTAAGTTCAGGACCATGGAACCGGATGCAGAGCAAAAGCAGGCCCAGATAGAACATCTCAATGAAGTGGAGGGCCCGGTTTTCAAGATCAAAAATGACCCGCGAATTACCAAGATCGGGCGATTTTTGAGAAAGACCAGTATGGATGAATTGCCCCAGCTTTTCAACGTGCTCAAGGGAGACATGAGCCTGGTGGGGCCAAGACCTCTTCCTGTAAGAGATTACCGGAGGTTCTATCAAGACAAACACCGCCGGCGTTTCTCGGTGCCCCCGGGCCTCACATGCCTGTGGCAGGTCAATGGCCGGCATGCGGTGAGCTTCGAAGAGTGGATGAATCTGGACCTCCAGTACATTGATCAGTGGTCCCTTGATCTGGATTTCAAGATTCTACTGAAAACCATCCCGGCCGTTTTTAAAGGGTCAGGGTCATAAAAGCGTCCTCCTTACCCTGGACAATCACAAAGGCCCTGACTGCTTCTGGACCTTCCAAGTTGAAAGTGGCGTCCAATCCGACCTTCGGGAACATCTCATAGATACATTTTACCCGGCCTATTGGACAGGGTTGATCCTGGATCCAGGGGCCGAAACGTACCATCCGGAGGGGATGACTATTTGTGGATTATGAGCTTGAAAGGACAAAAGATTTTGTGCTATTCCTCTGGTAGCAGAGGGAGTCGCTTGTGAAACGTCTCTTTACTCGATCTTGTGTGATGAAAGAACATAATTTCCTGAGCGTCTTGAAAAAGGGCTTGAAGGGTCCAGTAACCGTTTTGGCCTGTCTTTGGTTGATTCTCGGCTGTGCCGCGAGTCCTCAAAAGGCAGGGGCTCCTTCACCGATGAAGGTATCTCTTCGGGGCCTTTCAGAAGACGGTCCCCAATCGTCAGCATTTCGACTGGGACCCGGCGATGAGGTTCGTGTAACGGTTTGGCGTCAGGAGTCTTTGAACAAGGCCTTCACAGTGCCCCCAAGCGGCTGGGTAACCTTTCTTTTGGTGGGTGATCTCCAGATCTCGGGGCTCACCCCCCTGGAACTGCGTGACCGTATTATGCAGGGGCTTGAAAAATACATGAATGACCCCCAAGTCAGCGTGGAAGTGACCAATTTTAGAAGCAAGCGGGTCTATGTCCTGGGCGAAGTCAGACGGCCGGGAGTGCTGTATCTGGGTTCCCCTATCTGTGCGGTGGAGGCCATTTCCCACTCTGGAGACTTTACAACCAATGCAAAGAAGACGGATGTGCTTCTCATCCGGCAGGGGCAAAAGCAACAACGGGAGGTTTTTCGGCTGGACTTGGAATCCGCAGTGAACGACGGAATGGTTGACCAGAATCCCATGCTCGAGTCCGGGGATATTTTATATATCCCTCCCACTTTCTTGGCGAATCTTGACCGCGTCTTCCAGCATATTGCGCCCATTTTATCCACAATTGTAAATCTGGAAAGAGGGCTGATTTTTTATCCCGATGCCAGGGATGTGCTGAAAGGGGAAGACGGGGCCAGGATCTTGGTTGTTCCTTAGCGCGACCCCTTTTCAGGGAGCGGTTTTTCATGCTGGGGGCTGCGCTCCTGCAGCAATCGGAAGGGTATGAAAAAAGGACTGGCGATTAGCGGATTACTACCGGGGATTTTTGAAGGGGTTGTCGACAGTATCCTCTTCTCGACAAAAAACATCAACCACCAGCGGTGGCTCATTACCAGTGCCCTGGCCAAAGAGGGCAAGACCACAGCCGCCCTGGGGATTGCGGTTAGCCTTTCCCATAGGGGAAAGAGGGTCCTCCTTCTCGATGCAGACCTGCGCCGTCATTCCCTGTCAACGTGTGTGGGTGTCAATGGCAACGTTGGATTGGCGGAGATTGTGAAGGGCGAAAAGGATCTCGCGGGAGGCGCTCAAAATCTGGACGATGCAGGGCGTCTCTATTTGCTGGGCAAGGGAAACGGCCGTATAGAGCCCTTTGAAGTGCTTGATTCAAGTAAGATGCAAGATATTTTAACCCAGGCCCGGTCCTCATTCGACTTTATCATCATTGATTCGCCGGCCCTCGAAGAGGCCTATGACCCCCTTTTCCTGGCGCCCCATGTGGAGGGTTGTCTCTTGATTGTCCAGTCTGAACGGACCGGAAAAGGGTCGATTATGGGGGCCATTGAAAAAATTCATCAAGCAGAAGGGAAGCTCTTGGGCATTGTGTTAAACAAAGAACAAAGGAGGATGCCGGGCTTCCTCAAACGATGGTTCTGATGCACAGGGGAGAGGCGGGCAAGGACAGCGGTGGAGATGGAAAAAGAGGCGGATAGAATTGCCAAGATATTTGTCGTCGGACTGGATGGGGGAAGCTATAAACTG
>Ga0180431_10002061_pt1 | contig 27302 bp, 48 predicted proteins | sample SS_ome_11_FD_132459 | JGI IMG/M metagenome (GOLD analysis project Ga0180431, IMG submission 132459) | Hypersaline lake sediment archaeal communities from the Salton Sea, California, USA - SS_1_MS_1 metaG | ecosystem: Environmental > Aquatic > Non-marine Saline and Alkaline > Hypersaline >... | reverse complement strand
TACTATAGACTACTGCCAGTTATATGTGAATTCCACAGGAACTTTTATTAATTATAATAATTATAGTGTTAATACAAACATAACAACCGTTTTGGAAATGAGTTATAGTTTGACAGGACTTACACCACCATATCAGAATATGATGTACTGGTATGTTTTATGCAATGATAGCGTGAATAATCAGAACACAAGTGTAACACAATCATTTTCAGTTGAGAGTTTAATACCTCCTAATATAACATTGAACCCAAACAACGCTTTTAACAAATCTAATGTTACATTCGACAAATACACTGACATTCTTGTATTGAATATTACAGTTCAGGATAATCTTAATCTTTATTCATTCAATCTTACAATAAAGAATTCCAGCGATGATACCAAATTAAATTATTATAATGGAAGTCTTAGCGGAACTACAAGTTTTACTTATACTAATAATGTTGATACTTCATCATGGAATAATGGAAACTTTACAGTTTATGCTGTTGTCAGAGAAAGCTCGTCTGGGGGTAATATTGCAAATGAGTCTTACAAGTTTTTAAAATCATCAGTAACTGTTGTTTCAAGAGTTGACACCCAAAACGGTGTTCCACCAACAGCAGAATATACTCTTCTAGGATATTGTAACATCACTGATTATTTTGATTCTTCAGTACAGATGAATTATACATGGTATAATGGAAGTACAATATATGCTTCAACTTTTGTTAACTCTGATAGTGGGGAAATAAATATTAACAATGTTTCTGCTGATACAATTTCAGTAGGTGATAATTGGACATTACAATGTGATGGATACACTGTAAAGGATAATACTTCAACAGGAGAATATTATTCTAGAGTGAATATAACTTTATTAAATGTTCAGACTGGAGAACAAGTTGTGAATGGTAGTATCAATATTAGTGGTGGATATAATGTTTTGACTAATGCAACTTCAACTTTAATATTGCCAAAAGGAGATTATACTGCTAATGTAACTGTTAGTGGATATGTGCCATCTTCTGAAAGCTTTACAATATATTATAGTCCGCAAACATTGACTTTTAATCTAGCGTTCAACGCAACATTTGTGTTATTGGACGAAGTAACTAATGAAGCATTCAATCTTTCAAGCGCTGATAGTATAGAACTGCATATGTATTGCCCTACTGAAACAATTTCTTATGATATAACAGCACAAAATTCAACACTTCCAATACCTTGCCAATATGATAAGTTCAAATTCATAGTGTTGAAGGGCACTACAAGTTATTATAGGACTTTCATACTAGATCCAACAGAGCTTTTGAATTTAAAAGTTTATCTTATAAACCTTGATACGACAACAAGTCTTTTCATAACATTCGCTCTAGACGATATTTTTAGTAATTATGATAATCCTTCAGTATATGTTAAGAAAAAAATAGCTAATGAGACTGTACAGATAACAGCTGATTTTGCAGATCTTGAGAACAAGGTTGGAGCTTATCTTGTAGAGAATAGTGAGTATACTGTAGAAGTTCATTCTGATAATCAACCAACAAAAAGTATGGGTAATATAATAGCTGATATTGCTGGGACTAAAACTTTAAGACTTTATAGTATTGGTATTGGAACGAACACTACAGCATATCCTACTGACGGAATTAATAGTTATTTAGGAAATATTTCAGATCAATATTTTGCATACGCTATTGTTAATCTTACAGAAAACGATAGTATATCATGGTATGTTTATGATGATATTACTAATGGAACCTTATTATATAGTACTTCAACTTATGGAAACTCTGTAGAGTTTTCTTACAATGTAACGGATATTATAAACACTTCTAATATAATATCTGTAATAAAGGTTGGAACATCAACAGATGTTTATCCATGGGTATTACAATATCTTGAAAGTTCTTTCAATCTTGGAGTAAAAGAATATTATAGTACTAATGTGTGGAATTGGGCTATACTAATAATATTGTCTGTAATATCACTTTATGCAACTATAAGATCTGGAAATATAATATCTTTGGTTCTTGTTGGAGTTGCAGGATTACTTGTTACACTGAAATTATTTACGATAAGTGGTGCTATAGTAGCAGTTGCAGGGCTTGTATCACTTGTATCATTATTGAATAGTCGGGGTGATCTTAGATGAGTAATAAGATTGTCACGGTTATATTATTCACCCTTGTATTGAATATATCAGTAGGGTTGATGACAAAACTTCCAGGGTTTGAAAGTATTGATTCTGCTGGAACAACTTCGATGGCTTCAATTAAAAACGGTTTAGAGTATAATCCTGATTATGCTGTTGATTTAGAACAAGAATTTAAAAAAGATGTCGATCCCACAACAGCTGATAATTCGGGTTTTAGTTTCTCTAGCATCTTAGATTTTTTTAGTTTAGGATTCATTCAGAGAATAGTTGATGCTTTTGAAAGATATGCTTACGGGTTTAATACTTATGTATTAAAACCATTATTTGGTCCGGCAATACAAGGTTATTCACAAGGATTGTATGATGTAATATTTAATGGAATAAATACCATAATAACCATATTGTATGGTATTGGAATATTCTGGTTGTGGACTGGAAAGGATGTGATCGAAAAATGAATAATGTTACAGGGTGGAATGATCTTATTGAAGGAAATATTATGAACGCAGTATATAGTATGTTTGATGCTGCAACTGGCGGATGGTTTGTTGCTATAATGTTTTTTGTATTTCAGTCAACACTTTTTATAAAGACTCGTAATGTAACACTGTGCTGGGTTACAGGAATATTTTTTGCATCGTTATACGGATTACAAGCAACCATTATGAAACCTTATTCGATGCAGTTAATGTTTGTATTATTGGCTTTAGAATTGGCGGGAATACTTGCAATGTGGTTTTTAAAATGAAGAAAAAAAATTATTCAACAACACATAGGGAAATCTATCAAAAATTCAATATGTTAAAGATATCTCCAGAGATAATAATAAGGGATGGTATCGACCAGGCTGAAAGAATAGTGAAGAGGATAAACAAGGATAGAAAAATATTGGATGTTGAAAAAATTGGAGAATATGTGTTGATCAGAAAAGTTAACCCTATAGACTTTAATATCTATATGAAATCATCAAAGAGATAAATATATATATAAATGATGACGATATTAATATCTTTTATGAGCATCAAATTGTTGATGTGACAAGTTTCATAATCAAATCTTCATGCAACTGACAAATATATATATAAATGAGTAATGATATATTGGATTAAAAGTCGTTAAGACACAACAAAAAAAAAAGGAGGATTGATAAAATGTTTATGGAAATAGCGGTTGGCGCAATCGGAATTGGAATCGTGCTAATGGTGGGTTATATTGTAATAGCTCAGGTTCAGGACGCATTACCAACATCTAGCAATGTTAACGTTACTAACGGAATATCAAGTACATCTAGTACTGTTTTCGCTGGTTTCGGACTAATTGCAGTTGGAATAATTGTTCTAGCAGCATTTGGACTTATTAACATCTTCAAATAGATATATTGAAAAATATATTTTTGAGGATATATGTCGCTTCGGCGACAATTTTTTTATTTTATGATGATTTGGTAAAAATCAAAAAAAAACAATAAAAAGGAGGTAGATAAAATGTTTATGGAAATAGCAATTGGAGCAATTGGAATCGGTGTAGTACTAATGGTGGGTTATATTGTAATAGCTCAAGTTCAGGACGCACTACCAACATCTAGCAATGTTAACGTTACTAACGGAATTGCAAGCACTTCAAGCACAGTTTTCGCTGGTTTCGGACTAATTGCAGTTGGAATAATTGTTCTAGCAGCATTTGGACTTATAAACATCTTCAAATAGATATATTGAAAAATATATTTTTGAGGATATATGTCGCTTCTGCGACAATTTTTTATTTTTTTTATTAAACAGTTATAATAACTTATTATATTCATCTATTCATAATTAAAAAAAAGGAGAGTGATAAAATGTTTATGGAAATCGCTGTGGGTGCAATTGGTATCGGTATAGTTTTAATGATAGGATATTTGGTATTATCACAAGTGAATGATGCTTTGGTCCCAAGTTCTCTGGTGAGCAACCCTTGTTATCAACAGAATACAACTGCTGGTGCAGCTTGTGCTGGATGGGATAATACTACTGCTCTGATGGGCGGAAACGCTACTAATGGTCTGACATCAACTATGACTACAGTGTTTGCAGGTTTCGGACTTGTAGCGGTTGGTATTATAGTTTTAGCAGCATTTGGGCTTATCAATATCTTCAAGTGAGGATATTGAATTTTTTTTATTTCTCTTTCTTTATATCAAAACCTTTAAATAGATGTTATGTTATTGATTTAATTATGGGTTCAAAAAAAGAGGATGGTGATATAATATGCTTTTAGAATTGTACATTTTCTTTCAGATCATAGTTATTGGAATGTTTATAGCATCATTTTTCACAAAGCAGGAAATTTTATGGGCTATCACTGCAGTCTTCTCTGGTATTCTAATGGTCACGAGTTATAATGTTGAAAGATATGTTTATGTTTATAATGAAACTCTTTCAGTCTATCAACCGCAGATTACAAATTTTAGTTACCCTTATCTTATGGGTATAAACTTGTTGTTTTTCGCACTATGCTGGTTGTTCGGTATTTTTGATCTGTTCGACAAGTATGGTAGCAAGGTGGCTGAAGGTATCAGTGATCCTAAACAACCACGGGTATGATCATGTTTTACAAAAGAGGTATTGTGTTTTTAGTATTTTTATTAATATTTATTAGTTCCACTAACGCTGATTTGTTTTTTCCTGAATCTCCACCTCAAGGTCCGCCTTTTATTAATGGTAATAATCAGTGGGCGGGGATCAACAATTTTACTGGTCCTGTTTTTATTTCCAACCTTACTGTTTCTACGACGAATAGCACTGTTGTTGCAGGTGCAATAAATGCAAGCGAGTTTTGCATTACTGATAATGGTTGTGTTGTTAATTGGACTACTGATGCAGGTTTATGGATAGAAGATTCTGGATTCATTAGACCTTATGATTTTAATACTGATGTAAGAGTTAATAGTATCAATGCATCATATGGATATTTTACTGAGTTAAATGTTTCTAACAGTTCAATTCATATCGGCGGTGTAAAGCTTTCTGGGGGTGTTGACGAGCTTTTTATAAGTGAGGGTGAGGGTAATGTCACTGCAAAATATTATTATGGTAGTGGACAGTTCTTGACTGATATTAATCTCTCGTCAGTTAATGGAACCGCTGTTTTTAATGATAATGTTTTCATTGCTTCAAACCTTTCTGTGGCAGGTTATGTTAATACGACAGAGTTTTGTTTTGGAATTGATTGTATTGATGATTGGGACAGGTGGGTGAACAAGACTGGAGACACGATGACTGGTAATTTAATGTTTAGTAATACTGCGGGTATTACAAATATTGATTTTATTAGCTTTAATATTACACCTATGAACGCCTTGCACGGCGAGGGAATTCTTCACTGGAATGATGATGATAAAACTTTGGAAGTTGGAACCGATGTCAGCGGTGTTCAATTACAGGTTGGTCAGGAAATGTATGTTAGGATCACTAACAAATTAGGATATGATATTAATAATAGTCAGGTTGTTTATATCAACGGTGTTATAGGTCAAAGACCTACTATTGATCTAGCGATTTCAAGCTCTAATAATAGGTCGAGAGTTATTGGGGTTGCGACTAGCAACATATCTAATAATCATAATGGTTACATCACAACTTTTGGCATTGTTCGTGACATGGACACTTCTTCTTGGGCTGCAGGTGATGTTTTATACCTTTCTGAAACAATTCCAGGAGCTCTCACGAATATTGCACCACAAGCGCCTAGTTATCCTATACAAGTTGCAACAGTGCTTAATAGTAATTCTGAAAGTGGTAGTATTTTGGTAAATGTTGGCCCTACCGATGTTACAAATCATATGGTTATAAATCAATTATCTATCAACAACAATCTCACGGTCAATGGAACTTTTACCGGCGGATATTTGAGATATTATAATGACGGGGTTTACAATGGTAGTCTTTACACTTATGGTGCTAATGGGTCTTTGAGTTTGAGCAATTCTTTATTTCAAGTTTTGGGGGACGAGGGGAGTCCTAGATTACAAGTTCAGAATGGTGGTATAGAACAAGCAGGCCTTCTAGTTAGGAGTTGGATCGTTGTAAACCAGAATAATACTAGACTACAACAAGCGCAGAATAATTTGTGCGGTGATTGGGGTTTTATTCACATTGATTGCAACACTTCAACGACTGGTGCTGACATGGGAGTTCAGGATGATTTCGAAGTTCAAGGAATAGCGTTTTTTGATAATGGTTTGAGAGCGCACGCTCAAACTCATAACCCTTTCATTGTTACAACTGATAGAGGGTTTAAGTATAGTGGTGTGAATGGGAGTTATGATACTGTTGATAGCTTTTTTTGCGATTATGTTTCTAATAATTTCGTTGACACGGGCGGATGGGTTGTCATAAATGATGAGGGTCATCCTTATGATGGTGCAACCGCTGATATTGATGTCTGGGTTAATTCTAGCTGTGTTCAACTTAGTAATAATCCTTCATGGGATGATAATTTCACTAATGTTATGTGGAAGGTCAAGCAAAGCCCGGAATTCATCAACAATTATGGTGGGTTCTTCGAATTCTATGTTGGTGACAATATTAAGAGCCAGTTCAAGATTAGGACGAAAAACGGTACTGGTGATTCATCATTCCTTATTGAATCTGATGCGGGAGTAGCACAACATACGGCATTAAATGTTCAATACGACATGAACGGGTTTGAAGGTATTAACGGACTTCACATAGATATGGGTTCCTCAGAAGTTTTCGCTAACAAGACTGCCACTATGATGTTAATGGAAGGTGATGGAACTCATATGATTGATAGTAGGGGAGTGTTTATTGACATGGAAGTTGTCGGAAGTCCTGTTAATAGTGAGATTATAGGAATAAATGTTAATCCTAATGTTAACAAGATTATTGAAAGTTCTGCGCCTGACACTATACGTTCAGCATACTATAATGATGTTAATGTAACAGCTAATGTTACAAATGTTGGGGACGATCTCACAGTTTTTATTAACGATAACGATTATCTTTACATCGGGGCTAATCTTAATTTTACCACTATTGGAGTTACTCTTTCAACCGACTCAAGTCAAAATCTTAATTTCAACTATTATTATTGTAATAATACTGGTGGTTATACACAGTTTGTAATGTCTGATAGCACTAACGGTTTCAAGACTGGTGGAACTCTTAGTTTTAACAATCCTGCCAATAGGGGTAAATGTAATACGCAGATCAACGGAACACCGTTTACTGATGAAAAAAATTATACTTATGTGGTTTTGCAAAGAACTCTTAACAATGTTGTCACATTCCCGGTTATTGATTTAATGACTGTTTCTGGGGGTGGCACAAGTTTCATACTGCAAAAGAATATGTTGAAATTAAATCCTGAAAGTGCTCCTCCAGAAATGTGCAATGCTAATTTTGTGGGAGGAATTTATGTTGACACTGAATTGAACAGGCCGTGCTATTGCGATGGAACTAATTGGCTAAGCATGGCTGATTTTACAACAATATGTTCATAAATAATCAACTTTAAATATAAGGTATGATTGGAGTAATATATTATGGAAACACCAACTTTTGGGGGAGTAGCACACAAGAATGAGGAGAAGATGCATCGTATAGCTCACGGTCTGCCACCAACTCCATCACAGGAAGAGATGATGGGAGAACAAGGCATGATGATGCAGGGAGGCCAAGAGCAACAGATGGACTCCCAACAAATGCAAGCGTTGATGCAAAGACCGGAGTCTAACCCTTTCGCTGCAGAGCAGTACAATAATGTGCAAGTTCCAGACCAGCCCATAACTTATGGGGGTGGAATGGCCGAATCAATGCTTAATGATAATGAAGTTCCAGAGCCTATTAGAAAAAAATTTTGGTGGGTATTCCACAAGGATAACACTCTAACATTCCTTGATGATCAGAGGAAAAATAGTAAACTTTTAAATTTTGATATCACGAAGATTGACATGCTTAACGCAATGCCTTATTATGATTACACTTTCGAGAAAGAACTACAGTTCGGAGTTTTAAGGAATGTTTTCGAGACAAAACTTGACAGAGCGTTAGGATTCAAGGGTCAAGGTCAGAAGAACGAGAGAATAGTATTACAATCACAGTTCAGCGAGCAAAGACAGATTTCCGAGAATAGTTCTGGCACGAACAATATTAGGGAAGGGTTCTTCCGAAGGTTGTTATCTAGAAGGTAATATAACATATAAAAAAATAAGATTATAATAATGTTTTTTGAAAGGGGGTAATTATTAAATGGCAATGGGCGATGTATTAGCAAACATTTATTTGTGGATGGGACTGACTTTCTTATTCATGATACTATTCGGACTATTATTTATTTTTATGGTCATAATGGCCAAAAAAACGCACATGGTGGTAGAATTCAAGTCGTGGCTGAAAGGATACCCGATATGCTTGTTCTTCCAGGAAAATCGTTATTGTGAGTGGAAGCCGGCAAAGCCAGAAGCCGGCATCATTACCGACAAGGAGTACGGTGCTTACATCATCAACGAGCGTGCCACTTATATTGATAAGCGTACCAAGAGCGTCTTGATTCCATTCGATGCGGCGTTCGGTGCTTCTATTAACGTGCATGCTGCCAAACTCGCTGACGACCTCCAGTACGTCATGAAGGACGAGGAAGAGTTGAAAAAGCTCCGGTGGGCGATCGCTAATGATATGGTTGATGATTCTGAGACTATCGACGCTCTCAAGACTAGCATCCATTTTGGGGCTATCAAGAATATGATGACTGCTTTGATTCCGCACAATATTAATGCTAAGATTGAGAAGGTGATAGCGTCACGAATGAAGAGTTTGGGTAATGTTAATGTTCCTCAGATAGTGTTCATGTTCGTTGCAATTTTTGGTGCTATATTGTTGGGAGCGCTGGTTATCAAGATGGCGTTTAAGTGAGGTTTATATAAATGGCTCAACTAGGACAATCTCCAGCATCTAGTGGATTTAAATTTAATTCATTCCAGGAGATTAAAAGCCATTCCTCAATATTGTACAATGAGCGAATGGCCATCTTATTCTATATGCTTGATATGAAGTCTATAGAGCTTAACAAGACTTATGATGTTGAGATGATCCTAGAGGTTAGGGCTCTTATAAAGCAGATTTACAAGAATATTCGTATGCTTTTAAGGTTTAATCCTACGGCTAGGGCTACTCTTAATCTTGACACCAAGGATTCTGGTATTTATGTCACTGATGTTATTATGGGGACTGTTGACAAGATGATCGAATTCTGTGAGAATAATGGTTATACTACTCGTAGGGTTTATATTATAGTTCAAGAACTTAATAACATTGAAACTTTGGTCAAGGATTGTCTGCAGTATTTCTCTTACTTTATCAGGCCTGACTTTAAGCAGAAGCCGGACGTGGAGATGGCTACTGAGAGATACAAGGAGATGGCTGATATGAGGACTGTCGAAGAACTTAGGGAGATCGCTGGTAGGAATAATAAGATTGACTGGAATAGCCTTGGTACTTCCAAGATTGAGATGAAGGATGAGATAGAATATGATGAGAAAGTTGATGGTCCTAGAGATGATGACGATGACGAAGAATATAGTGAAGATGATGACGAAGAAAAGGAGTTAGAAGAATAATTTATGCCTATAAAACAAATATATATATAAAGGATTAATAGTATTTTTCTTTGATAATGATAGATTTTGAAAAACAACTTAGTATTAAGTCTAAAAAGAACAACCCTTCGAAAAAAATTTTAGACAATTTTAATGATGATGACGTTGTTTTACTGAATCCTGATAGCGTGAGGCTTAACAGGAGTGTTATAAAAAAAGGGGGATGCTGACTATGAATTATATTGATAAGATGCTGAAAAAGTCTAAGAAAACTTCTGCTAGGAAGAGTCCTGAAATGAGTATGATGGGTATGAAGATTCCAAGGATGAACTTGGATTTGAAGATGCCTAAGTTGAACATGCCTAAGATGAATCTTAATGTTCCAAGGCCAAAATTTAATATGCCATCATTATCAGTGAGTCGTCCAAATTATGGGCAGACAATGCCTACCATGAGAAAGGTTATGGGCGGAAAGAAAGTTTCTACTAGGAGAACCCCTTATATGGTGTACAATAAGACTGATAGAATATCTGCAGCACCTTTTGAATTTGATACCCGTGAGGAGGCCGAAGAATATAAAAAAGAATTTCCTAAAAGATTCGAGCATCAAGGGTTTTACAAGACTTTTAGTGGTGAAAGGATTGATCCAGAAGATGTAGAGTTAGAGATTGTAGAGACGGAAGATGAGGAAGAAGAATTGCCTGAGAGAAGCCGTAGGAAAAAATTGGGTGTGCGTAGTGCTAGAACTTTAAATCTAAAATCTAAAGGAGAAGACTATTGGGGTCGTAAAACTTTTGTTGATCCTTCAACCAAGAGGGTTTACAAGGATGTCGATGGACAATTAAATACTACTACAAGAGATGGAGAGCCTTTGGGACCTTTGAGAAAGGATATCAAGGTTAATGTTGAAGGTGCCAGGGAGATAGATATTGGAAAGAAATACTGGGGTTTCAAGAGAGAGCCTACTGGAAAGACTAGACTATCAGTTGGAAACTTTTCTGACGCTGGATTCTATGATAGTTCTGAAGATGATGATATAATGGAGCAGATGATCCGCCTGAAGAATAGTAAAGTCAGGGGAGAGTTTATAGAGACCATGAAGAAGGAAGGAGTTCCATTCAGTGAGATCAAACCATTACTTAAACAGGGCGCCAAGAAAGGCGTGGGCCTTTACGAGCTTTCAGGCGACAATGTTAGGTGGAGGTTTGGTGATATTCAAACTACTCGAGAAAATACTGATGAAGAATTAGAAGAATATGCAAGGGAGAAAGGTCTCAAGCCTAGTCAGGCGAAGGCTTTTGTAAAATTTTATAAGGATAAATCTTTTGAGTTTTCTCCAGAAAAACATCCATCGTTTGATTATGATGAATTTGAGAAATTGAAAAAATCTAAATATTCTGATAGGATGCAAAGCGCTGTTGAATCAAGTCAGGATTATGAGGATTTCTTTGAGAATGTTGAAAATGTCGAGGAGGATATTTTGGAAGATGTTAATACTCTTGACATGAATAGAGATACTGAAGAATTTGAAGCTGCAGAGAGAGCATTCGAAGAGGAAGAACTTCCTAATGTTGAACTAGGTCCAGAAGATCTGGACGATGGTGAGAATGAAAAATTAACAGAATATATGGAGGATGATGATGATGAAGAAGAGAAAGACAAATAGTTATATGGACTTGGCTAAGGAAACAGTTGGTGTAGGAGTTGCTACAGGCGTAGGTCAGTCAGTTTTAGGATCACTGGCAGCAGTTCCTGGAGCCCCAGGTGCAGCACAAACCGGACTCACTACCGCAAGCGCAGGATTGAATTTAGTGGCGACTGGACAACTTGCAAGGGTTGGAATGGGTCTTGCTAAGAGTATGGCTCCTGAAAAGTCTAAGAAGAAGTCTGATAGTAAGGTTGTGAATAAAATTTTGGGATGGTAATTTTTTTTAAAAAAAATATACGGAGGTAAACTAAAATGATTGATACAGAGTATACGAAAAAAGTTATGAAGAAAGTGTACGACCCTGAAACTGATAGAATGGTTACTGACAAGGTTCTTATGAGAGAACTTGCAGAAAAGGATGACACTAAGGATAGAATGAAGAAGATTTTGTAAGGAGGGATAATGATGGATCCAGTTAATAAAATCTGGGATGTTAAGAAGAAGACTGGCATTCTAGACAAGCAAGCAGAGGATATTAAAAAACCTGCTCGTAAGAGAACATCGGAGGATATCGTTAAGGATATTCTGGAGGAATAAAAAATGGCTATGAAACCTACAGAGTTTTATTCAGTGCAGTTGAAGAAGAAAGTGATGATTCCAACCGCTAATATTAAGGAAGTGACTAGGAGTGGTAGAAGATTTGCAGTGGGTAAGATGAAGTATAAGGGTAAGGACATCGAGTGCTGGAAGGTTCTTCCTAAAAAGAAGTGATAAAAAATGCCAGGACCATTATTAAGACTTAGTAGAGATCCGAACCGTAATAATAGAGGTCCAGGTCTTTATTATCATCGTGGTAAGGGAGTTTATAGCAAGTATAGTGTTGATAGGGATTCTAAGATCAAGGCTAGGGGCTACAACAAGCACAAGGTTGGCATCACTGGTAATAATAAGTTGAGTATGAAGAGACAAGCGCACGATGGGGTTTTGAATTCAAATCCTTGGCTTAGGAGTAAGAGGTTAAAAAAATGATTTGTCCGTCTTGTGGGCAGAACTCTTTTAATGGATCTTATTGTTCTAATTGCGGATATTCGCAGGGGTGATAAAAATGATCAGAAAACTTCCTAACCAGAACAAATGGAGACTTTATAGTAAGAAAAAGGTTCGTGTTGATGGTGAATTGAAGCATAGAAATCTTGGGACTTTTCCTTCGAGAAAGAAAGCTTTAGAGCACGAAAGAGAAGTTCAATATTTTAAGCATAAGAGGTCTTGAAAATGACTAAAAAAAGAAAGGTTAAGGCAACAAGAGTTATTGATGTTGGTCGTAAAGGTCATCATTATTTACAAGTTGATATTCTTACAGGTAAAGGTCCTCGTGGTGGAAAGACCAGTGCTAAATTAATAACTAAGAAGGAACTTGTTGATAGACTGCATCCGACGAGGAATAAGAAAAGAAAATGATGGATCCTAGAAAAATTTTGGGTGTTAGAAAAAAGAGAAATTCTAAAAGTATAAAGTCTAAAACATCTTTTAGAATACCTAGATTAAATAATATAGTTCCTAATATATCTATTACAGAACAGGCTCCACCTAAACAGAAACAGATGGTAAAAAAGAACTATACTATAGAAAAAGTTGACAGGGAAACCCTCGATGGATTAGCAAAGAGGAGAGTGGAATTCGGGGGCGGAATAGACTTCAACAATAGAGGGGTGGAGAGAATACAAGTGTATCGTGGAACCGGTCACAGCATCATACTACCCGAGGACTACGAGGTCGGATATCACACACACCCCACAGGGTATGATTCGAAGCCTAGCTCAGAGGATATTGCAGCCATCAGCGAGAACAGGAAACAACAAGCAGAGATCATACTCAGCTCAAAGGACGCCCTATTTATTCGTAAAACACCCCAATCAGCAGCATGGTATAGGGCTAATAGGCAGACTTTTCAAAGAGAATTCAACAGTTTGAGGACTATGAACCAGATAATAAACTATCTTAAAAAAGCAGGGTTTCAAGTGGTTTACAGCAAGAGAGGGGCTGCAGTGCCCGTTCGAGACATAGCCATCAAGGAATACAGCAGGTTCTGGTGATATCCAATGATGGATATTAAGAGCATTAAAAAGAAATTCACCCTTTCTACTAAAGGACTTGGCAATATTGTGAAAAAACCGCAAAAAGTGAGAGTTCCATTAAGGAATGCACCTATTTCTTTACAAAAACAATGGAAGAAAATGAGCGTTCCATTAAAAGGCATCAATAGGATATTAAAACCAGATTTTGATCGGGACGGAGTACCTAACAGATGGGATTGCAGGCCCATGAATCCTTTCAAGCAGGACAGCCAGATATATCTCAATCCAACAAAACTAAGAATTCCCAAAAAGAAAAAACATATAGAAAATCGTATTAAAACATCGATTTTTAGGGAACAAACATCAGGAACTGGAGGATATGTAATGCCGGCGGTTTTCCCAAAAAAAATATTTTTTGGCAGTGGTTTTCGCAAAGTGGATTTTAGAAAGCCGGAGAATATAAAATATCTGGCAAAAGTAATAGAGCACGAAGAAACACACCACGCCCTTCACAAGATTGACAAAAAAAGGGAAAGTCCTGACGAAATAAGTGATAGTTCTAAAGCCTTTGACGATATAGTTATACCAAGTGTGAAGAAATCACAATTCACCGAAGGTAAACCAGAAGAATGGGGTGAAATAATAAACCCGCATTCAGCCCTCGAGATCGAGCCAGAAGCAGCGAAAGAATTAGGTTTACAAACATACGAGGATGACAAACCAATATTCAAAACATACGAGGAAATATACAAGTATGAACAAGAGAGAGAAAACCCGTCAATAGTTTATTTAGAAGACGAAGGAGTGTCAGTGGAGAAACAAGAAGAATGGCAAGATATGACAGAGATGGAGAAAGACGTTGAAAGGATCACAGAACCAGACACTGATGGTGATTTAGTACCTGACGAGTATGATGAAGACCCAGAAGACGATAATGTAAAATAATCAACTTTAAATACAACCTAATTCTGTAAATAATATATGACCAAAATAGAACTGGACAAACAAGTGGGCGAAGACCTGAAGAATTTTATTGAGGTAGTCATCAACGATGACGATGATAATAAACCTTCAAAATCTGAAATTTCCAAGACTTTTGATATAAATGATAAAAGGTTTATTGCAACATTATCAGTGATGGAGACTGAAAAGTATGATCCGAAAGACGTTTAAAGATCCAGAAAAATTAAAGCAGCTCAAGATGTTCGGCATCATTATAGGATTATTGATAATATTCGTGGGAGCTTACGCATTCTTAAACAATAAATGTTTTATCGAAGAAGTCATTTTATTAGAACAATCGATCGAAGAGTCCGAACTATGTAATGGTCCGGAATGCTTGTTCATCACCGTGCAACCCGTAGGAGATCCAAATGATTATAAGAAGACATTATATTTTTCCAATGACACCTTGTTATTAAGCGAGAAGAGAGGGTTTTATAACGGCGACACTCTAAAGCTACAATGGTGTGATGTCGGTAATAAAGAGTTCAGAATTCGAGGAATGGATCGTGTCGAAAAATGAAGAAGGCCCTGGCTTATATTTTCATCATTATTATAGTTATTTCTTCGATTATTTATTTGCAGGACAAGCCCATCCTGGATCAGCGTCATTATCGCTGCGTGGAACTTCTCAACAACGGCGAATTATACGAGGGACAACCGTTTTGTGAGCAAGGACCGGTTTTGTATATAACCCTGTCATTACTGCAATTGATAGCATTAAACTATAAGAGTCTTATGCTATTGCACATACTCTTGAATGTTTGTGTTTTCGTGATGATCTGGAGTATTGCAAGGAGAGAAGTTAGGCACTTGGATTTGTCCGTTCTTTTATTATTTTATCTGCCGATTATAGGTGTTACAAGCTTTGGAAAGCCTGAAATGCTTTTATGCACTTTGTTCTTTTTGATAGGATTCTTGCAGTTTTATTACGAGGGAAAGCACTGGAGTTCTGGATTCTGGTTTGCACTATCAATGCTGTCCAAGTTCTCAGTAGCCCCGATCATAGCCTTCACAATGCTGTTTTTCGTCCTCATAAGACACATTCACAAGGTTCCCAAGTCCTTAATGGTGGAATGGAAGGAGGTGTTTAAAAGCCTTAAAATAAGCCTGAAGCCATTAATCACTATAATAATAGTCTTTTTTATAGTATGGCTCTGGAAGCCGAACGTCTTCAAATACTCCGTTATATCCCATATGGGTGGGACAGAACAAATTCCATTCGGTTATGCGGTCGTAACTCTGACGAACGTGCTTAATCAGCCTAATCTTTCTCATCTTTTAATATACTTTATAATACTCTTTTTCGGATTTATGCTGTTCAAGGACAAAAACGTTCATTACTTCCTTTCATCAGCAGGATTTGCGACCATCCTGTATCTGTTCGTGAAGGGCGCTTCCAACCTTGGAGGCCTTAATTTTGTGATACCAAAGGCAGTCTATTATATGATTCCAGTGTATGCTGTGTGGATCATCGCAATGCTGAAGAGCATCAGCAGTAAATATTCTAGGATTGCTTGGATTTTCACTATAATGATAGTCTTTTTACCAGGTTATTTCGTGGTTCCAGCTATAGAGAATGCGGTATCACACACTAAAGAGGATGTGGAAAAACAAGTCCTCGTAGACTATGCCCGCAATTTTTTAGAGTATATCCCTAGACAACACCATGTCCTGATGGACGGCCCGTCATCCTACAAGAAATACAAGGTGAATTCTGACAAGATAGACTTCATAGATGATCAAGTACAGTACGAGGAAGGCGTCCAAATCGACCCCGCTTACGGTCCCAGCCTCATAGAACTTTTGGGGGATGATTACAAGTCCTGGGAGAGGGATCATATGCTGCATCAAACCTTCACAGAGAAGGCTGTAAATTATCTTTTCAATAGGGAATACAGCATGGTGATAGTGTCGCCTCCGTCACTGCTGTCAGTGGAGAAAGTGATAAGCAAGGTTCCTGGAGCGATAACTGATTATTGTAATGTTTCAATCCCTGAATTCTCTTACACGGAGATGCGTGGTAGACACCACGCAACCCTTTATTTCCTGAATCATTCTGATTGTAATACAACACTGCAATTATTGGATGAATATTATAATCAGGATGCAATTATATCAATGAGTTTTAGGACTCCATTTTTTGCGAATATCACGAACAACCTGCTCGTGGATCAAGGGTTAGAGTCGAGGGTTATCATCTCAGAGGGAAGTGATATAATCCTAAAACAGAATAATGTAGAGAAAAATTTTTATAATAGTGCATTTATTATGATGATATTATTGGTGATTATTACAATGCACAAATATAAGAGAGGACTCGACAAGGCTGGAACTTAGACGTCACGTTATAATACAACGTGATATCATGGCGAAAGCTATAAAAGTCGAATCTGACTATAAACAAGAATTGGTGTTGGTCAATACCATTGAAATCGACAAGTACAGTGCCTGCATGGTGTATGTGCGAAAAAATAAGAAGAGTATCAAGCGGTATTGCAAGGATACCGGACTTCCATTCCGGGATGCCATCCCGAAATTATACTCTGCTTGAGGTAGGATGCCCATAGGCTGGCGGAATTATTTCATTGCTTGGGGATTTCTTAGCCGTCATCCCCAAGCCTTTATATTAATAAGGGGTAATACAAATTCGTGATAAACACCATCTTTTTTGTAAGGATATTATCCGCAGAGAACTAATAAGGATACTAGGAAGACCAAAAAATGAGGTTGAGAAGAAAGAGTTTGAGAAGACCGTATGCAGATGTCACAAGAAGATGCCGCAGTTCGAGCTCGACAGGAGCCACCACAATCTAATACACGAGCAAGTAGACTTCGAGATCAAGGAGTTCGAGAAACAAAAAAGACGGTGGGAGAAGTACAGGAAATAAATCATAATATTAAAGAAAATGGTTAATAGGAAATTAGAATACATATTAGAACATTGGGTTTGTAAAAGGTGTAAACATATTAATGATACTTTTAAAAAACACAGGAAAAGAAAAGAAGCTTGGAAAACTTGTGCAAAGTGTGGTGAAAAGAAGCCAATAAGAGCTATTTAATCGTGTTTGAAAGATAAAATGACTTATGAAAACCACAATGAGCATGAATGTGACCGTTGTACGAGACTTGTGGGGCGTAACAAACTTCACAGGATGCCGTTCATATATATGGATAAGAATGATAAAGCACATCCGGATATTAGTCCTCTAGGAGCAGAGCCTGGATACAGGCAGTATTATGTGTGCGATGAATGCTATGAGATGGAGAATAGAATAAGATACAATCAATGGAAAGAAAAGGTGTAGAATAAAATGATTTCAAACTGTTGTGGATGCATTGAAGAATTTTGGCAGGCGTTAGAATATCAGGATCAAGGACTGCATCTGGCAACTACTAAAGAATACGTTGGTATTGGAGAGAGAAAGCATTTCTTTCTAACAATGGTCGATGATGATGGAAGGGTGATGGTGGAATGAGTATGATTGATAAACAAATAGAAAGGATGAGGAAAGGTGTTGATGAAAGATCATTAGTTAAAGATATAATGGTTGGAAAATTTTTAATGATATTTCAGTATATAAGTTTTATGATGGCTGCATTACCTATAGGTATATGTTTTATTTTAGATATTCCAATAGATATAACTTTTTCACAAGTAAATTATATGATGCTGCTCACAGGAATACCAACAATATTAGTCATTTTATATTTATGTTATGAGAGATTAAAATGGCATATATATTTTGGTAAAAAAGGTGATTAGATGAGGGATATAAGACACGGTGTAGGGCTCGTCGAGTGGCATCTTACGAGCGATGAATTAGCAGAATATATTGAAGCAATACTGGATGCTAAGACGATGGGCGGAAGTCCTGCAGATTATATGAGTCCAGAACTAGAGAACTTGTTCTGCGGATATATTCCTGAAAGACATACAGTTATAAAAGAATGGAAAGATATTAAAGATGAGTATGAATAACAACGATTCATGTCCTAATTGTGGATCAATAAAAAAGTATGAATCAAAAGGATTTGGTAATATTCATAGTCACGGATATAATAAAGATGGAACTATGATTTCCAGTTATAATCAACAATGTGGTGAATGTAAAATATGTTGGAATAAAACTTTTGATTATGGTAGTAAAAAAATTATTTTAAAATGGAAAAATAAAATAAAAGAAATTTCAATGAATAAATCATTTACATTACAAAATGAAAATCCTATGTTTGTAGAATATTGTAAAAGAAAAGGTATTGATATTAAAAAGATGGGAAAAGAAATATATAAAGCATTAAATGTCAAGAACGAGAAGAGAGAGGATGGAAATTAAGATTTCCTAAAAATAAAAAATGATCCCAACAAATGTTAAAGATATAATGAAGAAACTGCTAGACGCAGGATTCGAGGCTTTCCTAGTCGGTGGTAGCGTGAGGGATATAATCCTTGGAGTTGTACCACACGACTATGATGTATTCACTAATGCTCCTGCAGAGAAGATACTAGAAATTTTTCCCAAGGGCAGAGTGATAGGCAGTGAGGAACGCCAGAAGAAAATACTCACGGTAATAGTCGGTGATGTAGAAGTATCCCGATACAGGGGTAATGGTGACAGGACTGAATATGGAGAGAGCCTCGAAGAGCACACAAAAACCTGTGATTTCACAATCAATAGTATAGCTATGACCATCAATGGTAATCTAGTCGACTATCAGGGAGGAATGCTTGATATAAAGAACAACATCATCCGTGCCGTCGGGAACCCTCATACAAGATTCCAGGAGGACTTGCTCCGGGTTCTACGGCTCGTCAGATTCCAGTTAAAGTATAATATGACGATCGAAACCTCTACTATGATGGCGACTCATGAGTATGTAGAGAAATTCATCGAACTCCCTGCTGAAAGGTTGCGTGATGAACTACTCAAGATACTCGGGTATGGCCACGCAGTGCAACGGTTGATTGATTATAATATCCTGCAGGTGATGATTCCTGAAATCCGTGATCTCTGCATTGAGGGTGGCGATATGCACGCCGAGACGGTCATCCAACATAGTGTGAACGCTTTCGAATATGCTAGTAAAGTCACTGATAATATCCTGTTAAGATTTGCTTGTTTCCTGCACGATATCGGAAAGGGACAAACTTTGGAGCAAGGATATAAACAAATACAACCACACTTGTGCGAATTCCCAGACCAATGCGAGTTGTGCGTGAAAGACGGAGTTCATTTCTATGAGCACGATAGGGTTGGAGAGGAGATAGCGGATGCTATAATGAAGCGTTTAAAGTTCAGCACCGATGATATGCGTTATGTTAAGACTCTTATCAGGAGTCATATGTTCTCTTTCAAGCAGGATAATGGTAATATCAGCAAGAAGACTTATGCAAAGTTTTTCGCAAAGATAGAATCTGCTAACATTCCTATAGAGGATTATGTCATATTATTGTATAGTGACCATCAGGGTAATCAGGCTAAACCACGCATAAAGTTCGGTGATTTTATCAAGGGCAACTGGCTTCATAAAAAGTATTATGAGATGAAGCATGAGAGAGAACCATTCACTGTCAAAGACTTGGATATTAATGGGAGGGACTTGATGGAATTAGGACTTAATCCAGGGCTTGTGATTGGAGAGACTCTAGAAAGATTATTCGATGAAGTCATGGATGGTAATATCAAGAATTTCCGTCCAGAACTGATGAATGCTGCAAAAAATTTAATCAAGGAGGTAAAACAAAAATGATTAGTGATTTGAAAAGTTTGAAGAATGCGTTGAATGAAATACCTGACGAGAAATTGGAAGGTCTAGGACTTGGAATTACAGAGGATGGAGAACTAGGAGTATTATTCTGGGGTAATGATGAGTTTGATGATCCGGAAACTCAAGGGTATGAATTTTTTGAAAGTTTGAAAAAGGATTATCCAATAGCAGAACACATATTGAGGTATTTCGAGAACCTTGGTATAATTCAGAGGAAAGTATTAGACGACGTGGAATTCATGACTGAAGAACCAATAAATTCGGAGGAGATTAAAGATGAGTAAGGAAGAGATATATGATGAGGTTATAATGGAAGAGCCAGCAGATGATGCTGATGAAAAAACTTTAAAGAAATTTAGTAAAAGATTATGTAATAGCATCGGGTGGATCATTCCAATGGAAGTAGGACAAGTATATACCAAGACTGACAAGAACGGTAGAATAGTCGCTGATAGTGATGTGGATCCAGAAACTGTGGAGATGCACTGGGATGTGGTTTTAGAAGATGGTACTGGAATGACTTGTCATAGTCAGGAATCTGCAGAGATATTATCAAGGCTTGCACAGAACACTTTCAGACTCAAGAGAATCGAGAAGAAGCTGGACGAGCTACTCAAAAAATGACTGATAACATAGGGTTCGTAATAGGGATTGTGATAGGAGCCATAGGATTTTTTGCAATCAAATGGTATTTTATCGATAGGAAGAAGAAGTCAGATGATCTGTTAAGTCAGACTCAAGAAGTCGGAAGTCAATGGGATTATCTGAAGGAATAATCTTCAGGATTTCTTGGAACCGATGCTATATATGTTGAACCATCATATTCGTGTATGTATAATACTTCTTTTTTAGTGAATATATAGATGTTGTGACATTCTTGCCCGCCATAACCATCGTCATATTCGTAATCGAAATAATCTATAACATCTTTGAGCAATACTGGTTTTCCTATCATATCTTTAGGAAATTTTTCATTATTTTCTGATACATATATATCATCTACTACGATTATTATGGCTGTATCTAATTCATCCCCTACTGATTCTAATATATCTTTTTTGAAGTTCGCCATTGTAAATAAAAAATCCCCTGCTTTTAGCTTTTTGGTTTTGCTTTTTAGTCACAGATTATCAGTCTGTGTTCCCATCTCATAGGCAGGGGTCAAATTTTTTGTTTGTTTTTTCTATGAGTATTATTTCTTTTGTGTTGCTGTCAGTCTTTCGAGACTTACATCAACACTCTTGATGAGTTCATTTAATGTGGTCTTCTTCTCATCTATTGATTCCTCGAACTCTTTCAACTCTTCCTCTTTGTCCTCGAGTTCACGCTTCATTAGCTTGATTTCTTTCTTCATAGCATTAACATTATCATTAATACTATCACGCTGTATTATCAGTTCTCTCTTCTTAGATTCTAATTCAGCTATAACTTCATAACGACTTTTGGTTTCCATTTTGTATTACCTCCATATGTGGTTGATTATAACTTTTAAAATAATAATAAAATTAATAATTTGTTATTATAAGATGAGTTTTATTAATTTTACTATTGACACGATTATTATAAATTTTAAAAGCATATTTTTTTGGATATTCAAATTTTATATATTTTTTATATAATTCTCGAATAAACGGTGTATCTGATATTATTAGCATACATTTATTTTTTGTTGTTTTGAATAAGTTAGCTAAATCTTTATGGTTTTTTTTAGTAAAATCATTTGCACCATATTTTTTGAATGTGCTATCGTATGGTGGGTCTAAGAAAACAAAATTTTTATTATCATTATATGTTTTAAATATTTTTCTTAAATCTTGGTTTAAAATTTTTGTTCTTTCTAATAACACATGATATTTTTTATCTAGTATATTTGAAAAGTCTACGTTTTTGTATCTTCCAAATGGTATATTAAAATGACCTTTTGAATTATATCTAAGCATACCCCTAAATGCAGTTTTTCTTAAATAATAAAAAATAAAAGCTTTTTCTATATTGTTTTTAGGAGTAATTTTATCTCTAACAATATAATATTCTTCTTCAGTTGGTGGATGAAGATTACATAGATCATATATTAATTTTTGATGCCCAAATTTTATTTGTTTATAAAAATTAATTAGGTCTTTATGTGTATCAGAAATTATAGCTTTTTTTGGATATAAATTAAAATATACTGCTCCGCCCCCAACAAATGGTTCTATAAATAGATCAAAATCTTCAGGTAAAAATTTTTTAATATAATCTAGCTCTGTTCTTTTTCCACCAGACCATTTAATAATAGGTTTCATTTAAAAATATGCCTCTACTTCTTCTATCCATACATTTTGTAACATATATAAAAATTCTTGTTTTTCAACATTTATATTAAATAGTTTAAAAAAATCTTTGAATCCCATAAGGTGCTGTTTTTTAATTGGACTTTTTGCAGTTTTTTCTGCCTCATCAGATGTTTCTTTAGTCCATACAACAAATTTTGATATTACTTGTAATCTATCATTTTGACAATCTAATGCATTAAATACAATTTTATGTTTTCTTTTTAGTGTTTCTAAAGCTTTCTTTGTTTTTCCTAAATCGAGCTCGATATTACTTTTTGATTCTAAATTATATACAATAGGGTTTATTGAAAAAACTATATCAATATCTGAGGCTAAAAATTTTTTGTTTTTGTATATCTTTGCCCCCATTTCCTTTGCATATGACATTGTCGCACGTTCTAATACTGTACCATAAGTTATTATACAACTTTGAAATAATTTTTTTTTGTTTTTACGACCTATATGAACAATATCAGTTAATGAATTAATGTTTTTATTTATTAATTTTTTTTGTCTTTCTCCACTTCGTAATGTTTTATATAGTTCTTTGCATTTTTCTCTTAAAATTTTTTCAAATATTTTTAATGTCATTTTATCCACCTTTTCTAAAAATTAATATTGTTTCGTGTGCTTTTGCTGTAAATCTTTTCATATAGTTCATTCTTACAGTTATTCCGACATTTGTAGGTTTATTTTGGTGTATGATTTTTTCATGTAATATAAATCCGGCATTTTTTGCTAGTTTTTGGAACTCAAAATCTAGATCATATAAACCTTTTTTACCATCACGAATAGATCCAACAACAAATATTGCTAAATGAAAATTGTTATTTTTGTAATCTGAAGGTTTTAATAATCTATAACAATTATTCATTAGTATTTGTATTTCAGATAAAAAATTATCAAAATTTTTACAATGACTAATATCATTTCCTTTACCTGAATATTTTTCTACATTCCAATACGGTGGACATGTAAAAATTCCATCAAATATATCTTTTTCTTTGGATAAATCTTTCATTCGAACACCATCAGCTTCTTTGATAGTGATTGGTTTATCATTTAATTTTTTAATAGATTTTATTCTTTTTTTGACATATTTGATTGTATCAGGATCCACTTCATATCCTGTATAGTTCATATCATGTAATAGTGTTATTATTGGACGTGTTGCCTTACCCATAAAAGGATCTAAAATTGAATCACCTTTTCTAAAAAAATATGGTATAAGCAAGTTGCATAATCCCGTATTAAATAATGAATAGTTTAATTTTGATGCTCTACCACCACCTCTTCGTTTTGCTTTTCCTATATTGCCCAAATTTCTGATTTCACAATATTTATCACCGATTAGTTCATCTAGTTCTTTATTTTTATCAAGAAAAAGAACACTTGTTGGGACCATCCCAAACGTATTTTTAACATTTATTTTACATTGTTCTAATAATTTTTTTTGTGTTGTTATCATAATATCCTCCCCCTGTCAAAAATTTTTATCAATTGGAACAGTGCTATCGGTCCTATCAATAATATGAACATCATCCCTATAGGGAATGATGCTAGGACATCGCTTGCAGCAGTCACATTCGTCGCCAGACTTTGCTCCATTGATATGACCTCGCTCATAGCATTGTATACTTGTAATCCTACGATTATCGTGATGCCAACCCCTATAAATGCGATGGCTGCTTTCAATATTCTTGATGGATTAAAATTTAAATCACTGATGGTAATATCAGTTGCGTTCCTGCTATAAGAGTCATCACCATCATCTATATCATCGAGTGCTTCCTCGAGCTCCTCTTCGAACTCTTCCTTCAATGTTTCAAGATCTTCCTTGAATTCTTTTTTGAGTTCCTGCAGCTCTTCCTCTTTGGTCTCTCTCGCTTCCCTTATGTCCGACGGACTGTAATCATCAAAGTTATCCTTGAGTTCTTGTTCTAGTTCATCCTTTAATCCTTTATATGCATCCTTGAACTCTTTGGTCCTCTCCTTGACCTTCTCCTTGTATTCATCGGTCAACTCTATCTTCTTGGCCTCTTTTTTTCTCTCGATTTCATTCTTTGGTTCATCAACAGACTTTTTTTTGGAAACTTCTTTTTTTAATTTTTCATTTAATTTTGTTGAAACCTCTATGGCATCATTCAGTTCTTTAAGTTTTTCAGGGCTTAATTTTTTAGGTTCTGCATCTTCTGGAGTCCACGCAGCATATTGTGTTGCTTCATCGAAAACTATCGGCTCTTTTTTAGAATTTTTAATTTTCTCGACGAAATCATCTGATTTGACCGTATTGTTTTCACCAAATACCCCGTCTTTTTCGACGGAATTGCCAGCCTTGAAAATGCTTTCCTTCGACTTTTTGTGTTGTTCCTCGAAAGCCTTGCGCCTAACATCCATCTCGGCTTTTTTCTTATTGATCTGTGCCTGTAATTCTTCAGATTTAGTCACCATCTTTTTCATCCTCTTTTTTATCAATCATTTCCCACGCTTCATCAACATTACACATATTATAAGGTTTTATATCGTGCTTAATCCTGCTCCACTCGCACAACGGATTACAGCACACCCTGGACGGAATCCAGAATTTATCTATACTGTATCTCCCCTTGCTCTCGCAGTTTACTAAGATGCCACTATCTTCTCCAGTTACAAATTCAAAAGTTCCAACACCACAACAAGGGCATTTAGCACTCTTGATCCAATCAAAATATCTGCTTTTAAGATTCATATTAATAAACCTCGCATTGCTTTCTTATGACTTCCCTAGTGATTCCGAAGTATTCGTGCTTGACACACCAACATCCGCAGTGGTCGCACGGACAATAACTCATCGCTGGAAGATCACCGCATATGTCTGCGCATTGTGCTTGTATTTCATCGAACGGTGTATGCCTCTCGAGACTCTCATTATACCATGGTCCCATATAAGTGTACTCATAGCCATTGTAGTTCACGACCAGATTGATGAGTGCTGATACTATGAATACCGTGGCGAATATTCCGATAATCGTCCACATCATACTACCGAATATGCTTACTTTTTCCGCTTCTGCTTCGTCTTTTTTACCGGTCTTTCTTTCCACGGTCCGTTCACCCACCATTTATTAAAATAAACAAATCCTACAATTGGTAATATTATTAACGCAATCCATCCAATGATTTTCAACAATTTTATCCAGTCAGCGACTGTGCTATGTATTAAATCATTAACTATAATATATATTACCATTCCAAATATAGTCAGCAAGAATCCGCCCATAAGGACTGCACCATAGACTCCAATGAATAATGCGAGTTTGACGCAAAACATTAATCCCATAGTAATGCCGTCATATTTAGCGTACGCTTTATTTCTGGAAAGACAGGCAGAATATTTTCGTGCAAAAAATTCCATGAGAATGAATGAAATAATTGCTACAGTGATAGCTATAATCTTCCAATATTTTTCTAAAAGATTTTTTTCATCCAAAAATATTGTCAGCGTTATAGCCGCAAAAAAAGTCATTATGAGACCACCGAATCCTATAGGTCCCAGAAAATCATCATCATTCCTAAGTTTATCAAGTGGTAGTTTTGTCATGGTAGTAGCCTCCCGATAATATACAATGGTAGTGTTACAGGCAATATTACTAAAGATATTATGAAGACAAACCCTTTGTAAACATAATCCTCGTCGAAAACACTGTCATTAATAAGAGTGTACAGTAAAGGCATACACCGCCATAATTCACTGACATCTTTTTTCATATTATATCATCCTCTTAACTTGTATCAATCTACTCTTCGGAGCGGTCTTCAACATTTTCCTATAACCGTGGATTAGAAACTTTCCCGCAAGATCCTTGGATACACTAGCAGAAGCACCACTATGACCTATATTAAATTTTTTATCAACCGCTGATAATGCCGCATCCAATTTTTTACCATTATTTTTATCATCTTTTTTCAGGGTTTTAAGTCTTCTGATGATCTCTATCATAGACTTTTGAATACCATATTCATAATTAGGGCCCATCCCGCTCATCTTCACACTCCATATGAGTTCGCCATCATCCCATAGTTTCACTATGTCGATAGCGTTCTCTGGGAGTTCGTCAAATATATCAGTCATTTTTTATCACGCTCTCATTGAAATATTGACATTCGCCCATAAAAATGATGCTTGGTTTACCACTATTATAAGGTTGATTACTTGTTATAACACAATAATCATTCTCAATAAGCCATTCTCTTGTGTTATCGTCCATCTTTACATTCCAAGTCACTGTCATATTAGCAAGTAATGCTGATGATATTATTATTGCAATCGTTGTTATAGTTGTTATTATTATTAATGCTTTCCATTTATCCATTTTTATCTCCTTATAATAATATTTTTTATCTGTGATGATAATTCTTCTATCATCCTAGCCCTTATAGCGATGGACATTTCATCATCATATACTCTCAGCATAGTAATATTGTTAACCATATTCTTGAGATTATCATCAGTTTTCATAATTTATCACCATTATAATAGTAAAAAAAATAAAAAATTCCACCCTACTTGGTGGACTTTTTCTTAACAGTCTCTGCAACATCCTTCAGGTTCACTGTGCCGATGCCTAAATCGTTAGGTCTTGCGAGCCTGTTTAATACGCTGTCAGCCATTGAGCCGTTCGCAACGCTCAAACTCTCGAGCAGTTTCCCAACATCGAAGGCTTCCTTGCTGCCGTCACCGCCGGATACTAGCATCTTGATGTCGGCTTGCGAGAGTGCT
>Ga0180431_10002060_pt1 | contig 27305 bp, 27 predicted proteins | sample SS_ome_11_FD_132459 | JGI IMG/M metagenome (GOLD analysis project Ga0180431, IMG submission 132459) | Hypersaline lake sediment archaeal communities from the Salton Sea, California, USA - SS_1_MS_1 metaG | ecosystem: Environmental > Aquatic > Non-marine Saline and Alkaline > Hypersaline >... | reverse complement strand
GCCAGATGGAAAAAATGATCGAGACCGTCTGCAGCCACTGTGAGATGGGACCGTGGATCATATGGTGCGCTCCAACCCATCCATAGAAAAACGCAATGGACCAGAATCCGATCATCGACAGCCGATGGCTGTAAATTGGAGTATTGGTCAGCTTGGGTAAAAAGTAGTAGGCTGCCGCCAGCCCCATGGGGGTAAAGATCAAACCGACAAGATTGTGCACGTAAAACCAGCTGATATTGACGCGGGAGATCCCCTCTGGCACCCACATCACAGCATAACTGCCCGCCAAATAGGTAAATGTTGTCCAGATCAGCGTTCCCATCGTATACCAAAGGGAGACATACATCTGTTTATACTTTCTCTTGAAAATTGTTGCGAACAGGTTGATCACGACAAGTACCCAGGAAAGAACAAACAACGGTTTGACAGGAATAAACCAGACAGAGTTTGGAATCTCCGCATACTCCCATCCAAAATTTGTTCCGAATGGATAGGAATAGATGGCAATGAGCAAGGAAGGCCACCAGATCCCGATCGAAAGGTAGGCAAGTTTATCGCTCCAAAGCCGGACTCCGCACAATCGCGGGACGAAAAAGTAAAAAAAACCCACACCCACCGAAAGCAGCCATAAAAAGGCCACATGTCCGACATGCACAGGACGGATCCTTCCAAAATGGATATACTCGCCGGAGAAGTAATCGGGAAAGACAAATGCGTTAAACGCCATGAATACACCAATTGTCATTCCAATGATGAGAAAGATCAACGAAGGATAGATCATTAATTTGACTGGTAAGTCATTATACTTGGTAGCCGTAGTCATTGCTGTTATTCCACACTTTTTAATTTGTTTTCATAAGAGGCATAGAGTTGAAATTGCTTTTCCCTCAAACGCTTCGCCTCTTCCAATCCCGAGGCCACCGCCCGTTGTAAATTTTTATATGTTCCGAGTGATCCATTAATGGATTCGAGGGTTTCCGCCCTTTCTCGCGAAGGAAGCTTTCCTTCTGCGACAACCTTTTCTTTTTCAAGTAATTGAATGTGATTTTGGATATCAACAAGAAGTTCATGCCCCAGCTTTTCAATCTTTTGGTCTTTATCCGCTTGTTTTTGCAGTACCAGTTTTCCGTCACTCAACGTGAACTGGATACTGTTCAAGGCGGCAAATTTTAAATAACGTTCAAAAAGATCATCTTTTGAGTCGATCCCCATTAGCTGGGTTCCAATGTTCTGATATATCTGCGCCTCTTTTTGATGTGCGGTTTTCATCTCTACGATAATTTGATCAACTGCAAGAAGCTCTTGGATTTTCTTCCTGAGCTCCAGCTCTCTTTGGTAGGCGCTTGCGGCATCCGATGGATTGACAGAATTACTCGCACTCAAAGAAACCTCTTTGAGCTCCTTTTTCAGATCGTTTACTTTCTCATACTGGTCAATCCGGGCCTTCTCAAGTAACTGGTCCTTCTCTTCAAACGACTCATAAAGGACGCTGTAAAGCCTGTCTCTCTTGCCTTGCTCACTTGATAAAGATCGAATATACATAACAAGCTGCAAACGCTGCAGAGAGCTTGTCTGATCTCCCCAAGGCGTCATGGATGTCCCTGGAACTCCGTACTTGATGGATCTCAGCAAACGAAGGTCGTCTCTTGTGTTGATCCACTGGAAATTTGTCAGCATTCGCGGTTTGGCGTCATACATCGTTCCTGCGCGGTACCCTTGACCGTCCGCCTCTTTCCCATGACATGCCGCACAGTTCAGCTCGAAAAATTCCCGCCCTTCCCGAAGGTTTTGCTCCGTGTAGTACTTTGGTTTGATATAATAGTGATACGGATCACCTCCATCATAAGGGTTGTCAACAACATCAAAGACCTTGCTCACACCACTGGACTGATTGACCGCCATCGGTTCAAGGGATGCCAAAAAAGGCTCTTCCAGAGGCTTTTTCAACAAGCTCATCGCCGGCTGATCTTTAGCCTCTTTGCCGGGAAGCAACTCGTTCCGCTCTTTTTTCAGCTCTTCCAGGACATCTTCAGGCCGGTACTGCCACTTGTCAACTTCCTTGGGACTTCGGTAAATGCTGTCGCCTGCAAGAGGGGCGTATAACCAATCGACAAGCTGTTCGATCTCATGCTGGGTGAGTACAGGTGTTTTCCCTGTCATCGGCTTGCCTGGAGCAACCTCGCCCCAGGGGGGCATCGGTCCGCCGATCACCCCGTGGACAATCGACGTGATCGCATTTTCCCGCGTTAAATGTCTCAGAAAGTCGGCGTTCGTCAGGTTTTTCGGAATCGGGTAGATCCACTCACCGACAGGGCCGTTGCCTCTCTGATGGTCTCCATGACATTGGGCGCAATGAATTTCATACGCCATCTCTGGATCAAACCCGAACGTATCCCAAATTTCCCTGACTTCATCTCTGTTTTTTACCGCCAGGGCATCAAGCATGTAAGTCAAAGCGTAAAATTTGCTGTCATCAAATGGCATGACAGGCATGATCGAGCGGGCAACATGCTTGGAAGGTTTCCTGAAGTGTTCGATCAACCACTCGTCCGAGCGATAAATTCCCGACCAGTTGGGACGGGGACCGATCAAACGCCCAAGGCCATATTCCTGCACATACATCATCAACACGCGGTTGACCCGCTCTTTCCACTGGTCCTGCTCCCGCCTGAGTTTCTTTTTCTCATCCGGATCGGCAGCTTTCGCAATCAATTCTTGAAAATGATGATTTTTGGCTCTTCTGGCATACTTGAACTCGGTATTATACGACTCGACAATCTCCGGATGCGTGTTTTCCAGCTCCTCCAATAGGGATCCTGACCTGACATTGTTGACGATGCGCGCATCGATCTCTTTGGCATTGGCTTCAAGAACCTCGACCAGCTCGGTAGAGGTAATATCCTCTGGAACGGTATTTCTAAACCACTCTCTCTCCTTGAACAGTTTTTCAAAAGAGGGTTTGCTGTCCTTTTCTATTTTGAAACCAACATCAGACTCAAACCCTTTCAACCTGTGGCAGGCGGCGCACCCCTGAGTCGCGAAAACGGTCATGGAGTAATCCAGGTTCTGAAGATTTCCAGGATTGATCGGTTTTTCCCATGGAAGCTTGTATCCGGCTTCCCACTCAAGCAAACGGGTTTTGTATGCGGCTTCCGAGGTTGCCGGACGCCTTCCCTTTTGAGCGAGAAGGAATGTGGTCAGATCCTCCAGTTCCTCGTGGTCAAGGTGGAAGTTGGGCATCGTCGAGGTTTTCAGATCGGCTTGAGGCCAGACCATCGATTCCTTAATGAACCAGGGATAGAAATTACCGATATTGGTCAGTTCAGGACCAACCCCTCCCCTTGCAAGCCCATCGATCCGATGGCAGGCGTAGCACGCCTGTGAAAAATAGAGTTTTTCACCTCGATGGAAGTTCGTTGTGAGCAGGTCGATTTCAGTTTGCAATGCGCCCCGTACATTTTCATCGGCGACGGTTTCCTGTACTTTCGATTGGGTAGTTTCAGCGAAGTCCATCAATTTTTGATCTTTTTCCAGAGCTGATTTTTTCGCGAACAACGTGCCGGAAGCCTCGGGATTTTTTTCCTGTTTCTCGATAAAGGCTTCAATTTTTCCGTCGCTCTTTTCCACCTGCTCCGCAAGATTGCCGGATCCGACCATCTCTTCGATCCGGTCCTGAATGGCTGCAACCGCTTGATCGCCGCTGCCGGCCCTACGAACAAAGTTCAGTTGCGATTTGACCGCATTGACCTCTTCATCGGTCAGCGTATAATCCTCCGACCGCTTCGTAAGGGCCTGAAGAGTTTTATCCCAGCCGTTTTTTTCAAGTTCCTTTTTCAATGCGATCAGTGAAACTAACGCCGTTTTTTCATTCTCGTAGGCCTTTTTTACGGCCTGCGACTTTTCTTCACGCCGTTTTGCGACAATTCCTGTTTCCCTTACCGCATCTTCCAATGCTTCAGAGGTTGAATTATGGCATTGGACACAGTTGGCCTGAAGCAGCACTCCCACATATAAAGGTGTTGTCTGGAACAGCAGGCTATGCCCAGGCTTGTGATTGAAGACTTTGGAAAACTGGGGATCATTCAAAGGATCTTTTTCGATAAATTCCGGTGTCGGCCCCATATCTTCCGCTTCATACTGGCCGTCAAAGACGGGACCGTGGGCCTTTTCCGTTGTCAACCCCCTCCCATTCCCGTTGTGGCAGACAGTACACCCGTACTCATCGATCGGATGGTACTCGAACGGACGGGTTTCTCTGCCGATCAAAGGATGCGCGCGGATCACTTTCGTCATATCATAGACATGGTCTCCGACCTTCGCGGTTTTTAAATCCGAAAGTTTCTCTGCCTCTCTGTCATTTCCCTCTTTTTTCAAAGCGGCAATTTTTTCATCCAATTTTGCCCAGACATAATTCGGATTGGGCTCCTGGACCGGAAGTCCCGATTGATCATAAATGGGATTTCCATTGATATCGACAGCTGCCTGAGTCGGGGAAAAATGAGAAAATTGGAGTGCGACATGGCAAGAGGTGCAGCGGTCGATCACCGGAGGGCCCTTATCTTCCTTTTCCAGGACAATCTGTTTAATTTTCGAGTCAAAAGGGGGCGGCGGCTGTCCTGTATAACTGGAACGGAACTCTTCAAGAGCGATATAGGCGTTTTGGTAGACCTTATATTCGGGAAACAGCTCCCTGTATAAAAAACCACCGAAACACGCGGTAACCACAACCGCTAAGAAAATTAATGAAATTTGGTACCAATTGCCGCGCATATTTTTTATACCTAGTGCCTTGCAAAATTTTCAGTCCAGGGCCAAACCCAGCCCCAGTTAGCCCCTCTAAAGTAGGTGCCGACGATGATTAATATTCCCTGCCAGGTCATAAACAGCGTATACAGGAATATTCCCAAATATCTGCTTCTGTGGAACCAGACCCCTTCTCCTTGCGGATTGCGATCGAGATAGGGGATCAGCATCAGTCCGACCACGATCAGGCCGGGCAGGCCGACCCCTCCCCAGAATGCGTCATAAGCGACCATCTCCTGCAGCCCTAAAAAGTACCAGGGGGCTTTGGAAGGGTTCGGGGGTTTGCTCGGATTTGCGGGTTCTTCGAGTGGTGCATTGATGAACGACAGCCCGAGGACAAGGACAAGGGAAAGGAAAAAACAGACCATTTCCGCCCTGAGCAAATGCGGCCAGGTAAAGACAAAATTATAGGGCCCTTTGTCGACAGTCGGACAAGTTCCCCGAACAAGCTCCATCAGGCCATAAGTCCGCTTCACCCCCGGGGCAAACGACTCTTTCGTATCGGATCGCTGCACAACGCGGTAAGGATCGGGACGCACCTTGTCAGGTGGACGGGCAAGCCCTCCATCCTTACGAATTCTCCAGAAATGGACGCCGATCAATGTCCCGGTCACCAAGGGGAGGACCGCGACATGCAGGACATAGAAACGGATCAACGCGTCCTGACCGACATTCGTAGACGCGAGCAGCATGACGCGGTTGACGTTGTGTTCAAAGCCGGGGATATTGGGAACATATCCGGCAATGTTGGCCCCGACGGTGACCGCCCAAAAGGAAAGCTGGTCCCAGGGAAGGAGATAACCTGTAAAGGATAGAACAAGGGTCAATACCATCAGAATCACTCCGATGACCCAATTGAATTTTCGCGTCCCCTTGTAAGCCCCCGTGTAAAACACACGGGTCATATGGAGGAAGACGAACATCACCATGAGGTGGGCCGACCACCTGTGCATGTTTCGGTACATCATCGCGAAAGGAGTCGTATCCTGCCAGTCTTTCATGATCTCATAAGCGCGGTCCTCAGCAGGGATGTAGTAGAACATCAGGACAACGCCGGTAAAGGTCAGAATCAAGAACATGCTGGCCGTGATCGATCCCAACCCTAAGGTGTGGAATGGATCCAGGGAACGCTTGTGGCACTTCACCGGATGAAAGTGTAAAAAGAAGTTCTTAAAGACGATTTCCGATCGGTCCACATCGTTGTTCGGATAGTTATGCCTAAAAATGGACCGGATAAAATCCCGCGGCAGGTTCGCGATGTGCTCTGCCCAAGTTCTACGTCTATTTCCTTTGTATACAGCCATTATTTATTCCATGTATGTTTTTATACGACCGGGGTGAACCATGCAGCCTCCCAATCCAGCGTCGCCTTCTGCTTGTCGACCATCAAGTCTCCGGAAGCTCCTTTATAAATTTCGAAAAAGACCAGCGGCGATGGAGCCGGCCCGCCCGTATTGCGTCCAAATTGATCATAAGTTGATCCATGACAAGGACATGCATATCCTGTGTCGACCATGTTCACGGTACACCCTAAATGGGTGCAGACTGCCGTCTGTACTCGCACTTTTCCGGCTTTTGACTCGATAAACACTTTTTGCTTGGCATTGAACACTTTTCCGTCCATCGACAGCACATCCTCCGGACGGCCGATGGAAAAAACGCTGGGCGGAACCTTCATGGCGTTCGGGTATAGGTACCCCAGCAACGAGACATTCACCATTTGGGCAGCTCCCAAAATGCACGCGCCCACCCCCATCAAGGCTAGAAATGAGCGCCTGGAGATCATGGGATCTTTTTCGTCTTTGTCAACATTGAGTGAGTTACGGTACTTTGGCATTTATTCCTCGTCTCGAAACATTTGATATTTTACGTCTTCAATATCATCAAACTGCCCATTGCGCAGGTAATAGATATAAATCAGCATCCCAGCTAAAGCAAATGAAATTGTTCCCGTCAGATACCAAATCATTACCCTATCCAGCGGAATGTATAGTTCATCGCATCCATCGTCACCGCCTGCGTGGGGCATTTTTCCGCGCAAAGCCCGCAACGGATGCAGAGATCCTCATCTTTTAACATCGCCGATCCCATGGCATCTACCGACTCCTCATCCATTTCATGAGAATCGACACCGTAATAGTTATCGACGGCCTTTCTTAAATTTCCTTCGCCCGCATCCAGGTTCAACTGACTGATCGGAACGAGCTTTAAGCAGTTGCACGGGCAGACGTCCACGCACCCGTTGCACTTAATACACAGGTCGCCATCAAAAACCGGGCTGACATGACATTGCAGGCACCTGTTCGATTGCTCATGGGCCTCCTGGTCGGTGTAATTGTTTTCCACCATGTTCAGGTTATGCTTTCGCACCTCTGCTGGCTGGAGCGTTGGCAGAGACCACTTCGTGCGGAGGTAAGTCTTGTCCCGCATCGGGGAAATTTCGGTAAATTCCCCGACGAACTCTCGGTAGGGCGTTGTTCCCAACAGATCGTGGTCGATCGCTCGGGCAGCCTCCTGTCCATGACGGATCGCCGTGATAAACAGCGCCGCGCCAAATGCCGCGTCGCCCCCGGCGTAAACCCCTTTGACAGAAGTTCTTCCTGTTCCTTTTTCCGTTTGGATGATCCCGCGTTCGACCGCCAGTTCATCCCGTTTTTTCCATCCGTTCAAAAAGCTCATGTCCATCGACTGCCCGATCGACAATGCAATGGTGTCACAAGGAATAACTGTTTCTGTATCCGGGACCATCTGTGGATTAAACTTGCCATCGTGATCAAACAACCGGTGGATTTTCTGCACCTTCAGTCCGCAAACATGTCCTTCTTCATCTCTGACAACGGCTTTTGGAGCGACGCGGTTGATGATCGTGACCCCTTCTTCCATTCCATCTTCAATTTCAAACTCGTCAGCCGTTTGTTCATCTCTTGACTCCAGGCAGACCATTGTGACCTTGTCCGCGCCATTTCGAACGGACGTGCGCGCAACGTCGAAGGCGACATTTCCTCCGCCGACCACAACCATCTCTTTTCCGATCTTCCAGGGCTGTTCGGCACAGCGCACCCGCAAATACTCAATTCCCCGAATGATATCCGGAGCATCCGCTCCCTCTATAGGGAGGTCGCGGGATTTCCAAAGTCCGATTCCAAGAAAAACCGCATCATACTTCTCTTCAAGTTCATCAAGGGTGATATCCCTTCCCAACTTCATATCGTAGTAAATCCTGGCGCCCAGATGCTCGATCGCGGCAATTTCGTTCAGGGCCACTTCGTTTTTCAACCGGTAGGTGGGAACCCCGTAGGTCAGCATTCCGCCGGCCATCCGCATCATCTCATACACATCGACGGCGTACCCCAGGCGAAGAAGGTCGTGGGCAACGGTCAATGAGGCCACTCCAGCCCCAACGCAGGCGACCTTCAATCCGTTGGGCTTGGGATTTGTGCTGCCGCGCGCATAACTCATTTCAAGAGACTTGATGTGCGCTTCCTTATCCAAGCCGAACCACTCGTCCAGATAGCGCTTTTGAGCCCGGATTGTGAGTGTTTTGTCAACCCTGTCCCGCCGACAACTGATCTCGCAAGGAGCGCCGCAAATAATCCCGCAGATCGACGCGAAAGGATTGGGCCCTCGGGCAATTTTGTACCCCTCAAGCATATCCCCAGCATGAAGGGCCATCATATACCCCCGGGGATCTGTATTCACCGGGCAGCCGTCGCGGCAATCGATCTGTCTTAAATAATAGTCAAGATCGGGAATGACAACGTCGTACAGTTGTTTATATGTGGTCTCATCGTCATTTTCAGACACAAAAAAGCTCCTATATAGATCCGACTTTATCAAATAAAATTGATTATTTAAAGTTGAAAAGAATTTTTGATTTGATAAGAGTGTGTTGACATGAACGAGTTTGATGTCGTCATCGTCGGTTCCGGTCCTGCGGGCGGAGAATGTGCAAGGAGACTTGCGATGCAGGACTTAAAAGTGTTCCTGGCAGACCGCATCCACGATTTTTCCGTCAATAGTTACTCAAGCGGCGGAGCCCCCAATGAGATCTTGGCTCAATTTCAACTGCCTGGCGACGTGATCGCTTCCCAATGGGACAAGTTCCACGTTTACTCCTCAAAAAAGAAAGCAGTCTTTAAAGCGGACACCCCTCGAGGGGTTGTGATGGACTTTACCAAATTGCGCGCCTTTCTTGCTCACGATGCCGAAAAACATGGGTGCAAGGTCAGTCTTGGAACCACATATCGCAGTCACGAACTGACGGACAATGGGGTCACTGTCACATTCAAAATGGACGATCAACAGGAAAAAACCGTTTACACAAAAATCTTAGTTGATGCAACAGGAAGCGACAGGCTGGTACTGGACAAACCCGAACCCTCCCATCTTTTCAAAGCAACCGGAATCGAATACCTGGTCAAAGTACCGGAGGATATGTACGATCAATGGGCAGGCACTCTTTCATTTTTCATGGGGCATCATTGGATGCCCCAGGGATATTCTTGGATTTTTCCTGTGGAAAGGGGAAGATTGAAGGTTGGTGTCGGACGGTACTTTCCAGATGAACAGGTTGTCCCACACAAACAGTCCTTTGAGCATTACCTTACCCACATGATGCGGGAATGCCTTGGGTCAGACCAACTGCCAATTGTGGACAGACATGGAAAACAACTCCGCTACGCCTATCATCACAACGTTCAACACTATTGCGGGCCTGTGATAGGAATCGGCGATTCCGTTTCTACGCTGAACCCTCTTGCCCTGGAGGGGATCCGGCACGCCATGGAAAGCGCACATATTGCGTCCGAGGAGATTGTCATGAAGCTCAAACAGCCCAGGTACTCATTTAAAAGCTACCAGAAGAGACTGGGGCGTTACTATGGATACAAGTGGTTGATCAGCGAATGGTTAGTGTATTTCATCTACCGGTCCCCCAACGATGAGGCCATTGATGAAATGGTGGAAGCTTACAGCGGGTTGAGTTTTGATGAACTATACGAACTGGGGTTCCACTACAAATTGCGCTGCGCACTGAAGTTTTTGTACAGATGGGGAAAGATTAAAATTAAAAAACGACTTGGAATCCGTCATAAGACCGGGTAGGTTCACGGAATACCAGGTCTGTTTTTTCCACATGTCCGGGTCCGCTCTCTCCGGAAAGAAATTCCATCAAGGCTTCAAGACGATCCCTTTCCCCTACGGCATAGATTTCCACGGTTCCATCAGGCAGGTTTTTCACTGTTCCTGAAATTCCCATCGAAGTGGCTTTCCGTGCAGTCGTATCGCGAAAAAACACCCCCTGGACCATTCCGTAGACAATTGCGTGCATCTCAACGGTACTCATAAGTTTCTATCAACTCCCGCACTTCCTCAAGGTTTTTCGCCTTACTTATCTGCCCTCTAAAATCGCGCGTACCCGGCGACTTCTTCAAGTACCAGCAACCCACTTTCCGCATTTCAAGGACCGTTCTCCGATCACTGTGATAGCGGCTGGCGTACTGATAGTGTTCAAGCAAAGCCTTTCGATCATCTTCCAAAGTCCTTTCCAGTGGCTTTAGACCGCTTAGATGGCGTTGGATATCCTCCGCAATCCATGGCCTTCCCATCGTCCCTCTTGAAACAAGGACCGCATCACACCCAGTATGCCGGAACATTCTCTCAGCCGCTTCAGCGTCGAATACATCGCCGTTCCCAATCACTTTTATTGTTCCCGCAGCTTCTTTGCAAGCCTTGATGTAATCCCAGTTCGCATCACCACGGTACGCCTGTTTGCGCGTTCGGCCGTGGATAGCGATCGCGGCAGCTCCCGCTTCTTCAGCAAGACGAGTGATCTCTTCAGCAATAATCGTATCGTCATCCCAACCTGCGCGGATTTTCACCGTCACAGGCACTTTGACTGCTGCCACCATTTCAGACAAAATCTCAGCAATTTTTTTGGGCTCTTTCAATAATCCAGAACCGCTTCCATCCTTGGTGACTTTGTCCACCGGGCACCCGCAATTGAGGTCGATCACATCAAACCCAAGACCTTCAAGGATTTGAGCCGCTTTGCCGGCCAACTCGGGCTTACTTCCACACAATTGAGCGCCAATGGGATGCATTCCATCTTCGTAGTCCAGGATATGAAACGTTCCGGGATCGTGCCTGATCAAAGCGTCCATTTTGACCATTTCACAGTAGATCAATCCGGGGTTGTACTGGGCGCACATCTGCCGGAACGGAAAGTCGGAGCAACCCGCTAAAGGCGAGTAAAAGATATTGTTAGGAAGCGAAAGCTTCCCTAATTTAAAGGGAGTTTGGAGAAAATTCATTTAGTAAAAAAGTGTATAAATAACCCACTTGATGATATGCTCGATCACCCCTAAACACAAAAAAGCGATAATCGGACTGAGATCGATCATTCCCAACGGAGGGATGATTTGGCGGAAAATGTTTAAATAGGGGTCCGTATAGTAACGGATGAACTGCATGAATTTATATTGATTCAACTCAGGCAGCCAGGAACCTAAGATCCTTACGAACAGCATGATCATATAAACGAGAAAAATCCTGTCTACCAATAGTATCAACATCAATCACCTACAGTTGCCCTGAGAGGGAGTTTACAAAATCTAAAAAGGAATCTTATACCATCTTTTTTCGCTGTGTGTAACGCTCGCACTCGCAAACTTTCCTAAGTTTGCTTCCTGCTCCGCGTCCGCTTCGCTCACACACATCAAAAAAATCCGGCACAACCTTCGCTTCCTATATTTTGTAAACTCCCTCTGAAGAGTTCTTCTCTTCTGAACAATTATTTTACTTGAAACACCCATTTTTTGTCATCAGACAGAAATATTGCCCTTCAAGCAAATATTATTAATGTAATTTTGAAAAAAAATCAGTTATTTTTGTATAATAAATGTATATAATACTAAACTTACCTTATGGAATAAATATTTTGGGAAACGATGCTAACTTTGACCCAATCATCCGGACAACGCCGCAAACAAGCCCTATTGGAGAAACGGGGGGTAGCGGACCGCCCCTCCCCTCTATACCAGCGGACTCCGTTGTCGAAACGACCCACAGCATCGCTACGCAGACAGGGCTTGTTCCAGAGAGCACAGAAACACCAAAAGTTTATGTTCCCCAAGAGCAGATGGCCGCATCCAGTTCATCGGATGCAAGTTTAGACTCTCAACAAACAGTAGGTAGATACCGTCAGGAACCGGCCAAACTAAAAGTCCTTGATGCTAAAATCACAAAAGCTGAAAAGCACTTGGCAAACCTTCGCGAACAAGCGGCACACACCAAATCAGGAAAAGGGGGAAGGGCAAAAAAATCGAGTCTTCATGAACAAATCGAAATCCATCAAAAGCGACTCGAAGGACTGATCAAAGAGCGAGATCGGATAGATGGACCAGTGCGGAGCGTTTGGGTACCAGCAGTGGCAGACTATCTTCCACCAACATCGTCTGGACTACAGGAACGGATAAGAGAACAACGTCAAGAAATTGTAGATACTAAAACCCGATTTACTCAACGAAAAGGGAGTTTTGAACAACGAAAAGAAAAGCAAGCCGTATTAGATGATAAAATCTCCAAAGCTGAAAATTACCTGGCAAACCTTCGTGAACAAGCGGCACAAACAAAATCAGGAAAAAGAGGAAGGACGAAGAAATTCAGCCTTAGAACTCAAATCGAAGTGCATGAAAAACGACTCGACCAACTCGTGAAAGAAAGAAACGGCCTGATCGGCAATATGGAAGAACGCGTGCACACCCTCATGCGTGAAGGCAGCATTGAAAAAGTTCCGGGTGGAAAAAGCGGCGTCTATTTTTTATGCGATGCAGAAGGAGTGAGAAGATTTGTCATTAAGCCAAGCGACGAAGAGATGCTCACCCTGAACAATCCGAAATTATTTGCAACCCCATTCACCCGTGGAAATGATATTGCGAATCCAAGGCCTGGTGTTTCCACCTATTCCGGCGTTCAAAACGAAGAAATGGCGACTCTAGTGGCTGAACATCTGGGAATTGCCGATTCCACTGTAAGATCAGAACAGATGGTGCTGACAAGCGACACTTTTCACGATTTTACAGACAGTCTGACAGGAGATCGAAGTGAATTTCACGAACTCTACGGAGCCCCTGACAGGGAAAAACTCTGCACTGTGCAAGAGTTCATCCCGGACGCATCTGATGTAGGACTCTTATTATTAACATCGTTAAATAAGGATCAAGACGAGTTCATGAGTATCGACCGTGAAAGTCGTGATGCGCTTGAAAGAGAAAGCCTCCCGAAAAACATCAATCAAACAATGTTTGAGCATGCGGTTATTTTATCCCTGGTATGCGGAGAAGTTGATGGAAATGCAGGAAATTACCTTCTTGCAACAACAGACGATCCCCAGACAAACACAAGAAATATCTATAAAATAGACAATGCTGCAACGTTTCCCTCCCACAATGAAGCAATCGAAACAGGGGCAAATTGGGTTCTAAACGCCTATGAAAAACCGATTACAGGCGAAACACGGGAAATGGTGAGTAAGATTGATGTGAGAGCGCTCGAAAAACTCATGAGACAAAGGGGATATAGTCAGGACGCCATTAAAAGCATGAAAGCACGAGTCGCAACGATGAAAGACTTTGCTAATGAAGAAACACTACGGGATTTTGTTGGAATGGTTGAGGAGTTTTCACAACATTTAAGTGATGAATATTTGTAAAAAAATAGTTGTTTAAAAAAATCAAGGTTTATACTATATTATAGCTTTTAATAATAATTATTCGGAGCAATTTACATGCGTTTAGTTCGAATTGAAGATCAAAAAGAAATAGCTAACATACAGCGGGACCAAATTGTGTATCTTCATCCAACGATCAAACGCGTGATCAAACAGCAGGGCCGCATTGTTCTACCCGCCCTTCAAAGGTATAATGAAATGTTTGGTGGTTATATTGTGACCCCAGAACATGAAAAATGGGTAAAGGCTGTGCAAATATATCTCGAACACGACTGGAGAGCTCGATATTCCAACTTATTCCAGTGGGCAAACAACGATCACCCTAATAATTAGAGATCTCTTCTCAAAATCCCATATCTGTTATACTGCGCCTTTGTAAACTCAACAGTGAATACTGAGTAATGATAACAGACAGACCCACAGCTTCCCACTCAGTCGGCCTGGACATCGACGGTAAAGAGATCCGCGCCGTTGAAATTAGATCGGGAAAAGGAAAACCTTCCATAGTAAAGGTTCTCACCATTCCAGCCGAACTTGAACCCCCTAATCATGTAAAGCCGCTTTACACTGGAAAAAAAGAAAAGCAGCTTCATTCTATTCTCAACAAAAGCTTAATCGTCACAGGTATTGACGCATCTGACATTCTTGTCAGGAATTTGACCGTACAGCTCACTAAAGAAAAAGAGATCGATCAGGTTCTCGAATTTCAGTCGGAACCGCTTTTGCCATTTTCGATTGAAGATGCCGTCATCGACCGTATGCTTTCCGGAAAGGGGCTGGAACATACGGATTTGACCATTTGCGCTGTTAAAAATGATTCTATGTCTGATCATATCGGACTTTGGCATGAGGCAGGAGTTGAACCGGAGGTCATTTCATGTTCACAAGCTTCCCTTAGCACTTTTTCGAAGTTTTTTTCTCCAGTTGAAGAACTGCATTATGTATTGAACCTGGGCAATCGGGAAACGATTTGCTTGCTGGTGAACGACGGCGTTTTATTGAACGCACTGACGGTTAATGTTGGGATCTCCCACTTGGAAGAGGCTTTTGCTGCGGATACCAAATTATCAGACAAGGAGCTCGAGGACGCTTTTAAGTCGTGTGACGCCAACGCTGTCGACAAAGAAACCCACCCCAACTTATTCCAAGTAATTGAGCGCATGAGCATAGAGGTTACCAAATGTATTTTTGCTCTGGCCAAACAGTATCCCGCTCGTGAAATTGAAAACGTGTTGATCACAGGCAACAGCGCAGCATTGACAAACCTTCCCGAGCGTCTCAACCGACAATTGAACAAAAAGGTCCATTTTCCTGAAAACAAACTGAATTTTTCTCTGACACCGCTGGAATTGCAAAAATTCGCAGTCCCGATTGGATTGGCGCTGCAGGGAATTCCCGGTGGAGGAAATCAAATCAACTTCCGCCAAAAGGAATTCACATACCCTTATCCATGGAAGAGGATAAAAAAACCGATGGCAATCTACCTCTCCCTGTGTGCGCTTCTAGCTGCTGCTATTCTATTTTTTGGAAATGCGTACATCACACACAAAGAAGATGCCTTAAAGAAAGAGTACCTGGGTTTATTAGAATTAATGAACAAGCCGTTCAATGAGTTTGAGCTGGAACTTAAGAAGAAAAACCCATACATCCAAACGTTCGAAGAGGGTACAGGAAAACCTCTTAAAGAGATGACTCAAAGCGATATTTCCTTTCGAATCGTACAATTGGAGAAAGAAATAAAAGAAGCACCGGATACATTTCCTTTACTACCTAACACCCCAAAAGTCAGCGATTTTTTGGCCTGGCTGAGCAACCATCCTCACATCAAATCCGCTGAAGAAAAAGACAATGACCGCAACATCACGCTGGACAGCTTAAGCTATAAAATGGTCAAACGTCCGGACGCAAACAAAAAAAGAGAGAGGTACCAGGTAAAAGTGGAAATTGATTTTTCCACATCCACCCCTCGTTACGCCAGAGAGTTTCACGATATTTTGCTTGCTCCAAATGAAATGGTGGACCCGAATGAGGATGTCAAATGGAATGCCGAAAGAGGGCGTTACAGGGCTTCATTTTTTCTGAAAGACCGCACAATCTACCCCTCAGGTAAAAGGAGATAACAAATGAGTGGAATTCCTCAATCACGCATGATCCTTTACTTGCTCGCCGCCGGATTGATCCCCATATTCTTCGCGGTCTTTTACCTCACAGGACAAATTTCAGAAGTAGACGTACTGAAAAACTCTCTGACGCAGGTTGAAACCCAGGCATTTAACAGGGAGAAGAAGCAAGCGGTAAACATGACGGTCAACGAGCACTTCAAAGGGGCGGACCACTTTTATGTCGATAAACACCTTGAATCCTTAACTTTTTTACAGCCGGAAACAGAGTCGCTGCAAAAGCTTGTGAACAACCGTTACTTCGCTGGTGACGAAAGCGTGCGCAAAAGACTGGAACACCTGACCGGCCCCGGTAATTCACTACTTTTTTCCGAGAGCAACGTGCAAGCCTACCCTCTCTTTCAAGAGACAACAGCCTCGCTCGTTCACCCTGTCGAAGTCAACATCGACGACCTTAAAAAAATCCTTTCCATTATTGAGGGAAAAAAAATCGGCGACTATGAACCCGGGCCTAATCGCCCTCAAATGATCATTCTCGATTTTAAAATGGATAAAAAAGAAGCTTCGGCCAACAACGAAGTTTTACTCCTCAACATGAAAATACTCAAACGTGAATATTTATAAGACATGAGACCACTTTCACACCTCCTTATTTTTCTTCTTATCTTTCTATGCAGCTGCCAAGCTTCCCGTATGGCTAATAATGACGAATCTCTTCGATCAATCAGCTTTATCGACCGCAATGGAATGGCAGAAACCGTAAGCAACAAGGAAAGATTGAAGCTGTACAAAAACACCAATTTTTCCGGACCGCAATCGTACCAGAAAATACTGCGCATTTACGACCGTGACAAGCAGGGAAATATCAAGGCGAAAATGACCAGTTATTATGACAATGGACAGCCGAAGCAATACCTTGAGATCATTAATTCCCGCGCTTATGGCCCCTATATCGAGTGGCACGACAATGGGCAGATCAAGCTGCAGGTATGCGTCATTGGCGGCGAGCCCGACCTCAACACCGCAGCAGAGGAAACATGGTTGTTCGAGGGACATGCGATCGTATGGGACAGGGACGGAAAACAGGTGGCAGACTTCCAATATGTCAAAGGTAAGCTCTCGGGATATTCTACTGAGTTCCACACAAATGGAGCCGTTTGGAGGCGTACCCCTTATTCGGACAACTACCCCAACGGGACAGAGGAAACGTTTCTGGACAACGGAGACCTGCTTCAGTTTGTCAATTACGAGAAAGGCTCCAGACATGGAACCTCAAAGAGGTTTTGGAGCCCTGGTGAAATTGCCTCAGAGGAACACTTTGTTCATGGAAGACTGCAGTTTGGACGCTACTATGACAGACAAGGCCACCTCGTTGCACAAATCAACGATGGCGATGGGTTTCGAGCGACATTTGGCCGCGCCTATATTTCAGAGCTGCATCAGTTTGGAAACGGAATTCCTGAAGGAGAAGTGCAGGTCTTCGGCTCTGACCGCAAGCTGTTCCGCACCTACTATGTCAAAAACGAGACGAAACACGGGGTAGAGACCGAGTATTACGAACAGCCCCACTTAAGGCATCAACCGAAAATGACCGTTACCTGGTATGAAGGGAAAATCCAGGGAATAGCAAAGACCTGGTATGAGAACGGCGTTCAGGAAAGCAACCGGGAAATGAGCAGAAACGCGAAGAACGGCCTTTCAACCGCCTGGTATATGGACGGCAGCATGATGCTCATCGAGGAATACGAGTTTGACAAGCTGATTAGAGGGGATTATTACCGTAAAGGGGACAAATTGCCGGTCAGCCAGGTCAGAGACGGCAAAGGGACAGCGACACTATATGACCCCGAGGGCAACTTTCTTCAAAAAGTCAACTATCAGTTCGGTGTCCCGGCACCTCAAGCATCATGAAACAAGGATTAAGAGATCACTGGATACAGGTGCGCAGCCATATACCAAGGGATAGGCGGGAAGAGGCAGAACAAAGGTTATATAGCGAGCTCAAATCCCTGACCGAAAATCATGTGGCCGTCCTGTCGTTTTTCAGCTTTCGCAATGAGATCTCCATGCATAAGCTTAATGAAGACCTCGCGACAAACAGCAAACTCCTTCTGCCAAAAGTCCACGAAAAACAACTACAGCTTTACAAAGTCGTTGATCCGAAAGCTCAGTGCGTCCCCAATGTTTGGGGGGTTCTGGAGCCAGATCCCGCACAATGTGAACGCATGGATGAGGCCGCATTTTCTTTGGTCTTTGTACCGGGCCTTGCGTTTGACCAAGAGCGTCATCGCCTTGGTTATGGAAAAGGTTATTACGACCGGCTGCTCGAAAACGTTGTCGCTCAAAAGGTCGGCATAGGATTCAAAGAACAGTTATCACCCACACCTCTTCCCATTGACCCGCACGACATCTCGCTCGATCAGATCTTATTGTTTTAATTCCGGGTAGCGTATAATGCTAAGGTATGGAACAAGAACTCAAAATCGTCGAAATCACACAGCCCGGCCCATCCTCTGACACGCCAATCCCGGCATTTATGTCGCCGGTCCAGGCAGGATTCCCGTCGCCTGCAGACGACTATGTGGAAAACAAGCTCGATCTGAATGCCCTCGTGATCAAACACCCGACTGCGACATTTTTTGTTCGCGTTGAGGGAGAGTCTATGTCCGACGCGGACATTCATTCCGGGGACATCCTTGTTGTCGACCGGTCTCTTGAAGCTTCTAACGGCAAGATCGTGATCGCGGTCGTTAATGGGGAATTTACCGTTAAACGCTTTGTGACCAACAGCTCTGGTACCTTTCTCGTTCCCGAAAACGCCAATTATCCGATACTCAAGATCGAGGAGGATTCCGAGTTTCAGATTTGGGGTGTGGTGACCTTTGTCATCCACAAAACACGCTGACCAGCTCAAATGTTTGCGCTTGTCGACTGCAACAACTTCTACGCCTCGTGCGAACGGGTATTCCACCCGGAATGGAACAACCGCCCCATTGTTGTCCTTTCCAATAATGACGGCTGCGTAATCGCCCGCTCAAATGAGTCTAAAGCGCTTGGGATCCCTATGGGCGCCCCATTCTTTCAATGCAAAGCGATCATTGAGGCGCATGATATTGTCGTCTGCTCTTCCAACTACACCCTTTACGGCGATATGTCTGACCGGGTCATGAATACGTTGAAGCCGTTTGCTGTCGACTTTCAAGTTTACTCGATTGACGAAGCCTTCTTACACATTGACTGTGAAGATTATCACGCCCTTGGCCGTGAAATCAGAGAGACTGTGATCAAATGGACAGGCATTCCCGTTTCAGTAGGTATCGCCCCCACAAAAACCCTGGCAAAAATCGCCAATCACAAAGCGAAAAAGGAGCCTGTAAACAACGGAGTCTTTGTCCTCGACAAGGAAGAGGTGATCGAAGCCTCTTTGGCCACTTTTCCCGTTAACGACATTTGGGGAATCGGAAGGCGGTGGAGTAAAAAGCTCAACAGGCTCGGGATACAAACAGCAGAACAGTTCAAAAACACACCAGACGATTTGATCAAGAAACACTTAACGGTCATTGGCTTACGCACCGCATGGGAATTAAGGGGAACGTCGTGTCTTACACTTGAGGAAGTCCCGCCAATAAAAAAGTCGGTAACCTGTTCGCGCGCTTTCGGTAAACCGGTCGATAATCTGGAAGAGCTGCAGGAAGCCGTTTCATCTTATGCCGCCAGAGCGGGAGAAAAGATCCGCTCTCAAGACTCGATGGCCACATCGATGCTCGTCTTTGTCGAACTGCACCCATTTAACCGCTCTGCCTCAAATTTTTTCCACGTGCGCGTCGTTCTCACCCAGCCGACAGACTATACGCCGCACCTGATCAAATACGCCAGACAGGCCGCTGAAACGCTCTATCAGTCCCGGCAGAAGTACCGCAAGGCTGGGATCATTCTTGACGGCCTTGTTCCTAACAACCACTATCAAACGGACCTGTTCGCTCCATCGACAGCAAGTTTTGACAAACAAAGAAAGCTGATGAATGTGGTCGATCAATTAAATGAAAAGTATGGCCACCGCATCATCCGAAGCGCAGCGGAAGGAACGGCCAAAGAGTGGCAAATGAAGCGCCGCCTCTGCACGCCCCACTACACAACACAGTGGGATGAAATCCTCACAGTCCGTATTTAATCGTGGAATATCCTCCCTGATTCCTGTATGATGATCCCAAAAATGTAAGCATTAAACGGGAGAAATATCAAGATGGCACAAGCACCTGATAGTGATCGTAAAAAGGCTTTAGACTTAGCTGTCGGCCACATCAAGAAACAATTTGGAGAGGGGGCGATCATGTCGCTCGGATCTCGTTCCACAATACAGGAAATCGGCGTCATTAAAACGGGAACGCTGGCTTTGGATGTCGCGCTTGGGATTGGCGGTGTGCCGCGCGGCCGCGTTGTCGAGGTTTATGGCCCGGAATCTTCCGGTAAGTCAACCCTTGCCCTGCACATTGTCGCAAGCGCTCAAAAAGCCGGCGGGCTGGCAGCCTATATTGACGCTGAGCACGCTCTTGACCCCAGCTACGCAGCCAAAATCGGCGTTAACATCGACGAACTGCTTATTTCCCAGCCTGACTGTGGTGAGGAAGCCCTCAACATTGCGGAAATGCTCGCAAGGTCCAATGCCGTGGACGTCATTATTATCGACTCCGTTGCCGCTCTCGTTCCAAAATCGGAACTTGAGGGAGAAATTGGCGACAGCTTTGTCGGCCTCCAAGCCCGCATGATGTCGCAAGCTCTGCGAAAACTCACCGCAACCCTTTCTAGAAGTAACACTTGCGCAGTTTTCATCAACCAGGTCAGGGAAAAGATCGGTGTTATGTACGGCAACCCCGAAACGACAACAGGTGGACGCGCGTTGAAGTTTTATTCTTCAATCCGCTTGGAAATTCGCCGCATTGGCGGAATTAAAGGTCCGGACAACAGCGAGGTAGGTAACCGCGTTAAGGTCAAGGTCGTCAAGAACAAAATGGCCCCGCCTTTCCGTATTGCCGAATTTGATATCTTATTTAACGAAGGGATTTCCCGCACTGGATCGATCATCGATATGGCGACCGAGTACCAAATTATCGATAAGAGAGGCGCTTGGTTCAGCTATAAGGGAGATCGTTTAGGTCAAGGACGTGAAGCTGTTAGAGAGCAGCTCAAGAACAATATAGAGCTTCTGGAAGAGATCGAGAAGCAGGTTTTTGAGCAATACCAGATCAAGCTCAACCCGCCGCCTAAACAGCCAGAGCCTGCAAAAGCAGACGCTTAAGGCATCCTCTCAACAAGGCGGCATCTCTGCCGCCTTTTTTTTTACTTCATACAAATCTTTGCGCCTTTAGAGAGCGATGGAAATTCAATGCGATGAGCGCGAGCCTCACACTGTTGGTTCACTTCGATAGCGTTTAGATGGATTGTTTTAGGGCTTCTGTCAATGCAGTAAATGGAGCTTCGTTTAAACGTAACTCTTTCAACATAAGATGAAAAGAGTCAAGTTCCCCGTGGAACATCTCTTCTGCGCGCTCCTTGCCAAGCACATTGGCCAAATTGACATCCCGCTTATTTAGAATATCCTGCTCCATGTCACCGATATCATCGGCTGTTTGAAAAGCGAGGCCAAAATGGGCTGCCGCCTTTTTAACGTGATCGAGACCGTCTAAGGCCCCTCCGCCAAAGAGCCAGCCATAGACAAAGGCCACTTCAAATAGAGAGGAAGTTTTAAGATGAATAATTTTTTTAAGCGTTTCCACAGAGAGGTCGGGAGGTTGGATATCGAGAAATTGTCCACCGGTCGCTCCATTCAACCCGGTATTGAAGGCTGCATTTTCAAGGGCAAGGCGAGAGCGGAGATCAACGGTGTCAGAAAAGGGAACGTTCAGGTCGATGAGAACGCGCGCGTTTTGAGCGATCATGTCGTAGCCGGCACCAATAAGTCCATAACTCACTAAAAGAGCTGCTGCCTCTCCAAATTTTTTGTGCACAGAAGGGAGGCTGCGCCGTTCATCGTCATCGTCCATGGAGGGCATGTCATCTGCAACTAAAGAGGCTGTGTGAAAATACTCGATGCTCAGCGCGCTCAGTGTTGCATCCCCTTTATTTCCAATAGCATCTGCAACCATCAGGGTAATGGACGGGCGCACCCGTTTACCACCTGTAGAGAGAGCGTATGCGCACGCATCTCGGATTGGGGAGGAGGGGCCGAGCATCTCGTGATGAGATTTGATCGCATCATTCACCCGATCCACATAATTCTTTAACAGTAAGTGACTTTCGATTACGTTTTCGCTCATTATGCCGTCTTCTTTTTCGTTCCGGAAGGAATAAATCCGGAAATATTGAGACAAGGATAGCATAAAGCGCTTTTACCAAAAACAGTTCCGGGGTTGAGGACTGCGTTGCATCCTGTTTGCGCATGGTCACCGAGAATAGCTCCAAGTTTTCGCAGTCCTGTCTCGATTCGGTCCCCGTTAACTTTGATGGCAACAGGCTGTCTGTCGAGCTTCAGGTTGGCACAAACCGTACCGGCCCCTAGGTTGATATGGTTGCCAAGAATAGAGTCTCCTACGTACGCAAAATGAGCCGCTTGTGATCCGTTCAGCAAAATGGAGTGTTTGAATTCGGAATCGTGTCCAAGAACGCAGTTGTTTCCAGCGATGACATTGCCTCGAATGTAGGCGCCGTGGCGGACAGTGCAGTTTTCTCCGATCCAGCATGGGCCTTCGATATAGGCTCCTGGTTCAACGACGGAGCCTTTACCGATAGAAATCAGGTGTTTGTTGACAAGGTATGCATCTTCTGAGATGGTTCCTTGCAAGTCTCCAAGATTGAGAGCGCTCAGGTATTCTTTTAGCTTTGCAAGCGCTTCCCAGGGGTAGGTGCAATGATTGAATAGCGATTGATGGGGATAGGATGAGAGATCGAAAAGTTCTGTGGTTTCAAGCGCTTTCATGGCACCAATTGTCTAATGCTGGCAACTTATTTGCAACAGGTATTAATAAAAGAGAATATCTATATAAGTATTCTTCTTCTTCTTTAGAGCCTGTGGAAATTTCGATAACTCATGGGGGATCCCTAGAGGAATTTATCGTTGATATCTTTTCGATAAAGAGTCGATAAATGGCGGGTTATTGACGAAAGCCGAGTTTTCGGAAATGCATCGACATTTTCATGAACATCGCCTTAGGGGGTTATCAACTACCCGCGAACACCATTTAAACAAAGAAATTATTCGAAAAAAGGCTAATTTTGGTCGATGGCACCCTTTTTGCATGGAATAAGTTGTGTATTTATGGAGGAAAGTTACATGAACAATATTCCGGTGATGCATCTGGCTGCTACGGTTGGTGGATATGAGAAAGTCGAAATAGAGCCCTATACTAAATATCCAGAGCATGTTCAGAAGCGCATTAGTGAGCTTGGATTAAGCGCCTTGTTGGAAATGCATTCGATTAATGGGTTGGAGCAGTTGGAGGTTCTTGAAAAAGGGTTCTGGACGCAGGCTTCCCAGGTGCATAAGAGGCGGACGGGGTATCATAATAAAGACTTTATCAATGCACTTAAGTTATTGGAAGTGTTCTGTCTATATGCAGGGCAGTCAAACTTTTCAACATTCCGAAAGAAGGTGGTTGTGGGAGAAGAAAAGTCTGGTAAAACTGAAGTGGGGGATAAAACAGTTTTAAAAGCGGTAAAACAGTTAGAGGCGATCAATCATCTTCTTGAGTCTGACATGAAAAAAAGAGGAAAGGTTGCGTTGAGGAAGCATGTTAAAACGCTTATACCACTGATCGATAAAATTTTAACACAAAATTTGAGGCAGACGGAACAGATCGCAATGGGAAAAATCGTCGATAAAGCTGAGCGTATATTGGAAAAAATTTAAAAGAATCTGGGTGAGAGGATTCGAACCTCCGACCCCTTGCACCCCATGCAAGTGCGCTGGCCAAGCTGCGCTACACCCAGATCGTAGATGAATTAAATGGCGTGCAATCCTTCGAATTGCAGGTTAGCTTTCTTGACGTCGCGCTCAGCTATCTTCGCGCACTCCTCAATAATCTTCTCCAAGGAATCCCCTGGATCCACCTCGGCAGAATTTAAATCCACTGTAATATTCGACGTAAATGCCGTGCCCCCACGAACTCCCTTCGCCTTAAAGTTCGCGAACATCCCCTCTTTCTTTTTAGTGATGCGGGTAAACCGAATTAAATTGTTATCTTCAAGACTCATTTTTTTCCTTCCTTAAGATGACTATACATGTTAGGATTTTCACCCATTCTAGTCAAGGAGTTGAGTATGAACGGCAAAGGCTGCATCATTGAACCGTCATGGGATCAAGTACTTGCAGATGAACTGAATAAAGACTACATGCGCAACCTCTCAAACTTCCTCATAAACGAACGCTCCAGCCACGAAGTCTTTCCCAAACAGGAAAATGTATTCAACGCATTCAAACACACGCCTTATGAAAAGGTGCGCGTCGTGATCGTTGGACAAGATCCCTATCACGGGCCTGGACAAGCACACGGCCTTTCATTCAGCGTACCGGAAAATGTCCCAGCCCCTCCATCACTGCAAAATATTTTCAAAGAGATCCGTGATGACCTAGGTTTTCCCATTCCCAACACAGGCAACCTGGTTCCCTGGGCAGATCAAGGCGTACTTCTTCTCAATGCAGTCCTTACCGTCCGCGCACACAACGCCAACTCACACCAGGGAAAAGGGTGGGAACGGTTTACGGATTGCGTGATCGCCAACCTATGCAAAAAAGATGATCCTGTTATATTTGTCCTGTGGGGCAACTATGCAAAAAAGAAGGTGGAGCAAGTCCATGAATTCAAGGAAAAACCTCCCCTTGCTGTCTTGACAGCTGCTCATCCGTCTCCACTTGCAGCCCACAGAGGTTTTTTTGGGTGCCGGCACTTCTCAAAAATTAACGAGATATTAACGCAAAACCAATTTGATCCAATCAATTGGATGTTATAACTCTAAGAGATCAAGACGGAATTTTTAATATTTTTTTGCCCTAAACGCTTTTATTTTATTCAAAATTATTTTATAATATAGTTAGGGAGAAGACTTAAGGTGTTTATTATAGTGGTAATATGATTGCGAATAATACAAATCTATTTAACGAGGACGAAGTCATGTTAATTGAGAAAGAGATCAATAGATTAATGCGCGAACTATCACATGCTGAGCAGGCGCAAATCCATCTAAATGGATTTGCCGTGTCTGTGAATGTGCTTGACCACGGATCACGACTGACGCTGACAACACCTGTCTATTACGGAGGCAACTACATTCCCAAAAGTGTGCGCAAATCGTTAGAAAGTAAAGCTCCATTCGATCGACTGGGAATTCCAACATCCCTGGAAATTGATGAAGATGATTTTTCTATCAGCCTAAATTACAATGGTGAAAGCACACCAGTGGGATATAGTGGCATTGTAGATTTGTTAGAAGATTTTTCATGGTTGGCCGAAAGATGGCGCGACTATTTAGACGAGCAGGACAAAAATGATCTGATTTTTGTACCCGCCAAATAAGATTCAAATAAATATACCGATCATGTTTCAAAGTTATGTTTTCAGACGAGGAGGTGCCCGGAATTTCTATCAGACATGGTCGCCGACGAAGCATGAAGCTTAATTTTGAAACATGATCGGTATAAGAGAGCAAGTTATAAGGGGTTCGGAGTCACTCTAAATGATCTTCCCCATCTCTTATTCTTGCCTCTTTTTTTCATCCGACAAACAATTAAATCAGGTAGATCAAGCGAACACAGCAGTGAAATGGATTATCCATACTGCGTAACAATATGAACGATAAGAAACTAGAGTGGATTTATCGTTACTATCGTTTGATCGTTGAGCAGTCTTTCAATTTCAGGATGAATAAAAAAAGACCAACGTGGATCTCAATCAAGGATTTTATTCATGACGCGTGGTCGTTTCTTAAACCGGGCATAGAGAATGCCGAGCTCATAAAAACCCATCAATGGCAAAGCCATCATTAACTGAGTGAATACATCCGGTGGTGTCAAAATTGCGCTTAAAATAAAGATCGTAACGATTGCAACAGGACGATATTTGCGCATAGCGATGTCTGAAACTTTTCCATAGTGGACCAGGAACAGCAGAATAACACAGGATTCAAAAGCAATGGCATTTGCTGAAAGCAAAATCAAGCTGTAATTCAAGTAGTGCGACAACCCCCAAATATTTTGACCAAGACCTGCGTTGAATCCCTCGAGATATTGATTGGCGAAGGGGATCGTGATGGTATAGCAAAATCCCAATCCCAACAGCGAAAAGAATAAAGAAAAAAGAGCAAAAGGAACAAACATGCGTTTTTCGGTTGATCTAAGCGCGGGTGCGACAAAGAGGTAAATCCAGTAGAGCCAGATAGGCGCTGATCCGGCCATCCCAACCCACAAACTCACTTTTAAAATTGTTGTCAGCCCTTCTGCAGGACTGAAGATCGCCAGCTTTTGGGGATGTGATTGGGTGACAGTGACCGATTGATCTGGATCCAGCGTGACGAATTTCCCTTCATCCTGTACGTAATAGGAGATTGAAGAGTGTCCAATATTCGTTATTCGGGATTGCGTAATGATCTCTGTTTTGATCTTTCCTGTATCGAGAGGAGAGATGAAAAAATCGACAATTGGGCGATAAAAACAGAGCGCCAGCAACATAGCGAGGCCGATTGTTGCCAATACTCGAATAAACGTTGAACGTAACGCGTCAACGTGGCCCCAAAAGTGGTCGTTATGGCTGCTCATCTTTGTCGTTTGATGCTTCGTCTTCCCCCTGGGCGGCCCGTTTGAATTCACGTATCCCCTTGCCTAAGCTGCGAGCGAATTCGGGAAGTTTTTTGCCGCCAAAAAGAAGCAAAATCAAACAGAGAATGACGATAATTTCCGCGCTTCCAATCATGATGGTTCCTCCAAGTGAGATGTCACTTTGTTGAAAAACTCTTCGACCTGCTGAGGTGATCTTCCGATAAAAGTACTCACATCAACAAGCTGGATAATCTCTTTGAGGGAAAGCCCAAATGAACTGTCATTGGCGATCCGTTCAATGAGGTCGTTTGATTCCCCTCTCTTCTTAACGTTGTCTGCGGCTTCCTGGCTATGGACCCTGATCCTTTCATGAAGGGTCTGCCTGTCTCCCCCTTTTTTAACCGCCTGCATCAGGATGTTCTCGGTAGCCATAAATGGGAGCTCATTGTCGATATGCTTTTTGATCACCGCCTGGTTCACGACCAGCCCTTTTGTGACCCTTTCCATTAAAATCAACAGCGCATCAGCTGTTAAAAAGGACTCCGAGAGTGTTAATCTTCGGTTTGCTGAATCGTCAAGCGATCTTTCAAGCCACTGAGTGGCATGTGTATAGGTTCCGTTTTGCGATAGCGAAATCAAAAATCGGCTAAGCGAGCAGATCCTTTCTGAAAGCATGGCGTTGCGTTTATACGGCATTGCAGATGAGCCGATCTGTTTCGATTCAAAGGGTTCTTCCAACTCCTTCAACCCGGCCAGCAGGCGTAAATCTGTCGCGAATTTGTGACAGCTTGCGGCCAGGTCAGCAAGCGTATGGAGGACCTGGGTGTCCTGCTTGCGCGTATAGGTTTGT
>Ga0180431_10002056_pt1 | contig 27341 bp, 20 predicted proteins | sample SS_ome_11_FD_132459 | JGI IMG/M metagenome (GOLD analysis project Ga0180431, IMG submission 132459) | Hypersaline lake sediment archaeal communities from the Salton Sea, California, USA - SS_1_MS_1 metaG | ecosystem: Environmental > Aquatic > Non-marine Saline and Alkaline > Hypersaline >... | reverse complement strand
GGCTTCAGACCTATCGCCGTTTCGCGCGAAGTTGGTCCGTAGGATATAGCCCTTTTCCGTGTCCGCCGCGTCGTAGCGCCAGAACTCATGCCCTGCGGTTTCGAAAAACGCCGCTGCACCAGTTGCATCTATCACGCCGTAGTTTGTGCTGGTTCTCCGGCCCATTTCGTTGGTTTGGTTCAACAGTTCCTCGAACTCGGCCACGGTGGCGCACTCCTTCAGGGCCAGCGCCATGAATTCCCCGTTATGCATCCCTGTGTCACCGGAGGAAAGATCGGAGGAGGCGGTGTTGATGATCGAGAATCCTCTCTCGTTCACGCCCATCCAGGATGACGAATCATTGCCGGCGTTGATTACAGACAAGAAGTCATATGTGCCGGAAGTGTTCCAGATCACTTCATTGTCTGTCCAACTAGCATCTCTGGTTTTCCAAAGGAGAGGCCGCCCGTCAGTGGTCGCGCGTCCGCTCGCCACACCGGCGGTGCATTCTTCGAGAGAATGCTGGGCTGACACTCCATATGAGGGAACAATGAGTAGGGCTGTGACTAGAGCTACCGAACCCGTCAACTCAACGTGCATTTTCTGTCCTTGTCAAAAAGCAAGAGCGAGAATGAGTACTCGCACTATTGCAGCAAACTCTCCAACGTGCCCTTGAGGGGATGGTAGGATAACCATCGTGGGAGTGGGATGAAGCTAGCCTGAGGGCGTACGCAAGTACAACTGCCTACGTGTATGTTCCGTGAAACCGCTGGCTCACCTACTCGGCTCGCAAAGCTTCCACCGGATCGATCTTGCTCGCTCGACGCGCAGGCAGGTACGCGGCAAACAGAGCCACCGCCGCCAGCACTCCAGGCACACCTACGAATGTTACCGGGTCGGTGCCACTAACACCGTAGAGGAATTGTGCGATGAGTTGCGTTAGCCCAGCCGTAAGCGCCAGCCCGATAGCTGCCCCGACCGCCACCAGAGCCATCGCTCCTTTGAGAACCATTTTCACCACTGTGCCCGAATCCGCGCCGAGCGACATACGGATGCCAACCTCGCGCACGCGGCGCGACACCGTGAATGCGACTACCCCGTAGAGTCCCGTACTCGCCAGGACCAATGCAAGCAGGCCAAATACCCCGAGCAGCAGGGCAGCCATTCTCGGAGGGAACAGCATGACCGACAAGTGCTCTGTCATCGTCTTTGAATCCATGATAACGAGCCGCGGATCGACTTCTCTCACCAACCGTCTGAGCTCGCCGACAATCTGAGCTTCGGGTATTCCCCCTCGAGCCACCAACATGATACTGCTGGTGGGATTCTGTGCTCTGGCGAAGTAGATGTATGGTCTGTACTCCTCGCCGATGGTCCATGCCTTGGCGTCTTTCACAACTCCGACCACTTGATATACTCGCTCGTTCCGAGGCGTGATTATCTCACGTCCGATCGGATCCTCTCCCGGCCAATAGCGCCTTGCGGCGGTTTCGCTAATTGCGACCACGGGAGTCGAGCCTTCAACATCTTCACGGCCGATTCCCCGTCCGGCAACGACTGGGATCTCCATCACGTCAAGGTAGGTAGGTGAGATTATGTTGAATGCGATGTTGTGATGGTCTTCTCCTGGGGGCGGATCGACTGCCGGTATGTCGATGGAGCGTGTCTGGAAGGCCATGCCGAGCGGTAGAAGCTCCGCGGTAGCGACTCGGGCGATACCTGGAATCGCAGCGGCGCGCTCCTCCAAAGTGGCCGAGATAACTTCCCACTCATCCCGTTCGATGCCACTCACATCCATCATTCCCCAGAGGATCCCCGCCTCTCGCAGCGAGAAACCGAGGTCGATATCCTGCGCTCCCTTCAAACTACGAATGAAGAGTCCTGCTCCGAGTAGCAGGATCATCGATATCGCAACCTGCGCAACGATTAGCCCATTCTTCAAAGTGAGGCGCCTCTGCTTACCAATACCAGACCCCACGTCGTCTTTCAAGGTGGGAGCCACGTCGGGCTTCGTGGCCTGCAAGGCAGGAAGCAAACCGAACAACAGACCGGCCAAGACGGCAACGCACAGTGTGAAAATCAGGACGGTCTGATCGAGTCCCACGTCGAGGTTGATTGGTACTGGAATCGGCGGTTGAAATCCCACCAACGCACGAATCAGCCAGTGCGCCAGCAGGAGCCCGGCGCAGCCACCGATCAGGCTGAGCAAGACGGTTTCGGTGAGAAACTGTCTCACCAGCTGAGATCGACGGGCGCCAAGCGCCAGCCGAATCGCGATTTCCTTTTTGCGATCAGATGCACGGGCAACGAGAAGTCCGGCGAGGTTGGTGCAAGCAATGAGCAGTACGAGCCCCACAACGGTCATTAGCATCCCGGCTACCGAATACAGAACCGTGTCGACCAGGGGGTGAATCGCGACGTCTTTGGTGGGAAGCAGGTTGAACTCACGACCTTCCCAATCGTCCGGATATGCTTGCTGTAGTTGTGCCGACAGAGTGTTGAGAGCTACCCGCGCGCGTTCGATATCAACATTCGGCCTGAGGCGCGCCTTGATGAAGGTGCTGCGGTTGCCGCGTTCGTTGAGAAGGTCTCTGTTGACCCCGAACGATGGCAGCGACGGAGCCATCATGTACGGAATCCACATGTCCATACTGAAGCCTGGCGCCGTGAAACCCTGGAACTCCTCGGCACCGACACCAACCACAGTGAATAAAAGGCCCCCTAGGCGAATCGTCCGACCAACTACTGAGGAATCGCCGCCGAATCGCTGCTGCCAAAAGTCGTATCCCAGAACCACGACGGGATGAGTGCCGATTGTCTGGCCTTCTTCCGGTACGAAGTACCGGCCCACTGCTGGTTCGAGACCAAGAAGTGAGAACAGGTTATGAGATACTACCTCACCCCACACCGGTTCGGTCGTTTCCTCGGTCTCGTATCTCGCGAAGAATGCTTCGTAAGCTGCCACACCACTGAAAAGGTCGGTTCTCTCGCGAAGGTCGGCGTAGTCGGGATAGGACGAGACACTATATGGGTAGTTGTTCGGTGGTCCGTCGCTGGTGTACACCTCAACCAGCTCCTCCGGCGCTCGCATCGGTACACCGGAAAGCAGAATGGCGTTCACGACGCTGAACACAGCGGTGTTGGCACCGATGCCGAGGCCGAGCGTCATGACGGCGATGCCTGTGAAGAGTGGGCGAGTCCGTAGACTCCGCAGAGCGTACCTGATGTCCTGAAGAAACGATTCCATGAAACTTCTCGATGGCTTGTTTGGCGCAGTATGGATGCGACGCTGGAACCTCAATCGAATGGCAAGAGTGACTACGTCGAAGGCACCTCGGGACCAACCCCAGATCCTCGCGAGCCGGCTGCTAGTACCATTGTCTTCCAGAGCCTCAGCAAACAGGCTTTCCATCTCCTGGGCGTGAGCTGAGCGGAATTCTGCAGGTAGTAACCGCAGCAAGAATCGATAGGTGAGTCTGCTCATTGTGCGAAGTTGCCCGAGCCCACCCTGTCCAGTGCGGCGCGAGCCAAACCCTGAAGTCTGTCGGCTTCGGCGGCAAGAACGCGGGCACCATCCGGTTTGATGCGGTAGAACCTCTTCTTCTCACTTTCGCCTTCCGGGCGCTCACTGTGGTCGGTCAACTCCTCTATCCAGCCCAGGGCTACGAGATCCTCCAGTGATCCATACAAGGTCGCCGGCCAAAGCCTGAGTTTGCCGTCCGTTTGCTGGAGCACAGAGCGCACGATGCCCGAACCGTGTTGTGCTTCTTCAGAAAGCGCCAGCAGAATGTGGAACCACTGTGTCTTCAACGGCAGATGGCGATCGAGGTCCGCTGCCAGGCGAGCTTTGTTTCCCATGCTGTAGTCTCTGGTGTTGTATTGTGCGGTATAATACGGAAGAGTAGTACAGGGAGTTTCAGAGTGCAGTCTGTAATCCACCGGCCTGCCGCCTCACCGCTATAGCCATCGAAATTGGGATTGCACCGAGTGCAAGCGGGAACCAACTCGAGCCTGGTATGTCGATGTTCCAAAGGAACATCCTGTCGACCTCTGCGACGATGGTTGGAATCAGCCCAGCCATGGCCCCTGTTAGGATGATCCTCATTCCCGATTCCCGCTGTTGGCCTTTGGGCGTTTTGATCAGCGTGTGAATCAACGCTGCGACGGCGAACACTGAATAGACGAACATCAGCAAGCCGTACAGCGGTCCGAACGTATGGTAGAACCGCGGATGGAAGATCAGCTCGAGGATGAGAGTGACTATGAGAACTAGCCATCCTCCGAAAATCAGCGCAGTGGCTACTCTGTTCTGGCCGATGCGTTTTGTCTGGGGGAACAGCAGGAAGAATCGGAGCAGCAGGAGCGTCCAGAGCACGAACATCGCTACCTGGAAGTGCATTGCGACTCCATCCCACCCTCCCAGGTAAGGCCCTGGGATCGCAGCTGCCGGAGTGAGGCCAATGTAGGCTAATCGGACTCCGTGGATGCTTCCGGTTGAGAAAAGAGCCCACAACCCGGCGCCAACGAACGCGAGCAATATCACTGACCCACCGAGCAACAGATTGTTGTTCCCGGCACGAGGATCCCTGAGGACGATGTCTGCGGAAAGCGTCTGCCCTTCTCGATCGACAACCAGCGTCAACGACTCACCCGGCTTGCGCCGCAGGGAACGCGGCCACCGTGAATACATGCCGAGTTCCTCGACCGGTATTCCCTCGACAGAAATGACGCTGTCACCTTGCTGAAAACCTGCCGACTCCAGGGTGCGGCCTTCGGGTGCGTGTAGGATCGTGTAGTCGGGCTGAAACAGCGGATCGTAGCGCCCCCAACCCGATCTGTCGAAAACACCAACGATCGCCCAGGCTGTTATTGCCACGACCGCCACGATTGCGAATACCCGATGGCGGAACAACGTCATTTTGTCAATCGACTTGTCGGAGGACATGGATCTCCCCACAGAAGCTCTATTCGGTTCGCAATGATTCGCTTGGGCAGGCGCGACTGGCTCGTCGCGCCGGCACGAACGCGGCCACGAACGCAACGCTCAGCAAAAGGATCGGAACGCACACGAGGGTCGGCATGTCGAAAGGCTCGACGCCGATCAAGAATCCGTGTAGAAAACGAGCTACACTAACTGCGGCCAACACGCCTAAGAACACAGCGGCAGCAACGACCACCAGGATGTCTTTGATCATTGACCAAATCACGTTGCTCGCCTTGGCTCCAAGCGACATCCGAATTCCGACCTCTCTGGTTCTTCGGGAGACCGCGAAACTGACGGCGCCGTAAAGGCCGCTCGCGGCCAATACCAATGCGAGGGTGCCAAATGCAACCAAAAGGCCGGCGGGCGCGCGGTATGGAAAGAGCATGACCGAGAACTGCTCCCTCAAGGACGACACGGTCATGACGACCAACTGGGCATCTACGCTGCGAACGAGGTGGCGGAGGTTCGCTGCGATTTCGGCCGCAGGCGCATTCCCGCGGGCCACCAACAGCACGTTGTCGGCTCGGTGTGCGTGCTGTTTCGCAGCCAAATAGAAGAGTGGTTGGGGCGCTTCGTCCAGCCGGTCGAGTTTGATGTCGCGCGCGACACCCACCACTCTCATGGGTTGTTCGAGTTCAGTCGAGAACACTGACCGCCCCAGGGGATCTTCGCCCGGCCAGAACCGCCGGGCCGCCGCCTCGCTGACCACCAACACAGGGTCAGTGTCAAAACGATCGGCTCCCCGGATGCCGCGGCCGGCAATTAGGTCGATTCCCATCGCCGGGAAGAAGTTCTGATCGATACAATAAATCCGGACGTGGTGGTGCTCGTAGTCTTCGGGAGGTTCCACTCCGGGAATGTCAAACGCGCCGCTCCCGGCACCTACGGCCAAAGGGATGCCGTTTGACACGCCAACCTCATTCACGCCTGGAAGTGCCCTCGCACGTTCAACCAACTTCTCGGTCGTGCTGCTCCACTCGCTCATCGGTATTCCGCTTACGCCGAGATCCAGCCACACGACCCCGGCATCCTGGGTAGCGAATCCGGGATCGGCATTCCTCGCCTCCTGAAGGCTCCGCAGGAACAATCCTCCTGCCACGAGCAGTACTACCGAGACGACAATTTGCAGGCCGATCAGCACGTTCCTCAGGTCGAAATGCCGATGCCTGATTGGAGGATGCTCCCCCCTCAAGACCGGAGCGACATTTGGAGACGTACTGCGGAGAGCCGGAGCGACACCGGCAAGCAATCCGGCCAAGGCAGTCACACAGAGCGAAAACAGCAGGACATTCGAGTCGAGCGAATGGTCGATGTCGATCGGTACCCAAAACGGCGGTTGAATCGCCGTCAGCACGTTGAGCAACCAATGGGCAAGCAGAAGCCCGGCAAAACAGCCGACCACCCCGAGTACCATCGTCTCCGTGAGGAACTGGCTCACCAGGCGAATTCGGTACGCACCCAACGCGCAACGGACGGCTACTTCGCGTGCCCGATCTGCGCCTCGTGCGAGGAGAAGACTCGCCAAGTTCGTGCAGGTGAGCATGAGCACCAACCCAACCATCGCCATCAGCAGGGCCGCAATCGGCAGAAGAAGTACCCGGTCAAAATCCGGTTGGATCACTACGTCCAGTGTCGGGACGACATTGAACGTCCGGTCTTCGTAGACATCGGGGAATGCAGCCTTCAACTGGTCGGAGAGCCCGTCGATTCGCACGCTGGCATATTCGGGGCGCACATCGGACCGCAACCTTCCTATCACCTTTACGTCCTGTGCGGTCCGGTCGAAGTACATCCCTTCGTCACCTTCGCGACTGAGGGCGGCGGCCATCTTCATCGGCACGAAGACGTCTGTTCGTACTCCTGGCACCATCAGGCTTTCGAACGACTCGGGCATCACCCCCACGATGGTGAACGGTCTCCCTCCCAGAGTGATCGACTTTCCAATGATATCAGGTGCTTCAGCATAGCTCCTCTGCCAACGACCGTACCCGAGGATTGCTACCGGGTGGTTTCCGGGAACCACGTCTTCTTCGGGGAGGAACACCCTTCCCAATCGGGGCTCGAGCCCCAACAGCGGAAACAAATTCTGCGTAACGGCCTCGATGAACACGGGAACCGCACCGTCGTTTTCCATCACACGTGACATCCGGCCCGCGTACGCGCCTACCGCGTCGAAAACGTCGTCGAGTCCCCTCAACTCGAGAAGGTCCTGGTAGGACGTATTTGCGTATGCTGATCTCCCCTCGACTTTGGAGTAAACGTGCACGAGTTCCTGCGGAGCCCGGTAGGGGCGGTTGCGGATGAGCACAGCGTTCACCAGGGAAAAGATCGCCGTATTGGCTCCGATGCCCACGGCTAGCGTGAACACGGCCACGAATGAGAATCCCGGAGATTGCGAAACCCGGCGGAATGCGTATCTGAGATCCTGAATCAACGGACCCAAAGGTGGTGCTTTCTTGGTTGCGGACGACATCTCGCCTAGGCTCGGTGTCACTGCTCTCTTCGAGCATTCCTTCCACGATTGCAGATGCTCGCGGGGAAGGCCTATCAGAAGCTCGGCGAGCATCCGCAACTCGGCGCGAGTCGCGCTCGACACCCCTCGCCCAGCCCGGACTGCGTCCGACGTGTCCCTAAACGCCTGGAGCATCTGGAGGGCGTATCGCGTTCGGAACTCTCCAGGCAACAGATAGAGTGTCCATCGGTACAGATTCCCGACGATCCCGTGGTCCCGATAGCCTCCTCGGCTCACCGACGTACTGCCCCTTTCGAATACGCAAGCTGGACGAGGCCTTCGAGACGCTTCACTTCGGCGCTCAAGACGCGCTGCCCGAACTTGGTTATGCCGTAGTACTGCCGCCGCTCATCGCTTTCCGCACGGTCGAGACCCATCGGTTCCACAAGTCCCTCATTCTCCAGCCGCCTGATGGTACCGTAGAGAGTCGCTGGCCAGAGCTTGATCTTCCCGTCGGTCCGCGTCTGAACCTCCTGCATTATGGAATAGCCGTGACGCGGCTCTTCGGCCAGCGTGAGGAGGATGTGTAGCCAGTTGGGCTTGAGCGGTAACAGGGAGTTGGGGTTGCGATGGGTCATGAGTCTCTCCGTATATAATGCATCATGCAATATATATATGCACACATATATAGTATTACGTGAGAGACTTCGTTTGGTTTCAGATATCCCTGACTTCGACTCTAGGGGATGCGCCTACCGCTCGTAGACGACCTCACCGTCCACGATCGTCATCAGCACTTCCCCTTGCAGCAGCGCGTGCGGGTCTTGGGATCCCACGTTCAGCGGATCGATCGACAGCACCGTGAGATCTCCCCACTTGCCGACCTCTATCGTTCCGGTCAGATCTTCCCTCGACGAAGCATATGCTGGCCAAACCGTGTAGGCGCGCAATGCTTCTTCGGGCGTCATGCATTGGTCGGGGTACCAACCGCCTTCCGGCTCGAGATCCCTGTTGGTTCGCGTTATCGCGCTGTGTAGACCGTAGAAAATGTCCCAGTCACTGCCGCTCAAATCCGAGTTGAAGATGAGCGGTACTCCGTTCCGTCGCATTGTCCTCCATGCATAAGCGCCGAGGATACGCTCGGGTCCCACACGGTCCTCCGCCCATGGAGCATCTTCAACTGCGTGTGGCGGTTGCATCGAAGCCACAAGGCCTAGCTCGGCAAACCGAGCGAAGTCGTCGGGATGCACGACTTGGGCATGCTCGATTCTGTGGCGCAGCGACTTCGATTCGGGATGTTCCGCCAACACGCGTTCGTAAAAATCCAGCACGTCTCTGTTCCCGCCGTCACCGATTGCGTGAATAACTGCTTGGAAACCTGAGGCCATCGATTGGGCCACGAGATCTTCGATGAAGCCATACGCTGCGCCGTACTCACCACTCTCGCCCGGCATGTCCGAGTAAGGCTCGATCATTTTTGCGCCGCGCGAACCGAGGGATGCGTCGTAATAGGCTTTGACGGATCTGATCTGCAGGAAGTCGCTCGGGTTTTCGGTTGGTCCCCGCTCGAGCCACTCTTCAAGAAGTTCGCGCCCGGCCTCCCGCGTTGACAGCATAGCCTCTACCCGGATTGGCAGAGCGTTTTCCTCGGCCAACGCCAGGTATGCTTCGGTGTAGTTGGGGAAGATCCCAGCGTGATGCCCGGCAACATAGCCTTTCTCCAAGATCGCTTGCAGACCGTGCAAAACGACGCGTTTCCTCTGGTCGAGAGATCGCTCCGGAACGGCGTATCGCAACATCGGCTCGGCGCGGTTGAGGAGAACGCCGGTTAGGTTGCCGGCTCCGTCCTTTACGATCTCTCCGCCTGACGGCGTAGTAGTGTTGTGGTCGATGCCGACCGCCTCGAGCGCAGCGGCATTGCCCAAAACTGCAAATCCTCGCAGGCCTTTGAGGACGACCGGTCTATCGGGGAATAGCTGATTCAGTCGAGTATTTGTGGGGAGACGATTGGCAAAGTCGCCCTCATCCCAGCCGCGGCCGATAATCCACTCACCTTCACCGAAAGTCTCCGCCCGAGCCACCACGCGCTCGATTATCTCCTCTTCGGTCGTTACACCAATCAGATCCACTTCTTCGGCCAGCTCTCCGAGCTCTTCATAGTGGCCGTGGCTTTCGATTAGTCCGGGTACGACTGTTGCCCAACCGAGATCGCGCACTTCGGTGTTCGGACCGACATAGGCTCCGATTTCCGAGGCCGAACCAACGGCGATGATGAGGCCGTCCTTTACAGCCACCGCTTCAGCATCCGCTGTCCAGGCGCCGTCTGCAAAGGGTGCGTCAGCAGCCGGAATTCCCTCCCGATCTGGATCTCCCCACGACATTGTGTAGACGTTGGCATTTGTGAGAATGAGGTCTGCATCATTGGTACTGCATGCAGAAGCGAGCACCATTAATGCCGAAAATCCTCCGAGAACCAGGCGGACATGACTGTTCATCTATCTGCACCCCGTCATTCTGAATGCTCCGATGCGAGTTGAGTAACTTTGAGCATCTGCTTTGTAGTAGTCTCCAACATACCAGATCGTGCAGTCGTCGACCGGGTCGATTGCCGTCTGCGTATAGTCTTCCCAACGCAAGGTGTTCTCTTGCGGTGCCTCACCCTCGACGAGCACTGTTTCTCCCAGCGTCATGACGCCGAGAGAGTCGTTTACCAAACGGCCGGCGAAGCGTTGGCCCGCGTAGTGGGGAGTCCCTCCAAAGGAGTACCCGATACCGATGTTGCCAAGGCGATCAATGGCCGGGCTGGCCATCCACCGAAAAAAACCGCCAGGTGCGTAGGTACCTTGCTGCCGGAGCCACACCGAACGATCGCGGTCCACTGAGAACTCGTACCAGCGTACTCCCCCACCTCCAAACTCCGTTGCCACGGAGTGCACCGCCACAATCGACTCGCGGTCTCCCAAATTGCGATATACGAGGCGGGACATGATTTTGTCGCCTTGTGCATCCAACCGCTGGTCGGTTTCGGGCTGAGGTACGCATCGAGTGAGCTGGCCGTCACAGAGGTAGCGATATGGAGCGACTGCGATCTTCTCCGGTCCGGTGAGTGTAGTCCCGTCCGGATGTTCCCAGTCCACCTTGAACGACCAGACGTAAATTCCGTCGTCGTCGAAATCTTCCTCGAGCTGAGTCCCTCCCGTGGCCATCATGATGTTGGGTGCGCCCACCGGTGGTTCGTTCGTTCCGTCAACGTCTGCGTTGTTCAGGAAGTTCACTCCGTCTATCACAAAACACTGTTCGGTAGCGGGTTCCCCCGCCAACATTCTGTTCCGGTCGACCACGCATGCGTGTTTTTGAACTATGTCGTCGCCGGTGCTCGTGGGCACGTAGTATCCATCGGGCCAAACTGCCGGACGTGGGTAATCCGGGAAGAGCGGTCTGAGGAACTCGTAACGGTAGTATGATCCCATTGGGTCCGAACTCGTACTCACCGCATAACACATGGAGTATGGTCCGCTCACCTGGGGCGGTCGTTGTCGCCTGGTGGGCGCCGACGTGCTGGAGTCGGGCAGCGCCGGTGGCGGCACGAACAACGGCGCCGGCTGTCCAGGCTGTTCAGGTATTCCGGGTGGGCTGACAAAAACACGGTCTCGGGCGGTCCACTCCTCCGGTTGGTCGGGGCGTTCAGGGCTTCGCCTGAAGATGGGCATCGTGATCAACCATCTGTCGGCCAGTTGATCGTAGCGGACCACGGCATCGCCGTTGTTCCTGGCCTCACAAGTTCCGCCAAATCCCTTGAACACCGTGTTCGTGGGGACAGCCCCGTATAGCACCAGACCGGTTGTGTCGAACAGTTCGCCCTTTTTCGTGAAGATCGCTAGACGCGTGTTCACGGTTTGCATGATGTGGTTGGGTCCAACGGCCAAGCTGTTGTCGGAGGGATTACGGCCACGAGCATACCCGTGGGGACCCTCGAAGCCAAATCCGAGACCGTCGAAACTCTCAACCAATTCCAGGCCTGCACGTTCGCCCGGAGTCGTCTGCTCCGCATCGTCGGCGCTCAGGATCGGCGCAATGCGGTTCTCAGTATCGGAACACGCCAGTGGTAGGGTGCAAACCGCCGCCCACAGGGCGGCAGCCCTCATCGACGTCAATTTCCCTCCACGGTCCTACGGTACTTGAATACTGGGTAAACGATTGGGCGCTCATCCACACCGAGTTCACGCAGAGTCTCGTCGAGCACGCTCCAACCCACAAAGCCGTCCTTTGCCTGTGGCTCCAGGAAGTAAAACGCTGCATTCGCCAGCGGCTGGGCCATATCGATGAAGTACGTGCCTGCCGGAAACTCGCGTACCGAATTCTCGAAGAAGCCGCCCTCGAGCTTCGTCATGTTGTAACCGCCCTCACTCACCTTGAGCATGCGGTCGACAACAAACTCGGAGCCTTCGGCGGTCATCGGTTCCTCTAGCTGTGTTACCTCGATGTTGTGGGTCCTGATCTTCTCGACCAAGAATTCCAGCTCGGCGGGGATGATATAACCGCGTGGCATCCAGGTGTCACGGGTACCCACGGGCAGCGTCATATCGTCTACATTGCCCACAATTTCCGGCTCACCTGTGGGACGCACGTGGGATTCGACGCTCGTTCCAGGTAGGAAGTCCGTGGGCACCTCAGGAAATCCGTCTCGATACGCGCGGATTTCGATCTTGCCCCGCGACTGGTACTCGCCTTCCAGCCAGTTCCGAAGCTCACCCGACTCGGCGCCGTCCAACACCTTCTGCACTGTCTCATCGTCCGCCGCCCGATTGATCTCGAGCATCTCCTCGCCGTGTGTGTTGGTGTACTCGAGCAGTGAAGTGATGAAGGCGTACTGGCTGTAGACCTGGCGCTCCCAACTCGCTGCCCCCGGCGTCTCGCAGAGGATCGACATCCGGTTCCGCAGTGAATACGCATTGGCCAGGAATTTTGCCTCCGTGCTCCAGATCGTAGCGTCGTGTGACCAGTCGGTTGGAGGCCACTCCTCGCCCGTCCACAGCGCGTGTGTGAATGGTTCCTGCTTGAAGTTTTCCCGGACGAGATCTCGCACGGCGGGAAACAGGCTGTTGCGAACGTATGTCCGTGGCCCCGGGTGCGCAGCGGGTACAGTGGCGTTCGTGTACGCAATGCTGTACGCGAAGTTGCCGGTTCCCATCCTGTGGGAGTCGTACATCAACACAGGATCCCATTCGTTGAGCAGTTCTTCGAGGAGACCGTTCATCTCAATGGTCTCGAGCTTGACCGCATCGCGATTGAGATCGAACCCGTCCACATTGTGGCGTTGACCGCCAACATAGGGTCCACGGTCTCTGGTATGGAGACTCGCGGTGCCATCCACGTTGAAGATCGGAGTGATGATTACGATCTGGTTGTCGAGCAGGTAACCGCGGTCTCCGAACAGGATGTCGCGCATCACCATCATCGACGCTTCGGCGCCCTCCGGCTCGGGCGGATGGATCTTGCCTTGCACGTAGATGACCGGCTTACCTGACTCGCGTGCTTCCTCGGGAGAGGTTACCCGAGGATTCGCCAGCACGATGGCCGAGGACACTCTGCCGGTGCCCGTGGTAAACAGGTCGAACACGTGGACGTTCTCGCTGCGCCACTTGATGAGGTCGAGGAATTCGTGGACATCTTCGATCTGCATAGTCCTGGTGAAATCGGATCGTTCGGCGACGGTCAGTAGCTCGTCCGGCCAATCGCCGGTCCAGCCATCCGGTACCTCGTTACCCCAGTAAAAGTCCTGCTGACCGTACGCCGTTCCCATACACAGTGTGAGAACGACGAGTGCCGCCAGAGCGCGAATCCTCTTCATCGGTTTCCTCCCTACCTAACCGTCGTTTCCCAGGTTGCCCAGTTGCCACCAAAGAGCCTCAATCCCATAGCGGATGGACTGGTCGGCTGCGGTACCAGCGCTTCGAAGACCTGCATTGCGTGCGCCTGCGCACGCGTGTACTGCGTGGCTGCCTTTCCAAAAAGCTTCAACGATTCGTTGCCGCTGCTCAGAAGCGCTTGATCGGTCGCAAAGTTGCCGCGGTAGTATTCGGCGTTGGCCAGCGAGTAGAGATCCTCTAGCGCGGCGTATCCGGTGTCTCTGTAGTTGAGCTGCATCAGCTCTTTGTACGCCTTGGCCAAATCCGCATACGCATGCTCCTTCGCCTGATCCACAACGGCTTTCGGATCGGATGCCAGCCGCAGTCGATAGAAGGTGTGTGTGCCATCGATATACTGATAGTTGCTGAGCATGTCGCTGCCATCCGAGGCCATCGATGAGTGGATGACGCGTCCCGCTGGGCCTGTGCAGACGTTTGCGATCCCTTCATCTCCTCTATGAGGAATGCTCACCGAAACCCAGCCGTTCGAAGGGCGACAGATCTTTGCGTCCCAACCACCCTCAGGAGGGTGCGGCGGCGGGTTGCCGGGGAAGCGCAGAATCATCTTCATGAATTCCGGGTCTATCTCGCCATGATAGTTGTGGAGCATATCCCAGAACAGCATGTTCCTCGGTGAAGAGTACGGATCGTATCCACCGTGTTCCTTCACGAACGCCCCGAACTTCGTGACCGCCATGTCTGTGTGCAGGTACGTGTTGGTTGAGAATAGGAAGTCGTTCTCACCGAAATCACCCGAAGCCCGAACCGCCTGCACAGCGGCGGTCTTCTCGACGACAAACGCATTGCGTTCCTGGTCAACGAAATGGAAATTCTCGGGGAAGTTGATGGGGAAACCGGTCATGATGTCGCGCGCCTGCACGGCGTTGTCAGCGAACCGAATGATGTGCGGCAACGCGTTCGCCCAGCAGAGCCCGTAGTCGTAGTCCTCTGTTCTCGGAGATGCTCCGCCCCCACTGTTCCCGATGAACATACCGTTGTTGTTGATGTAAAAATGCTCGCCCATCTCGCCGGCCACTGCACCGCACATGTAATTGTGTCCGTTGTCCGGGAATGCGACGATGACGACGGCGCGGAAGGCCTCACCGCTGCCGTCCACTGTATCCAGGCCAACGAGTTTGCCATCCTTTGTCGCACTGCCCCAGGCCGAACACACCGAGCAGCTCTTTCTTGGCGGCAGGTCGCTCTGCTCGGCTCCATCCGGCATGTGTGCCGTCGCTGGATCGGGGAGGACGCAGTTCATCATCAGCGCGTCCTCGTACGACACTTCGTACCCGGATGCCGTCACGCCGGCCGCCATTCCCTTCACCATATCGATGATCTCGGGCGTGTGTCGCTCGATGTAATACTGGCTTCCCTTGAGACCTGCGATCACTTGATCGTGGCTCATGCGTTGGAGCGCCGACGCCCAGTGGGATTGGATGTTGAGATATATGTGCGCAGCTGCCTGCTGCCCGTATTGGTAGCCCATCTCGAAGTCGGATCCACTGAGAAATACCACCGGAAGGATGTCGGGCGGCAGCAAGCTGCGCTCTTGCGGTGTGGAGCCGCGTGCGACCGAAAATGGAAACATATTCCCGAGTCCCACTCCCGCCACTCCCGCTACTCCCGCACTCTTCAGAAAGTCCCTTCGATTAGTTGTCATGGTAAGAGTCCTCGAAAAAGAAGGCTGCTGAATTCCAATCAGCTAAAAAGAATTGTTGAACCGCACCCAGAGTTCGTCTCCCAGTTGCCAGTAGCGTTCCACGGTGCTGTTCGCCAGGCCGTGCACATACTCCGTCAGGAAAGCTTCAGCTCGTGCCGGGTCTCGTTGGTATAGTGCCAAAGCTTCTTCCTCGATCGCAGCTTGTCTCGCAAACGCCTCAGTTTCGATTGGTCCCCAGACATCCTGGATGACTCCTACCATCTCCTGGTAGCGGAAATATGAGAGTTTGCTGGCTCTTCTGAATGCCCACCACGCACAATCGCGGCTGAACTCCCTGCGTCCATCAACCATGTACGACTCGGGCATCTGAGAAATCCCTATATAGAACGGTAGGTGAGGGGTGGTTACAGGGTTGTCGTACCCCAGCCATACCACTCCGCCGATCGGATCGGGCAGCCAGTTGCGGGATTGCGTAACGCTCAGGTACGTCGCCGCCGGCGAAGCAATCGTGCGTTCGCGATCAATCTCCAGCAACTCCCTCATATCGCTACTCATGAATGGGTTGGCCACAGGGCTCTTCACAGTCTCCCCGTCCCGGTTCACGACATTCAATCGCCGAGTCATGTCGTACGGTGTGTCGGCGTAGTAATCCCTGAAGATGGTCAGCAGATCCTGGACATTGACTTTTTCGTCCGGCTTCACCGAAAGCGGGAAATTCTCTGCATTGGCGTCCAAGCCGAGCGACGGCGCGAGCAGGCTCAGTGCTCTCCATTCGCGGCGCCGGGAATACAGGCTGTTGCGATGCGCATAGGCATAGGAAAAGCGGAACTCCTCCCCGCTGTCGGGATCCCACCAACCCATCTCCTCGGCGAGCGAATGGACGTTGTCGGATGCCATGTAGTTGTCCGAATCGTCCAGTTCCAGTTCCAGTATCCGGTGAGAATTTGCGCTCACCGCTATCTCGTCATCCGGAATGCGAACCGCTGCCCACACGGCACCGATCTTCCCGCGGCCTGGGCCGAGAATCTCAAAAAACCAGACCTCGTTTGGGTCGGCGAAGGTGAAACACTCTCCCCAGTCGTTGTACCCGTACTCCTTGGTGAGCTCGTCGGCAATCCGGATCGCCTCACGGGCATTCGTGGCCCGTTCCAGGACGAGGCGATACAGCTCTGGGGCGTCGATGAGTCCTTCGGTGCTTCTCAGCTCGCCTTTGCCACCTGTCGTGGTCTCCCCGATTGCAAGCTGATGCTCATTCATGATCGGGTACGCCGCATCCATGAACTTGAAAGTCTCATCCACCTGCGGGATCTCGCCGGCAGGGATCCGGTCGGGATCGTGCGGTACGGACGTGCGCTTCGGCTGGAGCCAGAGGGTCGCAACAGAGCCCGGCTCGTGGGTCTTGTGTGGCTCGAGGCTGATCCATGTGCGGTCCGTGCCGGAATCGCACGAGTGGCTCGTCATCGTCGATCCGTCCACCGATGCTTCTTTGCCTACTAAGAGGCTGGTACAGCATTCGGTACATGGACCGTCGGATATTGAGGCGGTACTTGTGATTTGCTGGGTGCTACCGGATGAAACCAGGATGAAGAAAAGCGGCAACACTCCGGCAGCAAGTCTTCGTATGACTGTTGTGCAAAGCATGGGGTCAATCTCCTAGCCGTCGAATGAGCCTGCGCGGTGATATGGGCTGAACCTAGCAATGCGTCCACAGATCATCCACCCTGAAACGAGACAATGCTCAACGGCCACTTGAAGGTTAAATTGTCAGGTGACGCAGTATCGATTCTAATGGACGGATGGTGTGACAAGCGGGTGTCGGCATCATCATGGGGAAGTGACGGGTTAGCCTTGTCAACACCAGAGTTCAGAGCAACGCTGATATTGTTGGACGGTGCAATGCCGGCCGTGTTCGATGAATTAGTTTCGTCCGGCGACTTACCTAACATAGGTCGAATAGTGTTGGAGACGGGTGAGTCAGTGCCTGCGACGACCTCGTTTCCATCCACGACAGGTGTTGCCTACTTGCCGTTTCTAACGGGATGCTATCCTGGTAGCTGCAATGTTCCGGGAATTAGGTGGCTCGATTCTGAACGGTACCAGGGCGATTGGTGGAAGGGCCGGCAGCACGTAAGGAGCTACTGCAGTCACCAGGGCCCGCTTCTGAACTCTGATCTACCCGAAGCAATGCCGAGTTTGTTCGACATTGAACAAAGCAGCGTAGTTTTGTGCTCACCTTTCACGAGAAACCTCACCCAGCAGAGGATTAGAACATCCCTGGCGCGCGCAGCCCTTGGTTCTACCGCCCACTTCGCGCGCACCTACAAGTGGTTGGATCGGGCGGTGGCGCGGGACCTCGCCACTGTAGCGAGGGAACGTTTTCGATTCGTCTTTGCCGTGTTTCCCGGCGTTGACGGCCTGGCACACTCTTACGATCCTAAACACCCTAAAGTTCTCAACCTCTACCGTGAGTTCGACAGCGCCATTGGGAGTTATGCCAGATCGGGTGGCGTAGATGGAGAGCACCTTCTGGTGATTGTGAGCGATCATGGTATGTCTCGCATAGATCGCCACACGGACGTTTCCGTGGAACTGGAGAGGCGCGGGCTGAGAGTGCTGAGACACCCACTCATTTGGCGGCGGAACCCGCAACTGGCGGTAATGGTATCAGGAAATGCGTCGGCGCAAGTGTATCTGCAACCGGGCGTATCCAGAACCCATCGGTGGTCGATTCCCGCGATCGAAGACGGAGTGGTAAAAGGGATACCATCCGATCTTGTTGAGTGGCTTGCCAACCTGGAAGGGATAGCCCTGGTAGCGGGGGTAGATGACGAGGATGTGGTCGTTGTGTCCCGCGCGGGACGCGCCCGCTTGACAGACCTCGGCAATGGGGATATCGGGTATATGCCTGAAACAGCGGATGTGCTCGAGCTCGGGGGTTCGACAATCGCTAAACACGAGCGCGACTGGTTGGCTGATAGCATCAGCGGCAGGTTCCCGGATTCTCCCATGCAGCTGATTCAGTTGTTTCGCTCGTCGCGAACTGGGGACCTCGTTGTTTCGGCAAGTGAACATGCGGATCTCAGGGAAGACTGGGAGCTCCCCGAGCATCGGTCGGGACACGGCGCCTTGACTCACGACCATATGAGATGCCTGGTGGCAGCAAATCGCGAACTCGCGGGACCGATGCGAAGCGTCGACGTATTCCCCGCGATCTTGAATCACCTGGGCCACGAAATTCCGGCCGGCATAGATGGGTGCTATTCGGGGAGCTCAGTCGTGCCACAGCCGATTTGAGGTGATTGGTATCGGTTGGATCAAAACCGCTGGAAGAATCTTGCTGAAGCCTCGCGGCAATCTGACATGGGATGGTGTCGTGCGCGGATCCGGCGCCGTGTCGCTTGTGGCAATTCCGGTTGTGTTGATGCTGCCGACGGCCGCGCCGCTGGCGGCCTTCATGCTCATAACCATCTGGCTGAACGGTCCCTTGGCCCCCTTCTTCCCTGCGTCGTACGAGCCGATCCTCATGCTATATGGACGGGTGTATGTCCCGCTGTTGATCGGGTCACTCGGCATCGTTGGGACTATCTATGTTGAATTCTTGAACTACCACCTGTATCGGCGGTTGCTCGATACCAAAGCGTTGGCACCGCTGAGTCAGAGCAAGATCGTAAAACGCATCGTCGGATGGTACAGCGTCGCCCCGTTCTTCACTGTCTGGATATGCTCCTGGTCTCCGCTACCTTATTGGTCGGTTCGATTTCTTTCACCGCTCGCCGGTTACAAAGTGGAGCGTCACCTCTTCGCGACTTTCTTGGGGCGATTTCCACGGCTTTGGTTCTTCGCTGCACTAGGCATGTGGTGGGACGTGAGCACTGAGGTGCTGTTGATGGTTACGTTTGGGTCGATAGCTCTCGCGGTTACGGTGTACCTGTACAGGATGTGGCGCGCAGAGCCAGGGGAGACGAGTGCCGAGGCGGTGGAGGCTGGTTAAGACCCTACCGACTCGGCAAGTGCGTCGACCGAGATCTTAGTTCCGTTTGTGCACCCCCCTTATGGCGCCCTGAACCAACCTCACGGCCGCCTGCCGGGACAAATGATCGGGGTCCCGAGGGCCATATGGTGTTGATGCGATCCCGATTGCCGTCGCTTTCGGGTATTGAAACATTAATTCGAGACAATCGGCGAGTTCGTAACTAGTAGGTCCTTTCGGAGCGGTCAATCCGTGACCGCTGACTTCTTCGGGCGCGAGCACGTCCATATCGATGTGGATGTAGATGACATCGGTAAGACTGCTCAGCCGTTCCATCTGATAGCGAAGGTTCTGCGACAGTGTCTTGATGTCTTCTGTAGAGATGCTCTCGAAGTGATAGCGGTCGATCAGCTCCTGCTCCCGTGGATCGGTGTCGCGCACGTCCGCCAACACTATGTAACTGGGCGGCAGCGGTGGATCGAGGCCGGTAATCAAGCGGTTGTTTTCGTTGTAGAGTCCGGCAGCGAGAGCCACGTCCATGCCCCCGTACATGCCGCTGAGAGTAGTCTCAGGAGTATTGACGTCGGCATGTGCGTCGAGGTAGACCAGGCCAACACGATGTGGGATGTTCGCCGCGAGATGGTATACCTGTTCTTCCTGCCCCGGTCCCATGTTCTGGAGTCCTGACAGAATGCCGGGTAGGTCGCTGCAAGATCCCAGAAGAGCGACTGTGAGATACTCGTTCTTGCCGTTTGCAGAAATCAGATCAGCCAGATGTCTACTCACAAGAGCTTCTCTCGCCCATCCTCTATACTCAGTTTCCGCCTCCGTTAGATCGAACGTCTGATTCAGTCCGATTGTCGCACCAAGTGCTGTTATGCTGTCGACCAGTCCTTCTGCCAGGATGCTCTCGGAAGCCATGAACGGATTGCGGACGATCGCTACGTTGGCGCGTCCACTTTCTAGATACTGTTGAGCCAGGCTTACCTGCGGCAGGGTCAGTACCAGGCAAAGCAGGATCCAAGCGTTTTTACTCGTGGTGTGTGTCATCTGCTTTTCACCCCCTCTATCGCTCCGTCAATCAGCCTGTACGCAGCATTCACGGATATCTCGCCAGCGCCGTTTGGTAGCCCTGCTATACCGATGGCCGTCGCTTTCGGATACGCGAACATCTTTCTCAGAACCGCAGCCAATTCGGCGCTGGACAGCCTGTCGTAAGACGTGCTGGGAAGTCCAGGCATCTCCGTGGCAGAGATGATGCTCATATCCACGTGGACGTAGATGACGTCCACCTGGCCCGACAGTCGATCCATCTGCGCATCTATCGCAGGCGCGAGGCCGCTCAGTTGGTCTATCGAGATTTTCTCAATGAAAGAGTTGTCGATGCTCAACTCTTCATACGGGTTCGTGTTCTGGACACCCGCCATAACGATGTGCTTGGTGGATAGTGGTGGATCGAGTCCAGCCTGCCGACGCAACATCGAGTTTGACAGACCTGCGGCCACCGCCACGTTCATGCCGCCCATGTCTCCTTCGATGGACGTGCTTGGAGTGTTGAAGTCGCCTCTCTGGCTGATCCAGACGAGTCCCACCTTCAACGGTCTGCTCTCTCCAAGACGCGGTAGCCCCAGGATGTCTCTCCCCTGACTGTCCTGGAGTGGCTGCCTGTCTGGTCCAAGGTGTTGGAGGCCGGCCAGCATCCCCACCAACGATTTGCTGCCTGACAGCAGACCGACGAAGAAATGTTCACCGAGGTCGGACCGATAGATGTACCGACCCAACGTTCTGTTGGTCAGGGAAGCGCGGTTCCATTCTCCGTATTCGCGTTCCAGCTCAGCGGGCATCTGAATCGTCGTCGAGCGAGCCACATGAACATTCATACCCTCAAGCAGTTCTTGGATGCCTCCGCCCAACAAGATTCCGGGGCCCTCCACCAGCTCGGGTCCGGTCCTCGTGTCGGAGTAGGGGTCGGCCACCACAACGGCATTCACTGCGCCGGACTCATCCACATACCGCTGGGCTGACACCGTCGAAAGTGACAGAGCACAAACCGAAATCGATATGAAGCAACATCGAGTGATCGCAGTTCTGCAACGTCTCACAAAAGCCTCCCAGATTGCCACGTCGATTGAATAACGCACCGATAGGTTCGATCTCAAGATGTTCGCTCGTAACCGGGCTGTCCACTGTGGTGCCTTGTTTCGGATCAGCCGATGGCATATGGTTCTCGCGTTGATTGTCCCACCCAGAGGGTTTCGGCATATGAGAAGAATCGTCGCATCTGTTTTCGTGTTCGTCGTCGCATTCAGCATCTGCACACAATTTCAGGCACACGCGCAAAACACCGAATTGGACGAAGGTTTCATGCAGGCGTTTCACTCCATTACCAGTCACGACCTGTTGGCCTATGTGGAGGAGATGAGTTCCGACAAGTACAGAGGAAGGCTATCTGGAACGCCGGAGTTTTTGGAAGTCGCCGAATGGGTGGCAAGCCTCCTCGAGGAATGGGGGATCAGCCCCGGTGGAGACAACGGTAGCTATTTGCAGATGTTCGACTGGCCTTACAGCGACGTGCTGAGTGAAGGATCTTTGTCCGTCGAGATGGAATCAGAGGGCAAGAGCCTCAGGGTCGACTACTCATTTCCTGAGGATTACTACCCCGGTACCAACTCGGATGCCGGAACGGTCACCGGCGAGATTGTCTATGTCGGTTTTGGCGTCACTGCTCCAGAATTGGGCTACGACGACTACGAGGGGCTGGATGTTGCTGGCAAGATAGTGATGATAGACGCTGGCGTTCCCTATGACGGTGACGACGAAGACACATTCGTGCGTTGGGTGCCGTACAGCTATCACCAGAAGAAGCTCAATACGGCACACGAACACGGTGCTACCGGGTTGATCTACGCCAGCAAGATCGCCAACCCGAACACCTCGTACAACGAAGGTTTCGTGTATCTGCATATCGACACCCACGTGGCCGACCAGCTCTTCTTCGGGACCGGTAGAACACACTCCGAAGTGCTCGACGAAATCAAGGCGAATTTGCAGCCCGCGTCGCTCGCGTTAGGCAAGACTGCTACAATCACGGCTGAAGCAGTGCGTCACCCAGAGGGCCGGGCTGCGAACGTGATCGGCATAATCGAAGGCTCCGATCCGGTGTTGAAGGATGAGGTCGTAATCGTCGGTGGACACCTAGACGGTGTCGGCTATTTGGGTGACGTGTTTGCCGGTGCACTCGACAATGCGTCGGGAATCGCCGACATCCTTGGTGCCGCCCAAGCATTGGCGATGTCCCCCGTGAAGCCGAAGCGTTCAATCATGTTCCTACTCATCGGCGGGGAAGAATGCGGGCTGATCGGCAGCACTTTCTACACCGAGCATCCGGTGTTCCCCAAGGAGCAGACAGTCGTCTTCATCAACCTCGACATGGTTGGGCATGGTACTGGGCTCCGCGTTGGTGGCGGTTTGACATACCCGCAGATTTACCGGCACTTCGAGGCCGCAAATGATGCATATCTGCACCGAGCGATCCGCACTTCAGAATCACGCTCGTCGGTGGGTCGACCAAGAAGCGACGGCGTGATTTTTCAGCGCGCCGGATTCAGGACGATGAGTGTGGGGACGTTGGGCAGAGTGCCGGGAATGAGCACATACTATCACGATCCGCGTGACACGCCGGACACCCTCACTCCCGAGATCATGGAGGACGTCGCGAAAATGCTGTTCGTGGGGTTGACGAACCTCGCGAACGATACCGAGTTGCGCTTCTGAGTTAGAAACTCGGCACGAGTTCGTCAGTCGTTCGACTCTTCCTCGTCTTCGTTAGGCGATTTCGCACCGTTCCCAGCTCGCACGTGTTGCTCTGCGATGCTAAGTGCCCTGAGTCCAGTTGCGGGCTGTTCTGTGCCGGCACTGCGGGCATCGCGAGAGATGCGGCGTTCGGCGTACCCGCCCAAGATAGGTTTTACCAGCATTGTAGCTGCGGTGCTAACGAGAAAAGCTGCCGCTCCAAGCCACCAGGAACCAGTGAGCAGGCCAACTCCCACCGCGACAAAGAGCGTTCCTCTGAGCCACCTGAAGTCGAAGGCAGGTGCCGTGTTCATGTCGAACCCGCCGTACCCTGGATCGTCGAGGTACCGTTTGATTGCCCAACCCCACAGGCCCACACCCACCACTATGAGAACTGCCTCAACTGCAGGCCACATACGCCCGAAAGCTCCTTTCATCCGCCCAGTCGGTTTTCCGATACGCCACGTAGTCGAGTGTCTTCTCTATCTCGAGACCGGCCCTGTTCACAAGATCTTCTATCAGGCTGTGGCTGTGCAGATAGGCAATGACTCCTGACTTCTCATTTCTGGTTTCCAAAACGCCGTCACCAGAGAGCTTCCCCTCGGAGATACGACCTGACTCGAGCACCTCGAGCGAGAATCCAAACGCACCGTCACCACGCATCACACGAGCAGCTTCGCAAAACAGCTCACCGAGTTCGCCGATCAGGTGAAAGACCCCGCTCGCGACAACGTGGTCAACACTGTTGTCGCCGTACGGAATCGGTGCCGCGCATATGTCGTGTTTCCTCAACTGAGCGGCAATGCACTTGGCAGCACATCGGTCGAGCATCTTCTGCGAACCATCCAATCCATACACTTCGAGACCTGCCTTGGCGAAAGGCACTGCACTCAGTCCTGTGCCGATACCGAGGTCCAACACCGACTGGCCGGGTGCGAGGCGGTGGTGCATGAGACCGAATAGCACTTCGGGAGTGTGCCAGCCGTACCTCAGGGCAGAATTGTCGTAGTCCGCGACAAATTCGTCAGCTTGTTCTAGGTCGTATCCGGTCACTTCTTTCGCCTGCGCAGCTCAATTGGCGCTGCGGCGACGCCCTTCACCTTGCGTTCCCAGAGGTTCTGATAGAGGTCTACACTGAAGAGCAGGAGCAGCATGAAGATCACGATCCACTGTGGTATGTACGGGAACGCGCTGTGGTTCACGGTCAAATGTGCAACGTGCCCACCCTCGAGGAACAGCACGAAACCCATGAGCAGAAGCACGAATAGCCCGAGTATCTCGAAATCGGGATTTGCATTTAGAAACCGCGCGAGGGGATTGGCAAACGCCAACATCAGAGCCACGGAGATCACAACCGAACCGACCATGACCAGGAAGATGTCGGTCATACCCACCACGGTCAGTATTGAGTCCACGGAGAACAGCAGGTTCATACCTACGATTACAGCAACCACTTCCGCGAACTTGTCCGTGTTTCGGACTTCTTCCGAAATCCCCTTGGCTTTCACACGGAGTTCTTTGATTCCCTTCCAGATCAGGATCGCACCTCCAACTGCCAAGACCAGAGCCTTGCCACTCAATGCTGCCTCGAGCCTCACTCCCGGAAAGATCTGAGTGTCGATCGACATGAACACCTCAGTAGCGAATCCCAACACCCAACTCACGAGTGCAAGCAGGATTATGCGAAATACCATGGCGAGAACCAGCCCAACCTGCACAGCCAGCGCCTGCTTTTCGATTGGCAGCTTGTTCGCCAGGATCGTGATGATGATGAGGTTGTCGGCTCCGAGAGCAACCTGTACCAAGGTGACAGAGAACAGCGCTGCCCAGAATCCTGGGTCGGCGAAGAGCTCGATCATTGCGGAACTCCCAGTCGTATGCGTTTGCAGTTTGGATCGTAACATCTCTTCGGGCGTCATATGCCCGCAAGGTTCAACGTTGGATAGACCCTGGCGAACGGCGCGTTTCGGCGTCAGATTCGGTAGTCGTCAATCAAACATGGCGGAGGTTACGAGGGATGAGCCCGATTCTGGGTGGTTCGCGAGATGTTGTGCCACGGAAAGTGCCGAAGACAGCCTTGGTGCTTTCCCTCGTAGCGCTGGCAATTCCGATAGGCTCTGCCCAGCTACTACCATCACTCGCCAGCGATGAATATGGGCTACTGATTTGGCTCTTGGCGCTCGTTCCCGCGTTCCTCTTTGCCTACTATCGGGGGCTCACAGGAGCAGCTGTGGCACTGGCGAGTGGGATGGCAGCATTGTCCCTCAGCCAAGTGTTACTCCTGGTATTCGGGCTGGCCGCACCCAACTGGGGGTGGATTCTCCTCGTTGTAACGAACTTCCTGGTAATGACCATTGGCATTGCCGTCTTCGCCGAAATGCTACACCGCGAACGTCGCAAGGCAGAGAGTTTGGCGATGGTCGATCAGTTGACGGGGCTGCCCAACAGGCGTCAAGTGGACCTTGCTCTGGACCGTGAGTTCGGCGCTGCGCTCCGTGGGCGGATGCTTGGAGTCGTCATGTACGATGTCGACCATTTCAAGAAGTTCAATGACACCTACGGTCATGCTGTTGGAGACGATGTCTTGCGCACATTCGGAGAGATCCTGCGCAAATACACCCGCCGCCAGAACGTCTCTGGTCGGTACGGAGGTGAGGAGTTCATATCTGTTGTGTCGGATGTGGATCGCGATGGGATGTTGGTGTTCGCCAACCGCGTTCGGGAGGCAATCAGGAACACGGAGCTTCCATGGGGCCGTGTGAGCGTCAGCGGCGGCATTGCACTTTATCGAGATGGTATGGGTTCACACGAAGTGTTGGTGGCGGCGGCAGATCGCGCTCTGTATGCCGCAAAGAACGCCGGCCGTGACAGAATAGAGGTTGCGGGTGATGAGGCGTGGGCACCAGAGCGGCCGTCGGCTCCACGGGTGTCAGCCCCACAGCAACGCCGCAGGATTCTCGTCGTTGACGCCGAACCAGAGGTGCGTAAGGCTATCGTACTGCTGTTGACGGAACAGGGCTATGACACCGAGGAATCGAGCGGTGGTAAGGAAGCAGCGGGCATGATCAGGGAGGCCGAGACTCCTTTTGACGTGGTGATCACGAGCGTGATGATGCCGAGAGCCAGCGGGTTCACTCTCATAGACCGCATGACCGAGCACACGCCGGACCTGCGTGTGATCTACATGTCGGATTCGATGCGCGAGCGAGTATCGTGGCCGGGAGTTCCCGGAGTCGTGCATAGGTTTGTACCGAAACCGGTCGACAGCGACGTGCTACTGGCGACGCTGGAGGAGGCGCTCGAAGCTGATGCCGGTTCGAGCGCCTCCCTTGGCTCGCCGGAGGTCTGAACGTCCGATCGCTCCAGAACCAACTCAGCGTTTGCCGTTCCATGCGTTCACAAACTGAGCTGCCGCCTCGACAAAACGGTCGAATCTGAATTTCCCTTGTGCGGCCGACGCTGTGTGGACATCTCCCGTAGTAAACACACCGTTGGTCGAGATTTGATGCGAGGCGGCCTGCTTGCCTGTCTCCTCAGGTCGGAATAGGTACGCGCTCAGCAACATGTCGAGGTTACCTCCCGACATCGATTCGCGTGCAGCCTCGGCGCCTGGCGAGAAGGTGAGTACCGGATTTTCCGCGGCACCCATGTCCACGAGTTGAGGCGTGAGAAACAACATCCAAGAGGTCTCGCCGACACCAGCGTGCCAATCGAAGGCCGGTGTCTCATACGGTGAATCGGCCGCCGGCACGTCCACCTGACCGAGGTCCACGGCGGTAGCAACGGTCGAGTTGTTGATGCGTGTGATGACGTTTGCCATCGAAGCACGATTCCCGCCATGACCGTTGTAGAAACCGATCTTGCGAATCCCGTGATGGATGAGCGCCTCGACGGTTTCGTACAGCACCTGCTCGAAGGTTTCCGGTGACAAGGTCAGGGAACCGGCGAAGCCAAGGTGGTGAGCCGACAGGCCAGCAAGGACGACTGGCGCCACGATCGCATCCGCCCTCTGGGCAACTAGCTTGCAGAATTCAGTCGCGGCGTAGATGTCGGTACCGAGTGGCAAATGGCGGCCATGCTGCTCGATGGATCCGATCGGTATCAGGGCAACGTCGGTCCTCGTTAGGACCTCTTCAACCTCAGGCCAAGTCATGTGAGGCAAGTAGTTCTTCACTTTTACTTCGGTGAACAAGGGGTTCGTGCCCTGGCCGTGAACCGGGACGCATACGAGAACAGCGGTGAACACGAGAGCGAGTGCGGAAACGTACGCTTGGCGCTTCATTGAGTAACTCCTCGGATATTCAGTTGATGCCGATGGCCAGAGTATGATCTGGGGTCACGAGGCTGTCCAGCCCCTGAAGCGGATCTGTTCGCCTTGCACACCCTTTGCAGCGGGGGTATTGTCTCTGCGAAATCCCGAGAACCTCTACCATCATGCTGTCAACCAACAACGAGGAATGGGCCATGCGTTACCGGCGATCCGTATTTGGCGTCCTACTTCTAACCCTGATCCGAAAATAGATATTGGTGGGGTGATGCATCAGAGGGGCCTTTTTCATAGTGTGTGAGAAGCAGTTCCCATTTCTGTTTCT
>Ga0180431_10002052_pt1 | contig 27347 bp, 30 predicted proteins | sample SS_ome_11_FD_132459 | JGI IMG/M metagenome (GOLD analysis project Ga0180431, IMG submission 132459) | Hypersaline lake sediment archaeal communities from the Salton Sea, California, USA - SS_1_MS_1 metaG | ecosystem: Environmental > Aquatic > Non-marine Saline and Alkaline > Hypersaline >... | reverse complement strand
GTGACGCATGAGTCCATTGATCATCGACATCCTGATTCTCGTCGGCCTGCTCGTGCTGGGAGTTCCTATTCCCTTCTGCTTCGCGGGTGCCGTCATGTACTTGGGCTTGAGCACAGGCATGGACATGGGTCAGATGATGGGCGCAGGCTTCAACTCATTGAATTCGATAACCCTGCTCGCCGTGGCCGCGTTCATACTGGCCGGCGGGCTAATGAATGTGACCGGCATCGCCGATCGGCTTGTGGTCTTCGCCGAGGCACTGGTGGGCCGCGTCAAGGGCGGTCTCGGCGGCGTCTGCGTTGTGTCTTGCGCCATCATAGGCGCCATCGCGGGCACGTGTTCCGCGGCCGTCGCCTCGATGGGCACTGTCCTCATTCCTAAGATGGAGCAGCAAGGCTATTCTCGTGGTTACTCGACGGGACTGATAGCCTGTGCGTCAGTATTGGGACAGCTCATTCCACCAAGTCTGCCAATGGTGCTGTTCGGCTTCGTTCTGCAACTCTCTGTGGCCGCCTGCTTCCTTTCCACAGTCGGACCTGGTCTCATCCTTGTCGTGATCTACATCACAATAAACCGCATCATGGTGGGGAGGATGCCGGAAATCACCACACAACCACCAATCCCGTTCCGACAGCAGCTCGGGGAAATCAAGCTGGCCACCAAGAAGGGTGCGTGGGCTCTGGTAATGCCGATTATCATTCTCGGCAGCATCTACGGCGGCATCGCCATTCCAACCGAGGCCGCCACCGTATCCTGCGTCTACGCCATCTTCGTTGGCTTCGTGGTCTACAAGGGCCTCACAAGGCGCAAACTGTACGGCACCTTCTTAAGCATGGGTATTACTACAGGCGTCATCATTCTCATGATCTACTTCGTGATGATTCTCGGTCGCCTGTATGCATTCGAGCAAATCCCTCAAAAAATCGCTGACGGGATGATGGGCATCTCGAGCAACTATTACGTCGTGCTCATCATGATCAATCTGTTCCTCATCCTCTTGGGGATGCTGATGGACGACTCCAGCGGAACCCTGCTGGCAGCGCCGCTTCTTTTCCCAATCGTGAAAGAGATTGGCGTCAATCCCTATCACTTTGCGGCCATTATCGGTACGAATCTTGGACTTGGCAATGTGACCCCTCCTTGCGCCCCGATGCTGTATCTGGCCGCCCGAGTGGGCAACGTGCCCTTCGAAAGAGTGATTAAGCCTGCATTGATATTCATGGTGTTTGGATCTCTTCCAGTGGTGCTCATCACGACTTACTGGCCGGATCTTGCACTATTCCTGCCCAGACTGGTCTTTCCTGACATTGTCGGGCCGTGATACGCCTGAGAGCATCGAGCCACACAACGAAGGTTAGACAGAGAACCCGGTCGCAAAGGCGAGCCAAAGTGACGAAACGAAGGATTATCGGGAGGTCCCAGTAATGAAGAAACGACAGGTAAGCACGGACAAGGCAGCTCAGCCAAAAGCGCCCTACTCTCAGGGTATTGTGTACGGAGACATGCTCTTCGTATCGGGCGCAGGCCCAATAGACCCGACGACCCAGAAGTTCATCTCAGCAAGCATCGAAGAAGAGGCAGAGGCCACCATGAAGAACATCAAGGCCATCGTTGAGGCGGCCGGTTTCTCAATGGAGGATTTGCTGAAGGTCACGGTGTTCTTGGCAGACATTAACACCTTTGACAGGTTCAACGAAGTCTACAAGAAGTACGTGCCCGAGCCTCGCCCCGCACGAAGCGCAATTGAGTCGGTCCTTGCGTTCGGTATCAAAGTGGAAGTAGAGGCAATAGCCGGACGCTAGTCGGATAACCAGATCCGAGCGCGAGGACGCAGCGCTCGCTGGATTGTGTTGCGGCCTTCCCCGCAGCGCTTTCACCTCCTGAATAGGGTGGGTCGGGTACTAGTGGTCCCGACCTGCCCTTTCTCAAAGGGTTTATCTCCTACTGCCGCCCTTTGCTCACTATGCATCCCTCGGCGCGGCCACGAATCGCAGTCTTCTGCCATCAACCCGTAGTACCCCTGCGCGTGCTCGCAGGCCGAGAATTCCCCGGACTCTTATCCATGTGGCCGCAGTTCGCACTGTGCCACCTAATGGCCATGACTATTCCTGCGGTGCTTCCGGTGCGGATGCCACCTGCGGCATGCGGTATCTGAGGCCAGCAAGACGGCACCCTCTCTGGTCCCACCTGTTACACTGGCTTTCGCCTCTCAAACACAGAAACGATGAGCGAATCAGTCGGACAGCGAAAAGGGCGCATCTTCTACGGCTACTACCTTCTCGCGGTCACCTTCCTCTTCCTGGTGCTCTTCAACGGCGCGGGAGTATTCGCTTTCAGCCTGTTCGTCAGACCTCTTGAGGCGTCGCTGGGGTGGGGGCGCGGACAGGTGATGGCTGGCTTCACGGTCTTCTACGCCATGGTCGGCATTGCGTCGCCCGTCGTCGGGCGGTTCGTGGACCGATACGGGGCCCGCCCCGTGATTCCCGTCGGAGCACTAGTCATGGGGCTCGGATTCGTGCTGGTGAGCCAGATGAGCCGGCTCCCTCTCTTCTACCTCGGCTACGTCATCATAGGCACAGGCGCGGCGGCGATGGGGCCCGTGCCATGTAGCGCCGTCATTTCGAACTGGTTCAAACGCAAACGTGGCACTGCACTCGGATTGATGTCGGCCGGCATCGGCGCCGGCGGCGTAGTGGCGCCTCTCATCGGCTATGTACTTGCACACTACGACTGGCGGACGGCCTACCTGTCACTGGCAGTGGTGCTCGTGGTGGTCACGGTCCCGATATCGTTGGCCCTGATACGCACGCGTCCCGCAGAAATGGGGTTGTACCCCGATGGCGGCAATGCGCCAGAAGAAGGTGCCGACGAATTGGCACGCGCTGCCGACGAAAGGAACAGCTTCACGCTCAGACAGGCACTGCGGACGCCGGCGTTCTGGCTCATCGGCATCTCGTTCGGCTTCACCGCGTTCGGCAGCATGGGGGCCCTTCAGGCATCGGTGCCGTTCCTCGAGGACATCGGCTACCCTACTACCACTGCTGCCTCCGCCCTCGGAGGTATTGGTTTCGGAAGCGCCGTCGGCAAGATACTCTTCGGCCGCCTCTGTGACCTGATGAAGGCCAACCGTGCTTTCGCCATCGGCATCGCGCTTCTGCTGGCCGGGGTGCTGATACTGCTCACAGTTGACGCCGGGTCGCCACTCTCACTCATCTGGATATATGCACTCGTCCTCGGGCTGGGCGCCGGCGCGTGGCTGCCCACGCTTTCGATGCTGACAAGCAGCTACTACGGACTGCTGCACTACGGGACGGTCTTCGGTGCCCTCAGTCTGTGCCTGAGCCTGGGCACAGCTACCGGGCCGCTCTTCTCCGGAATGATGCACGACGCGACAGACGCCTTCAGGGGGGCCTTTGTCACCTTCGCGGTACTCCTGGCTATCGCCCTGCCGACAATCATTGTGGCCAGGAAGCCGTCGCGCCCTCTGCAGTGACCGGAGAAATGGACCTCACACTCCTTCCCTTTTGAACACACAGAGGGTGAGAAACCGAGTCAAATCAGGTACAGTGCAGCCTTAATCGCAGGAGGGAGGAACAGCAAATGGTGTCATCCACGGGAGCCAGGGTGCTTGAAGAGACCACGACACGCATCGAAGGTGAGTACGCCGCTCGCACGCCGCAGTCAAGGGCTGTGATGGAGGAAGCACGGAAGTATCTTCCCGGCGGCGACACTCGACGGTCAATCTTCTTCTTCCCGTACCCGATATGGATCGCCCACGCGGACGGTTGCCACGTATTCGACGAGGACGAGAACGACTACCTGGATTTCCACAACTGTTACACCACGATGGTACTGGGCCACGGCAATCCCGGGGTCAAGGCGGCGATGAAAGAACAACTCGACCAGGGTACTACCGCACTGGGCGCGTTCAAGAAGACGATTGTCGAATGGGCGCACATACTCTGCGACAGGGTGGAGTCCGTCGACCAGGTCCGTTTCACGTGCACCGGCACCGAGGCGGTCATGATGGCTTTGAGAGCAGCGAGAGCCTGGACCGGGAAAGACAAGATCGTGATGGAGTACGGCGGCTACCACGGCGCGTACGACGCTGTCGTCTTCCCACCGGACGCAACCGGCCTGCCGCAGTCGCTCATGGCCAACACGATTCTCGTGCCCTACAACGACAAGGAGGCTCTCGAACGGACTCTGCAGGCCCACAAGGGCGAGGTCGCGGCGCTTGTGCTCGAGGGGCTGATGGGAGCCGCGGGCATGGTACCTGCGAAGGACGACTACCTGAAGTTCGCAAGGAAGGTCTGCAGCGAGCATGAGGTCATCTTCATTCTTGACGAGATTATCTCCTTCAGGCTCGACTATGGCGGGCTACAGCACCTCGAAGCTATCAAACCCGACCTGACGACCTTCGGCAAGATCATGGCTGGAGGCACGCCGAGTGCCGCCTTCGGCGGGCGTCACGAACTGATGCAGTTGTACTCTCCTGATAACCAGGTGCTGCACCATGCCGGCACACTCAACGCAAACCCTCTATCGGCGGCAGCCGGAGTGGCTCAGATGAAGCAGTTGACGCCCGAGCTGATTGCCCGCATCAACTCTCTGGGCGAGTTGCTGGCCCACGGCATGCGAAATGCGTTCCGCGAGGCGGAAATCAAGGGACAGGTGACCGGCATGGGCTCTTTGTGCAACGTCCATTTCGGCCCCGTTCCGGTTGTGGATGGCTATACTGCCCGGGAGACCACCAACAAGGACGTGCTTCACCTCTTCCACCTGTCGCTCATCAACCGCGGCATCCTGACACCGGAGCGCGCGATGTTCTGCATTTCATCACCAATGACGGAAAGCGACATCCAGACAACCATCGAGGTCGTCAGGGACGTCGTCGATGAGTTGAAGCCGTGCATAGAGAAGGTCTGGCCAGAGCTGAGAGGTGTCGTCTAGAGCGCCTCTCAACCCTGCCACCAGACCCGTGGTGCGAATGCCAGAACGCTTGTGCGACTAGTAGTTCTCGCAGAGCAGTTCGTAGTACGCCTGCGGGTGCTTGCAGGCAGGGCACTCAACAGGAGCCTCCGTGCCCTCATGCACGTATCCGCAGTTGGTGCAGTGCCACTTGACGGTTGTGCCCTTCTTGAAGACCTCACCGTTGGCTACATTCACGGCCAGTCTGCGGTAGCGTATCTCGTGAAACTCCTCCACCTCAGCAATCTCCTTGAACGAGGTGGCGATGTCCTCGAAGCCCTCTTCTCGGGCAACCTTCTCAAACTCCGCGTAGATGACGCTCCACTCCATCTTCTCGCCTTCGGCAGCAGCGACAAGATTGGCATGAGTATCGCCGATGATTCCCGCGGGGTAGGCCGCAGTGATTTCAACATCACCGCCCTCAAGGTACTTGAAGAAGATCTCCGCGTGCTCTTTCTCGTTGCCTGCAGTCTCCGTGAAGACGTTGGCAATCTGCTCGTAGCCTTCTTTCCTGGCCTTGCTGGCGAAGAAGGTGTAGCGATTCCTCGCCTGCGACTCACCGGCAAATGCCGTCAGCAGGTTCTTCTCGGTCTGTGTTCCCTTCAGTGACTTACCCAATCCATGTCCTCCTTTCAGTCAGCCCCTGGACCCGAGGCCCGGGCAATGGTACATCCCGTCCCGTGATTGTAGCTGACTCATGTCCTATTGCGCTCACAGACCCACCACCCATCGCTTGAACGGGAGACTCTACGGTGACAGAATGCCAGGCAACCTGCCTGTGAGGAGGTACTGGTGAACCTCATTGATGAGCTTCGTACCATCGTTGGAACCGACTTCCTTGTGACTCGAAGGGAGCAGTTGGAACGGTATCTACTCGATGAGACGCCACAGGCCGTCAAGCCCGTCGCCGCTGACAACGTCGTCGTCGTCAAGCCATCTTCGGCAGCGCAGGTCTCAGACATAGTCAAGCTCGCCAATAGCACACTGACGCCAGTCTTCCCGAGAGGTGGCGGCACCAGCACAGTCGGAGGTCCCATACCAACTGCGGACGGCATCGTCCTGTCTCTGGAACGCCTCGACACGCTGATTGAGATTGACAGGGATAACCTCATGGTCACGGCCGAGGCAGGGGTCACCATGGAGAGACTGCTCCGTGCGACCGAGGCGGCGGGGTTGCTCTTTCCGCCGCATCCTGGCGATGAAGGAGCACAGGTGGGAGGAGTTGTAGCCTGCAATGCGGGCGGTTCCAGGGCAGTCAAGTACGGCATCGTACGAAACTATGTCAAAGGCCTTGAGGTGGTCTTGCCGACGGGCGAACTGGTGACCATGGGAGGCAAGCTGCTCAAGAACAACACCGGGCTGGACCTGTTGCACCTGATGATTGGAAGCGAGGGAACGCTGGGCGTCATCACCAGGGCCACATTCCGCCTGTATCCGATGCCTGCGATGACGGCAGTGCTGCTCATCTCCTTCGATGAGCGTCATACTGCCGTTGCAGCAGTGCCTAAGGTGCTCCAGGCAGGCATCATCCCGCTTGCCATCGAGTACGTAGAGAGGGACATCATCGAGATCTCCGCGCGCCATCTGGGACTGACGTGGCCTGCGAAGTCCGGCAACGCGCATCTGATATTCACCATTGATGGCAGCGGTGAGGACGAGGTCTTCGGCATGTGCGAACGCGTGGCGCACGTGTGCGAGCAGAATGGAGCCGTGGATACTCTCTTCGCCGAGACGAGGCTGGAACAGGATGACATCCTGAAGATGCGCAACGAACTCTACGGGGTGCTGATGCCCGACCTGGCAGAGTCGCTCGACCTCGCCGTGCCGCCGGCCAGGGTGGCCGACTTCCTCGATGCCGTTGAGCGCATCGCGAATGCGTACGGCAGCCGCATTCCGAATTACGGACACGCCGCCGACGGCAACCTGCATCCGCACCTGATGATGGACCTGCAGCAGCGCGGCATACTGTGGGAGGTCAAGGATGCGATCTACGAAGCCGGAGAGCGCATGGGAGGCACCGTCACCGCAGAGCACGGCGTGGGACGCTCGCGTCGCGTCTACTTCGACCGCTACACCGACGAGACCTCGAAGCGCCTTATGCGCGGCATCAAGGCCCTGTTCGACCCGAACAACATCCTCAACCCGGGGGCTGCGTTGACCTAGCGCCCGTCTCTAGAGCTCGTGGAAGCACTCGTCAGGCTCACCGTCTGTACGGACCTCTCCCTTGGCCACGGCGGCCGAGAGACCACAATACACGAATCTGAAGCTGGCGATGTATTTCTTGGCGCTGTCCTCGTCCCTCAGGCGATGCGGCCTGCCCAGCAGGTCGAGCGTTGTCTCGATCAATTGGCTTTGAATGGCGGGATCAAGCTGTGTCATGGTGCCCTCCTTGCGTCCTCAACTGCATTCCCCGGGGCTGCACGGACAGCAAAGGAAACCTGTCCGTCACCCGTATCATTGATGCTAGCAGATTCGACGGAACCTCCACGAACTGGCTCCGGCCACTCTACGCATGGCACCAGCCAGGACATCGACCCGGCGGCGCCCGAAGCGGTATCCCACCCGATCCCGTGATGCTAGAATCGCCCGGGGCCCGACAGACCGGAGGAGGCACATCATGAGCGCAACGCACTACAGGATAACTCCGATAACCGTAGGAACGCTGACCATCGAGAGACCGCAGTTCGTATGGGGCCAGGGGTGGGGCACGTTTGTCCAGGCGCCGGTGTTGATGTTCTACGTGGAGGGTGGAGGACATCGCATCATGGTGGATACCGGATGTGCCGACCCTGAGTGGGGCTCGAAGTACCACAAGCCCTGTACCCGAAAACCCGAGGAGGAGCCCGCGAGGGCGCTGGCCGCAGCCGGCGTCGATCCGGCAGAGATTGATATCGTAGTCACCACGCACCTGCACTGGGACCATTGCTACAACCATGAACTGTTTACAAACGCGCGCTTTCTCGTTCAACGCATAGAACTGCAGTATGCCGCCGCCCCGTATCCTATTCACGCAAACGTATATGAGGCACCGACCACAGGAATGACGCCAGCTTACAGCAACACGAAGTTCGAGGTTCTGGACGGAGACTACGACGTGGCTGACGGACTGAAGCTACTCTTCGCGCCAGGACACGCACCAGGGATGCAGTGTCCGCTCATCAGCACTTCCGAAGGAGTCTACTGCATAGCTGGGGACAATGTGCCTCTCTACGAGAACCTGGAAGGCAACAAGTTCGGTCGTCCCATCCCGGGAAACATATATGCGGACCTGGGAAAGTACTACGATACTTTCAGACGAATGGAGAGGCTGGCCGACCACATACTACCGGGCCACGATGCCAGAGTGCTCGACCGGTCCCGGTACGGATAGGCCAACGGAACAAGGCGACTGCATCCCGCACCGGGAGGAGAAAACCAGGAGGGCAAGTCACCATGGAGACAACGGATGCTCTGCAGCCTGAAAGAGAAAAGGTCACTCCGGCGTATCTGATACAGAAGAAGCAACGCGGCGAGAAGATAGTCAGAATCACATGCTACGACTATCCGATGGCGCTACTGGCCGACCGCGCCGGGGTGGACGCGATACTCGTTGGCGACTCCTGTGGCATGGTCGTCGCAGGATTGAAGAGCACGGTACCCGTATCGATGGAAGAGATGCTTTACCATTGTAAAGCAGTCTCGCGAGCTGCCCGGTACGCTATGGTCATCGGCGACCTGCCGTTCCTCTCCTATCAGACGGACACCAGGGACGCGGTCTACAACGCGGGCAGGCTGATCAAGGAGGGCGGCGCGGACGTGGTCAAACTGGAGGGCGGGGAGGACTTTGCCCCCACCATCAGGGCCATCGTCAGGGCAGGCATCCCGGTCGTCGGACACATCGGCATCACACCCCAGAGCGCCGCCATGTCGGGCGGGTTTAAGGTCAAGGGTACAGACGTGACAACCGCCCGCAAGCTGATTCAAGACGCGAAGGCTTTGGAAGAAGCCGGGGCATTCATGCTGACGCTTGAAGGCGCGCCCGACCGTCTGGCTGAGCTCATCTGCAAGGAACTGTCGATCCCTGTCACAACGATGGGCAGCGGACCGAACACAGACGGACAGACGCTGAACATGTACGACATCCTGGGTCTGTTCGACAAGTTCACCCCCAAGTTCGTCAAGCAGTACGCCAACCTTGCCGAAGTCATCGTGCAGGCGCTCCAGCAGTACAAGCAGGAGGTGGAGTCCGGCGTCTATCCCGGACCCGAGCATACGTATCACATGAAGGACGAGGTACTGCACGAGATACTTGGCGGGCAGGAGTAGCGCCGCATCCCAAGGACGGAGGTACACCTGAATGGAAGTTGGGACCATCGTGCGACCAGCAAAGACCCTGCTTGAGGGCTTTCGGGCGATTCCGACGCCAACCATCAGCGATGTGCTCGACAGCATGGGCATCGATGGCATCATCAATGGCTTCCGCTGCCTGGACCCGGCAGTAAGGATTGCGGGATGCGCCTTCACGGTCAAGTCCATCGCGGGGGAGCGAGGCACGTACTCGGCGGCGGACTTTCCGATAGGGAAGGTCATCGAGGAGATGGTGGAAGGCGACGTGTTCGCGGTCGACCTGGGCGGCACGGAGGTATCTCACGCGGGCGGCCTGGCATGCACTGCCATGAAAGCCAGGGGCGTGGCAGGTATGGTGATAGATGGCGGCTGTCGGGACATAGACCACATCATGAGTATCGGGTTCCCGGCCTACTCACGCCATGTGTGCGCCACCGGGGCCCGGTCCCGTATCAAGATAGTCGCAATCAACATGCCCATCGAGATGGCAGGCGTCCGTGTGTGTCCCGGCGACGTGATGGTTGCGGACGCAACGGCAGTAGCTGTCGTGCCATCCGCCGCCGCGCACACGGTGCTTGAGGAGTGCCAGAGACGAGAAGAACTAGAAGACAGGTTCAACAAGAACCTTGCCCGGGGCATGACTTTCGAAGACTCTCACAAGCAACTCGGCATCCTGTAACGGGAAGGATGCCAGGCGCATTGCAGGTCAACCGCCGCGAAATGCGTACAGCTACTTCTAGGCCAACCGTATCTTCTGCATCAGGTCCTCTCTGGGCGGTGTGAAGATATCCAGGACTCTCGCCCCGGTCGGCCCCATGTAGGCCCCGTGCTCCTCATTCTGTCTGAAGACCAGCACATCGTCCTTCTTCACGTTGTAGACCTTGCCTTCCACAACGAAGTCGGCCTCCCCCTCCAGTACGATGGTTATCTGCTCGTTGTCCGGGTGCCGATGAGGGTCGGCGTAGCTGTTGGCCGGCATATCCACGAAGCTCATCATTATCTTCTCCCCGAGAAGGATGTTCGCTGACCCGTGACTTCCCAGGTCAACCTCGTGCCCGCGGCCGATGTGCAGGACCCTCTTCTCTCTCTCTTCCAGGCTGGCCAATGGTTCCTTGTGTTCCATCTGTACCTCCCAGGTCTATCTGCGACATGCTCGTGCGCAGTATACGGCACAGGCTTGGCACCAAAAAACACCGTGCGTTGGTTCAACCTGAGAATGCAGCGAATTGCCAGCACGCGAGCTACAATATATCTCCTGTCACGTATTTGCCGCCCAACACTACCGATGATGAGCTTCACCAAGAGAACGTACAAGAGCTTCGGCGAATTCCTGGACGACTTCACGTTCCCAATCAGGAACAGGAGGCGACTCAGGGAGGTGCGACAGAAGGGCCTGGTATCGCCGGCCCTGCAGGAGCGGCTGATGATGGCGGTCACCGCCGTGAACGGCTGCCGCTACTGTTCGTATTTTCATGCCAGAGAAGCGTTGAAGACGGGCATCGAGCCGGAGGAGATACGGCACCTACTCGCTGGAAGCATCGCCTACTGCCCGGACGACGAGGCTGTGGCTGTCATGTACGCCCAGCACTGGGCAGAATCGAACGCGCATCCCGACTCTGAGGCTGTCGAGAGGCTTCGGCAGACATACGGCACGGAAAAAGCCGATGCTATTCACCTTATGCTGCGACTCATCCGCATGGGCAACCTCATGGGCAATACCTGGGACTATTTCCTCCACCGCATCAGCTTCGGCAAGTGGGGCGGAATGGCACGCACGGCGTAGGCTGCCCCGAACGACTACAGGTACTCTTCGCGAACAGGTGAGAACAACTCGACGATGACCGAGTCCTCAAGCACCTCCATCTGGTGCATCACATCGGCGGGAACACACCAGGAGTCGCCGGGCTCGACTTCGAAACGCTCCTTCTCTATCGTCAGTCTCGTCCTGCCGGAAATCAGGTACCCGCACTGCTCGTAGGGGTGCGAGTGAAGCTGGTGGACACCACCTGCCACCAGTCGATTCTCTACCATGTTCATTCTCTCGCCATGGGCGAGAGGACGCATCCGTATCATCGGCACGGTCTCTCTGTAGCCTTCAGTGCTCCTCTTGACGAACTTCATCGTACCTCCAGACGGTACTCCGAGCGGCCGAACATGTGACTACCAGTGTTTCCAGCCTTCTCCGGAGTCGTTCACTGCTCTCGCGAGGAACGCCAGCCGCTTGCCCAGGTTCCACGCGGCAGTCATGCCTTCCTTGTCGTTTGCAACCTCGCCCTTCTCCCTGCCAGTAGCGATATTCCAGCGCGCAACGCCTGCCATGTAGAAGTCGAGCGCCTGGAACCAGTAGTTCATCTGGGCGAAGGTGAAGGTCAAGCCGCCGCGCCTGGCAACCACGATTGGACCACCAACCTTTCCCTTGAATGTACGCTTGTTTCTGAACATGACATAGCCCGTTCTCTCGAGCAACGCCTTGACGCGGGCAGTGGCCGAGCCAAAGTAGACGGGCGTAGAGATGATGATAGCGTCCGCCCCCAGCATCTTCTCGAAGACTGGGGCCAGATCGTCTTCGATGACGCATTTCTCAGTTCCGGCACAGGACTCGCACGCAGTGCAGCCATCGATAGTGAGTCCCGCCAGCGAAACGAGTTCAGTATCAAACCCCTCTTCAGCCATGGCCTGCAGCGCGTGGTCGGTGATGAGCATGCAATTGCCGTCTGGGCGGGGGCTTCCTGAAATGCCCAGTGCCTTCATGTGGTCCTCCTGCGATCGTGTCGGTCGGCTCGCATCGCCAGACGATGGCGATCGGTTCGTCATCGTGTCATGAGTGGAGCGGTTGTGCAAACCTAAGCAGATCGCAAGGGTGGATGCCGGCACAGTCAGTGATTGGACTACAGAGTGCCTGGCACTCTTCCTACGACAAGCCCACGAATTAGGGCAGCCAGAGTACTGCCGGAATGGCTACGTACAGAATACAATAGGCTCTTGGCACTTGCGGCCATCAATTCGTTCATGGAGAGACTGTTTGGACCCACTCTTTGAATCGCTGTTTGGCTCACTACTTGGAGCGGGGGGACTCACCCTTGTCGTTCTGGTACTGTTGGCCGCAACGGCATTGTATTTCCTTCCGACCGTAGTAGCAGCGGCAAGGCACAAGCGCAATGCGCTGGCCATATTTCTACTCAACCTGTTCCTGGGTTGGAGTGGCATAGCATGGGTCGTGGCACTCGTCTGGGCGGTCACCATCGACCGCCACGACGCTTTCTAGCCGAGAAACACAGAGAAAATGAAGGAAGGCCACCGGTCTCAGATGATGGCGAACATGGCCCAGCCACGGTCCTTGAACTGTCCGGTCTGGGGCTCGACGTGTTTCACTCCGTCTTCGCACAGGGCGATGTTCCAGCAGTGCTTCGCGTTCCACGCGATGCCGATGCCGTGACCGATCTGCCCCTTGAACGCGAACGCAAAGTCGTCACAGTCGTGCGTCTCCTTAACGTAGGGACCATCCATGAACGCTTCCACTACCGGCGTGAGCTCGTCCCTCAGCCACGGTCTGTACCGTCTATCCATCACCAGAACGAATGGCGTCTTGCACGCCCACGAAACACGGAAGTACGCTTCGAACGCGTTCATCTTTCCAATCCGTTTCAAGGCGCACGGTATCCCCTAGCGTAGCGACCTGCCAGGGCGGACGAACCTCTTCCTGAAGAAGACAATCAAGATGACCATGGCCACCAGCAGTGCACATACCACGACTACAGGAATCACCAGAGAGAGGATTGATGTGCCGAACGCGGCGGCATGCTCGCCGGTGGTCACAGCTGAATTCCCCGTGCCTCCTGTGAGGCTGCTGGACAGCAGTCTGAGAAGAACGCTGCCACCCTGCACAGTGGCGGCGATGCCGCCACCCACGATGAAACCGGTGGACCACCTCAACAAGTCGCCGTCGATGGGAAGCACGGAAGTCATCAGAAGGGCACCAGCCCCGACGGCCATCGGCGTCGTGATGCTATCCAGCAGGTTGTCCACAAACGGCACGTAGTACGCGACTATCTCCAATACGGTGGCGGTACCGAAAGAGACGATGGCCGGCCAAGTTGCAAGCCATCCAAAACCGTCCTGAACAGGAAGCACTCCCAGATACGCGGCGATGCTTGCCACAAGCATAGGGACGAATACCCGAAATCCCGCGCTCGCGGCGAGTCCGATTCCCAGGGCGGCCGCGGTGATCGTTTCCGGCGACAGCTCAACAGAGGTCACGTCACCAAGTGTATATCACGACCAGCAGACCGCGACCAAACCGACGGACTACACGGGCAAGCAGTCGCTGTGCTCCCTCGACGTGCGACCTACTCCTCCACATCGTATTCAACAACGAGGGTCGGCAAGTTGCCCCTCTCCCAGTGGAGCATGTCTCTGACGCCATCCCAGTCTGACGTGCCGTCCGAGAACTGCAGCCGGAACTGTAGGTAGTGCTCGTCCAGGTTGTCCTGAAGCGCGTCGCGGAGTCCCGGCACTCCCGGCGGGACATCCAGTTCGGCAAGGCTGCACCACTCGCCGATGGGATCAGTAGCATCCGCGGTCCAGAACTGCCCTCCGAGTGAACTGTACTCGTGCTCGAACGCCCGCAAACAGCCCAGCTCGGGGAAAGGAGACTCATACGGCAGGTCGTAGGTGGACAGGTCGAGGACAACCCGTGTGATGACTGCATCATCGGGAATCGAGGATATCCTGTAGGTAAGGAAGCCCTGTATCTCCCGGTCCGCATCGTCGTCGCCCACGTAGATGCCTATCGTTCGTTCCACTCCGCTGCTGCGGATATAGCCACAGAGGTCTTCCTCTGCTGAGAGGGTCACCGAATTGCCTGCCTCCGCTACTGTCACGGTCACATTTGCGGTCACCGTCGAATCGGCACCCGACGCGACCAATATGTAGGTAGTGGTGGCATCGGGCGTCACATCGATGAGGCCCTCCCCTGGAACCGGTCCAATACCGGGCTCGATACTGACAGATGAGGCATTGGAAACACTCCAGGACAAGGTGACTGTCTCGCCCTGTGGAACGGTCCACGTAGAGGCCTCGAATGACTGCACGATGGGCAGGTCTGTCGCCGCACCGGTAGCCGGAGAGACGTTCACGGATGACCGTACTGCCGTCGACCATGTGTCGTTCTCGTCCTGCACCGCAAACGTTATGACATGATTGCCCACGGAGAGAGAATCAGTCTGAAAGGTAGCTGATCCGCTCAACTCGCCATCGAGATCGGAACGCCAGCTATAGCCCACGACCTCACCATCAGGGTCGGCGCCCTGCCCAACAAATGTGACGACTTCACCCACTTCTGCCTGTGTCGGAGAGATCGAGACTATGTCCGCCTCAGGCGGTTCATTTGAGTCAGTCGGCATCAGGGAGCAGCCCGACATTGCCAGTAGAGCACAGTACATAAGCAATGTTCTCTTCATACCCGCACCTCCGTTACCGGATCCGGTTTTCGGTCCATGGCCAGCATAACGCTGTTCCTATCAGAGTACAACGGGTGAATCGGCTTGACGGTGTAGACGCCACTGCTCCGAATAGAAGCTCGCTGCTACCCTGCCGGGAACACGGCATCGTTGTTTCTACAGCTAATGCCCGAGCCTCGTTTTCGCAAGGCACGCCGGCAGCAGCACTCTCCCTGCACGTTCCTGCGAGATCTTCCTCGCGACCGGAGCGACCCATGCTTCATGAGAGACTTCTTCGGGCCATTCGAGAGACATCGCAGCAATCCTCGAAGAGCGATAACGTTGAACTTGTCGGACCCCAATCTGTTCCTCGGTGTCTCATGCTGTCTGAAGTATGGGCACATGTTCCGTGAAAAGGAACGACAAGGGAGCCGTAATCCCGCACTCGCGAAGCCGGGCACAAATAGTGGTCCGTGATTTGCATAATTGAGCCTATCGGAGTAGGGTGGAATATAGAGGCTGCGCGGATGGCTCTCGCATCAGGGCAGCGAAAGGGGTGGCGCGGCGAACGCGTGCGTGGTCCGTGGGTGTTCGGGGAGGTGGCATCACGAGCGCAGCGGCGTGCCAGGGGTGAAGAAGCTCACAATATCGCTTCCGGCGATAGGAACTGGATAGCGACCTCAACCAGAAATGGTCGGGACGGGATGCGGGGAGTCCTCCGGGGTGGCGAAGATGCCACATCTCTGAATCCACTATCTCTCCCACAGTCACATCTCACACAATTCCGAAAGGCCACTATCTCTTCCTCTCGTGCTGACTCAATCAGACCATCCTGAATCTACTGAAGTAAGGAGGTAGACAACAATGAACTGGAGCAACCTATGGGATCCTCTACAGAGCCTGGGGGCATCCATCGTCACCTACCTGCCCCGCATACTTGGCGTCATCGGGCTACTCATCCTCGCTTGGATAGTGGCAAAGGTGTTCAAGTCCATAGCCAGGAAGCTTGTCCGCGCCAGTGGAATCGACAAGAGGCTGGGCAAAGGTCAGACCGAGAAGGACAAGACGCAGTTCCCTGTCGCAGAGGGAACCGGCACTGTGGTCTCGTGGACCGTCTGGATACTGTTCATCGTAGCCATACTACAGGTACTCGGGTTGCAGGCAGTCCTCCAGCCCGTCACCGTGCTTCTTGAGAAGACGTTCGCCGCAATACCGAACATCGTCGCGGCGCTGATCGTACTGGTGGTCTTCTTTGTCGTAGGCCGCTTCGTGGCTGGACTGGTCACCAGGCTGCTGACAAGGGTTGGCTTTGACGAAGCGCCTGTGAAAATGGGACTCACGCACAAGTCGCTGGAAGGTCCGAGCTCGCCGTCGAGTCTGGCCGGGTACATCCTGATGGTTGCGTTGATGCTGTTCGCCATCCTGATGGCGGCCGACTTGCTTGGCTTCACCATGATCAGCGCGCTCGTCACCGACTTCATCGAGTTCTTCGCACTCGTGGTATGGGGCGGCATCGTCATCGGCGGCGGCGTGTTCATCGCCAATCTCGTGGCGAACACGCTCAAGGCGGGTGGCAGATCAAAGACAGTGATCTCAGCAACGAGACTGGTGATCATCGTCCTGAGCGTGGCAATCGGGCTGCGCGCGATGGGATTCGCCAACGACATGATCCTGTTGCTCTTCGGCCTGCTATGGGGAGCCGTATCTCTGGCTGCAGCCCTCGCCTTCGGGCTGGGCGGAAGAAAAGTGGCAGGGGACCTTCTCGAGAGTTGGACGAAGGCACACGTGCCTGGTGCCAAGAAGAAGGAAGACTAGCAGATTCACCGGCGGGGAAGGCCTGCAAGAGCGGCCTTCCCCGCCTCTTCGCTTACGAAGCTTCGCGTCGAACAGTTCCGCTAGTCACCAGTGCCCATCGCGACCCGCGATACTCATCATGACGATGGGCGAAACCAGTGGCAACAGCCCCGGCTCCGTCGGCCTACCCTCTCCAACCACCCGGGACGATTTCACAATGAGGGGCCTCGCCCTCCTTCCACCCCAGGGCGCCGTTATCACAGATTGTGATTCCGAACTCTTCCTGCGCAGTCGAGACCCCTCGCCGATATGGTGACAGGCACCCGTGACAACTATGTGTCACAGGAGCGAGGGCTAGAACGTCAACCGTCCATCGATACAGGTAACGGCGGCGCCCCCAACCTGAATACGGTCGTCCGCGATGGTGTGGCGGACAATGCCGGCGCGACCAAGGACAGCCCCTTGGGAGGCAGTATATTCGCTCCCGAACAGGGCGGCCTGTCCGGTGTGACGGATGAACGCAGCAACGCAGCCATTACCACTGCCACAGACCGGGTCTTCGATAACCCCAACGGCCGGAGCGAAGGCGCGGACTTCGATTCTGATCTGTGAGTCTTGCGCATGTTCGCCGAAGATGACCACTCCCGTCGCCTTGTCCTCAACGTTCAGAGACTTCATGCGAGTGAAATCAGGCCGATCCGACAGGACTGCCTCGGCGCTCGGAAGCTGTGCCGTTATCCAGCGCGGGCCGACATCGATAAGGCACGGGTTGAACTCCCGAACCACCTCGACTCCCAGCGCGGCCTCGAGCTCCGCAACTCTGTCGCCATCCAGCGGAGTAATCGCTGGTTCTGGAAGGTCGAAGGAGATACAGCGTTCGCCCTCAGGCATACGTCCCAGCGTGAGAGTCACCAATCCCTGGTCGCACTCCTGCACCAGAGTCCCCGCCTTCCCATCGATATACCCCGCTTCGAGAAGTGCGTGGGCGGTGCCGACGGTGGGATGGCCCGCAAACGGCAACTCGGACCCGGGTGTGAAGATGCGGACACGGTAGTCCGCCCGCGAGTCCGTGGTCGGAACAACGAAGGTGGTCTCTGAGAGATTCGTCCAGTTGGCTATCTGCTGCATCTGGTCGGCTGTCATGTCACCTGCGCACAACACGACAGCCACCGGGTTACCCTTGTACGGGACGCTGGTGAAGACATCCACCTGCTTGAACGGCACGTGCATCATCCGAACTCCTCCGGGTCAGCTTGCCTCAAAACCACTCACGACATTCCGAACAATCTCGAGCACACGGTCCACGTCCCCGGCCTCAATCATTCGGTGGGTGACGGCGCGGATACGGGGCCTACTCGGGTAGTTCATCATCACACCTTGCTCGCGCAGGCGGTCGATGAAGGCTCGGGCGGGTATGTGCTCCGGTAGTCCAAACATCACGATGTTTGTCTGCGTCTGCTCGGGAGTGCATGTTATGCCGGGAATCTCCGATAGTCCGATCGCCAACCGCTGTGCGTTGTCGTGATCCCGTGGCAGTCGGTCGATCATCGTATCCAGTGCAACAAGTCCCGCTGCGGCGATGACCCCTGCCTGTCTCATCCCACCGCCGAGCATCTTTCTCCTTTTTCGAGCCGCCTCGATGAACCTGGCCGAGCCGCACAGCACGGAGCCGACCGGCGCACTCAGGCTCTTGGAGAGGCAATAGCAGACAGAGTCGACGTCCGCCGCCAGACCTGCTGCAGAAACGCCAAGAGCCATCGCCGCGTTAAAGATGCGGGCTCCGTCGAGATGGACCGCGAGACCATGCTGATGGGCCAACTCGCTTGCCGCCATAGTGTACTCCGCGGAAAGCACCGTTCCTCCGCAGCGGTTATGCGTGTTCTCCAGGCAGAGCAGCGTGGTGGGCGGAAAATGAATATCAACGGCCCGGATAGTAGCTTCGACACGGCCGAGGGCCATGCTGCCATCGGCCTCATTGGGCACTGTACGAAGGTTCACGCCACCAAGCGCCGATGCTCCCCCGACCTCGTACCACAGTATGTGCGCCTCGCTGCCAAGGATAATCTCGTCGCCAGGCCTCGTATGGGTCAAGACTGCGATGAGGTTGCTCATAGTGCCGCTCGGTGTGAAAAGGCCCGCCTCCTTGCCGAGCAGGGCGGCCGATCTTTCCTCAAGGCGATTCACGGTCGGATCCTCCCCGTAGACGTCGTCACCGACCTCAGCCTCATGCATGGCACGCCGCATCTCGTCTGTGGGCACTGTCACAGTGTCGCTGCGCAAATCAATGCTCTTCATATCAGTTCCTCTCACGTACCTATACCGTGTCGAGATGCTACAGGCCGCCTCCACAGGAATCAAGTCCTGATTGCGTCTACAGGTCCGACAAGGGGACGGGCGGGCCCGTCCCACCATCGCAATGACCACAGACTTTCTCTGGTTACCACCGGCTACGTTGATTACGCACGGCCACAGTATAGCCGCGCTCACCGATTGCGGCTCCTATCTGCAGGGAAGAAGCTCGTTTCTCCCGTAGCCCGGATGCCTCGGGCTCTCACCACAGTCACTCTCGCCCGAACATCTCTCACAAGTGTGGAACCCGAAGACTGCATTCGCCACAGGTGATGACCATGCACCCGGGTTTCGGATACCAGGAGCTTCATCCCGATTGGTTCAAATACATGATGCCCACAAGTCGTAGGTGGGATGGCGCTCCTCTTTGCACTCCCCATTTCATCCGCCTACACTTGAAAAAGGCTGTTCGACTGGAGTCTGAACCATGAGAACGTTGCTCGGTCCCGTTGCAAGGTCGCTGTCCATCGCTTTGCTGATGTTCGCCGCCCTCTCCCCTACCATCCTCCACGCTGACGATAGCCTCGAAGGACTGAAGAAAGAGGAACGCTCGTATGTCACCAGGCTGAATACCGCGTACGCCACCGCGCTGGGCGTGACAGCGGACATCGACGAGATGCTCGCCGGTGGTTCCTTTGAGGCGGCCTTCGGAGGAGGCTCACTTGAGCCGTCCGTCGTCGTTGCGGCACTGGCCACAGCCAACAGTCTGCTCGCTGAATCGGCGGCCACATTGCTGGAAGCTCCGCCCACCTCAATGGCGGGCCTGCGTAGCACCAATGAGCAGGTAGCGGCGGTGCTCAACGACGGGTACGCACCCTGCGAAGGCGCGACCTCCGAAGCGAGCGGCAGGAAGGCGCTCGAGTGGGGTCGTGGCGTGATGGAGGACCTCTTCGGCGTTGCGCCTGACGCCGAAGCGAGCGACGCTGCCTCTGCGTCGCGGGTTATCTCATGCATCTCAGGCCGGAACCAGGAAATCAAGGATGCAGTACGCGAAAGTCAGTCAGCTCTGAACGAGCGCATCGAGGAGATTCAGCGCGAGGACAAGCTCGAACGGGACCTCTTCGGAGACATCGTTGGGGCTGAGTGCTTCATCGCTACCGCCGCGTATGGTACTGAGAGTGCGCAAGAGATACAGGTGTTGCGGGACTTCCGCGACGATGTCCTGATGAGAAGCGAGGCAGGGCGCGACTACGTGAACTTCTACTACGCGGTGAGCCCTCCGGTCGCCGACTATATCGCTGAACGTGAGTGGCTGCGCACCTATGTCAGAGAACTGGCTATCGACCCGATAGTACGGTTGACAAATGTCACCATGCGATACTGGCGCACCACTTGACATACGACGTGCGCCTGATATACTACCCCATCGCACTCATGGTGAGCTGACACCATGAGAACACTCATTGTCTCAGTCTGCCAGTCAGCGCTGAGTCATGAAGAGCAAGGCGGCACCGGAAGGTGCCGCCTATTCTTTTCCCCACACTGTGAAGCTGAGGCCGGGGTCGCAAGGCAGAACCAACCGAACACGAGTTCTCTCGCCACGATTTCACCTTCGGGTGCCTCCACTCCTCGACTGCTCGGTAGATGCTCTCTGACTGCCATTCCACTCCCTCACTTCACCCTGACGGTGTACTATTGTGGTGCAGATACATCGCCAACATGTTAGGAGGACGCCATGTCGGAGCCGACTGAAGCGAGGGCAACCGAAGAGGAGATGCAGCGGGTCAGGCGCTGCTGGGGACTTCCCACAATACAACTGGGACCTGGTGCCGTAGCGCACCTCTACGGGTCTTCCAACATGACCGTCAGCTTCATCATCCAGGAACCGCATTGCGCCTTCAAGGTACACAGCCACGAGCCAGAGGAGATAGTCATCGTACTCGAAGGAGAGCGCGATGAGGTACTTGCCGGCAAGCTGTATCGCATCAAGGCAGGCGACATCATGACCGTGCCTTCCGGTTGGGAGCACGGCTCATACACGTATGACTCAGGCTGCAAGGTCATCGAGATCTTCTCGCCCCCGCGCCTGGACCTACTCGCGAAGCTCGAATTGGCTGCGGACGCCGGTTAGGCACTCTGGAGTTCGCCAGGGCAGGAACAGAGGAACCCTTCCGTCTGTCTGTCGGTTGACAGTGGCGAACTCGCTCGCTCCATAGCCGTGCATTGCGGCATTGCCGCGTGGCACTGTCGGTTTGTCTGTGATAGTCACACACCGGAGCCCGGGTCGACGCTGGACACTCCACCTGTCCACTCAATCGCCCAATGGATGCGCGCGACTGGCCATTCCATGTTGCATGGCTTCGCTCTACGCTCAACCCGCACCGTAGCGCGCCCTCGTATCGGTTCCTCTTTCTGCTCGCAGAATTCGCGTCACCCCTCACATCCTTGCTAAGGTGCAGGGCCATACGGTCGGGGCGCATACCCCCGAGTCGCACAATCGTATTCGCGGTCTGAGGAAGGGTCGTGGATGTGGGCCCGGAGTCTCGATCGATGCGAAGGAGGAGACGAGATGCTGGAAGTATCAGAACGCGCACGAGAGGAACTCAAGAAGGCACTCGATGCCAACACGTCTGACCCCGAACAGGGCCTAAGGCTCACCATCACTGGACCCGATCAGCTTGGTCTCGGTGTTGATGTCGAGCGCCCAGGCGACGAGATCTACGAGCATGATGGCTCCAAGGTACTGATTGTGGACGAGAACATCTCAAAAATGGTCACGGGCATGAGCCTGGACGTTCACGAGACGGAGGAAGGCCCGAGGCTGATGATGGCAGGATCGGTCAGCGGCGACGCTGAAGAGCAGGCAAGCTAGGCCTGCCATACCGCAGTCGGCAGTGCTCCACCGAAACAGCCGTGGTGAAGTGCAACGCATGCGGTAGCGATGGGTCAGAAAAGACCACAGTCTACAGTTCTGCAGGCGATCCGGGCGCGCCGGCCCCCACCGAGCCACGGGGCAACTGGCCCCTGCAAACAGAACCGCTTTCCTTGCGGCGCCCAAGGGCACCCATAGGAGGTACGCGGGGCAGTGGCCGGCCGCTCAGTGACCTGCCGCTACGGCACGGCGGGAGGTCGCTCTCCCAGAACCGCCAGTGCCTCGGCTCGAATCTTGCGCAGCACGTTCTTGAGCGCCTCGCGCTCTGCCGGCTCGAGCGCGCCAAAGACGGCGTGCACGGATTCCCGCGGCTTCACCTTCTCGAGCACTTCCTTGCCGTAGGGAGTCAGTTCCATTCGAACGTGGTTTCGACGTGCAAGGTCGTACGCTCTTCGAACGAGCCCGTCTTTCTCCATCCGTTGCAGCAGCGCAGACATGGAGTTGGGACGGCGCAGCACCAGTTCGGCAATTCGAGCCGGCATGGCCCTGGCTCCCAGGCTGTCGATTACCAGCAGAGTGGCAGCCTCTATGGTGGTCACGCCCGCGGGCATCAATTCCGCCTGCCGCGCACGCATCATGGCATCCGAGGACTGCCTCAATAGCATCGCAAGTACATAGTCTTCATCGGAGAATGATTGAGAACTCACTTCTTGGTCACCTCGGCGTACACTTTAGCACGCAAACGCCTATTCCTTACAACTAAAGTCAGGATTCTCAGTGTTCCAGACCGGCGAGTAGCCACTGAAGCCTCCACGAGAGACAAGCTCTCAAAGCTAGTGAGCCAGCACGTATCCGATGCCGAGTCCTCCGAGGCTAGACCGTCTGGCATGCAGGGCAGTAGTAGACACTGCCACCCATATAGGACTCTTTCAGGATGGGAGTACCGCAGACAGCACAGGTTTGCCCCGCGGTGTTCCTGCTCATCCTCGTAGCATAGCCACCGGGCCGACCAAAGAGGTCGCTTTCAGTGTCGCGACCACCGGCCACGACCATCTGTGCCAGGGTATTCCGCACCGATTCGAACAGGAACACCCTGTCCGCGGCGGACATCGTCCCAACCTTCTTCTTCGGATGGAGCCTCGCATTGAACAGGATATCCTGCAGCACTCCGTTGCCAAGTCCAGGTATGCGCTGTTCGGTTGCGAGAAACGCCTTAAGGGGGAGCTTATTCATACTCTCGCCGAACAAGGAGTCGAAGTATGCCGCATCGAAGCGCTTCGAGAGCGGTGAGGGCTTCTCTTTGGCCACAAGATAGTACTGGTTGTCGTTCTGTCCTGCCCGGAACGCCATCAACCCGCCATACATCTGCACCGAGCCAACGAGAGACGAATCGTCATCGAACTCCAGCAGTAGCTGGTGCTTCGCCGCAGGTTTCTCGCCACTCCGAGCGTACCGCAAGTTCACACCGTCGCTGAAGGCTATCCTGGTGTCGCCAGCGGATATCTCGAGATGTCCGCCATAGGCCGCTGCCCCGTCGATGGTCTTTCCGGCCAGCAAGGTTCGATATTCCTGAGGGTCGCCGAAATACCAGGCGAACTTGTGAGGACTGCGGGCCGCGGTGACATTGCTGATCTTCTTCCCGCCGAGAGTAGCGGCTATCTGCTGTGCCAGGACGGTAGCTTCAGGCATCTCAATCATGACCTTCGCCCCCTCCCGATTCTAGCTTGCGGCGTCCGATACAGTACGCCGGCCCCTATCTATCGATCATCTCCACCTGAGTACAGCCGTTGCCGCCACGATACCCATCGGCCGTCGAACACCGCGCGACGAGCGGGTGCCTTGTCAGGTAGCTCCGCACTTCTCGCCGCAGTGCACCGGTCCCCTTGCCATGAATAACCCACACGCGAATCGCATGTTTCTTGTAGGCCTTGTGAAGAAACTCGTCGACGAGGGGTATCGCCTCATCGACAGTCAGGCCGTGGAGGTCGAGTTCATCCGTTCTTGTGCTCATCCCATCACCGTGCGTTGCACATCTACCCCCGGGCTGACTCCACTACGAAGAATGGCTTCTACCGATATCGGCCTCATGACACAGGGCTGTCTAGCCCGGCACACAACGGCAGGTGTTCGCCTACGCGCGAGTGCGCCCGGGAGGCGCGAACCCACACATGAGCGATGCCTACCAGCCGCGCTTCGTCGAGCTGTATATCCCGATGAGAATCATGGCGACGACTACGGCAGCCCCGAATCCGAGCCAGGACGGGAAGGTATACCAGCCCTGCCACTGCCCGAGCAGTCCCGCAAGGAATGCTCCCAGTGCCCCGAGCAGCACCGTCATGATGAAACCCAGCCTCTGCCTGCCGGGGAGGAGTATTCTTGCGATTACACCTACAACTGCGCCGATCAACAAGTACCAGAGAACACTCATCTTCTTGCCTCCCAATAGCATCGATCAAGTGGCTGCGGCGACTCACGTCCATGCAGCGCATATGCCGGAGCGATGCTTTGCCTGCTGCATTGTAGTCCCCGCATCTCTATGACGCCACTTGCGCGACCCACTGCAGCGACGCATGGGGATGCCCAATGTGCATGCATGACAGCGTCGTGTTCGTAGCCCTGTCCACAGGCACCACGAAGTGCTATCGTTGGCGCTGGTCGTCACGCCACGAGAAGATGCCATCGAAGGAGACGCATGGGAAAGACAGTAGCCCACATCTGCATACTGGTCGCCGACATCGACCGGGCCATCGAGGACTACAGGAAGATTTTCGGCGCGGTCTGCCCCGAGTTGCTCGAACGCGAGGTCGTCAAGCAGGTCCGCTGGGCGGAGGATGAGAAGTACGTTACCGCCTTCTTCGGAGCGGTGGGCGATGGCTGTGACATCCAACTGCTTCAGCCTCCGGATGAGGAGTCACCGTTGCACAGGAGACTGTTGAAGTGCGGCGAGGGACTCCACCACATCGCCTTTGCGTCCGCGCACCTTGAGGACACCTACCACCGACTGAGGGCAGACGGCGTAGAGGTCAACGACCACCTCATCGTGGAGTACCCGGAGGCGCGAGACGAGACCGACGTCAGCCACTTCTGGATTCTGCCACGATCGGCGCACGGCGTGCTTATCGAGATGATAGACCACTATCGCGTGGAGGACGGGAAGCTGACGGGGACGGATTAGCGCAAAGGCACTTGATGCCGCAGCCGTCGCCGTATCACCACGACGCCCGTGTTCCTTCCGTGTCAAACCATAGCGCCGCCTGTGCTGAACGGCACGATCTCTCGCACGTGGCGCCACCGCAAGTCATTCAAGTATGATTCCGACTTGCAGCCCGGTTGTGGCTGCTACGGAGACAGTCATGGGAAGTGGCACCTGGATACTGGAGCGAACCGAGAACCATCGCTTTCCGTACCGTTTGCAGGTTATCCGCAACGGCGTGCCGTGGCTGACGCTTCGAGCTCAAGACCGCTGGCCCACCGCAGGAAGGCACATCTTCTGTCTGCGCGAGGAAGAGAAGCCGAGCGCGGACGAGATGCTGGTAGAACTTGAGAGGGTTGACATCGTCGCCTTTCACGAGCGCGGGCCACGAATCTCCGTGGTCCTCGACAGGAAAAGACTCAAACGCTGCGACTTCCTCTTTCTCAAGAAGGAGTACAAAGGTCGACCGGGAGAGAGCTACGAACAGGTGTTCTGGCTCACCCAGAGGTCCATCCAGCAGCACCGCCCCGCATTCAAGCTGGTCAACCGCCAGGGAATCGCGGAGTGCGTCGTACGAATCGACTCGAACGAAAGGTACCCATGGCGTTTCCCGGGCTCATCTACTGAGCGCGGAAGCCTTGGCGCAGGTGACTACGCCCTGATGGACGGCAACGACTCCCTCGCCATCGTTGAGCGCAAGACGCTGGACAACCTCCTCGCCGACTTCGGGGCTATGCCCGTGCTCCATCAGAGGCTCGCGGAACTCGCTACCCGGGAGAATCACGCGCTGGTGATTGAGGCGTCATACGCCGATTTCCTGAGCCCTCGCAAGGTCCACCACTACACACCCCTCTTCTGCGCTCGAGCGATAGCCGAACTGCACGCCCTCCATCCAACACTGCGTATCGTCTTCTGCCCCAACAGGAAGGCAGCCAACGAGTGGACCCGGCACTTCTTCGCCGCGGTCTGGGGACTCAAGAAAGAGGGCCCCTCTCAAGTTACGGTCTTGCCCTGAAGCCCAACCACCCCTCTCCGCCCTCATCATGCCTGTCGGCAACCCGACAGGCACCCGGGCCAGCCTCGGCTTCCGGTTCGTTGCACATGTTGCGTATCAGTCAACATCCTGGACTGCCGGGACTCGTGGACAATGCACGCGGGAGGCTGTAGACCGGATTTGCTCTTGGCCCCGGGTTGGGGACGGCGTCCCCGCATTCGCCAGGCACCAGACAGACTCAATGACAGCCTGAGACCAACGATTCGAGCCTCATTCCGCGGGCTTCACGAAGGTGTACCAGTCCGCGTACTTCGGATTGCGCCCCTTGGCCAGCTCGCGATAGCGGGACTGGAGCTCCGTGGTAAGCGGACCTGGCTCGCCTGTGCCAAGAGTGCGCTTGTCTATCTCGACGATGGGCACTACACCCGCATACGTCCCGGTGAAAAAGGCCTCAGTCGCCGCATACAGCTCGCTGCGGACGATGCTCCGCTCCTTCGTCTCGATGCCCAACTCGTTCTTCGCCAGCTTCATGACGGTGTCGCGCGTCATGCCCATGAGGATGCCATCGGACGGCGGAGGGGTCACAAGGTCGCCTCTCAGCACGACGAAGGTGTTTGTCACCGGGCCCTCGGATACGTGGCCGGCCGGAGTAAGCATGATGCTGTCGTCGAATCCGGCGAGCTGCGCCTCGGACTTGGCCAGCGCGCCGTTGACGTAGCTGCCGCAAATCTTGCCGTGGGTTGGTATCTGGTTGTCGCTGATTCGTATCCAGGAGGAGGTGCAGCAGCGCAGTCCTCCGACGCTGGCGAACGGCGGCAGCACAGTGGCGATGACGGTCCAGTCAGCATCGAGGTCGTGCAGGCGAACGCCAAGCGACTCCGATGACTTGTAGGCCACCGAACGGATGTAGACGTTCTCCCTGAGGCCGGTTCGCCTGACGGCCTCGACGGTGATGGCAGCCATGTCGTGTTCGTCGTAGGGCAGCTGAATCTGCAGCATCTTGCAGGCGCTCAGTTGCCTGCGAAAGTGGTCGATGATGCGAAAGATGCAGAAATGCTCCTTCTCCTCATCCCAGGTGGCATTCAGGCCGCCGAAGGTCGCCGTTCCATAGTGAAACGCGTGGGTCATGACGCCGATTCTCGCTTCTCTCGGGTCCATATACTCGCCCCGGAAATACGCACATGGTCCTGTCATTTCTCTTTCCTCCTTCTTGCGAGTCAGGTGTCGCTCTCTGTCTTCGACGGCCTGAACGTATGTCTACTCGTGCACAAAAAAAGGAGCCTCCCGCTCTTGGGAGGCTCCTTCGCCCTGTCAGTGTGTTCGTCTAAGCTACTTCGAGCGCGACCATGACCTCCCGTGCCTATGCACGGTGCGCATTGCCATGGCTCCAGTGGACGTATTCATCACAAACGTTCTGCCCATGCCATGTCCTCGAAGAAGGGCCATTGTACGTCGGCGCGGGCACGGCGT
>Ga0180431_10002051_pt1 | contig 27365 bp, 29 predicted proteins | sample SS_ome_11_FD_132459 | JGI IMG/M metagenome (GOLD analysis project Ga0180431, IMG submission 132459) | Hypersaline lake sediment archaeal communities from the Salton Sea, California, USA - SS_1_MS_1 metaG | ecosystem: Environmental > Aquatic > Non-marine Saline and Alkaline > Hypersaline >... | reverse complement strand
GATCGAGACTGCCACGCAGAACGCGGTAGAGCAACAGGCTGCTATTTTGCGCCGCCACCTACGCAAAGCGCCCGACGTTGTTGGTGCGCTACAGACAGCGCGCCTCAACCCGTTCGTGGAGGCGCGGCAAGTGAGCGAGCAGGTTGTCTTTCGCCCCAACCCGCTGGCGCACTACGACCCGCCTCATTTGTGGGTAGACCCGCGCGGCTATACTCTCTCTGAGCGAATCTGGCGCACGGCAGGCAACACGCGACGTCGCCTCGACTTGTTCTTGGAGCGGCGCATCGCCGCCGGCGACGGGGCATTGAGGATAGCGCGTGATCTTGAGACCTTCCTTCTGCCGAACCGGAAGCTGCGCACCCACGCCCCCTACGGCACGGACGCCAGCTACGACGCGATGCGCTTGGCCCGCACAGAGATCACCCGCGCCGCTGCTCAGGCCAGCGAGATGAGCGCGGCGTTAAATCCGTTCGTCCAGGGTATGTCGGTGGTGTTGTCTCCCTCGCATCCCAAGTATGATATTTGCGACGTTGCCGCCGCCGCCGGATCGTGGCCGGCGGGAGAGATACCAGCGCAATATCAGATACCCCTCCACCCCCACTGCCTTTGCTCATATCGTTACGAGATGGTGGACAATGCGCAAGAGATACTGGACGAGTTTCGAGATGAAGCCCGCAGCGCGCGACGTGGCCTGACGGCGATGATTGGCCCGTTGCAGGTAGCGCAATTCACACGGCTGCTGCTGAGTGGCTTTTTGAGGATAGGATGATGGATAAATCAGCCGCCCTTTTCCGCGCCTCCAACGTGGTCATTCTGGACTACCCCCTGGATGCTGCTTTGTCCTCCGCGCTTTCTATCTGTGATGAGGTGGTCGTGGTTGTGGATATCAATAGCTGCGACCACACGCTTGATTTGGTACACACGCTGCAAAGGGCGTTTGGGCCGGAGCGCATCATCGTAGTCGAGCGAGAATGGAAATTCGACCGCGCCTGGCAGGAACGGTGCTGGGATTGGGGAGCAGAGGCGACTGACGCCGAGTGGCTGATGTTTCACGATGCGGATGAGGCGATACACGAAGACAATGCGCTAGAGCTTCGGGCGCTGATGGATTGCTCCGACGTGGAGATGATTCGCTTTCCGTTTGTCCATCTTTATGCTACACCCCGCTATCGTGCCGCCTTCACGCTTACTCACAACACGCGCTTGGGCCGTCGCTCCATCGGTTTCAGGATGCGCAACTGGTGCTCAGATGCAACTCCCCAACGCGCCGCTTGCCAAATGGTCTATGGAGGCGAGCGCAACGCGCACATACCCGCCGCCGGTATCATCACGGTGGGCTTTCCGATGATGCACTACGGTTGGTGCAGATCGGCGCGGGCGCTGGCAATCAGCCAGGCCAAACAGGGCGCGTGGTATGCAGACGGTGGCGGGCTAGAAGATGGGCATATACCGGAGGTTGTTCCCTACGACTTCCGGCTGACGCATCAGATGGAAAAGGGCTTTGTATCTCGTTATGATGGCTGCCACCCGGCGGCGATGCACGACTGGTTTGCTTGGCACGCTGGGGAATGGGAGGAGCTAGAGAATGAGTAGCCCGCTCGTGTCAATTATCATACCGTCGCGTGGTCGCCCTGCCGGCTTACTGCGTGTCATCGTCTCTGTGCTGGCGACGACCAGAAATCATCGGGTTGAGATTGTCCCGGTACTGGATGCGCCAGATGCCGAGAGCCGCGACCTATTGAATTCTCTGTCCAGGTTCGCTATTTTTAACGTCGTGGTTATGCCGGAGACCTATGTGGATGGTCATCCACAACAGAAGTTTCAACGCGGTTACGAAGCCTCGACGGGTGACTGGATCGTGACGGGCACGGATGACATTGTGTTTCACGCTGGTTGGCTAGATGCAATATTGGCCCATCCCAACCAGGGCATTGTCGGTTTATATGACCCTCATCACAAAATGAGCACAGCGACGCTGTTCGCATTCACCCGCGCTCACCTCGAAACCACAGCGGGGGGACGGCTTGGCCTGCCCTGGTATCACGTATGGGGATCGGACAAGGAGCGCACAGAGAAAGCGCGACGGGCAGGGATATTCACTATTTGCAAGGAGGCTGGGTTTGACCATTATCACTCCTGTCTCGGCACTGCAAAAGTAGATGAGAGAACGTCATTTGCCTCACAGTGGTGGAAGGAAGATCAAGTGACTTACAAAGCGCGAGAAGCCGCGGGCTTCCCGGATGATTGGCCGGAGGTGTAAAATGAGCAGAGCTATCGTGATTCTAGGACAGGGCAGGTCAGGGACGAGCATTACAGCGGGTATTCTCCATTCGCTCGGCGTATTTGTAGGCGATGCGCCCAGCCGTTACTATGAGGACGGGGCGTTCTACAACGTGCATAAAGCGATGGTCGGGGACTGGCGAAACCCACAGCTAGACGCCTTGCCACAACACCTTGACAGATACCGCGCGCTCGTAGCCAAGAGACAGGAGTATGACTTGTGGGGATTGAAAGATCCGCGCCTGTGTTTCACGTTCCCCGTGTTGTTGCCCCTGCTCGACGACACGGATGTTAGGATTATCTACACCAGCAGGCCCATCAAGGATATTGCTAGGTCGCTCGGTACATATCCGGGTGTTGAATCGCGCGCTGAGGCGAAGCGAATAGCAGAGAGGTACAAGGTCGCGCTGGCACAGACAAAGATGATAGTGCCGAAAGCGTGGCCTACGATGACGCTGTACTATAATGCTTTGATCAGAGACCCACGCAAGCAGGTTGGGCGCCTTGCTCGATTTGTGGGCGTGTCTGTGGTCGAGGAGGCTATTGCGCTCGTGAAAACAAGCGAGTGAATGGAGGATATTATGGCATTTGACACTGATGCGTGGCTCGAATATGATGCTGATTTGGCAAATAGCAGCCACCAAAAGGGCTTCGCCAGAATTGGCGAGGACGTAACAATTCGTGAATGGACGCGATTCGCCAGGCCGGAGAACATTGCGATTGGCAATCACGTCATCATTGATGATTTTGTGCTCGTGTCCGGCGGGCGCGGCGATGAATTGACTATCATCGGCAACTATGTCCATATTTCCTGTTTTACCAGTATCCTCGGCAGCGGCGGGATTACGATGGGGGACTTTTCCGGTCTGTCACCCGGCTGCCGGCTGTTCTCGGAGACCGACGATTATACCGACGGCGGGCTGATGAATCCCACCGTTCCGGTGGAGTTCCGCACGCCGGCCATCGGACGCATCGTGTTAGGAGAGTTTGCCGAGATGGGGGCAAACACCGTCGTGCTGCCAGACGTGACTATTGGCGAGGGGGCCGTGACCGGCGCGGGTAGTCTGGTTATAAGAGACCTCGCCCCCTGGACGGTCAACGTAGGCACGCCCACGCGGGTTCTGAAGATGCGCAATCGGGACGAGGTTTTGCGGAGAGCCGCAGAATTGGAGGCGACGAGATGAGCATAACGCCACTTTTGCAACCATCTATCACGGAGGCAGAAATTAAAGCTGTGACACAAGTCCTCCGATCCCGCTGGTGGGGACAGGGGAGCGTGGCAGAGCAATTTGAGCGGGAACTATCCGCCCGCTACGGCTACGCTCATTGTGTCACTACTAACAGCGCCACCGCTGCGCTACACCTGTCTATGATAGTGTCTGGCGTGGGGCCGGGTGACGAGGTGATCCTGCCTGCGCTGACGTTCGTCAGTACGGGCCTGGCACCGCTTTACGTGGGTGCTACGCCGGTGATGGCAGACGTGAACCCCGACACGCTGTGTCTCGACTGGGATAATGCAATGTCACTCGTGACGGAAAAGACAAAGGCAATCGTCTCTATGGACTATGCCGGTCACCCGGCGTGGCCCGATGATTTACGCCCATTGCGCGGGCCAATACCTGTCGTTCAAGACGCCGCCCACTCCTGTGGCGGGCGAGGTTATGGCGACTTGGCATGCTTCTCATTCCATCCCGTCAAAAACCTGGCGACGGGCGATGGCGGCGCAATCCTCACTAACAGCGACGAACAGGCCGAGCGCTTGCGCGCCTTACGCTGGTGTGGGATTGACCGCTCGACCTGGGAACGGTCGGAAAAGCGATATGGGTGGGACTATGACATCGCTGAGGTGGGCTACAAATATCACTGGAATGACATCCAGGCCGCTATCGGGCTGGTGCAACTTGGCCGCCTGGACGCAATGAACCAACGACGGCGGGAGATCGCGGGGCGATACTGTGAGGGATTGACCGGCCTCGTAGAACTGCCATTGGATACCCCTTCCCATACCTGGCACTTGTTCCCCAGCCGCGTGGATGCGGAGAAACGAGATAGCCTGATTGATCATCTCCTGACTAACGACATCAGCGCGGGTGTGCATTACAAGCCGCTGACACATTATCCGATGTTCTCAGGTGATGTGCCAGTGACAGAGCGGGAATGGTTGCGCCTGGTGAGCTTGCCCATCTTTCCCGATATGACAGACCTGCAACAAGCGCGGGTGATAGAATGTGTGAGGGAGTGGGCCGGTGCGTGATGGTAGCCGTCCGCGCTGGGTAGAATTGCGCACAGCAGAGGGTAAGCTGGCGTGTAAGTACGACCCGCGCCGCCACCTCATAGAATACGTTCACCGACGCAAAACGACCATCTTTGACCTGACGCAATATGAAGAGACAAAGAGCACCGATGCCGACCCTTGTCAAGAAACGTAGTTTGCGGTAAAATCTCTATACAAGCAATAACCGAGAGCGTTAAAACGCCCTGCCCCGACCGGTGAGACCGGCGGCGGCGGGGTTTTTTGTTAGGAGGATGCAATGCTTACGATGCGCGATTATACCGTTGCAGAGTTTCGAGGGAGCTTTCCCCAGATCGCACCCGCTGAGAGTGTTCAACTAGATGTCCTCACGAAAGGCGACGATGATCCATTCTACGTCACCTTGCCCGTGGCTAAGGTTGGAGCAACCAGCGCCAACGGATTGCATTATGATGAGGCGCTCATCCAGGCAATCCAGGAGCAGATAGTCGGGCGTGGTGGGCTGATGGGACACTTGGCGGGCGAGGAACGTGACACTGCCTTTCCCATCGAAGCCGCCGACTGGATCGGTGTATCGAGGCAGGGTGAGACTCTGTGGGGCAAGGCATACATCCCGCCGGGCGAGGCCCGCGAATATATCCGCCGCCTGAAGGCGCGTGGGGGGCAACTTGCCACCAGCATCTATGGTCCATACGCACAGCGCAAGGATCAAGAAGATGGAAGCTGGAAAGCTGAGGGCTTTCAGCTGGAATCGCTCGACCTTGCGCCAGCTGACAGGGCGGCACTTAAACTGGGCGGTGAATTCAATATTACCGCACAGATGGACAGCCAATTAGAGGAGGTAAACGAAATGACATTGGAAGAGATACTGGCACAACTGACCGCTGATGATGTACCAACCGCAGTCCGTGAACAGATTGTGGCCGAGTACAAAGCAACTGCCGACCTCGAGAAACAGATCGCCGAACTGACCGCCGAACGCGACACAGAAAAGAAGCTGGTCGAGGAGCTTCAGGACAAGCTGGCCGCGCAAAATGCAGCGCAATTTGAGGATGCGCTGGATAGGCAAATCGCCGAGACGGTGGACTGGAAGGTCGAAGGCGACGAGGCAGAGAAAAAGGTTGCGCTGGTTTGCAACGCAATCAAGATGCGCGTCTTGTCTGAAATGAAGGATGACGACTGCGACGCGAGCAAGGTCAAGGAAATGGTCGAGACGGCCTGGAAGAGTGACGGCGTGCAACTTCTGGCCGAGACCGTCAAGGCCGCGCTGAGTGGGCCGCGTGCAATCGTGGGCAGCAAACCGCGCACCAGCAAGCTAGAGGATACCCCCGAGGCGCGCCGCCGGGCACGCCAACGGGTGGGGATTTAGGAGGTAGGAAACAATGGCTAACATCAGTTTGACTTCCGCAAATATCCGCGCATTGCAGGCCAATGGCGCGGTAGTGAGATCGTATGATGCTGGCGGCACTGTGACTATCGGCTACTTGGTTTACATTGCCACCGACGGCGATGTGGAGCATGCCGATGGCGATGTCGACGCGGCCACCGCGCGTGCTATCGGCGTGGCTGTGGAGAGCTTTGATGGCGAGACGTCCGTCACTGCTGGTAACCGCGTCAGTGTGTGTGTGTTCGGGCCGGTCTCCGGTTTCTCCGGGATGACGCCTGGCGCAAATCACTACGTGTCTGACGACGTGGGGCGCATTGCTGACGCAGCGGGTACGTACAGCCGCATCATCGGCTATGCCGAAGCCGCAGGCGTGCTGTTCGTGAATCCTGAACAGAATGACCCGGCTAGTTAAGGAGGTATGAAAAATGGCTGAAGTATTAGGACCTCAAACACTGCTAAATATGGCGCTCCCGACAGGTTGGGATGCTACGCGCCTGGCGCAGTGGGCAACACGGGATGGAATCACTTATGGCGAACTGGCGAACCAACTAGCCCTCGCCCTGGGCGACTTTAACCAGGAAATGGTCACTGACTGGGGTTGGCTGTTCTCGATTACCGAGGAACTGGCGATGGAGTACGAGCAGGGCGGCAGTGTGACGGAAATGCCGGACATCACCGACGTCGACAAACCGGAGGCATTGCAGGGTACAACCATCGGTCATATGATCGACTTGAAAGTGTACGGTCAGGGCGTCGGCGGCACAAAAAGATACTTCCGTGACTCGCGCAGCGCTAAGATCAACGCGGCTATCGCCACGCTGGTCAGGCGCGGCCGCTGGCGATTCGAGAAACGGCTGCTCACACGTTGGTTCACCAACACCGAGAACTCCATCGGCTCGGCGGGCTACGATGTACCGTTTGTGCGTGGAACCGGGGGTACAGTGGACTATGCGCCGCCCGCTTACGACGGTGAGGCCTTCACGACCTCACACGACCACTACCTGGGCGTAGACAGCGACACCTATGGCTACGATGGCGTATTGGATCAACTGGCCGAGACGCTCCAGGAGCACGGCCACAATCCGCCATTCAATGCTCTCGTCTCTCGCTCTGACGTGGCGAGCTATATGGCACTGACACGGTTTGTCGAGGTTGTTGATCCGGTGGTCAACTTTGTTGACCGAGGGGGCGAAACCAGCGGAAACCGCTACTACACCCCAGGACAGCGCCAGTTTGGGCTGCTCGGATACTACCAGGGCAAGTATGGATTGGTGGAGGTGCGATTCACCGCCCGCGTCCCAACGACCTACGCCGGGATGTGCAAGAGCTATGGTAGCCTGGCGGCTCAAAATCCACTGGCCGTTCGCGTACATCCAGACACCGGCTTCGGCGCTTACGTTGTGCCGGAGACCACACCAGACGATGACTATCCCGTCAAGCAGCTCGATGTCGAGATGGAATTCGGGGTCGGCGTCGGCCCAGACCGTACAAACGGCGCGGCTGCGTTCCTCGACAGTTCCGGCGCTTGGACGAATCCTACAATCAGCTAGACTGAGAAGGAGCACCAACTTGTTGAGCGTCAACTGGTTGGCTTTCAACTACGATATATATGACGGCTATGGCCGTTATAGCCGCTACCTGGTCAGATCGCTTAACCGGATCGGAGTAGAAGTCACACCGCTCTTGACTGACCAGGTGCGGCTGTCGGGTTGGATTCAACGACTGGCAGGTATAGACTACTCAAAGCTGACTGTCGCCTGTATGCCGCCTTATATGCTGTGGCCGCTGCCTGGTCGTCAGTGGAATCTCACGATGACAGAGGGGACGCGGCTGCCGGAAAACTGGTCAGGTATCATCAATGCCAGAGCACAGCGGGTCATCGTTCCGTGTGAACATAACGCCGAGGCTTTTGTCAAAAGCGGTACGGAAGTACCCGTCAACGTGATACCCGGCGGGACGGATGCGGCAGAGTTTCCCGTGATGCGCCGTCGGTATGACGGCTCGGAGACCTATACGTTTCTGGCATTGGCAGATCGGGGGGCGCGCAAGGGTTGGGTAGAGGTGTGGGCAGCTTTTTACAAGACGTTTGGCACACCCAGCGACACGCCAGACGTGCGGTTAGTCATCAAAACCCGCAACGATCCGGCAAATCCAGACAACTTGCTTGATCGCATTGCGGGCGGCCTCACCGATCCGCGCGTTTCGTTCTGGCGTGAAGATGTGGCGTCTATGTCTGACGCATATGCACTAGCGGACTGCTTTGCAATCCCATCACGCTCCGAGGGATGGGGGATGCCACAACGGGAGGCAGCGATGATGGGCCTTCCGGTCATTGTTACCAAACACAGCGGGCTTGACGACGGGCATACCGATTCCTGGGCGCTGGTAGTGGAGGAAACACACAGAGACCGGATACCGACCAATTTCCCCCACTGCAATGGATATTGGCAGAAGGTAGATGTGAGTGCGCTGGCTGCCAAAATGCGTTGGTGCTACGAGAATCGCAACGAGGCGGCAGGGTTTGGTCGAGGCGCGGCCCGCTGGCTCAGAGAAAATCAGACCTGGGAACACTCAGCGCAGGCTCTCAAGGCGCTGATTGAGGAGTACGGCCAATGGCACTGACGGCAACGCAGCGAACAGACCTGCAAGGCGACCTGGGCATAGGCTCAGACGAAAGCGTGTTCACCAATGATGAGCTTGACCGGCTCTATACACGCGCCGGCGACGATTATAATCTGGCCGTGTACTTTGGCTACCGTCAACTGCTGGCCCAAGCAAACAAATTCCACAATTACACTGAGGGAATGACGCGGGTCGAGCGTAAGCAAATGAGAGACAATATCGCCGCCTCGATGGAGTTCTGGAAAGCTGAGGCGCGGGTACAGGTGCGGATGGTCGGCCTCAACAGTATCCCGCCGCGCGACAAGGACGCGCCCGATGCCTGATATTGACGCCTGGGCGGGCAATGAATTCCCGCTTGGCTCTTGGCTCGATGATATTCACGCCAGCGTTGACACCGCCCGTATCCTGGCGGATAAGGCAGTTGACATCGTTCTAGTACGAGCGGGCGTGGAACTGGCAGCGCAATCGGTACGCATTGAGGACTTGAGCAACCGACCGCGATCGTACCAGACCGAGGCAGGCGAGACAGCACTGGCCGACACGCTAGTACTTGGTTACAAGGGACATCCCACTGTCGCGGACACCGACATTCAACGCGGGGATAGGTTTGCACTAGGCGGAGTGGGGTATAAGATCGTGGCCGTGCTACCGGGACTACTGAATAGCGTCCAGGCGTTTGCGACAATGAGAGCGTAAGATGCAATCAGGTTTTCAATGGAAGGTATCACCAGAAAAAACGTTTCCCGAATTGGCCGACGCTTATATTTCGGCAATTCACCGGGGTATCCGGGCTATTGCTGATCGCCGCGCGCCAGAGATTGCCAACTGGATGAAGGACAACGCGCCCTGGACTGATCGGACGGGCAATGCGAGACAAACACTGTGGACTGAGGTCACGGACGTGGCGAACAAGATGGTCACGATTATGCTCAGCCACGGAGTGTACTATGGGATATTTTTGGAATTGAACAACGCTGGCCGGTACGCTATCATAGACCCGGCGCTCGACCACTTTGCGCCCGTCATCTGGTCAGACGTGCAAAGGATGCTATCTTGAGCATAGTTTCGGATGCTAAGGCGATATTGGAGGCCGACGCCACGCTGCTTGCCCTGGCAACCGGTGGCATTTACGATTACGCCGAGACCGGCCCGGACGGAATCAGCAGGACGGGGACGCCTACGGCCTTTGATGACAATGAGATTCTCGAACCGTGCATCCTGCTCAAATCGCGTGGCGGCGTGCCAGACGGGGCACTGACCGATGAGGGCACGCAATACTTGAGCGTCCGCGAGGCGCTGGAAGTTTGGTTTTACGAGGATACCGGCTACACCAATATCGAGGCGATGCGCGACCGCGTGTACACGTTGCTTCACGCGACACAGTTGACAGGCACTTTCAAGGTACTTTGGGCTGGCGACGTGCGTAACCAGCGCGACACAAATCTGGACGCAAACGTTGAACGTTCGGAATTTGCAGTTCACACATTTAAGAGTTAGGAGGTAAGACGATGGCTTTCGATAGTTTTGGAGCACCACAATTTGGCTTGGAAGATGTCAAGGTTGCGGTCTACAACGCAACCGACGACTACGGCTCGGCGGTGGACATTCCTAGCGTGCAGCTGATGGGTACGGAAATGCAGACCGTCTCGGCGCAGCTGGAAGGCGACGACAAGATCACGGACAGCCACGCCCAGATCATCGGTGGCGCGGTGCGCTTGCGGTTCGGCAGTGTCAGTATGGCGGCTCTGGAAGTGATCCTGGGGATTGCGTCTACTGCCAGCGGCGCGGTACAAGACCACCTAAAGCTGTCCGGCGGCGACGATATGCCGTATTTTGGCATTTGTGGCAAAATGTCGGCGACGGTCGGTTCTGGTGATCTTCACGTATTCTTGCCAAAGGTCAAGATAATGGAAAACGTCACTTTGGCCCAGGCCGAGTACGGGCAATACATTATCCCAGAAGTCGCGGCGCAGGCGGTTGACGATGCCACTTACGGTGTTATCAATCTGATTGAGCACAGCACTGACACCGCAATTGCAATACCGCCGACGAATATCAGCTAAAGTCAATGACAAAGAAAAAGAGCGTTACTAGCGCCGCAGATTGGCGAGAGCCGAGGGAGAAAGGATTCGTTGTGGATCTCCCATCCGGCAACATCGCTCGTATTCGACCGGTGGCACTGGACGTGATGATTCAGGATGGCAGCCTGCCCGACCTGCTTTCTCCTCTTGCCGCCAAGTCCCTATGGGCAGAGACCGATATCGAGGAGATCGGCAAGATCGGCGAGCTGGCAGCGGGAATGGCGGAACTATTCGGCTATGTTTGCAGAGCATCTTTCATAGAGCCGCGCATTGGAGATGGTGAGGACTTGAGCGAGGGCGAAATATCCCTGTCAGATGTGACTTTCGACGACAAGGCTTTCGTTTTCCAGTTGGCCATCCAGCCAACGCAAGTCCTCCGTAAGTTTTGTGAGCAACAAGCGCGAAATGTGGAATCTCCACGTGCTGGCGGGGGCGACGCATCAGAGACCAAGTGACATCGTTGGGGTTGATGATCGCTGGGCGGCATACCAATTTGACTCGGCTGTCTGTCTGGTCGGTACGACTATCGAGAACGCGCTACAGGAGACCAGTGAGATAGGCGGCAAGATGATGCCGCGCTATACCCTAACCCAACTCCTCGACGCTGACTTTCGCCTACCCCAACCGGAGAGCGCAGCCGACGCGCTGAAAACAATGGCCGCCAGGAGCAAGTCGGTCAAATACCACAAAGTAGAATAATATGCCAACACAACTAGCACTGCCGGGGATGATGGGAGGTCTAGGCCACGCTCACGGCAGTATTTCTATAGATACCTCGCTGGCCGAACGCGCAGCTGTAACAATCAAGCGGGTCGGGCGCGATATGGGCGAATCATTCAAGTCGTTGCAAACCAGCGTCAACCGTCTAGGCAGCGACATCAAGGCTATGAATCGGGAGTTGATGGCGATTGGCGCGGGCGCTGGCCTGGTGACGGCTTTCGGATTGAATGCTGCTCGTGATGTGCGGAACTACCGCGTCCAGTTTCGCGCACTCCTCAAGGACGAGCAAGAGGCTGACCGTGTAATGCGCTCTCTCACTGACCAAGCCAATGATTTCGGAATTGAAGTCAACGAAGTGTGGCAGTTGGGCCGCAGCTTGATTCCTGTCTTGGAGGATGGCGCTGAATCACTCGATCAGTGGGTGACGCGGGCCGCGCTACTTGCCTCCACTAACCCCCTAAAAGGCACAACTGACGCTGTGCGGGCCATTCAAGAATATCTGGCTGGGCAAACCATCTCTCTCCAAAGGCTCTTCAATATAGACCCGAACCTGATTGCTGAGGCGCAAGCGCAATTTGAGGATGTGGGCGAGCAGCTTGATTTTATTCTGGGGCAAATGGGTGCAAATGAGGATGCTGCCCGCGCTATGGCAAATGAGTGGGTGTCACTTAGAAATGAAATAAAGATGGCACTGGCTGAGGGGTTTACCCCCCTGCTCGAAACCCTTGCCCCACTGGTACGCCGTTTTACCAATCTGCTACAAAATCTACGCGAGACCAATCCGGAAATTCTGTCATTTGGTGCTGGCCTAATCACTGTCGTGGCCGTCGGAGCCCCGCTGCTGGTTTTCCTCGGCAAAGTCATCGAGTCCTTGCGCACCATCAAATCGCTTTCAATTGCGGGGTCTCTAGGCAAGGCTGGAGTATATGGCGCGGCTGTCGCCACTGGAGGCGCAATAGGAATTGAGGCGGTGCAAGCAGCCGGTCGCGCGACCGGCAACGAACAGTTACAGCAATATGGAATCAAAGATGCAATTGAAACTATCAAAAAAGCCATTCTCGTCGTCTCGGATATGTTGACGAAAATGGCTGTCATCTGGGTTTCTGTCGTAGCGAAGGGAGCGGCAGAATTTGCAAAAGCCATCACTTATGCCACCGACGCGCTGGGGCAATTCGCCAGCTACTTGGGTGAAAAGCTGCACATCCAGGAATTGCAAGAGGCGGGTGACAACCTGTCCGCTTCTTCTGAGAGCTTGCGAGCTTTCATTGATGAGAAACTAGCCTCATTTGTGGGCGGTGGGGTAGAGAGCCAGAGACAATTTATGGAAAGCCTGACGGCGGCGCTCTTTCCGCCTGGCGCGGAAGCAGCCGTTGGCGGTGAGGAGCCCTCCGTTGTCACCGCCCCCGTCGGCCCTGACTACACCGAGGCATTGGCAGTATTTGAAGACTATCAGGCTGAACGTATTGCTATCGAGGAGGAAACGGAACTGCGCCGCAATGAGATTATTCAGGCAGCGGCGGATGAGCGGGCCGCTATAGAGGAGCGGATACTACAAGCCGAGATTGATTATTCGCAACAAGAGGCGCGCTACGAACAGGATTACTATCGCAACCGAATGGAGCGTGCACAGGCAGCAAGTGAGGAAATGGCTCGCGCCGAGGAAGATCACCAGCGCAAGATGCGCCGACTACAAGAAGACAGTCAAGCGCGGCAAGATACAATGATCGAGACACGTGACGCTCTGGGTTTGCGTCGCGAGCGGAGAAAATATGAGGTGGCTCGCCAACGAGCTGAAGAAGATCACGCTGTTGCTATGTCGCGGCGCAACGCGGCCTTTGCGCTCGAAATGGCACAAATGGAAGCACACTTCCAAATCCAGCGAGCGCGGCGCGAGCAAGACTTTGCCGAGCAACAGTCGAGACTAAATGAAGAATTTGCGCTGGTGAACGTGCGGCGTGATGAGGAACTTGAACTGCTGAGGACCACGACAGAGGCGGAACTGGACAACCTGGAACGCGCCGCGCTGGAACGCATCGGCACTATTGACGCAACGCTGGTCGCTGGTATGAATGTCATCACGGCGAGCGCGGTCACGACCGGGCAAATGCTTGCTTGGCTAGAACAACAACGGCAGGCGTTAGCGGGGGGGTTAGGTGGGGGCAGGCCGGGGCCTATCTCAGGCTACGCTAGTGGCGGCTATGCCAGCGGTATCATTCGCACTGGCGAGCAGGGCTATGAGTTTGTGTTGGACGCTGCTACCACTCGCGCCGCAGAGCGGATGGTAGGCGGGCGGCTTACTCAACAAAACGTACTGGGAGTGCAGCGCGGCGGCGGCCAACTGGCAATCTACCAAAACTTTACTTTTCACGGAGATATGAGCGCCGAGATGCGGCAATGGTATCGCAACACGGCGCGGGCCGAGGCAACGGCGGCTTTCCAAGAGGTAATGGGATGATGTTGACAGCCAAGCACAAGATGGTCATTTGGTGCGGGCTGGTCGTTATCGGCGCGGCGCTGGCCGGGCTTCTGCCAGGCGACGCTTTTGACTGGCGCGTTTTCTTCGGGCAGGGGAATATACCGGCACATTATCCGCCCTGGACGGGGTTGGTGGTCAGTGTCTTGACTTACCCGCTGGTAGTGGGAATTACATTGGCGAGCTTTGGCATAGCAGCATTGCTCCGAGCACGTTCCCCTTTACACTCGGCGCTGGCCTTTCTCAACCTGCCGCTGTTTTGGACTATCTTCTTGGGGCAATTGGATGGGCTGGTCTTGCTGGGAACACTAGCGCTTCCCTGGCTGCTACCCCTGGCGCTGCTAAAGCCACAGGTGGCGGGGTGGGTGTTATTTGCCAGACCGCGACTCCTGCCACTGGCGCTTTTGTTCGTGCTGCTGACGTTTCTGGTTTGGGGACCGTGGCCGGTGGATATACTGACCTACGCGAGAGACCCCGGCGATTGGCCGCAGGACATCGCGGGGTGGGGAGGGATCGCCTTATTGTGTGCTTTTGTGCTGACCGGGACACCATCGTCAAATGACCCAGACTGGTGGATGCTGGCCGGAGCGTGTATAACGCCCGTGCTGATTCCATACAATTTATTGCCACTGATGCCAGTCATTGCGCGGTTGCCGGCCGGATGGGCTGTTGCGGCTGCTGTGACATCGTGGCTGCCGCTGCTGGCAAACTGGGTCGGCGACTGGGGCTGGCAGTTGGGATGGGTATCATTGGCAGCTATCGGGCTAGGTCTGCGCAGCTTGGGCAGGGAGAATAGAGAGCATGGCTCACGATTATGAGATTGGCACGACCGAGGTCGGAATGGAAAACCTGGCTGACCTAACCGTGCCCGTTCCAGAACCCAAGTCGGATTATCAGGAGTATAGCAGGCACCTCACCCTAGGTGATGGTACGGTGCGCGGCGCTGGCTGGACGATTGCTGAATGGAGATGGACGTATCTCACCCGCCCCCAACGTGATCAGCTCAAGACATTCTGCGCGGGGGCAAGCGCAAGTATCTATATCAAGACCCGCACCAACGAGACAGAGGACGTGTACGACGTGTTCACCGCCGTGATGATTTGGCCAATTGACGAGGAAAAATCTTTTTCACGCCGGATGGATTTTGTGATTAGGTTCACAAACTTGGAGGCTGTGTAAAACAATGGCCCGCGCCTTAACTGGCCCAGAACTAGCCCACCTCCGCAGCAATGGCCAACGCTGCCGGTTGTTTCTGGCTGTCCATACGCCTGCAACGGTGTTCACTGCGCGGTTGAATGGAGCGCCCTCCTCGACTGACAGGGTGGCCGAAATAACGTTCGACGGCGGATCGGCTGACTTTGCAGATTGCCTGGCTGGACAAACAGTGTACGTCGGCTCGGAGGCGGGAGCTCACGATGTAGGGATTGTACGTCTGCGCGGGACAATCGCGGGCGTTGCGGGGACGATGGAGATTGGCGAGACCTCGGAGATTGATTGGACAGACAACGACTACCTGACGGTAGTAGACGAGTTCGCGCTGTGGCCGCGCCACTTGAGAATCACCGGCGCGGGCGTGGTGTACGTGGATTACGACGTGGCATACAGCGACCAGCACGCTAATTGTGATCCCGTGCCGGTGCTCGGCCCGCCGGCGGTGAAGTGGCTGACCGGCGCGACAGTGGATGTTGAGTTTGACGCGGGCGATTCGTGGGTCGTTGGCTCGACTATCTCGGCCTACTCTTGGGCGGCCCCGGGAGCATCTGGTACGGCTGATATGGCGACGGCGACGCCAACGATCACGTATGACGCGGCGGGGACATACCGAGTGGCGTGCACGGTGACGGCGACGAACGGAGCGAGTTTTACAGGCTACCGGTACGTGTTTGTCTATGACACAAACAACCAGCCCGCGACAGTGTTTAGGATAGATGATTGCGCGGGTGACTGGCAAGGCGGCGGCTGGCGTTTCCGGGTAACGATGTCGGATGAGGCCCGCCGCTCTGAAATTCGAGACCGCGCCCAAATCATCCTGTTCGCCCGCGATTGGTACGGCGATACAGAAATAAGCATCGGCCCGGTGGCGGATCGAGAGAACGTCGTCGCCGTCGGATGGATTGACGGTGAATCTATCGAATGGTTTCCTGAACAGGGAACGGTGTCATTCGATGTGCAAGGCCCGCAGTTCTGGATGGACAAGATGACCAGCTTTCCGTCTGGCGTAGAGGATTACGACGGCACGCCGACGGACTGGGTCGAGTTCGAGGACTTGACGGTTGACAAAGGACTGTGGCATTTTCTCCACTGGCGCACGACGGCGACGCTATGTACCGATGTGGCACTGACCGGTGACGATCGGCAAATCAAGGTTTTCGATGCGCCGGCCGGCAATCTTTGGCAGCAGATCACACAGGAGAGTGAACGCACGATCCTGGCTCATCCGGCCTGCGACCGGTACGGGCGGCTGTTCGTCGAGATCGACAGTAACCTAACGCCGGAGGCGGATCGCGCATCAATTCCGGTGGTGCAGACGCTGCTCGCTGGAGATTGGCATAGCCAGATCAACCTCGAACGCCGCACGTCGGGCGAGGCCGCACTGGTAGATTTATCCGGTGTGGCATACGCGGGGGGCGGGGCGACGGCCTATTTCGCGCTGTCGCCGGGCCACGTGTTCAAGAGATACGGCAGCAGCATTGAGCGGCGAGAGCGCTTGGCGCTGGACACACAGAGCACGACCAATGTCCTGGCTGGCCTCGTTGCGGGCAAGGCGAATAATGAGTATCCCGCGCTCGATCTGTCGTTGGCGGGCAATCATCGCGCTGTGGATATCTGTCCGCTGCAGTATCTACAACTCAGCGTTGCCGGGACTGATACAGAGCGGGGCATCGTGCTCACGGATTTTTACGTCATCCCTCGCCGGGTATCGTTTCGTCACGACGCCGAGACGGGGATGCTCTTGACCGATATGACGGTCGAGGGATACACGACGCCAGAGTTAGCCGTCACAGGCGACCCTCCCCTCTCCCCCCCCGATGCGCCTGCCCCTGAGTTACCGCCCGGCCCAATCCCTCCCCCCACGCCGGAGCCCTGGGAAGGCGATGTGAAGGCGTGTTTGGCATTTACGGGCCAGCAGATAGCGGTTACTGACGACCTGTTACGTCATCACGTCGAAAGCACGTGTACGGCTGGTACGAGCGGAACAACGCTCTACGACACCGCTGTGGATTTTGAGGCTCTAGAGGTCGAGGCCGGCGATATCGTCGAGAATCTCGACGACCACTCCTGGACGACGGTGGTAACGGTGGTGAGCGCAACGCAGCTAACGCTGGCAGGCGACGTGGGGCTATCATCCGGTGATGCCTATCACATCGGAATGCCTCAGTGGACGGATCGCACACCCTCACTCGGCGAGACAGAGTACATCATTGATGTGGTCTACGTCCAGACTGTCGCCGCGACGGTTGGGGCCTGGCTGCTCACAAATCAGGCCGTGTATTTTGCCAGCAATGCGTTCTCGCCGAGTTGGAGCGAGCGGCTGTCTCTGGACGACATGCGCGACTTGCTCGGCAGCGGTGATGATTTCGCTGGCACGTTTCAGGCTATTGCAGTCAATCCGATGGCGGGATACTGCATCGTGCATTGCGATATTCCATGGAACTACCAGGATTACAGCCACACCTCGTACTGGGTGCATGCGGCCTGCGCCACTGCGGACCTGGGGGCAACCTGGGAGGCGGTGTTATTTGAACCATCGGCACAATGGGCGCCTGTGACGCAAGTGAACGAGTTGGCGATGCACGCTGAGTACAACAGTGTCGCCGTCGCTGCCGGCGTGATTTACGCTGTGAGGCGGGTACCGGGCTATGGCCCCACCAACAAGGGGTACACCGACGTGTGGGTGGATGGGGAAATCACGGGCGGGACGCGAGCAGATGGGATCACGGGCGAGGCTAACGATTTCCACGGGATGCGGGTGCTCGGCACGACTGTGTACATTCACGTTGCGATTTCCCCGTCCGATCCCGAGATCACGCATAATTTCGCAGTGTCAACCAATGGCGGTGTAGATTTTAGCAGTATTGACCCGTCTGGTTACTCCTCGCTCGGCTCGGACATCAAACCGACGGGCCATTTTGAGGATACTTCGGACGTCATCGTGGTTGCCGAGCGCGATTCCGACGGCGACGAGGTGCTGCTCCGCTCTGCGACCGGCGGGTCCTCCTGGAGCGAGATCGGCAATGCCTACGACTTGTTTGACTATCGCGGCGGGGTCAGTCCCGGTCCATCATCTTTTTCGTGCTACGTGTGGGAACCGGATGCTGACGTGCTACTGTGGGCGGGACGGCTGGTATCTCACGACACGGTAGATTCTCGACGTTTGTTTTGGTCTGACAACGGCGGGACGACCTGGTTTTTGGTCAACGGCGACTGGTATGACACTTTCCCGACGCTCCGCTACAATGGCAACCTGGATCCATCGGGGACTAGAAATGGGATGACAGGGCTGATCCCGCTGCCGCGCGTGGGAGTGAACGAATGAACGAACAAGCATTGCGCAGACAGTTCCAGTCCATACTCGATCAATACGAGCCGCGCAGACCGGGTAGTCCTGCGTTGCTTGGAGACGGGATGGGCAACGTCGAGGTCTCCGAGCGCCCGGGATACGTTTACGTGCGTGTTGGGAGTGAGGAGTTGGTCGGTCAGGCGTACAACAACCGTGTGCCAAACCGAGAAAACCTACCCATCATCATAGGTTATTCGTCTGAGCAACCAACGCTATTCCAGGTGCTCAGTATCCGCGAGGTGTATGCCGGCGCAGATTCGGGACACTCCCCCATCCCGCAGGTCGTGGCGCATCACAAGTCCCACGAGCTTGGAAATGCCGATGACGGCTCGGACGTAGTGTGGGTGCAAAAACAACAGGTGCTTCCCCTTCTGGCCTACCCGACCAGCCCGAGCTCGCTCAGCATCAACGTCGCGGGGGATTGGTATGCTTGGGACGATGGCTGGAATTATTTTTCCGGTGGTGTGGCCGACTTGAGTGGCTATGTCCCTGCCTCAATGAGCGATGCGCTCTACGTGCTGATCAGTATTGATGGCGCGACCAACGCGATCCAATACACCGCCGGAAGCTCGCTTGTACCTGGCGCTGCCCTGGCAGATCAAATACCATCAGCGCCGAGTGGGAGCGTGCCCGTCGTGGCCGTTTATTTAACTGGCGGCACGACTGCGATTGAATGGGATAATCTGTATGATGTTCATCTGTTCAATCAGCCCGTAGGTGGCAGCGTAACGCCTGCTGCGCACTCATTGTTGGATTCGACAGTGCACGATGATACGGTCACAGATGATCCATCACAAGGTTCATTGATTGTGGGCAATTCTGATCCGGCTTGGGACGAACTGGTTGTAGGTAGTGCACACGAGCTATTGAAAATCAATGGGGCAGGCACTGATCCTGTGTGGAGTGCATTTGATTGGGACGACATCGCTGCTGCAAGCGGTGCTGACATGGTGCATGACCATAGTGCAGCAGGAGAGGGTGGCCAGTTGGATTGGGATTCTGTGTGGAGTGATGCAGTACACGACCACTCCTCGGACGCCGAGGGTGGCGCGACATTGGGCAACCACGCATCCGGCAACATCACAATGAGTGATGATGGCTGGATCGGCCTCGGAGCCGCTGCTGGTCGCATTAGTCTCATGGACGAGGTCACAGATATTGTGGTTGTGGACGATGCGGTTCTGGCCATTGGTGATACTCCTACTCCCCCGCTGACATATCTATTGAATTTGTATGGCGGAGGCACTACCTCCCAACACTTCATCGCTGCATGGGAAAATGGGTATGGCTCGCAACTCATGTATTATCTGGGTACAGATGCGGGTGGTGATACATATATGTACCTGGGTGATACTGACGGAAATATGTGGGTATGCCTAGACATCGACTATTCGTATATTGCAGGTCCCATTGAAATAGGCGCACACTCTGGAGCACAGGGAATATGCTTTGTACATCAAACTGATCCATCGGGTGCACTGGAAGCACTGCACATTAACCAAGCCGATGTATCCGAGCAGCATATCGTTTGCTCGGCAGATGGTGCAGACGTTGATTTTCCCGCGATTATCGAGCTCGACGTAACTGGTTCTCCCACGTTTTGGTGGGATGAGTCTGAGGATGCCTTTGGCCTGAAGAATATCTCCGGTCTACTCGTGGAGGACGAGGACTGGATAGGACTGGGAGCAGCGAAAGCTCGTATAGAGTTCAATGACGAAGCCACTGATCGGATAATCATTCATGATGCCTACCTCGGAGTAGGAGTTACACCTGCCTCTCCATTACACGTAGCTGACACCGCGCTGAATTGGGGCAACGATGGATCATTTGTTGGAGCATACGTATATTTCACAAAAACAGCGGGGGCCTCTACTGAGGACGACGATATTTACGGTATGATATTCAATGTTGAGATGGATCAATCGGGTGGCACTATTGGACACTTAACTGGCGTGTTCGGTAATGCAAAACTGTACGATGGTGCAATTGGAGATGGAGGTAGCGAGGACATTCGCGGCGGCTATTTTGTTAGCCAGGTGCTTGGCGGAGTCGTTGCCGGAGAGGCTATTGGTGCATACGGATACGTCTACCAAGCCAGTGGCACAGTGAGTGATGTTATCGGTAGTTATGCGCGACTGAACCTGGATAGTGGCACGATTAGTGGAGATGCGTATGGTCTGTACGTAGACGTAGACGATGATCTAGGTGTTACAGGCAGTGTGTACATGATCTATCTCTATGAGGGAACTGGAGTAGATTATGGTATTTACCAAAGTGGCGCTGCTGGTAACTACCTCGGTGGCGACCTCGAGATCAATGGCAACCTGACCAGTGGCGGGGCGGATCCGCCCTACGAGCTATATTGGGGTGGCGAGAACCGAGAGACTATGCTGGAGCGCGTGAGGCGCGGTGTGCCTCCAGGTCGCTTGAATGGAATTATCTTGTTCTTCAATGAGGACGAGAAAAGAATGGAACTATTCTATCCACACACAGGCGAATTTTTTGCACTTCAGATGACACCAGCAGGCAAGATCAATCCGCTGGACAAGACGTTTGAGCCAGAGTATTTTTACATTTTCGATGAGTGGGCTGGGGAAGTGGTGTGCAAGGAGCGAGCACCACGAAATCTCAATCGGCGCTGGCAATTATGCGAGGGGGTCGAGCTAAATCCGCGCACAGGCAAATTCCGGCAACGAGAAGACCGCAAGATAGTGAGTATTGAAGATGCAGTAAGGAGATTATGATATGATATTACGAGACCTTTTAATAGCCGAGCCAATTCTAGCACGATTTCATTCAGCCAAGCCCAAGCTGGCATCGGCCGGATACAGAATAGGGCTAGTATTACGAGCATTGCAGCCCTACCTGGACGAGTTTCGCAAACAGCGCGATGCCTTGTTACAAGAATATGGTACACCCGTTGAAGGCCAACGGGGATCTTATCATTTCCGCATCAGCAACGAGCCGGACGCAGAGGTTGACCAGGAGAGATTTGACAAGTTCAGGGCCGCCATTGAGGAACTCTCAGCAACCGAGATTGACTACAATGGTCCCTGGTTCACGCCAGAACTGCTTGATCTCTCCGGTGTAGAATTTGAATCAAATGCAGAGATCAATATATTTGCATGGTTAGTTAAGGAGCGAGATAATGATAAATAACGGAAATTTCGAGGCGGACTGGGGCGACGAAAAGAGCCACGTGGCACGCGTATTCACTGAGAGCGGTGACTACCGCGCCGAAATCGAAAATATCTTTACCCCGCCGGGCTGGGTGGCTTGGTTTTACCACGACCCAGACCGCTACGACCAGCCGGAGGTGCGCGACGCTTGGAAGGCCCACGACGAGCGACGTGTGCGTAGTGGTGACAAGGCAATTCTGCTCTTTACCTTCTACCGCCGCCACGATGCGGGCTTTTACCAACAGGTGGAGGTCGAGCAGGGCCAGCGTTTGCGCTTTACTGCCTGGGCGCACGCTTGGAGCAATCACCTGAGCGAGGATGAGGGAGGCGATCCTGATGACGGGCGCTGGTCGGACGGTGCGGGTAAGGGCGTGGTGGCGTGGCCCGTCTCCAACAATCTGCCTCACGACACCGGCGATCCTCAGACCGACGCCAAACCAAATTTTTCTTTTTGGGTTGGCATAGACCCCACCGGCGGCACGAACCCCAGCGCGCCGTCGGTCGTGTGGAGCGACGGCTACCACATCTACAACGGCTACTGCCAGGAGTTGAGCGTGGAGGCGACAGCAGAGGCCGACACGGTAACGGTATTCCTGCGCTCCAAGACGCTGTGGCCGTTCAAGCACAATGATGCCTACTGGGACGACGCTGCGCTCGTCGTGGTGGAGGATGAGCCAGACGAGCCGCCCGAACCGCCGCCCGACGACGATGAGGAAGAGGTGCGTGGATTGCCTCGCGCTCAGTATGAGCGCACCTATGTGCTGCTTCCCCCCGGCGCGGGCGTGGAGTGGGCGCTGGCCGTCATCAACGCCACTTGGGATGAGCATCGCTATACTCTGGGTGGCAGCGCCGACGACGCGGGCATTGGCGATCTGGATGCGCGGCACATCATCGCCGTCAACCCTGACGGCTGGCCCGGCGAATTGGCGGCGTTTTTCGTCGAGTGGTATCCGGGTGTCCAGGTACGCTACGTGTACGCTGATACGCCCGATCAATTGGCGCGGATACTATCATTGCCAGAGCCAATATCGGATTTTTGCCTCTGCCAGCGTGATGAGCGCTGGCGAGAAGAGCATCTAGGCGATGCAAGTTGTACCCTTACCATCGGGGAGGCCGGGTGCTACATTACCTGCGCGGCTGAAGCACAGAAATTCTACGGCATCCGGGCAGCGCCAACGCCGCTCACCGTCCAACACGAGTTGGGCTGGGACGGCTTCGATGGTTGCCTGGCACGTCATAGCGCAATCGAGACACACTGCGGATTGCAGGTCTCGACGATGGCGACCGGGGCAGCGCACGATTGGCTTGATGCGGGCAATTGCGCAATGATCGAGGTAAGTCCGACTAGCTTGCAGCATTTCGTCCTGGCGGTCGAGCGCACGGTGGACGATGACGGCGCGGATGATTACATCGTGTGCAATCCCTGGACGGGCGAGCAAGGGTATCTCTCCGAGATGTATGAGGACGTAGAGAGTTGGCGCAAGCTAGAGCCGATCACCACCGCTCCGGCTTTCAAAGCCGGCCTCCACGATCTGGCCGGGGCGGATTGGATGCTGAGTAACAGTGTCAAGGGTGTGGCATTGGCACACATCACCGTGGGGAGCAAGGCGCGTCCGGGGGACTATCGCAGCTTTGTCAGCAATGATATTGCCGTATACCTGCGCCTCAACTGGGGCTACGCCGGCACTGGCACCGTTCCGCCGCCGGAACATTTGGAGGCGTGGCTACTGGCCTGCGCCGATACTGTCAATCGGAGCAAGGGGCTGGCGGGCGTTATCTTGGGCAACGAGATCAACAACCCGGCTGAGTGGCCGGGCGGTTGGCCGAATCCGGCCTACGTCGTGTCGCCGGAGTATTACGCGGCGCTGTACAACACGTGGGTCAATTTCGTCACTGTGGACACACCGCTGACCTTAGCGCCTCTCGATCCATACAACGTCGTAGCGGGGCAATTCGGAGTAGAGCCTGATCCGATGCTGTGGGCCAAGTATTTCTACGAGAGATGTTCGCGGATAGATTTTATCGCCTTGCACGCAAAGACGCAAGGCGCGGCGGTAGAAGAGATCATTGGTGAGGCCAGCTACGGCACATTTACAGATGCGCCACTGGTGCGGCGCTACCTCCATCTCCGCACACTTGAGGATCAATTAAGCTGGATTCCCGACCGGCTGCGTGATCGGCCTGTCCTCGTCACCGAACTCAATCCACAGCGCCGCTTTGACGGCTCGTTGGGATGGGACGACAACGGAGCGGAGTGGGTGCAGGCCGCATTTGACTACGTGCGCGGGTTGGGTTTGGCGGGGGCGATGCTGTACCGATTCGAGGAGGCAGGAGACCAGGCCGCCTTTGGCCTGATAAATCAGGGAGACGTGCTCGCTACACTGAAAGAGTAGACTATGGCCGACGATGGCAACGGATATCCGCGCATCCTGGATCGAGACGGCTGCCTGTACGGGCAATCGCACGCCGCGACGTCGGCGAGCGCGATCAAAACACTGCACATCAGGATCGACAATCTCGAGGCCAATATGGAAAAGCTGGAAAAGAAGATAGACCGGCTAACCTGGGCACTGGTGGGGCTGTCTCTCAGTATCGCCACCGCATCAGTGACGATATGGTTGCGATAACGATCGGCTTGCATTACTGGTAGCGGACAAGCAGCCTAACATCGTCGAGTTCGGCCACAATGCGGCTATTCCTGTATCTGCTCACAGCTTAGATCGTCCAAATGGAAATCTAACAACTCATTCCACCGCTGCGCCTCTTCCCAGTCCCGCTCCCAGGCCCGCCACTCCGACGAGCCTGGCTCGCAGTAGGGTGAGCGATCCACCGACCGCATATTTCGGTAAAGTTCGTCTCGCTGCCTCCGTGCGCGCCGCCGCGCACGGTACTGGTAGATGCACTCGGCTAATAGCGCGACGATGAACGCGATCCAGATCACGACCACGCCAATGACACAGTGCCATAATGCCTCATTCGTCATTGGTCGTCTCCGTCTCCTTCTGCGCCCGAATGTGCCGGACTATCGCTGCGATGATATTGTATCGCCATTCCAGCAGCACCAGCGCGGCAATGGACACAATTGCCACAACTGCCAGAATGATGGCGGGCGGCACGATCATAGTCCAAAACGAAACCGTTGCGGTGTCCGCCCTCACCGCAACGGCGGCAGCTTCCAAAATGGACTGGACACCTCGCGCTTCCATCAATTCCGCCTGGGCCTGAGCGTTAGCTGCAGCCTGAGCCTCGTAATCGGCGCGGGCCTCTAGCTTTGCAAGCCGCGCTTGCTCATAGCCGCCAAGGCTGGTCACGCCGGCGTAAATACTGCCAGCAACCACGACCACAATGACCAGCACGCCGCAGAATACCAACCCGGCGATGCCCGTTGTCCGAATGAATCCGCGAATTCCCAGGACAATCAGAACGATGACGACCAGCGGTAGAACAACAGCGAGTAGAATAGTCACGGCAGCACCTCCCGGCATCCCTCGATGCACTGAATGAAGGCCGCCTCGCTTGGCGGCCCAGCGCACCAAACATTACAAACAGTGTTGTGGTCTACTGTGTTGGCGGCCACAGCAACCGCAAAGCACACTAAAATAAATACCACGAGCATCAGGCGTAATGCCATAGCCGTTGAATCCTTGCCTCCACTGGATGACGCTATAAAACGTTGTGACATAGCTTTTCCGCCTAACGGCGCGGGACGCGAAGCGTTCCGCGCTAACGGTTGGCATAACCCGCCGCCCGGCTGCGGGAAGGCAGCCCTCGCTAGAAAGCTACTTTAAAGCGCGTGGTGTAGCCGCAGCTGTGCGCGCCCGATAGGGCGGTCGGGTTCATGCGGTTGTTATGCGGCACTTCCCAACCGACTCACACTAACTCTCTGAGGAAAGGTATAATTGGTCTGGAAACCAGTAGTCTATGTCCTCCGCCTCCAGCAACCTAATGATTTTGTTCTTATCTTTGAGCTTTCTCAAATTCCCTGCGATGTCTCTTGCAACCTGTTTGCTTTCTAAAGACCGAGAGTAGAATCGAAACCGGTGTCTCACGCATATGTTCTGCCGCCTAACGTTTCTTCGAAACTGGCGCACTAACTCATCGGTCCAGCTTGGATGTATGTAGTATGCTGTAGCGTCTTGGGATTTCTTGTAAGAACTGTAGTGATCGTACAGTTGATCAAGTGGACGGTATCTACAATCAGCTATCTGAACTCGCCATGCCCAACACTTGACTCGCTTCCTCTCGAGCTCTTCATAGGAAACTTGGTGATTGTACAACATAAAGACAAATATATCCCTTGACTTATAACCTGCTTTTACAAGGATATCTATTTGCTTCTTAATGCTATCGCTTTGATCGTAACCCCAATCCCATGCTATTCTTGGATATCTAAATCTAGCTTCCTTTAACATTTTTGCCAATTGAGGTTTTTTGAGCAACACTCTTCCGTCAAGGCCTGATTGGCTTTCAATCCACGTGATTTCTCCCTGTTTTTTTAATTCAATCAATTCTTTTAAAATATCCTCAATATGTGGATTCATCAAGAAATTATTATCGTAGAATATGACTTTGGAACGCTTGATTTCACCTCGGATACTTTCCTTTGCCTGAAACTCGGGTTCGATCTTCCATGTCCCACAAAACGGACATTTTCTTAGACATCCTCGAGACGCATGCAAAACTTGATAATCAACGGGATGAGGATTAGCATCCTGTATCAGATCATACGCTGGGAAATGGGTTGTTGCATAGGCTTCCACCTCTGGAAGCACACCTTGATGGACTTCGTCACAGCCTGTGTACTCCTTTACCTCTTCGGATGGACACAAGGAGGCATAAATGCCACCTACTTTAATAATCGCATTAGGAAACTTGGTTTTATAGTGCTGGACCGCTTCCCGCACATAGCTAGCCCAGTACGTAAATAGGGAGGTGACCCATATCTCATTCGGGGGAATGTCTTCAGGCCATTTCAGGTCCTCCAAATTTACACTGGCCCCTCTCACCAGACTTACCTTATGCCCTTGACCTCGAAGGTAGGAGGCTATCTTTAATAATCCTATGGGTAAAAAGTCCTTGTGATTTTTGCTCTTGTGAGGTATAGGAAAGTCTGGTTCAACCAATAGAAATCTTTTCATAGATTTGTCCTGCACCATTAAACGTAGCTTTCCAATATTTCAAATACGTCTCTTTCGAACCGCTTGTAAAACGAATCTGGCGCGGCGTATTCGCTAACAACAACGGTATGACCGTGATTTTCAAGCCACCTGACACGCTCCCAAAATGCGGCGGTGTCAAACTTGCCCACGGCCCCATAAGCAGTTGTATCTTCGTAAGGCGGGTCACAGTAAATAAGGCAACCATAAGCTGGAACGTAACACTCCAAAAAGTTTGCGTAAAAGAAATGCACATCATTTTCAGTATGAGCTATTTTTTTCAAAAGGCTTTCACAAGACTCTTTTGCATAATTTCTTCCGTTGCCATCCCTGGCATAACCCGCAAACCACTTGCCGCCCCAAGATGACCCAAACCCCACAAAAGCAGTCATAGGTTCGGTAAACTCCCCCCCCATTGCCGCCTTGTAATCTTCCTCAGTCACCAATTCCGGCGGCATCCAACCAGCTTGCACGGCACGCCACAGTTCGATTAAGTGCGGGTTCGCATCGCTGGCAAAAATCGGCTGACCTTTGATGCGCTCCAATATCCAACCAGCGCCAACAAAAGGTTCCCAATACGGCTGCCCAGGTTGGCGGATATTATTCAAGTATGCTGCTATTTGGTTTGCGGTTTTTGATTTCCCGCCTAAATATT
>Ga0180431_10002046_pt1 | contig 27391 bp, 22 predicted proteins | sample SS_ome_11_FD_132459 | JGI IMG/M metagenome (GOLD analysis project Ga0180431, IMG submission 132459) | Hypersaline lake sediment archaeal communities from the Salton Sea, California, USA - SS_1_MS_1 metaG | ecosystem: Environmental > Aquatic > Non-marine Saline and Alkaline > Hypersaline >... | reverse complement strand
TATTATGAAAAATTTTTTCTCCTCCAAATCAGAGAGCAATTCTTGTGCCGAACACTATTGAGCCAAAGGTCACTTTTTTTGCTTAAAAGCCAGTTTTTTTGCAAAATATCTGCTTTTTATCACCCTTTTTTTTCAAAAAACCGCTTGTTATTGCCCGTTTTTTACAGAAAATCCGCTTTCTATCGCCCTTTTTCCTTGATATTTTTTTGAAAACAGCACCGATGGTAAATGCTCCAAACCCAAAACCGGCCTGCAAAAAGACAGAAAAAAAAGCATCAAAGGATAATCCAAAACCCAAACCAGCTTGTGAGAAGGTGGAGAAAAAGGCATCAGAATATGTTACAAAGCCAAAACCGGCTTGCGAAAAGGCGATGAAAGAAGAGCCAAAGTGTACTTCAGAAAACAAAAAGGTGGACAAAAAATAAGGCTTTTTGGAAACCTTTACAGTTGCTGTTTTTGCTGTTGTTGTGTTGAATGTAAAAAGTTAAACTAATTGCCGACGTAGTCGGCTCCAACCGGCGCTGATACGATTCATGAGTCCCATTAGAAGTAAGCCTTTCTGGGAGACTGGCGAAATTTTGGTGCAGACTTCTAACAGGACGAATGAGGCTCAAACTGTTCCGTTTCAAAGAAACGGTCAGTTTGAGTATTTAAGTAGCTTAGGTTTTTTCCTTTGGAGCCATTGAGGCAGTTGCTCTCGCGTCACTTCCTGCCATAACCCTTTTTTTCTGCTGCGGGCGCCTGACTCCAAGCTTGAGTACTTATGGTAAAAACTGTGTCGAAACCGCAGGTCCGCATAAGCATAACCTTCTGTCAGCAGAAGTTCATTTAAGAATTTTTTGTCCGGCAGTTGGACGTAAGCCAGTAATCTGCCGTATTTTCCTCTACTGCTCTTGTCTTCGTCGAGGTAAATCCGGACTTGTTTTCCAAGGACTAACTCTTTCGTAAAATCAGCAGCCTGCGGGCCGAAATACAAAACGCCGACCTTGGGGTGTTTGGTCTCCGGAGTGTCAATACCCCAAAGGCGAATTCTTGTGTGATTGTTCTGACTGTCAAAAATATCTATATCAATGGTGTCACCATCGACAATGTTTATGACATTAAAGGTTTTGCCATGATATTTTTCAAAATCGCGACTCTTTGCTTGCTGGCTGGATTGTGGTTGCCTCTGCCATTTATTTCTTGCGATGTTGTGGTCAAGCCGGATAAAAACCACAACTAAGAGCAAAGAGAGGAGAATTAGGCCCGCCCGCCGGCGCCTGCTCATTGCGAAAGTAATTTTCTTTTGTATAGACACTGGAGTTTAGTTGCTTCGCTGCTCGGCCAGTTTATCCAACTCAAAGGCGGTGCAGACGGCCTGAAGGGCCTTATCAGCATCGGTTTCATCAACAACGCAACTGATACTAATCTGGCTGGAGACAATTGAATGGATATTGATTTTGGCTTCGGCCAGAGATGCGAACATTTTTTCAGCCACTTCATAATGTGTTCGCATACCTACACCCACCACGGAGACACCGGCAACATCTTCGTCAATGGTGATGTTTTCGTAACTGACCTCGTCTTTGATTTGTTCAAGAGTTTCTTTGGCAGTGTTTAATTCTAAAACGCCGACCGTGAAAGACAAATTTGCCTCTTCAGCACTAATTTCTGTTTTGGTAATGCCGCTGACGGCCACTTTGGCTTTTGCCAGTTGAGCAAATACATTTGCAATACTCCCAGGCTCGTTCTCTATTCCGGTCAGAGTTATCATAGCTATATCTTTCTGGACGGTCGCACCTGAAACCATTACTTCTTCCATTTGTGACTCCTCTGGGGTAATTATTGTCCCCTCTGTTTCTTCGCTGCTGCTTCTTACGTGAATTTTAACATTATGATTTTTCCCAACTTCGATGGCACGAACATACATAACGCCGGAACCGAGACTTGCCAGTTCGAGCATTTCATCGAAACTTATTTGCTTCATTTTTGCGGCATTTTTAAATATCCGTGGGTCAGTTGTGTAAATGCCGTCAACATCGGTATAAATTTGGCACTCCTGTGCGTCTAAGGCGGCGGCAAGGGCAACGGCGGTTGTGTCTGAGCCGCCTCTGCCCAGCGTTACTATGTTTTCATCTTCGTCTATGCCCTGAAAGCCGGCGACCAGAACCACTTTGCCCTGTTCGAGCTGTTTGCGGATTCGGGTAGTGTCTATGCTCTTTATTCGTGCCTTCGAATAGATGCCATCGGTCATTATTTTAACCTGACTGCCGGTAAAGCTGATGGCATCACAACCGGCATTGATAAGTGCCATTGCAAGCAGTGCGATGCTCTGCTGCTCACCGGTGCTGAATAGCTGGTCCATTTCCCTCGCCGGCGGGTTGGGATGCAGTTCTTTGGCGTCGGTTATAAATTCATCAGTTTGTTTACCGCGGGCCGAAGCCACCACCACCACGGATAAACCATTTTCAACTGCTTTGATTGCTCGGCCAGCGGCCTGGCGAATCTTATCCGCATCTGCTATGGATGTGCCGCCGAATTTTTGAACAATTATTGCCATACTCATCCTTCTATAATCTAAGTTGTATTTGTTGTTTTTGCGTCCTTACTGTAATCTGAGTTTAGGTCTTTAAGAAATACTCCATCAGTTCAAAACCTTTTTCTATTCTGAAGCCGGACTTGTCGGCGTTGGTTTCGCTGAAAGTTGTATTCAAAATACCCTTAACATTATCTCCGGCCATCGCAAAAGGCACTGGCTCGGGAGAGTGAGCCCGGCTTCGAATCGGAGTTGGATGGTCGGGAGCGACGAGTATTCTGAAGCTTTCATACTTTTGCAGGGCTTGGTATACCGGCCCGACAACGTGTTTATCGATTAACTCAACAGCCTTTATCTTCGTTTCTATGCTGCCGTTGTGGCCTGCTTCATCAGGTGCTTCTATGTGGACAAAAACGAGGTCATATTTGTCCAGCGCTTTTATTGCTGCGGAAGCTTTGCCTTGGTAGTTTGTATCCACAAAACCGGTGGCGCCCGGTACTTCTATCAGGTCAAATCCGATGAGCTTCGACAAACCTCTTACAAGGTCGACCGCGGTTATGGCTGCACCTTTTACTCCGAACCGTTTTTCGAAACTTTCCATTCGTGCTTTTTTGCCGTGTCCCCAGAACCAGATGGAGCTGACCTGATTTTCGCCCAGGTCCTTTCTGACCTTATTGATGTCGTGATTGACAAAAAGCTGCTGTGACCGGGCCATTAAGTCGATGAGTATTTCCGCTCCTTTGCCGCGGGGCAGAATTTTTTCTATCGCCGTGTCGATATAATCATGCGGGGGGTATGTCTGAACGTCAAAATCAAATCCTTTGCAAACCAGCAGGTTTCTGTAACTTACGCCGCAGTAAAATTTAGTTTGTTCATTGCCAAGCTGCTCGTTTAACTCTTTTATCAATTTTCCGCCTTCTTCAGTAGAGATATGTCCGGCACTGTGGTCGGCCATTTTACCGTCGGCAATGGTAACGAGGTTACATCTGAAAACCCAGTCGTCCGCCGATAACTCAATGTCACGGGCCACTGCTTCAATTGGCGCTCGGCCGGTATAAAATGTCGAAGGTTCATAGCCAAGCAGAGACATTTGAGCGACGTCACTGCCGGCTTCCATCCCAACAGGGATTGTCCGCATAATGCCCTGTCTGCCTTCCGTGCTGATTTTGTCCGTATTTGGTGTTTGGGCGGCTTCGAGGATTGTTTTGTTGTCAAGCTGCTCAAGCGGCTCATCCGCTGCGCCGTCAGGGACTATTATTACGTATTTAGTCATAAATCGGTGTCCTCCGGTATATCAACTATCCTTATACAAATCGGCTTTCCACTCAAAACATCCAGTGTCTCGAACTCTTCCAATGCGTTGGTGATGTTCTTCTGCTGGGTTGGATGTGTTAAGATTACTATCGGTACGGTATTGTCCGGGCCGAGGCCTTCGTGTTGTAATGCACCTGAAATATTTATATTGTGGTCGCCGAGTATTTTGCTCCATTTGGCCACTACGCCCGGTTTGTCCTTGGCCATCACTCTGATATAAAACCTGCTTATCAGGTTGTCGATTTTCTCAATTAACGGTGCTGTTTCACTTCTGGGTTTAAGGTGCAGGTGCCGAAAAGTAGTTGCGGAATTGCCGAGGGCGACGTCGATAATATCCGCAACAACCGCACTTGCGGTAGGCATCATACCGGCCCCTCGGCCGTAGTACATTACCTGGCCGGTGGCACTGCCGAATATGCTGACCGCATTAAAAGAACTATTGACACGGGCAAGCGCAATATCGTTTGCAATAAAAGCGGGATGGACCCGAAGTGAAATCATACCGTTGTGCCTGGGGCTCCCAAACGCATTCTTTTGCGTTTGGGGAGTCCCTTTTTGTCCGATTGCCAGCAATTTAAGAACATAACCCATTTCGCCGGCGTAGCGGATATCGTCTCCTGAAATTCCTTCGATGCCCTCAACGTAAATGTCTTCGAGCGTAATTTCGCACCCAAAAGCAATGGATGCGAGAATAGCAAGCTTATGGGCGCTGTCGCCGCCGCTGAGGTCCAAAGTTGGGTCAGCTTCGGCAAATCCTTTTTCCTGGGCCTGGGCTAATGCCACGGCGAAATCTTCATTTTTGGCGGTCATATTCGAGAGGATGTAATTGCAGGTTCCATTGACAATGCCGTACATCGCTGTGATTTCGTTGGCTGCCAATCCCGTTCTGATTGCCGAGACAATTGGTATTCCGCCTGCACAACTGGCTTCAAAGGCGATACATCGCCCGTTTTTGTGGGCGGCATCGTATAGCTCATTTCCGTATTCTGCCAGCAGTGCTTTATTGGCGGTAACAACGTCTTTGCCGCTTTCGAGCATTTTGAGCTGGATTTGCTTTGCCGCACCTGTCCCGCCGATTAACTCGATTCCCACATCAATGGTATTGTCGTTTAGCAGCCTGTTTATATCGCTGGTGAGCAGACCGTCCGGCAGTTGCACCGGCCGGGGCGATTCAGTGTCGATATCGACCACGCAGGCCAGAACAAGTCGAATCCCCGTTTTAGCCGCTATTGAGTCGGCATCTTCGATGAGCAGCTTTGCAACGCCGGCCCCGACAGTGCCGAAGCCGACAAGTCCGACTCTTACAGTCTTTTCATTCATAAAATCACCTTGAAGTTCTGGGGGTTCCCCAAACGCATTATTTCGCGTTTGGGGGGCCTCTGGTATTTTTGGCTCGTAGTTTATAAACTCATTAATCAAAAGTCAATAATCAATTAACTGCACTTTATTAAAAACCACGAAAGAAATTCGCACTGCCAGACAAAACCAGTCCACATTTCTCTTGTAGCCGATATTCTGAGGGACTATAATTGTAAGCAGCTTGGCTGTCCAATGAGCCAAAGGCAGTTTTGTTTGAAAAAGTTAGTGGATAACCGGAGGTGCATAATGTTTGGAAAAAGAAAAGGGCTTCCCCAAACGCATTATTTCGCGTTTGGGGTCCCCAGAAGATATATTACCCTGGTTCTTGTTGTTGTATGCCTGGCGGTGTTTTCAGCAAAAGTTGAGGCAATTTCTTTGAGTACAGCGGCTATGAGGGGAGACCTTGATAAGGTCAAATACCTCCTTGAAGCCAATCCTGGTATTATTGACAGTCCGGAATTTGGTGCTACTGCCCTGACTCACGCTGCAACTAAGGGGCATAAGAAAGTGGTTGAGTTTCTTCTCTCAAAGGGCGCTGATGTTAAGTTTTCAATCAATGGTTTTACTGCTCTGCATGGCGCTGCTATGGGCGGCAATGTTGATATAGCCGGGCTGTTTGTTGCAAAGGGTGTTGATGTGAAGGCAAAGGATTTGGATGGTTCGTCACCTCTGGAGTTTGCTGTAAAAATGGGGCATACAGATATGGTGAAATTTCTCATCGCCAGCGGCGCCGATGTTAATAATAAAGACACTCACGGCAGTACACCTCTTGATGTCGCGGCTGGGTGGGACAGGAAGGAAGCGGCAAAGCTGCTTGCTGAAAAAGGTGCTAAGATTGAAACTGTTCATACAGCCGCCTATATGGGAGATTTATCCAGGCTAAAAAGTCTTATCGCAGCCGGTGCTGATGTCAATGCTAAAGACCGGCAGGGCCAAATGCCTTTGCATTTTGCGGCTAATAAAGCAATAGCCAAACTGCTCATTTCAAAAGGCGCCGATATCAAAGCCAAAGACAAAAGAGGCCATACCTCGCTTCATTTTGTTGCAGAGAGGAAAAAGAAGGATTTGGCCAGGTTTCTCATTGCCAAAGGGGCTGATGTCAAGGTCAAAACCGCTCGCGGCTGGACGCCTCTGTTTTTTGCTGCAAAAGTGAACGATATGGATGTGGCTAAGCTTCTAATAACTGCCGGTGCTGATATAAAGACTCAGGATAGATACGGCTTGACGGTACTCATTGAAGCTGCTTCTCAGGGACATAAACAAATGGTGAAATTTCTCATCTCCAAAGGTGCTGATGTAAAGGCCCGAACCAAGGGTGCTCAGACCGCTTTGCATTATGCCGCCGGCAAAGAAGTAGCGCAATTACTGATTGATGCCGGCGCCGAAGTAAATGTCAAAGACCAGCTCGGTTATACACCTTTGTCTATGGCTGTCGAAAAAGGAAAAAAAGAGGTGGTAGAGTTTCTAATCGCCAAAGGCGCAGATGTGAACGCTGCACAGCAGGACAACAGAACACCTTTGCATTTGGCTTCTATGGAGGGGAAAAGTGAAATAGCAAAGATTCTCATTGCCGCTGGTGCCGCTATTAATGCCAAAGATACTCGTGGCTGGACGCCTTTATACTTTGCTGTTGACAATAGTTATAGAGAAATAGTCAAACTCCTTCTTGACAAAGGCACCGATGTGAATACCAAAGATGAATTCGGTAACAGCCCCTTGCTTTTTGCCTGTATAAAAGATGAGAAGGAAATGGCAAAGATGTTCATAGTAGCCGGTGCTGATGTGAATGTTAAAAGCGAAGGTAGAGGTCACGACCCTCTCTATTATGCTGTTCTGGGAAACCAGATGGACCTGGCCAAATTGCTTATCAAAAAGGGCGCAAATGTAAAAGGTAAATCCGGCAGTGGTGGAACTGTCCTGCATTTAGCCGCTGCCTTGGGTCATACAGACATCGCCAAAATGCTTATCGGCAGCGGCAGCGACGTTAATGACACGAGCGGCTTTGGTGGCAGAACGCCTTTATGCTTTGCAGCACAGGGCGGGCACAGGAAATTGACCGAACTATTAATAGCCAGCGGTGCGAAAGTGAATGTTGAAGACAAAAGAGGCTGGAGCCCTTTGTGTCTTGCTATACAGAAAAATCACGGCGATGTAGTCAAACTACTCATTGACAAAGGTGCCAGTGTCAATGCCGGCAAGAGCAAAAACGCCAGAAACCCACTGCACATGGCCATCGAAAGTGGCTACACCGAACTGGCAAAGCTGCTGATTGCCAGGGGCGCGGATATAAAGGCTAAGGGCAAAAAAGGCCGAACAGCTCTGTTTTACAGTGCCATTGCCGGGCAAACAGAAATATTTGAACTGCTCATTGCCGAAGGTCTTGATGTGAAATCAAAGGATTCAGACGGGTGGACTCCTTTACACCATGCCGCTTTTAAAGAGCAACTCGAAGCAGCCAAGCTACTGCTGGCCAAAGGTGCTGATATTAATGCCCGCAACAATGAGCAAATGACAGCTCTTCACGTTGTTGCTATGGAAGGCCGGAAGGAGATGAGCAAACTTCTGGTCGCCAAAGGCGCTCAAATTAATCCCAAAGATGCCAAAGGCCGCACTCCTTTATATTTAGCCACCCACTATGACAGCAAGGACAATAAAGGCGTAGCTGAAGTTTTGCGGGCAAACGGCGGCTACGAGGCAAGTAATCGTTAGTTTCCTGCTTCTTATAGGTATTAAATGGCAGTAACTCACCGGCCTGCTTAATTGTCAGCAACTGTAAAATTGCAGACGGCCAGGAGGTCGAGGCTGTCATTTTTAAATAATCTGACCTGGTATTTACTTACTTTTGCTATTCCCTTTGGGAATGTGACCTTTCCGTATTTTTTTGATGAAGTATATTTTTTTGCGATATAGTTATGGCTTTGGTCAAGCCGAGAATCAGCTTCGTAGATAGCCAGCCAGTCGTAGGTCTTACCGGGGGCATTTGCGAGGACAATCACAATTGGTTCATTTGGTTTGTAACTGATTTTGTCTGTGTTTATGGTGGTTTTCGAATCGGAGGTAAGATATTTGACGGATGTTTTACGAGTGGTTGCGCAGCTTTTCTGCGGTTCTGCAAGTTCTACTGTGTGAATATGGTCGAGGAGCCCTACATCGGCCTTTTCGTAGATACACATTTCACCGGTCAGGTTATATGCGCCTTTTAGACTGTGCAGTTTGGTTTCTTCGTCTTTCTTAATTACGAGTTGGCCGCTGGTCAACTTTTCCAGTTTGACATAGTCATTGCTTTTGCCGTTCCACGGGTCGTGGACAATTACAATACTATTGTCTGGTTGTTCTTGGCGGTTTTTGCCAAAACCAACCACCGTTACATAATGGCCGTTGAATCTGGTGTATTGGTCTTTTTCGGTATCGTACTTGTACCAGCCGATATGAATAATAGCTGCGCTGTTAGGTTTGAGTCCTTTTTTGAATGAATCAGCCGGCTCGCCGATGCAGCCGCCTTTCTCAACCTCGCTGGGTTTAAAATTTATAGTTTCAAGTTTCTTTGTCTTATAGCCGCAGTCTTCCACATACTCTTTAATGCCCTTCATCAAACGCTCAGGGCTTGTACTGTTTTTTTCCGCTGTTTTCATATAGCGTGGTGAGGCTAGAAGTGTAACCAGCTTGTATTGTGCTGTTTGCTGATTTTGTGCATTTGGGACGAGTCGTTCGTAACCGGTGGCGCCTAACCACATAAGGGCGTTGGAAGCTGCGCAGGGACCGCAGTAGCTTTTACCGTCACCTGCATATCTGCCGTTTGGGTCTCTTTGGGTGGCATCGGGGGTTAATCGGGCTCTGTTCGTTGCGCCTTTTTCATCCTGACAAAACGCAGAGCGGCTCAATACTATCACGATTGTCAATATTAGCATTGCTTTTAAGCGGCTGTAAATATCGGCTTTTTTCATTTTAAAACTTCCTATCAACAATGTCATAAAGGTTTTGCGTTTATTATCCTGGAGAAGACATCAGGGTATCTGAACGCCTCTTGGCCTTTGAGGCTATGTTTGGCTAACATCTTTATAGCAGCTTTGAACTTTTTGTCAAGGGCTGCGATGAATATTGCGGGATGGTTCGTCTGTGGATTTGAAAGCTGGATTTGATAAGCATGCAGTGTCAATCGCTCTATAAGCGGCCTTTCAGTTTGTCGGCTGGCTAATCGATAATCGGACTTGAAATCAGAGAGAAACAACGCTCTTTTGCTGCCATATAACGGGTCAATTGCCAAAGGCATTCCAATGCCGGGCAGATGCAGCCGGATTTGGTGCGTTCGGCCGGTTATTGGCTTGACCGCCAAAAGAGCAATTGTGCCGAAATTAGCCAGCAGATTCCACTCTGTAACCGCTTTTTTGCCTTTTTTACCGGTTGTGCACATAAGAGTCGGATTTTTACGGCTTCGCACGAGGGAAATGTCAATTGTGCCCTGATTGCCGCGGATTATACCCGTTACAAGAGCAAGATAGGTTTTTTTGACGAGTCTTTTCTCGAAAGAGCTGGAAAATTGCGATTGTGCTTTTGCTGTTTTTGCTAAAATCATAACACCGGATGTGTCTTTGTCGAGCCGGTGCACTAATCGCAGTTGCCTGCATATTTGCGGCTCTAATTGCCCGGCAAGGAAATCTAAAAGCTCAGGCATGCCGCTACGGTCTTTGGTAACCGATATGCCGCTCGGTTTGTTAATGACGATAATGTCATTGTCCTGATATATTATTTCGACTTTTGGATTTGACATTTTACTGTCTCTCGGAGCAAAATCTGTATTATAGGATACCGGCTGTAATTTGCTATAGATACTTGAAGCAGCCGGCCATTTCCTGTTGGGAGCCCCAAGCAATATTTTAGCATTTCTTGACGATGGGCGGCGAATATCTTATAGTCTTTGCGATAGAGTCGATAACGGTAATTAGATTGTAATGAATTTGGAGTGTTGTTAATGGCGAAAAAACTTTTGTGTGACAAGTGTACGGGACTGTGCTGCAGGTATTTTGCCCTGCCGATTGAGACCCCCGAGGACAAAGAAGATTACGATGATATAAGATGGTACCTGTGCCACAAAGATATTACTGTTTTCGTGGAGGACGACGACTGGTATATCAATATAAAGAACAAGTGCAAACACCTTTCGGAAAAAGACTATCAGTGCAGGATATACAAAAAAAGACCTAGGATTTGCAGAGGTTATACCGTTAAGAACTGTGATTTGACCGATGGCGAATATGACTATGATTTGCATTTTACCACCGACAAGCAGATGGAGGAATATATAAAGATAAAATTCGGCAATAACATTAAAGAAAAGCCCAAAAGCAAAAAGAAGAAAAAGAAAAAAAGAAAGAAAAAGAAATGAAAATACCGCCGGTAAAGGGAACGAGGGATTTTTATCCGCAGGATATGGCCGTTAGAAATTGGCTCATTGACGGCTGGAAAAAGGTCTCGCTGCGCAACGGCTTTGAGCAATACGATGGGCCCGTATTCGAGTATTTAAAGATGTTTCAGATAAAAAGCGGCGACGAAATCGCAGAGCAGCTCTTCTCATTTGAAGACAGAGGCGGCAGAGAACTGGCACTCAGGCCGGAAATTACTCCTACTCTGGCACGAATGGTAAATCAGCAAATCAATTCACTTCCTCGGCCAATCAAGTGGTTCTCTGTGCCGAGATTGTTCAGAGCTGAACGTCCACAGAAAGGCCGGCTGCGCGAGTTCTTCCAATGGAATGTTGATATAATCGGCGTCGATGACGTTTTAGCTGATGCAGAAACGATATTTTGTGCGCTGGATTACCTGCGGGAAGTAGGGTTAACGCCTGACGACATCGTTGTAAAAATATCCAGCAGAAAAATGCTGGCGGAGGTTTTACAGACAATAGGTATTACTGAAAAAGAATTGGAGCCTTTGTACGCTATACTTGATAAAAGAAGCAGGCTTCCCGCTGAAACTTTTGAACAAATGCTTTCGGAGACTGTCGGTGTTCAAGACAGATGTAAAAAAATACTCGAATTCATGGGTATCGAATCTGTTGAACAGATTAGTTCTTTATTTGAGCTTTCTGAAAAGGCCAAAAAATCGGTCGACGAGTTACAGTGCCTCTTTGAACTTCTGCGGACTATGGGGATTGCAAATTTTTGTGTGTTCGATGTAGGTGTAGTTAGGGGCCTTGCCTATTATACCGGTATTGTATATGAAATTTATGACCGTGTAGGAGAGCTTAGAGCCATCGGCGGAGGCGGCAGATATGACGACCTGTTGAAGCAATTTGGTGGGCCGGCTATAACGGCTACCGGATTCGGCTTAGGTGATTGCGTGCTGGAAATACTGCTTCAAGAAAAAGGGCTGCTCGATAAACAGTTACCTGCAAGCCGGCTCGATTACTTTGTTGCGTGCGCAGATAAGGTTTATGAAGAAGCTGTTGTTAAATTGACGATGAAGCTGCGTTCCGCTGGATTTGCAGCGAATTTTAGTTATAAGCCGGTCAAATTAAAAAAGCAACTCAAAGATGCCTCAGACCAAAACGCTCAAAAGTGTATAATCATCGGCGATGAACTTAAAGACGATAAGCTTGCCATTAAGGATATGACTACTGGCGAGCAAGAGTTGATTGACTACGATGATTTTTCGACCAGCTTAAATCCTGATTCAAAATGAAGAACTTTCGTCTCAACCACTATGAACGGGCATTCGGGAACTGGCTGATTGATAACCATGTCCAATATGTTGCGGTTGATGAGAAAAAAAGGGTGGCCCTGGGACGTTCAAAAGTTAAAAGCTTTGATTATTTATTATATCCGCCCGGCTCACAAATAATTGTTGCGGAAGTCAAAGGCAGAAAATTCAAGGGGACCAGTTTCACTAAATTGGCCGGCTTCGAATGCTGGGTTACAGCCGATGATATTGAGGGATTGGCCCAATGGCAGGAAGTTTTCGGCACAGGTCATACTGCGGTTTTCGTTTTTGCCTACAGAATAGAGAACATCGACGTCGATTTTGACGGCAGAGAAGTTTATGATTGTGACGGTGGTAGATATATATTCTTTGCAGTTAAGCTGGAAGATTATCGAAAATTTATGAAGCTCCGCAGCCCCAAATGGCGGACTGTAACACTGCCTGCCGATAAATTCCGACAGTGCGCCATCCAAATGCAGAATCTTTTGCTTTGATTTTTACTTTTCCCTGCGAAAATCCCATTAAACCTCAATAGGTTAGTTGGAATATTTCTCGCTTGAAACAATTCTGTATTGTATATTGTAGCAAAATGAGAATCATAGCCGGCTCAAAACGAGGAATGAAACTGCTAAGTCCAAAGAGTGATGTATCCCGGCCGATTACTGACAGAGTAAAGGAGTCGCTTTTTAGCGTTCTCGACAAGTATGACCTGCCCGGCGGCAAAATCGTCGCCGATTTGTTCAGCGGTGTCGGCTCTTTAGGCCTGGAATCTTTGAGCAGGGCAGCAGCGTTTGTTACCTTCGTCGAAAAAGACCAGAAGGTTATTGCGATTTTAGAGAGAAATATAGTAAAGAGCGGCTTTGCCGGCAAAGCGAAAGTTTTAAGAGCCGATGCCTTCAAGATTGGTGCTCCGGTTGATAAGCAGAAGTATGACCTGGTATTTGTTGACCCGCCGTACCAGACTACCAGCCAGGCAAAAGCCGGTTCGCCTTTGAGTAGGCTGCTGGATTTGTTGAATGGGCAGTTGGTCGCCGGCGGAATTGTTGTTGTAAGAACTCATAAACGAACTGAATTGTCGCAGCGATACGGCCGATTGGCAATATTGGAGCGGAGGCAGTGGGCAGCTATGACTGTAACTATATTGAGGCAAAACAGCGATGACAAATAGGGAAATAGCTGTAAAAATAATCAGGCGATTGCGCCGCAATGGCTTTGAGGCCCTGCTGGCAGGGGGCTGTGTGCGCGATATGCTCCTGGGCAGGCAGGCCAAAGATTACGATGTCGCAACTGATGCCCGGCCCAAAGACGTAATAAAATTGTTCAGGCGCACATTAAAAGTCGGAGCCAAATTTGGCGTAGTAATAGTTTTGCTCGAGGCCAGGCAGGTCGAAGTCGCCACGTTCAGAACCGAAACCGGCTATGCCGACGGCAGGCACCCGACTACCGTCGAGTTCACAAGCGCCGCCGAGGATGCTGCGAGAAGAGATTTTACTGTCAACGCGATGTTCTATGACCCTTTGAAAAAAGAGGTTATTGATTATTTTAATGGCCGGGCCGACCTCAAAAAAAAGCTGATACGAACTGTTGGCAACGCGAAAGAACGCTTTGGCGAAGATTATCTCAGGATGCTGCGGGCGGTGCGCTTTTCCACTCAGCTTGGCTTTGCAATTGAGACGAAAACCTTCTCAGCTATTTGCGCCAATGCGAAAAACATAACCAAGATAAGCGGTGAACGCATCGCAATGGAGCTGGAGGCAATTCTTGTCAATCCAAATCGCTCTGTCGGAATTTCTCTGTTGGCTGAGACTGGATTGGCTGATGCGGTTTTTCCTGACCTTGGCGACGAGCAGATTGAATTGGCTCTCGGTGTATTGGGCAAACTGCGGGAAAAAGTTGATTTTCCCCTGGCATTGGCCGGGCTTTTTGCAGATTGCGAGACCGACTTTGCACTCAAAAAATCCACCATCTTGAAACTTAGCAAAAATCAAAACAGGCATGTAAAATTTCTGCTGAGCAATAGAGGGAAATTGCTGAATGATAAAATGTCATTGGCGCAGTTGAAAATGATTGTTGCCGAGCCGTATTTTTGGGATCTGTACGAACTGCAAAGGGCGATTCAAAAGGTCGCAATCAAGAGCAGAAAGGGCCTTACACCTCTGATAAAGCTGAGGAAAAGAATAAAAGCCCTTGGCGATGTCGAACTAAGCCCCATGCCGTTGCTCAACGGCTATGACCTGATTAGATTGGGTGCAGTGCCAGGGCCCACGCTGGGGCAGTTGGCGCAGGAGATGTACATCGCCCAATTAGAAGGGCGGGTGCAAACAAAAAAACAAGCCCGGCAATTGGCACAGAAATGGCTGGAAAGGCACAAAACGGCCGAAAAATGATGGTTTGTATTAAAGGATATGCTTGTGAAATTGTACGGTTTTCCATATGTGCATAGTGTTATTTCAATAGCAGCTATTGTCATCGGTTGTATATTTGAGCTGTTCGGGAACCCACTGCCGAAACATGGTTTGCAATTCGAGAGTCCTTCTCAAACTTGGGACGAGGCAATACCGTTGGGTAATGGATTGCTTGGAGCATTAATATGGGGTGATGGTGCACCTTTGAAGATATCTCTTGACAGGACTGATTTGTGGGACCTTCGTCCGGTACCGGAATTTCACACAAAAGAATACTCTTACAAGACTATGCGACAATGGGTTAAAGAGGGCCGATTGGCTGACCTTCATCGACTTTATGATGCACCATATGGGAACGCCGGACCGACGAAGATACCGGCCGGACGTATCGAGCTGACAGTCGGTGGTAAGCCGGTCTTTAAGGAAGCATCGTTAAATCTTGCCAGAGCGATGGCAACATTACAGTTTGGGGGCAAAGGAAAGGCACGCATTTTTATCCATGCGAGGGAGCCTGTTGGGATGATTAGGATTGACTCAACTGAACCAATCGGGCTCAAACTACAGGCCCCTCCTTTTGCAGGTGAGATTGCAGAAGAGGCCGGGCCGGGCAAAATCAGTGCCGGGGATTTGGCCAGCTTGAGATATAAAACACCGGTCGAATCCGGCGGTGATAACTGGACAGGTTATCTGCAGGAAGGCTGGGGCGGATTTAAGTTTGCTGTGGTCGTCGCCTGGCAGGAATCAGGGAACAAATGGCTTGGAGTCTGGTCTATTACAACGTCGAACGAGTCAAAAAATCCTCTGCAGAAGGCCCTTGAGAATTGTGAAAGGGCTCTTGGAGCAGGATTTGCTAAATCAGTTAATGAACACCGAAAGTGGTGGGACTCGTTCTGGAGCAGGTCTTCGGTCAGCGTTCCGAATTCCATTATTGAAAGGCAGTGGTACCTTGAGATGTATAAATTTGGTGCAGCGACCCGGCCCGATACGCCGCCAATAACTTTGCAGGGGCCGTGGACTGCGGACAATGGTAAAATTCCACCTTGGAAGGGAGATTATCATCACGACCTGAACACCGAGCTTAGTTACTGGCCTGCTTACAGCGGCAATCAACTTGAGGGGGCACTTGGATTCGTTAACTGGCTTTGGGATACAAGAGAAACTGCGAGGGCTTGGACGAAACGGTTCTTTGATTTGCCCGGCCTGAATGTTCCGATGACGGCCGACTTAGAGCAAAAACAAATTGGTGGCTGGCACCAGTATACGCATTCGGCCACTACGGCCGCCTGGCTGGGACATCATTTTTACCTGCAATGGCGATACAGCATGGACAGAGAATTTCTGCGAGTGCGTGCTTATCCGTGGCTGAGAGAAACGGCTATTTTCCTTGAGGCGGTTACCGAGGAGGACCCCGAAGGTAAGCGAACACTTCCTCTTAGCTCTTCACCTGAGATTAACGATAACCGCCTGGATGCGTGGTTTCCGACGATTACAAATTATGATACTGCGTTGATAAGGTGGACGTTTGAGAAAACGGCGGAGCTTGCGGAAGAATTGGGTAAAAGAAAAGAAGCTGAGCACTGGCGTAAGGTGCTTGGAGAGATGCCGGGTTTAGCGATTGACCCACAGAGTAAAAAGATGCTCGTTGCGAAGGATTATCCATTGAAGGAATCTCACCGTCACTTTTCACATCTGATGGCGATTCATCCGTTAGGACTAATTCGCTGGGAAAACGGACAGGAAGACCAGGCTATCATGAAGGCTTCTCTGGGTGACCTTGAGCAAAAAGGAACGAGCTTGTGGTGCGGATACAGTTTTAGCTGGCTGGCGAACATAGCCGCTTGGGCACGTGACGGAGAAAAGGCGGAAACGGCGTTGGAGATATTTTCCACGGCGTTTTGTTTGCGAAGCAGTTTTCACTATAACGGTGACCAGTCCGGCAAGGGATACTCGAATTTTCGTTATCGTCCATTTACTTTAGAAGGGAATTTTGCTGCTGCGGCCGGTTTGCAGGAGATGCTTTTGCAAAGCTACAGCGGGACTATAAGAGTTTTTCCCGCCATCCCGGCGGCATGGAAGAATGTTTCTTTTAATACTCTCAGGGCGGAAGGAGCATTTTTGGTTTCGGCCGAACACCGCGAAGGACTAACGAGATGCGTCGAGCTAATTGCGGAGAAAAAGGGAATGTGTCGTCTTGAGAATCCGTTTGCAAATTCGCAATTTAAGGTAGAAGGGCTCCCAAAGGAGCTGGTGCAAGAAATTGACAACGAACTCCAAGTTCAGATGTCACCCGGTCGGCGGGTTGTGTTTTTACGGACAGATTAGAAATAATGCAGCCATTTACTCTCTTAATCAAACCATCCGGTTCAGATTGCAATATTGATTGCAAATACTGTTTCTACAAGCAAAGAGCTGCCCATGTCGGCTGCGGCAGACAGCGAATGAGTGATGAAGTACTTGAAAAACTTGTAAAAGATTATCTGAAACTGGACTTTGAGGTCTCCGGTTTTGCCTGGCAGGGGGGCGAGCCTACTTTAATGGGGATGGATTTTTATAAAAAGGCCGTTGATTTGCAGAAGAAATACGGCAAAGAAGGACAGATAATAAGTAACTCGCTACAGACTAACGCAATTTTACTGGATGATAAATGGTGTCGGTTTTTACACGACTACAGGTTTCTGGTTGGAATCAGTATCGATGGCCCAAAAGAGCTGCACGATTATTATCGTCTCGACCATTCCGGCGCAGGCACTTTTGATAAGGTAATGAAGGCCATCGAAAAATGCAAAAAGTATAAGGTGGAGTTTAATACTCTTACGCTGTTGAACAGGAAAAACACTGAGCACCCGGATGAGTTGTTTGATTTTCTTATTGAAAACGGCGTCAGGTATATGCAGTTTATTCCCTGTGTGGAACTTAACACTGCCACGGGCAATATCGCAGATTTTTCAATTACACCACAGCAGTATGGTGAATTTATGTGCAGACTCTTTGACCGCTGGTATGATTACGGCCCGCAAAATTTAAGCATTCGCGATTTTGATTCGATTCTCTCTTATTGTGTTACCGGTACCGCAACGATTTGCACGTACAGCAAACGATGCAGCGGTTATATTGTCATCGAGCATACAGGTGACGCATTCTGCTGTGATTTTTTTGTCCGGCCGCAATTTAAGCTTGGCAACATATTTGAAACTCCGATAGAAAAACTTGCCGACAGCAGCATAAAACGCCGGTTTGACCGGGCCAAACAAAATCTTTGCGACAAATGTCTTCTCTGCAGATGCCTTGATGTATGTCGGGGCGGCTGTCAGAAAGACAGGATTTCTTTTAGTGTTGATAAAAAGGTCGAAAGTTATTTATGTGATGGTTATAAACGGTTTTTCGATTATGCAATGCCGCGATTTATGCAAATAGCCGCTAATATTAACGCTGCTAAAGCACACGACCACCAGAATTTCCTCAGGTAGCAACCTGTAGTCTTTTAGTCTATACTTTACTGTTGTACGTCCGATAATCTCCCCTATTCATTATTGTTGCAAAATAAGCTCGAAACCTAACCATAATTTACTCAAACGCTCCATTTTTACTAAACTTCCACAACGGTTTTTTGTTGACAGAAGGGGTATTTTTCTGTAGTATGGAGTTTTTAAGGCCGACTATTTAGTAAGATTTGTAGATTTCGGTTTTGTTGCTAAAAACGTGTTAAATAAGGAATTATAGGTATTTTGGGGCAAAAACCTTCGAGGTCATATTATTTAATTAACGATAAACTCGTATTTCAGCTAAACTGAAAGGGCTTTTTGGAGAAATTTCGATGTTAAAGGTAAAAACTATTGTCGTAATTTTAGCGTTGGTATTGTCCGCGGTAAGCGTTGGTTTTGCCGGAAGTGTTGCCGATGACTGGAACGATTATTTGCATTACATAAGGATTGCCCGGCTTGATTTAGCCAAAGGTTATGCTCAGGCCGTTTTATCTGCCAATCCTGAACCTGTCGAATTGCTAAAACTTAGTGAAGAAAACCCCCGAGGTTATGACCTTTTGTTAAAAGTTATCGAAGAAAGGCCTGATGCTGAACTGACTGCCCTTAGTGAGCAACTTCTTGATATAATCGAAAAGGGAAGATTCATTCGAAGGACCGACCCGAAGGTTATCACAACGGAGATAAAGAGGCTCAGTAAAGGTACTCGCCCTCAGCTCACAGCGGTCAAACGGCTTCGCAATGCCGGCGAATACGCAATAATGTATATGCTTGATGCAATGGCAGATGATTCTCGCAAACATGAATTGCCTAATATCACATTGGCACTTCCTAAGATTGGCACCGATGCAATCAGGCCTCTCACTGCCGCGATGCAGATGGAAAATGTGGCTGTAAAAGCTGAGATAATAAAGGCACTCGGAAAAATCGGTCATTCCCAATCATTAGCATATCTAAAATATGTTATCGAAAATGACGATTCAGCAGACCTTCGCCAGTTGGCAGAGAAAAGTATCAGGCAGATTGACCCTGCGGCTATAAATCTTTCTGCTGCACAGTTGTTTTTCCGTCTTGCCGAAAGTTATTATTATCACGCTGAATCTCTTGCCCCAGCCGAAGACGCCGCTTTTGCCAATATTTGGTTTTGGGATTCTTCCGGCAGCCGGCTCATTCGCGAGAAGGTTGACAGAAGTTATTTTTATGAGCTTATGGCAATGCGCTCTTGCGAGTGGGCCCTAAAGGCCGATGCCGGTTTCGGCCGGGCAATTGGACTTTGGCTGGCTTCTTATTTCAAAGCTGAGCGCACTGGTGTCAGTATGCCGAATTACTTTGGTGCCGGTCACGCTGATGCCCTTGTTTATGCAACTACTGCCGGCCCGGAATATCTCCATCAGGCACTTGCACGGGCTGTTGAAGACAGGAATGCTTATGTTGCCCTCGGTGCCATTGAGGCCCTGGCTACAACTGCCGGAGAAAAATCCCTGCTTTATCGGCTCGGCGTTGAACAGCCGCTCGTTCAGGCTCTTTCCTTTGATGACAGGGCGGTAAGGTATAGTGCAGCGATAGCAATAGCTTCAGCCGGACCGAAGGAGAAACTTCCAGAACGCTCGCTGGTCGTTAAGAACCTCGCAGAGGCGTTAGGGCAAAGTTCAAAGGATGTTGCTGAAGGCCCGGACAAATGGAATACCGAAATTGCAGACAGCTATGCCCTGCGTGCGGCGAAAGTTATGCTCAAATTAGTGGAAACTCAAAACCCTGTTATCGATTTGTCCGATGCTCAAAACACCCTTATAAGTGCAACAATGGACAATCGACCGCAGATTCAAATCCTCGCCAGCCAAATCTTGGCCCGCTTGAATAATGTTAATGCGCAAAGGGCGATTGCTGATATGGCCCTTGATGAAACAAACGCTATGGGCGTTCGAATATCCGCTTTTAATTCCCTGGCTGTCTCGGCAAAAATTAACGCCTCTTTGCTTGATGAAGGCAAGATTGATGCGGTTTATTCGCTTGTTAGTTCGCAGCAGGCCGACCCGCAATTGCGCAGTGCTGCCGCTTCTGCTTATGGTGCGCTTAATCTGCCGAGCCGGAAGGTAAAGAATCTCATACTTGACCAGGCAAAAAGCTAAGGCTTATCATCAGGCTTAGGGCCCAGACTCTTTTTGTTGACGTTAGTTTCCACACATTTGGAGCCGTTGGAATCTGCCGGCTTATTTGGGTCGATTTGTATGGTTTCTTTCTTTTGAATTTTGTTCTCAGTGCTTTTTAGCAGTTCACTGACAAGCTGCTGAGTAGTTTGTCGATTATCCTGAGAATATACTGCTTTATTAACTAAATCGCCCCACCAGGAGAGATATGATATGCTGACTTGTTGAAAATGACCTCCGAAACCAACCCCTTTTACGAATCTGTTTTGGGAAATTGGTGAAGTGCAGACTAAGATGGTTGCAAAACACCAGACCAGAAAACCGGCTAAAAAACCCAGAAAAGCTGCTCCAAGAACATTAAATATTCTTGGAAATGAGACGCTGAATTGCCCCGTAAAAAATACATACGATATGCCATGCAAAATCATAAAAGCTGCCGCTGTAATGGTTAATATGGAAAGAATGTTACAAAATGGTGCATCAGCAACTACAGGGATATTGGAAATTGTTGGGCCCAGGAAAATACCTAAAAAGACCGAGATTACGATATTGAACATCAATATCCACATCTCGTAGAAGCCGATTTTGATGGCAAAGTAGGAGAAGAGCACGCCAACCAGTATCCCTATCCAAAATGTCATAACCTTTTATCCTAATACTCTTTTTAATTCTTCCAGACTTGTTATGCTGGACGTTACTGCTTTAAGTCCTTGTTTTTGCATATTGGACTTGCCTTTTTTATCACCTTCTCTTCTCAGTTCAGTCAGCAGCGTTGGATTGTTGGCAATACTGGCCTTTAATCTGTCGTCGAGATCCAGCATATCGAAAATTGCTGTTCTGCCCCGATAGCCGGTGCCATCGCACTCCTCACATCCGCAGGCCTGAAACATATTGGCGTAGTTGACTTTTCTTTTGTGGAAATCGTGCATCTGGCTTTGAGTTAATTGGGCCGGTATCTTACAGTTCTTACAAAGCTGCCGAAGCAGTCGCTGGGTAAGAATAAGATTCAATCCCGAAGACAGAAGCAGAGCAGAAACACCTAAATCCATTAGCCGTACCAGTGCCGATGCGTTGCTGTTGCTGTGTATTGTTGCCAGAACAAGGTGACCGGTTTGGGCTGCTCGAAGTGCAATTCCTGCGGTTTCTTCGTCTCGTATTTCACCAACGCAGATTACATCAGGGTCCTGCCTCAAAATGCTTCGCAGACTTTTTGCAAAAGTTATATCGGCCTTAGGATTAATCTCAATCTGGCTGACATTCTCAAGTACATATTCAATCGGGTCTTCGACGGTAATTATGTTGCGTGTAAATCGGTCGATTTCATTAAGCATAGCATACAAAGTTGTGGTCTTGCCGCTACCGGTGGGCCCGCACATAAGTATCATACCCGATGGTTTGTTTATGAAATTCCTGACGATTGTCTGTTGTTTTGCTGTCATTCCGATATTGTCGAGTGCAAACCTGCCGCCGCTTTGGTTGAGTATTCTTGCCGATAGTTTTTCACCGTTGAGCACACCCGCTGTCGCAACTCGAAAGGATATGGTTTCGTCTGCAGTTTTTGCCATAAAGGCCCCGTCTTGGGGCCTGCGTTTCTCCGAAATATCCATGCTTGAGATGGCCTTGATACTGTTTATTACCGCTTTACAGGTGTCGGTATTCATTTGCTCAACTGTTTTCAATACTCCGTCCACTCGCAACCTGATGGTGTAGCTCAATTCGTCTTGTGGGTCTATTAGAATGTCGCTCGCCTGCTGTTCGAGAGCGTCAATGATAATTTGCTTGGTTAAGTCAAGAATATGGCTGTCTTGCTGTTTGCCTTTGCCGTGGCCGTATATGTCCTCAAGCTCTTTACCTGAGGAATCAAACAGCATTAAAGTTGAACTATCCTGAAAACTTTGAGTTTTGATGTTTACTGCTATGTTGTGTAGTTTTGTTTTTATTATTTTAAAGATATTACTTTCACCGCTTGAAGTGCTTCTTATCAAATAGATTATCAAAAGAACAAATAAAAGTATTGGTCCTACAAAAAGTGTAGCGATATTAGCTGTCGTTTTCCAGTTCTTTGGCACTAAGGGACTGAACTGAACGCGCTGAACAAAGTATAGACACAGATACACCCAGCCGATAAGAAGAGCAAGTTTGATTGGATTAAAGTAAAGAGGTGTCGTTAGAAATGTTGCATTAAGTAGCATGCCGTCCTGCGAAAACTTCAAAAAAACCGCTATCTCCATGGAATACCTCATACAACGAAAACCGCAAACTAGGCATCAACGCAGTATAGGATAACATAGTTGTTTTGAACCTGCAAATTAAAAAATGCAAAAACTTCCCAACTAACCGGTACTCTCAGGTATTATCCTCTGGTAAATCGAAAATATCAAGCTCATCCTCGGAACCGTCTTCAGGTAACTCGAGCTTCTCCAGTTCTTCATCAAAATCACCCACTTCTTCATCAAAGTCACTTTCCAGTAACTCGACATCATCCGATTCAGAGATGTCCCCTGGTCTCTCTGTTGTTGAGTCCACGGTCGGCTCTTTTGGTGTTGTACCCTTTTGTAGTGGTTTTTGCTTCTTAGTCTGTTTCGGCGGAAGAATCTCCCGTGGCTGACCGTCAATCTGCAGCACAAAAGTTATTGGTCCTATTTCCAAAGAGTCGCCCGACTGAGCCACCGTCTCGTCTATGGATTTGCCGTTAAGGATAGTGCCGTTACGCGAGCCGAGGTCACGAAGCATCAATACTCCCTTGTTTAGACTTAATTGGCAGTGCCTTTTGGAAACACTCATAAGAGGAATACGCAAATCGCAGTCACTGCGCCGCCCGATTGTCGTAACGTTGCTTGGCAACGGATAATGCTTCTGAGTGCCATTTCTTTTGAATCGAACTAAATTTACTGCCATCTCACCTCCAGTATAATAATTCTTTCCAAAGCTTTTTCTATTATACAGCCAAAATAAAATATTACAAGAGATAAATCCATCTTTGTTATAAATATATTGACATTACCCCCTTATGGGGTTAATACCTGGCAATATTGTGCTGGTAAATAGCTTGTGAAAATCAAAGACATTTTATCGTACGCTGGGTGTTATTTTACCCTTGCAATTGATGGAAGATAATCGATAATTGCTCAAGACAGTAGGAATGCTGAATGGAAAATATTTTACTAATCAGAGGATTGGTGTTATTGGGATGGGTTTATGGCAAAAGTAACACTGCCCGATGGCAGTTCACTAACAGTCGCTGATGGAACAACTGCCGGGCAATTGGCCCAACAACTAAGTAGAAAGCTCGCTGCTTCGGCTGTAGCAGCAAGAATAAACGGGCAATTGGTGGATTTATCCACTTCACTCAACGGTGATGCAGACGTTCAAATCATTACCCTAAAAGATAACGAAGGCCTTGAAATAATGCGCCACAGTTGCGCACACATAATGGCTGAAGCTATATGTACTCTTTGGCCGGAAACAAAACTGGTCTATGGCCCAACCGTTGAAGACGGATTCTACTATGACATTGACCTCGACGAACCCATCCGCCCGAGTGACTTCGAACGAATTGAACAAAAAATGAACGAGATAGTAAAAGCCGACAAACCATTTATTAGAAAGGAAATCACACGCGCCGAATCGCTGCGGAAATTAGCCTCTGAAAAATACAAAACCGACAATATAAATCGCACCGACAGTGAAGTAATCAGTTTCTATTCCCACTCAAGTGGCTTTGAAGATTTATGCCGAGGCCCGCATGTGCCGAGCACAGGCAAAGTCACAGGTTTTAAAATTATGTCGGTGGCCGGTGCTTATTGGCACGGCGACCCGACCCAGAAAATGCTCCAGAGGGTTTACGGCACCGCCTGGCCGACAAAAAAAGAACTTGATAGTTATCTGCATAGACTCCAAGAGGCAAAAAAACGTGACCATCGCCTCCTGGGCAAACAGTTGGATTTATTTAGTTTCAACGAAGCAGGCCCGGGCTTTGCTTTCATACATCCCAAGGGTATGATTATCTGGAAAGCCGTAGTAGACTTCTTACGTACTATGCACGATAAATATGGCTATCAGGAAATAAAAACACCCGTCATACTAAATGAACAGCTTTGGCATAAGAGTGGGCACTGGGACAATTATAAAGAGAATATGTATTTTACAACTGTAGATGATGTCGGTTACGCGATAAAGCCGATGAACTGTCCCGGTCTCTGTCTGGTTTATAAAACACGCCGGCACTCATATCGCGAATTTCCGATGCGCATTGCCGAACTAGGTTTGGTCCACCGGCACGAAGCCAGCGGCGTTATGCACGGCCTTTTCAGAGTAAGGCAGTTTACCATTGATGATGCACATATTTTCTGCACACCCGAGCAGATGGAGGCTGAAATAATTGGCGTTATTGACCTTACGTTTGAGATATATCGGGCTTTTGGATTTGAGGATTTTCACATTGAGCTTTCTACAAAACCCCTCAAACATATAGGTTCGGATGAGATTTGGGACATCTCCACAAATGCCCTCAAAGGTGCTTTGGAAAATAAAAAAATTGAATATAAAATCAACGAGGGTGATGGTGCATTCTACGGCCCAAAAATAGATTTTCATATAACAGACTGTCTCAAAAGGTCCTGGCAGCTCGGCACCATTCAACTGGATTTTTCTATGCCGCAGAGATTTGAACTGACCTATACCGACAAAGACAACACTGATAAAATGCCCGTGATGATTCATCGGGCCATCTTAGGCTCTTTTGAAAGATTTATCGGCGTTCTCATAGAACATTACGGGGCAAATTTCCCTCTCTGGCTGGCACCAGAGCACGCGAGAATCCTGCCAATCAGTGAAAAAACAAATGATTATGCCAAAAGCGTTGAGGAAAAGCTAAAAGAAGCCAAGCTGCTTTGCAGTTGTGATTTGTCCGACGAAAAAATCGGCGCCAAAATTGCAAAAGCCCACAGTGAAAAGCTCCCCTTTATGCTTGTAGTAGGTCCGAAAGAAGCCCAGGCCGACGCTGTCAATGTGAGAATTCGAGGCCTGAAAGACAACAGGACAATAGGAGTTGACCATTTTTTAACAATAGCCAAACGCAAAATTGCTGATAGAGAATTTAATTTAGCATTTGAAATTGATGGTTGATTATTGATAATATAAGAGGATGCTTAAAGTATCGGCAGAACAAAATGGGGTGCCCCAAACGCATTATTTCGCGTTGGGGGGCTTAGTCACTTGACTGTTTTTTTAGAAAGGTAAGGTGATATAAAATAACTAAACAATCTTTAAGGGTAAATGGGGCGATTCGTGCAGAGCAGGTTCGGCTAATAGACGAATTGAATAATCAGGTAGGAATCGTGGAAAGATATGTGGCTATGAACAAAGCACGGGAAGCGGGTTTAGACCTTGTGGAAGTTGCGCCAACCAGCGACCCGCCGGTGTGCAGGATAATGGATTATGGAAAGTACCTCTATGAGCAAAAACGCAAGCTGCGCGAAAGTCATAAGAAAAGCCGCCATCATGCTGCAATACTTAAAGAAATCAGACTTCGACCTGAAACCGACAGGCACGATCTGGATATCAAGCTAAAACACGCACGCGAATTCCTGGGAAAAGGCCACAAGGTACAATTCACAATGTTCTTCAGGGGTCGTCAAATGCTACACCTCGACAGGGGCCATGAAATGCTTGCACACATCGCAGAGTCGATGGAGGATATGGCTAAAATCGAGCGGCCGAGCAAAATGGCACATCGCCGAATGACAATACTACTTGTCCCAAAATAATTCTAATCGAAAATCGGCCTCTGATTAACTGTTGTTAGACATTTTCTACCAATTAGCGGCAAAGGGCTGCGTAATGTGTCTTGGTGCCGGCTTTTAGCCCGAAAAAAACTTATTTTCTCAAACTGACCGATTAGAGGGATTTTGATGGTAACAATTATCAAACAAAAACAGCTTCGTTTGCCGATAAGTATTGTGCAAAAAATCACTTATATGCAAGGAAGCTGTATGATTACCATCGGCAAAATCCCAAGAAAAATTCAAAGTTTTTCAAGCCCGTAAAAAGGCAAATTTCCGAACATGTCCATAGCTACTTCTGGTCTATGGTGCTGTCGATATGTATCAGCCATGGCAGTACGATTGACAGACTCGTCAAGTTGTTACGGAACAGTACTCATCGCACCAATCATGGCGAATTCCTCTGGCGAAGCGACTGGAATGAGTCGGCTGTTATGCAGCAGATTGCTTTGGATATGTTGCGGGGTTTGTTCACCAAGCAAGACAAACATTTGTTCTTCATTATCGATGACACCCAGACTCTCAAGCGAGCCAAAAAGATGGAAGCTGTTGGCAAACTGCATCATCATGCTACCGGCAAGTATGGAACCGGCCATACTATTTTGAAAGTATGTTTGTACTATCGTGAAGATATGAAGAGAGGGCATCCTCAAGTATAATTCGGTAGATTATTAACCCTTATACGAAAGGAGCCCTCAATGACCACATATTATATAGGAGTTGACGTGCATAACAATAGTACAGAATTAGCAATCGAAAAAAGAAATAAAATTGTTGCTCGGTATACGGTGCCAACCACGATACCGGCCATATCAAATGTCCTGGATTCACTGCAGGGCAAAAAGTATCTTGCAATGGAAGAAGGGCTGATGGCCGACTGGCTTTACCGCAATCTCAACAAAAAGGTGGATAAGTTTATATCCTCTGATCCTCGCCGAAACAAACTGATTAGCTCTGATGGAGACAGCGACGACAAAATTGATGCCGCCAAGCTCGCTTCTCTGTTGCGAGGCGATTACCTTCGGGCGGTCTATCACAGCGAAGATGACCAACGCTGCCAGTTAAAGCTTTGGGTCGCTTTATACCACGACCGTGTTCGTGATGCAGTACGTCATATAAACAAAATACGTGCTCGCTGCAGAATGTACGGGATTCAGATTCCACGATTGGTACTTCGGGCCCCATCGCAGCGAAGCCGGTGGCTTGCAAAAATAAAACTTCCTGCTTTGGCTAAACAGCTAAACATGTTGTGGATCGGCTACGATGCGACAGCAAAACAAACCAGAGTTGCAAAACAACAACTCATTGAACTAAGCAAAAAATATCCTATTGTCCATTTCTGGAAAGAACTGCCCGGAATTGGCCTTATTCGCGCAACCACCTTATTTGCCTTTATGGATACACCCTGGCGGTTCAAGCAGAAAAATAAGTTATGGAAATATTGTGGCGTTGGCCTTCAGAGAGCCGCCAGTGGGACAGACAAAAAAGGCAGACCAAAACCGGCAAGATTACAACTACCCTGGGCGGTCAACAGAACATTGAAAAATGCTGTATTGGGTGCTGCCCTCAGCGCAATAAATCAAAAAAGCAATGCTTTCAGGGATTATTATGAAAGGATGGTGCAAAATGGTGTAATTAGCAGTAATGCCCGCCACGCAGTAGCACGAAAGCTGCTGACCGTGATGTGGGGAAT
>Ga0180431_10002044_pt1 | contig 27401 bp, 16 predicted proteins | sample SS_ome_11_FD_132459 | JGI IMG/M metagenome (GOLD analysis project Ga0180431, IMG submission 132459) | Hypersaline lake sediment archaeal communities from the Salton Sea, California, USA - SS_1_MS_1 metaG | ecosystem: Environmental > Aquatic > Non-marine Saline and Alkaline > Hypersaline >... | reverse complement strand
CCGCTCGAAGTAGGCCCGGATCGTCGGCGAACGATACACCCCTTGCCAGGCCGCTTCGACCAGATACTTGCGGGCGGTGCCCGAATAATAGGGACGAATAATAGGGACAGCCACCTATTAAAGACTGGGATCAATGATAGAAAATGGTGTCTATCCCTACGAGAAAATCCAAAATTGGTAAAAGAATTCAGCACCTCATGCGTTTATACTTCTAAGTACGGCTAAAATGTGTTCAATCCATCAAATACTAAAGGAGACCGCGATGAAGTGTCGAATTATATTTATATTTGCCGTCGTAGCTTTGCTTCTTGCTACTTTTGACCTTGGCTGTTCAAGCAAAGATGATCAAGGTACGTCCGAAGATGCAAACACAACGGTACCCGTCACTGAGACAGACGAAAAAGAACCAACGACCGCATTGATCCGGCCCGGCATAGGCGTTGGTAAAGTCCAATTCGGCATGGCCGTTGACGATATGAAGGAGATTCTCGGCAAGCCGGATATTGACGCTACAGGGATTTCATACGTGTATGCTGATCTTGGAATTGAAGTGGTGTTCAGGGATGATAAGGTTCATTCTATTTATTGCGTCCACCATATGAAGGGTGTTCCTGATTTTAGGGTGTGCAAATATCGAACGCAGGAGGGAATCGGAATCGACTCTTCCGAGTCTGATATTATAACGGCCTATGGTGAGCCTGCAAAACGTAGCGATGGCGCATTGATGTATAAAGAGCTCGGATTAAGATTCGAACTTGAAAACGGCCAAGTGCGGAAAATAATTGCACTTAAACCCTGGTAGATTCATCCATTAAACCGGCTCCCTTTTCTACGATGATACACGACAAAAGAGTCCGAAGTGTCATAATAATTGAAAACAAATCCCTGGATAAATCATGGAGATTTCTGTATCTTTTGGATAACAAGAGTTTTGCAAAAAGTTCAGTGATAAATCGTCGTTAACGGCTGAATCACGATGTGCTCACTGGATTCTTATGCCGTGAAATCAGCGTTGTTTGGATTCTTATACGGAACCCTATAAATATTGCCATATTATAATCAAGGAGTAACAGATGCCGGTACTACCCGAAGACGTCAGAAAAGCCTGGGATGATCGAAAAGGCCCTATCGTATTCAGCACGGTGGATCAGAATGCGGTCCCCAACGCCATTTACGCGACGTGCGTGAATCTCTTCGGCGAAGACTCCATCGTGATTGCGGATAATTATTTCGACAAAACACGAAACAATATCCTCGCAGGAAGCAAGGGATCCATTCTCTTTATCACGAATCAGGACAAGGCGTTTCAAGTGAAGGGGACCATCGAATACCACACGGAAGGGGATGTTTTCGAGGATATGAAAACATGGAACCCTAAAGAGCATCCCGGCCATGCCGCGGCCGTATTGAAAGTCGAAGAGGTCTATTCGGGCGCCGAGAAACTTCTATAGGCACAACAAATGAACGAAGGGACGAATCATGCTGCCTATTGATCTGGCCGGAAGGACGGCCCTGGTGACGGGAGCAACGGGACAGCTTGGCCGGGTCATGGTGCGCACGCTCGCCCGCGCCGGCGCCGATATCATTGTACACTATCATAACAACGCGAATCAGGCGGAGGCGCTCGTGAGAGAGATCCGCGAACTGAACCGCGAGGCGATATCGGTTGAGGCGGATGTCACGGACAAAGCGTCGGTAGAGGCCTTGCGGGAACGTGCGGAGAGGGAATTGCGCGCGCCCGACATCGTCGTTGCCAATGCGGTGATTCAGTACCAATGGACGGAGATCCTGCAACAGTCCCTGTCGGATTACGAAAGCCAGTATCTCTCATGCGTCAAGCAAAGCGTTTTGCTGGCCCAGAGTTTCGTTCCGGCTATGATGAATGCGAAGTGGGGACGAGTGATCGGCGTCAATACCGAATGCTCGATGCAGTCTTCGAAAGGAACCTCCGCCTATGTGGCCGGCAAACGCGGGATGGACGGCGTGTTGCGGGTGCTCGCCAGGGAAGTGGGCGAGCACGGCATCACGGTCAATCAGGTTGCGCCGGGATGGACCCTCAGCGAAGACCATCCGGAATCCGACTCCACGCTCGACTACAGGGCCTTTGTTCCTCTCAAGCGGCGCGGTACAGATCAGGAAATCGCCAACGTCGTCGCTTTCCTGGCCTCGGATCTGGCGAGTTTCATCACCGGCGCCTGGATCCCCGTCTGCGGCGGAAACGTGATGCCCGGAATCTAATGGAGAAACAGGGATAGCCACAAATGGCGGTCCGTTAAGCCCCCAAAATCTTGATATTAGCATGTCAAAATAGGCAAAACAGAGGCGATGTCTATTTTGACAAATAATTCACCGGAGGCAATAGGACAAAAATGATGAAAGCTAAAAGCGCAATGGTTGTAATACCAATCGTAATGGCCGTATCTGTCGGCGTTATGGTTGCCGGTGATATGAGCGAGTTGAACCAGGAACTGGTAAAAGCTGCTAATAATGGAGATCTTGTCAAAGTGAAACAGCTTGTTAAGGAAGGAGCTGATGTTCATGTTGTTACCAACGACCGTTTTTTAGGAGCTATTCCTGTGTTAATGGTTGCTACACAGAAAGGACACAGGGATATAGTGCAATTTCTGATTGAGAATGGGGCCGATGTTAATGTTCGTACGACTGGCGATATAGAAGGTGTTACAGCGTTAATGATCGCTTCGGGCAGGGGGTATTTGGATATCGTGAAATTCCTTGTTGAGAATGGGGCTGACGTTAATGCCGCTGTTACTGCCGACGAGGTAGAAGGGGGTACAGCAACAGCGATAATGATAGCCTCTCAAGAAGGACATTTGGATATTGTGAAATTCCTCGCGGAGAAAGGGGCTGATGTTAACGCGACGAATAGGGAAGGAAAAACCACGAAAGACTATGCTATAAAAAGTGCTAACAGGCAGGTTGCAGATTATATTGAAACGCTCTTCCAGTATAATCCGTTTACTTCCAAATCATATCAATCGAACTTCAAATATTTCACACAAACTGAAAATAACACAAATAAGAATATCCAAGTATCCACAATAAAAGGTCTCCTGGACAAAAAGAAAAACGGAATAAATGATATCGGTCATTACCGGCAAACAACAGAAGCTCTAGGGAAACATCTCGAAATCACAATGGATATCGCAATGGAGGAAAACAAAATTGTTGTTAGCTATGGTATAGATCCTCAAAGAGGAGAAAGAAACGCCAAAATTCCCTTAGATCAACGGATTTTCACTGAGGACATCGCAAATACTCATGTGTACATCATATTTCCAAAAGAATGGAAACGTTCTGCAGAATACCAGGCCATTGAAGCAATTCAGAATAATGCCGGCTCTCGTCTCGGCGTTATGGCATGCTCGCCGGAAAAGACTGAATTCTCTTCACTACTAAGAAACTATAACGCAGTATTAGAAGGTACGTATGAATTAATTGGAAATAGCACGCCCCAATTGAAAAGAGTTGTCGATACGACAACAGATAGAGATGAAAAAAGAAGAATAGAACGACTGCAAGAAAAATACGAGGATTATCAAATCTATAAAATTCCATTTTACATCCCCGAAGGAGTAACACAGGCTTACTCCCATATCGGCAGATCAGACACAATATATTTTGATAAATCAAGCCTGACCGGCAACGGCAAAATATTCATTGAAATCCCGCAAATAACTTTTGAGCAAACGGCATCGGGTCTAACAAGAAAAGCCGGCCTTGAAGGATTGGCCTATGAAGTAGACCTCGCCGAAGTCAACGGTCATTATAAGCCCGAACGTCGGTTCGTAGAAAAATCGACCGGCTTGCAGAAGAAAATCATTGATTTGGGTAACGACGTCGCCATGGAGTTTGTTTATATACCTGCGGGTGAATTTATGATGGGCAGTCCGTCGAATGAGAAGCGTAGAAACTATGACGAAGGTCCCCGGCATCGAGTTAAGATAAGTGACGGTTTCTGGATGGGAGTTTATGAGGTGACGAATGCCCAATATCAGCAATTTCTAAAGGAAAGCAATTACAGCGACAGACGAGAAACAAACGGTAATTATTTAAGGCATATTTTATTGGATGATATGAGGCCGGAGGCGGATTCGGATTATCCTGTACGCTGGATATCCTGGTATAATGCCTGTGCTTTTTGTGAATGGTTAAGCGTCAAACAGGGAAGGACATATCGTTTACCGACTGAAGCTCAATGGGAATATGCTTGCAGGGCCGGCAGAACCAAAGAATTAGATATTAAAGATGACGGTTTGTTTTTAAACTCTTCCGGTGGAAGGGCTTCAAGTACGAGAGGAACTCATCCGGCAGGTCAGAATCTGCCCAATTCGTTTGGCCTATGTGACATGTTTGACAATGTGAAAGAATGGTGCCAGGACTGGTACGGCAGTTATTCAGATACGACCGAAGTGGACCCTAAAGGGCCGAGTTCAGGTGATAAACGAGTTGTCCGTGGCGATTATTCCGGTAACATCATCTCATACCGTTGGGCTAAACGCTTCTGTCATCCCCCGGATAAGCCTGATTTCAAAATCGGATTTCGTGTTGTTTGTGTCGGCCCGTGGGATTAATTCTTGAATAAGTCATTATTCGGGCCTGTCGATTATGAGAGAACCGTTTCTATTTCGGTGTCAATGTGCTCTGTAGAAACGAGAATCGTTCGAGGATGTGTCCCTTCTCATCGACCAGCCGGAAGGTTACCTTCGGATCGGCGAGATTCGTGTCGAACTCCATTTCGCCAAATGCCTTGATGTGGGTCCGGCCGAAAAGTTGTGTTGACGCATCTTTAGCCATCGCCCCGGGGCCCGTCATTCCACCGAGCGTGCCGATTTCCAATTCATGAAAACAATAGCCGGACGGACGGGGGATTCGAAATCCGCGGGCGCCGTGCCGGTCACAGCATATCAGCAACACGCCCGGGATTTTGTGCTCTTCGATAAATGAGAACAACTCCTCCCGGCCGGCGGTATCGAAGACGCCCCAGGAATCCTTGCCGTTGGAAATGTAGTCGCTCCACATCGTCCCGCTGCTGATGATGACAAACGGCCCCTTGCAGTTCAGCAATTCCCGCTTTAGCCAACGCATCTGCCGGTCGCCGAGATAGGCGTTCGGACTCTTTCGCTGTTTCTTCCTTAGCGAACGGGTATCGAGCATGATCAGATCGGCCGGGCCGAGCCGGGTGCGAAAATAGATCCCCTCACCGGCTTCGTCATTAGCCGGATTATTCCAGTTTTGCGTCCATATCTCGCGCAGCGCCCGCACGTCGTCGGCCGTAAATTTGTCGGGAATACCCGACAGGTCATTATCGAAGTAGTCGTGATCGTCCCATGTCGCGTATATCGGTACGGCCGCGGCCAGCGACCGCCAGGCAGGCGATAAATCACGCAACAAATAATCACAGCGATGCAGACCGGTCTCATTGTTGCGGTCGTCAACCGCCAGATCGCCGGTCAATATCATCGCCTGATTTCCGCGCTGCACGATCTGCCGCATGAGATGTACGTTATGGACGCCCGACTTGTGAAAGTCGCCGCCGAAAGCGAGTTTGAAGACACCTCGTTTCTTCGGACGGGGGAACGTGCTGAACGTGGTTCTCCGTCCCAGGTCAAGGCGATTATCATCGACGAACACCTGATAGTCGTATCGTCTCGCCGGTTGCAGGCCGGTAAGCGGCACGATCGCAGTCAGGTCCGTTTCCACGGTGCTGGGCACCGGGCCAAACCGTTGGATGCCGCCGGGTCCCTTCACTTCGACGCGTACCAACGACGGTTTCATCGTACGCACCCAGATCGCGGCATGATCGTCCCCGACGCAGCCCAGCATGGGGCCTCCCAGATGCGCCAGTCCATGCCGGCCGGCAGCACGCTCTAAAGCATGATTACCGGCGAAACGCGCTTGCCGGTCCGCATCAAAAACAGCCCGCGCTTCAGCGAAAAAAGCCTGGATCGGCTTGGGCTGCGGACCGTAACTATTGAGCAGGTTCATGTCGATGGCGGGTGTCCCCTTATGTGCGTCGCGCAACGTAACCTCGATGTCGGGCGCGGTATCCGGGCCCTCACCGGCCCATATAGACGCGCCCATCGAAGCGGTCGCCGCAGCGGTCATTGAAATAAGAAAACTCCGCCGGTCCATCACGATAGGGCGCCCTGTTTGCCTAAAAGATTGTGTGTCTTCCGTCGAAGTGGGATTGAAAGCCAGGAGAGGATCGGCGCTGTCGGCCTTCCGGTTCCGGCTGTCTTCTCTTGTCTTTCTCAATGTCTTGTCCTTTCAAGCCAGTCAGCGGTTCGAAAATGTCCTCACAACGACCGTAGTATATACGATCCGGCTTTACGTTTCCAGTGGCTTGATGATATCGCACTGCCGGGGACAAGGACTCAGGCTTGAATGGCACTTCCCTAAGCTCTAAATTTTTTTCCTGCGATGATACGTTACCAAATAGTCCGAAGTGTCGTTATCACAAGCAGGGCTAAAAAGCCTATCGTGAAAAGAATACCTAACCATACGCTCCACGAAGCGTCGGACTGTGGGCTTGTTTGCTTATGCGCGTGCGTTTTCTCGACGTCTGCGGATTGGAAGCGAACTTGCCAATAGGACGTACTGCCATCCTGGTTATCTAAGAGTTGTCCTTTATGCTTGACCATCATTAGACCCTCCCAGTATAAAATATAAGACATAAACCGCGCAACTCCAAATGGAACGAGCCTGTTTCCGGGAACGCGTCTCATATGTGCCGGGATTTGGGATCAAGGTTCTATAAGGAATCCTGTAAAAGAATTCAGACGCAAAAAAGACAATGGGTCAGACTCTTCTTTTCGCGGCCCCGATACGGCTTCTTCTGCTGTTGTCTTTTTGCATACCAGGAACACCGCGGTTCAAATGTGAATTCCTTCCCACCGCGATGATGTTTAGGATGATCGGGCGCCGGCCGGGCTTTTAAATTTCTCCCACTTTTCTTTGACGATCTTGCCTAATTCCGTCAGGTCGGGAGGTTTAATAATGTAGTTATCGGCCCCTAAGTCGAACGCCTGGTCCACATCGCCGAGCATGCTTTTGCCCGTCAGCATAAAGACAGGGATTTTTCGCGTCTTTCGGGTGTGCTTGAGCTCGGCGAGCACTTCCAGCCCGTCCATCTCCGGCATCATCCAATCCAACAAGATAAATGCCGGTTTAATCGTCCGCGCGAGCTTGACCCCGGTCGGACCGTCCATCGCCTGATGGACCTCAAATCCGTACAGTTTCAAGCTGCGTTTAAAGGCTTCCTGAACAATCTCATCGTCCTCAATAACAAGAACAGGAATCGAATTACTCACCGTATCATCCCTTTCTGGTACCTTTCGTATCCGCCATCCAATTCGTCCATACGTCGAACGCACGTCACTCGTCTCTGAACGGCTTTCGATTATGTCCCATAAATGCGTACCGTTCTTTCATCCTTTACAATTATCGACAGATCCGGAATCCGGTTTTATAGAAAACAACATTTAAAATTGTAAAGGGACACAATTTTTAAATAAACGCCATCCGCTTCGAACGGCTTTGTGTCCTGTTTGATGATCCGCCGAATCTTTAGAAAGATCATTGAAAAATGGTTGAGATTTTCATATGAAAGTGATCAACGTGTATTCGCATTTTTGGAAAAACGATCACAGCGCACGGAAAATGACTTGTTGAAGTTCAATGGGAACTCGAAATCATCGTTAAGTTAAGGAGCGTACCATGAAGGGAAAACTGAAGACATTAATCTTGTTGGGGCTGTCCGGATTACTCCTGGGCATCTCGCCCGGCACGCGGCTCTACAGCGCGGACGACGATCCGGCCGGACCGTCCGGGCCCGATCATATCGAAAGCGCCTCCGTTCAGTTCATTCTCGTACGTATCGAACGCGAAACGCTCCAGGAACATATGGACAATGCGGACGTCCCGGTTCTGGATGCGATCTCATTGGAGATCATCGGTCGGTGCATGCAGGAAGAGGGAGGCGCCGAAATCATCTCTCAGACCAAACTGACCGCCGTAAGCGGTATTGAAGCCGAGATGACCGTCGTGGAGCATGAGAAACGCAAAGCGAAGAACGAAGAAGAAACCGGCGAACAGGCTCAGAGGGAGGCGGAAGTCTCCGTTTGGCTGGAAGCAGAGATTCTCGAAGGGAACAAACTGGCCGCTCGATTTACATACAAACGCAACATCTCCGAAGAAGGATTCTTCTCGGGCGACGAGGCGGAAGAAGAGGAAAGCATCGAGCAAAAGTTCGAGATCTCCAGCGGTATCGTGCTCCATGCAGGGCAAGCCTCTATCGCCGGGGCCAACATGGACGAAGGCATCGCCAGATTGCTGATTGTCAAAGCCGATCTTAAGTAGATTTCACCCTTTGGAGACTCCAAAGGACATTTGCGAAAGGAATTTTTGAGATTTTTTCTATTTTTTGTTGACAAATACTATGGTGCATAGTACTTTAGTATAGAGTAGAAAAAAGAGAGTCATTTTAAGATCCGGAGGTCTCTCAACATGGGCGGCAAGCGATTGGATGATTTGGGCGAGCTTCAACGGGCGGTCATCGAGGCGGTCTGGGAATTGGGCGAGGCAAGCGTTCACCAGGTTCGCAAACATCTGACTCGTAAAAAGAAGCTGGCCTATACAACGATCCTGACCGCCATGCAGAAGTTAGAGAAGGCCGGGTGGCTCCGGCATCGCGCCGAGGGCAAAGTCTATATCTACGCACCGACGCGAACCCGTGAAGAGGCCGGCGCCCATTCGGCTCGCCAATTCATCGAGCGCGTGTTCGACGGGGATACCCTGATGATGTTCCAACATCTGATGCGGCAGAGCAAGCTCAGCGACGAGGAGTTGCGGGAATTGCGAAAAATGATCGACGAAAAACGAAAGGAGAGGTAACAATGAATGGCGAACTTTTCTTAGGTGGTCCTTTGTTGTGGACCTGTGTATGGCAGAGCACGATCATCGCTGCGCTTGGACTGGCGATAAGCTTTTTCCTCAAGAAACGTTCATCTCGGGCCCACCAGGCGCTGCTCCTATCGATGATTACGGCGGTGGTCATGCCCGCAATAAGCATCTTAGTGAAGCACTACGGATTGGGTGTATTCGTCGCCAAACCGATTGTTATCCAAACACCAGCACAAGACCGGACTCCGGCAAGTCAGTACGAAGCGTCTGAAACCACCCCGGCTGAGAGCATCGAACGCACATCGGTTCCAGCAGAAGGAACCGTAACGCCGGTTTCGGCCAGATCATCCGATATCAAACTTCCATGGCGTTCGGTCGTTTTGTACGGGTGGATCACGGCGGGTGTTATCTTAGCCGGGCGGTTGTTCATCACATTTCTATTCGGAATTCGCCTGATAAACCGGGCTGCGTCTTTGGATAGCAAGAGGATCGAACAATCGCTCCATCGAGCCAAAGCAAAACTTGGCATCGCTAAGGATGTGAAGGTTTACAGCAGCCGGCGTGTGCGCAGCCCGATGATATGGTGCTGGGGGCGCAGTCCCGCCCTACTCGTGCCGAATGGCGCCGGGCAATCGGATATGGACTGGACGGGCGTGCTGTGTCACGAGTTAGCCCATGACAAACGGCGGGACCATCTCTTCGGATTATTGGCGGAACTGATCGTGTGCATCCTGCCCTGGCAGCTATTGTTATGGTTGGCTAAAGCCCGGCTGATCGACCTGAGCGAACAGGCGTGCGACGACTGGGTGATCGCCTCCGGCCAGTCCGGCACGGATTACGCCGAGTCGCTTCTCGATTTAGCGCCCGGGGGCCAGATGGCCTTCGTTCCCGCCGTCGTCAGTACGAAAAAGGGACTGGCCGGACGGGTCGGCCGGATTCTAAAAGAACAGTACGCCAGCCCGCATAGCGGCTTGCGCTGGAGCATCACGGCTGTCATTCTTGCCGCTTGTGTTGCGATTGGAGTGGCTCTCGCACAAACCCGGCCGGCCGAATCCGCCGAATCCGAAACACGTAGTACTGCCGAACTTGCCATAGAAACTCCAATCGAATCTAACAACATCATTCTGAAACTCATCGATCCCGATGGGCAACCCGTCCAGGCAGCAAAGGTGTCTATGCGCGTACGCGTCCAGGATCGATCCGTGCTGGGTACTCAACTCAGGTGGAATCGTGCAGAAATGTCCGACGAAAACGGCTCGGTCTTCTTCAATATTAACGACCAGTTTCGGCCTCAAATGGACTACGAAGTTTTCTACGTCCTGCACGAAGCTCGCAGGCTCGGGGCTATGGTGGAACTGGAACGCCGCGATGCGGGTAAGACGTTCGAGGTATCCCTGGCCCCGGTCTGTCAGGTTCGTGGTATACTCGACAGTCCTGCGCTGGATGCTATTGGTATGCCTCTCTCAACGGCCATCGTCGACATCGGCTGGAACGGACGTTATCCGCTTCAGCAAATGTTTCTTCGAAAGGAGGGAGAAAAGCAGTTTACGTTTCTTTTGCCGCCGGGTCGCTACGAATTGAACTATTATGGGGGCGGATCAAATAAAAAGGACGAGGAGCCGCCTCGCTTGAGTGCCTCCACCAAGCACGAAACTACAACCTTCGAGGTACCACCGGATCAGCGCGATCTCGATCTGGGTGTGATCGAAATGCATCCGACGAAACTGGCGACGATGATCGGCAAGCCGGCGCCGGAACTCGGCCCGATCAAGGCCTGGAAGAATGGCTCAGCGGTAACCTTAGCGGAGTTGAAAGGCCAAGTCGTCTATCTTTACTTCGACTGGGACACTCCTAACACCCGCAGGGATTTGCCGCGTTTGGTCAAATTGCACGAAGCACTCGCAGATAAGGGGCTAACGATTATTGCTATTTATAACTGCGCCTCACTGGAAGAGCTGGATCGCAACTGGGATGCGGTTCATCAGCGCTTTGGCGGCGTGACAGAAGTTCCCTTCCGCATGGCCATAGACGGTGGAGAATCCACATTCTACGAAAGGAGCGGACGGGAGAGGCCCGGCGCGACGTATGGAAAGTATGACATCACGGCCAGTCCCACCAGCGTTCTCATTGATGTCGAGGGTAACATCGCAGGCCAACCCAACCTGCACTATGCCAAAGAATTGATCAGCACCATGCTCGATGTAAGTCTCGAGGAACCGGAACCCGAAGCCTGGCGAGTGGTATTCGAAACCGTCTACCGTCTTGAAGACGATCAGATTCTCAAACGGATCGCTCCGCCGTTCATTCCCGAACGGATGACCTACTACAAAACGGACAACACCCGCCAAGCGGAAGCGATCCCGAGAGGCCCCGACCGTATGATCTTCCATTGGGAGGGAAAGCTGCGGCGCTGGGGCATGGGTTTTGGTAAAGTCTTAGCGCTCAGCAGAGTACTGAACCATGTGCTGCAACTGAAGAGTTTTGAGTACAATGGGCCGAAAGAACTGTTAGATCTCGAACTACCCGGCGACTGGATCATCCGCAACGAAATGCCCCAGGATGCAAAACTGGCCGCATTGGAGGATTTGATTGAAGCGGAGTTGGGGCGCAATATCCGGTTCGAGAAGCGGCCCATAAAACGTGAAGTCATCATCGCTTCAGGTCGCTTCAAGTTCCATCCGCCGGTCGGAACTTATGAGAGTACCTCCGTACACATGTATGCCGACGAAGTGGATCCCGACGAAAGGTCCGGCGGGGGCACCGACGACTCACTGGCCGAGTTTCTGGAAACATTGGGCAATCGCGTCAACATTCCGGTGATCGACCGGACCGAGCCGATCGAAGAGATAAGCATCCCCTTCCGCCACCACCGCTCCTCCGCCACATTCCGAGAGCCGGATGAGCAGGAGCGAGCCCGCAAGCTGCGTCTAATGCTCGACCATCTGACCGAACAGACCGAACTGCAATTCGAAGTGACAACTCAGCCCGTTGAAGTCTGGGTTGTCACGGAAACAACGGAAAACTGATCTGCATAGTAGCAGAACATAGATTCTCCGATTATGATACTCATGTCGGGACTTCAAATAGTCTCCATCATGAGATCTCGGACGACTGAATTGACATGGAGGTGACCTGTGACGACAAGGGCGATTAGAGGGCTTCTGATTGTAGTTATTGCAGTATTTCTTTCCTCAACGGCTCCGGCGGCGAACGAAAAGCTGGCGTTCTGGAACGTGCAACGCAAGGGAGCGAACGGAGATGCCAAGAATCCGGATGCGTGGTTCAGAGCCGCGGCGGACGTCGGGATCGAGTTCATTCGCCTTGCTCCGACGGCCTGGGAAGGCGAAGGGCGGGACTTTCTGCTCGGGAATGCGGATCATTTCACCGGGATTCCCGAGCGAGATGATGCGAAGCTCAAAACCGCGCTCGATGCCGCACATCGCTATCGTGTGAAAATTGTATTGACCATGTTCAGCCTGCCCGGGGCGCGCAATCGCCAGTTTAACGACTACAAGTTTGACTATCGCCTCTGGACCGACGAGAAATATCAGGAGCAAGCCCTTGCCTTCTGGAAGGAACTGGCCACCCGACTCAAGAACCATCCGGCTATCGTAGGGTACAATCCCTTGAATGAGCCGCACCCAGCCCGAAAGGATGGCCACCAGGGCGAGAATGAGAAAGGCTTCAAGAAGTGGCTGGCCCGAAACAGAGGCACGACCGCTGATCTCAACCGGTTCAACCGGCGAATCGTAAAGGCGATCCGCTCCGTGGATTCCGAGACACCCATCGTCCTTAACTGCTGGTTCCATTCGTCGCCGAACGGATTCCTGTACCTGGATCCCATCGACGACCAAGCCGTGCTGTATGCGTTCCATCTCTACGATCCGTGGATTTTCACCACCTATCGCGTCAACAAGGGGCGATTCTCCTATCCGGATAAAATGCCCGCCGGATCGGGCGCGACAGCGCCGTGGACCGAGGCCGATCTTAAGGCACGTTTGCAGCCCGTGATCGACTGGGCAGAACGACACGATATACCCGCCTCCCGGATTGTCGCCGAGGAATTCGGATGCGACCGGCGGGTAATCGGCGCCAGAGATTATCTTGAAGATGTGATCGCCGCGTTCAACGAGCAAAAGTGGCATTGGGCGTTCTACTCATTCCGCAGCTCCGACTGGGACGGCCTGGACTACGAGCTGGGCACGGAGAAGTTAGGCTGGAAATACTGGCAAGAGCGGGAAAAAGGCATCGACCACGAAGCCCTCATCAAACGGCATGACAATCCCCTCTGGAACGTGTTTAAGCGGGAATTCTCTCCGAAATCAACGTCTGAGCCCTCAGCGAAGTAAAATGTGACGCGATCCCCTATCAATAGATTTTTTCGAAAATTTATTATTTCTTATTGAATATACTGTAATTACAGTATATACTATGAATATAGTACTGTTATTTTAATAGGAGACAGGTACAATGAAAACCGGTAAACCTTCGGATATGGAGATGCAGATATTGTCGGTGCTCTGGGATAGAGGCGCTTCAACCGCGAGAGAAGTGCTGAAAGCCATGCCGGACGGTAAGCAACGAGCTTATACGTCGATTCTTTCGGTCATGCAGGTGATGGAGAAAAAAGGCCTGCTCAAGCATACCAACCGCGGCGTTGCGCATGTGTACAGTCCGGCGATCCCTCGAAAAAAAATAATACGGCCCTTCATGCACAAAGTCGTCAACGAGGTCTTCGGCGGAAAACCTTCGGCGATGATGCAGGCCCTTTTGACCGAAACGCTGGTGAGCAACGAGGAGATGGCCCGGATACATCAACTGCTGGAGCAGGCCAAGGCTGCAAACGGAGAGACAAAATGAACCGGCTCATTGAACTGCTCGATAGCGATGTTTGCACGAATCTGCTAGCGGCCCTGCTGCATACTTTATGGCAGGCGGTGGTCATCGCGGGCATACTGATGCTTTTCCTAAAGAGAAAAGCCGCTCAAAATTCCAACGTACGATATACGGCGGCTCTGACGGCTTTGACAACGATCCTGCTTTGCGGTTTATTCACGTGGGCCGTCCTTCAGTATGAACCTCCGGCGACGACAGAAGCACCTTTCAAAATGCATTCAGCCGAAGAACCCGTTTTCGTGAATACCCGGACTGACGCAAAGGCATTTGCCCCAGACAACTCTTCAGATAATTCAACACGATCCAACTGGCGGACATGGGCGATCGGAGCCTGGTTGATCGGCGTTGCTGTTATGCTTTTGCGAGCCGGTCACATCATGGTTGGCGGCGCCAGACTTCGACGACAATGCAGACCTTTGGAAAATGAGCAAATCCTGGCTATCCTCGAGCAATTACGCAAGTCTGTCGGCATTACCCGGCGGATTCGTGTTGCCATCTCGGAACACATTTCGGTCCCCGGTGTGGTCGGTTGTATCTGGCCCACCCTGCTATTGCCCGCCTCGATGATTAGCGGCGTCCCGATGGACGATCTGCACGCCATTCTCGCCCACGAGCTGGCGCACATTCGACGATACGATTATCTGGTGAATTTTTGCCAGATGGTGATTGAAGCGATCTTCTTTTTCAATCCCGCAGTATGGTGGATCAGCCAACAGGTCAGACTCGAGCGTGAAGCCTGCTGCGACCAGGCCGGCATCGCCGCGACGGGCCAAAGCGTTCGATATGCCGAGGTACTCGCTGACTGGGCACATAGGTTGAAAGGGGAAAACATCGATATCGCTACGCCGGCCATAGGATTCGGCAAGTCGAATGATAAAAGCGGGCTTATCGAACGTGTGCGAAGGATCGTCGTCGCCGGACATCGCCCCAGGCTGAGGGTTTCATGGTACGTTGCAACGATCACATTGATCCTCTCCGTTGCCATTCTCATCGGCCTCTGGCGCGGCACGACGATGACCGTCGCTCTGGCGGGTAAACTGCTGACACCACAACAGCGCATTGATAAAATATCCGATATCGAACAAACTCATCTAACATTCGCCAAAAAAGAATATACGGAAGAAGACAACATCACCCTTTCCGGACACGTTACAACCATCGACGGAAAACCGCTTCATCATAAAACGACCCTGACAATCTATCGTGAAGGTCCCGGGGGCGGCATGACTAAATCCATCGGTATATCCGATCAGGAAAACTGGCCCCTTTCGAATGACGGCACAATCCTGCTGAACGAAGAATATGGTATTATCTGGCTTCAGATTACCTCTCAGGGTTATGCACCGGTATCTGCGGGTCCTTTACAAACCGAACCCGGCGGAAAAATCAAAGATCTCAATTTTATCCTCGACAAAGGCTTCCAGGGGACGATCAAACTCGTCAATAAAGATCATGAACCCATTCGTAGTGCAAAACTTGTTGGGGGTTATGTTGTCCGTCCATCTTCTTACAGCCATTCTCTCAAACAAACGACCGATGCAAACGGATTGGTCGTTATCCAACATGCCTCCCAACAACCGGTGACGCTAAAAGTCACGGCACAGGGATACGAATCCGAAACGTTTTCAAACCTCCAACTGAATCCCGAACATCCAGTTGTACTCGAATTGACACGCGCCAAAGAAACAACGGGCGTTATCCTTTCAGAACAAACAGACCAACCGATTCCCGGCGCTGCGATCAAAGTACTCATGATCCAGAATGCATCAAGCAATTTTTCTCACGGACCGGATGAGGGAAAAACGCTGACGATTTCGAATGATCAGGGTCGGTTCGTTCTAAATACACTTCGAAGCGACAGCCGGTATGTACTCACCATCGAAGCCGAGGGATTCGGACACCGGATTCTGTACGACGTTCTGGCCGGACAGAACGATCTGAAAGTCACGCTGCCGAATGAATATCGTATCAAAGGACGAGTGGAAGGATCCCTGGAAAAGCTTAAACAAAAAGACGGGACTTATGCGATCAGGTACTCATTTGGTATCAGTCATGACCATCATAGTAGCTGGGCTTCGTCAGAAAAAGCCATCGTGGACATACGCGAGGGTCAGGGTTATTTCGAAATAACCCGACTCCTGGGAAACCGGGTGAGTATCGGTTCGGGAAGCTACAGAAAAAGTTTGGATATCGAAAACGATTCACTTGAGACTCTTTTGATCGACTTGACCGATCCGGCCACAAAAGATGGACAAAACTATAGGCAACGTGAAATCATCGTAAAATTCGACACTCCCGAAGGTTCGCCGGCGCCCCAGGGAACAATCATGTTCAAATACATCGATCCCGAATTTGCAAGCAATACGTATAAGAATGTTGACCTGGTGATTGAGGATGGACAAGGAAAACTTGAGATTCCAACGCCCGGCAAAGTTGCGTACGATAATTCCGGCATCGCCGGGTATTGGTTCGAGGAAAAGTCCGGGATCAAAATTCCTTATGCAATAGATCCTTGCACAATAACCATCAAAGCGGTCCCCGCCGGATCGATTTACGGCGAAGTGTTCGAACATGACGGCTCGAAAGCAAAAAATGTCCTCGTAGGCGTCGCGGTTGTTGGAAAGTCGCCGCTCATGGGTGAATCTCCATTTCTGAACGTGGAAGGTAAGAATTCCGCAAGTAACAGTGACCTCGATACGCGTTACGTCATTTCACCTCTTCCATTAGACGGAACGTATGCCATCGTCGCGCACACGAAAGACTTCTATCAGGTCAGTGACCCGATCACGCTGAATGACACTCAACCGATCCGTCAGCTCAATATGACGCTGGAAAAGGGACAAGCGTTTGAGATTTGTGTCGTTGATGAACGCGGAAAACCCATTCCTTCGGCGCCTGTGGATATGAGTTTTGATTTGGAAAAGGGCCATGGATTTTCTCGCCAGCCCAGCTATACGGATATCGAAGGAAAGGTGAGGGTCGAACGTCTAAATCCCAACGCACCGGGTGTGTATCGGTTGACTGTCAAAGATGTCCCTGGATACAGACCCGTCCGTAAAGACGTCGAAACCTTTGATGGGCCTACGGTGATCCAACTGGAAAAAGGGTATGTCGTCACGGGGCAAGTCATCGATGACAAAACCGGCTGGCCGATCCCGGGAGTCAAAGTGTATGCCATGGCGAAAGATTACCGGTTGCGCGAACCGACAACATGGATCGATGCAGACAAATTCACCGATGCAAACGGACGGTTCACATTCAGCACAATGGCGAGAATAGAATATAACCTGGAAATCCGCTCCGGCAACCTGGCGGATCATAGAAATCCCCGAACGGTCATCGGAGGCGAAACGAAAGATATCATTCTTCGGGTGAATCTCGACCAATGGAGCAAACTCAAACCCCGCAAACCCGCTGAAAGATAGAGTCAGTAGCCTCAAAACCTCCGACCAAGAAATATTTTTCAAAAATTACGAATTTTTTCGTTGATTTATACGAAAGGCTTCGTACACTTGGTCGATAAGGCAATGTAAACGAGCGTGTTCTGAAAAATTGAAGGTTAGGCATACTTTTGGAAAGAAAAAATCCGTCTTCTTTATTTTTTCTTTCTAAAGCGAGATATTTGATGTCTTGCTTGATAAAGTGTGATCATAGAGAAACTGATTATTTTCAGAAAATCGTGAAGCAGATTTTCTGAAATAATATATGCCTAATCTTCAATTTTTCAGAACTCTAAAGGACACAGAAACAACAGGAGAATAAAATGGCGCGACGCAAAAGCCTAAAACCAACCGACCGCGAGCTGACCATCCTTCGTATTTTGTGGGACAAGGGACCCTGCACAGTGCGAAAAGTCAACGAGGTGATGAGTCAAAATGAAGAGACCGGCTACACGACCACGCTCAAGCTCATGCAGATCATGACCGAAAAGAGCCTGCTGGCACGAGACGAATCCACGTTCAAACACGTCTATCGGCCGGCCCTGACCGAGGAGAAGGCGCAGAAGCAACTCGTCGGCGATCTGCTCGACAAGGTCTTCAGCGGCTCGGCGGAGAAACTCGTGATGCGGGCGCTCTCGGCCAAGAAGATTACATCGAAAGAACTGGAACGAATCAGAAAAATGCTCGATGAATTGGGAGAGTAACCATGACATTGGAAAGTATCCTTTCACAGGACATGATCCAGAGATTAGGCTGGACGCTTCTCCATTTTGTCTGGCAGGCGACGGCCATCGCATTTTTATTAGCCATCCTGTTAGTTGCACTGCGAAAAGCCTCGTCCAACGTCCGTGACGCCGTGGCGTGTGTGGCGTTGGGGCTGATCGTTCTGCTGCCCCTCGTGACGATGTCGCTGGTCCCAACCTCAGCGCCGCAACCGGCAATCCACATCGAACCGCCGCCTGAATCCACGATTGCATCCGTGCAAACGACAACCATAGAAACACCTGTGGCGAGAGTCATAGAGTTCGAGGAATCGATGCAGGCAGAAAGCATTGAGGCCGCACCCAAGGTCTCATGGAAACAGCGCGCGACCGAGAAACTCGAAGCATCACACCCCTATCTCGTCATAGGATGGCTGATCGGCGTCTTCGGGCTTTCGCTCTGGCATCTGGGCGGCTGGGCCCAATTGCAGCGGCTCAAAAGGCATATGGTCAAGCCCGTCGATGACACATTACAGACCAAACTGGACGCTTTGACTGAAAGATTGAGAATCAGCCGGGCGGTCCGGCTTGTCGAATCCGCATTGGTCCAGGTCCCCACCGTCGTCGGCTGGTTGCGCCCCGTGATCCTTTTACCCGCCAGCGCTCTAACCGGCCTGACTCCCGAGCAGCTCGAAGCACTCCTGACGCACGAATTGGCCCATATCCGACGATGCGACTATCTTATCAATATCCTGCAAACCATCGTGGAAACACTCGGCTTCTATCACCCGGCCGTCTGGTGGATCTCGCACAAAATTCGCGTCGAGCGCGAGAATTGCTGCGACGACCTGGCCGTCGGCATTTGCGGCGACCGGGTTCGCTACGCCCGGGCTTTGGCTTCAATGGAAGAAATCCGATCCGGCCGGAACGAATTAGCCGTCGCCGCCACCGGGGGCAATCTGTTTGGGCGCATCCGCCGCCTCGTCGGTAAAGAGTCATCCGAAAAAAACTTTAGCTGGATCCCCGCCGCCACTGTCGTTTTATTACTTGTTACCCTGGCTATCTCCACAACGCTTGCCTTAACTAAAAATGAGATGTTTCCTACAGCCGAATTAGATACAAACACATCTGAAACTGAACCGTCAACTATTGAAAAGAATGATTCCAGCACAAAAATTCTCATCGAAGCACAAACCCTACATGTAACCAATGAGTTCCTGGAACAAGTCGGACTGGATGCTGATTCGCTGAAACATCCCAATTCGTGGGGGCCGCATCGAGTTGATAATTCAAACAATCTTTCTTCGTTTGTCATCGATTCCCAAACAAAACAAAAGCTCCTGAAAAACGTAGCTGAAAGTGAAGGTTCTTCATCAATATCACGTCTTTTCATGATGGGCATGTCCGGCCGAGAAGCGATGATTAAGAATAACAACGGCTATGATTTCAAATCGCAGAAATTAGGCAGGGTTATCAACATAAGACCTGAACTATCACAGGACGGCCAAGGCACATATGTTAATTGCGAACTCATGATGCGGCAGTTTAAAAACCTTAATTTGTTTCTTGATGTGTATATTAACAAGAAAATCGATCAGAACGATGTATCCGAATCCGAGGTTGTTGAACACCAGAGGAATACGGGACAAGCACTGCTCTCTGATGATCATACATTGCTTATACTCGGTGGAAAATTGGTTTCATTTAGAGACGTAGAAAATGGCACACCCATACTAAGACATATACCTTTTATAGGTCAGTTTTTTAACACAGTATCCAAGATCAAAGTAGAGAAGAATGAAATCATTCTTATAAAAACAACGATTGCCCCGGCCGAACGAAACGATGACATTGACTCCAAGGCTTCATCTTTTAACGTGGCTACAATAGGTTCAAAAACAAATGAGTTAATACGAATCTACTTTGATCTTGATTTGGAACCGGGCCAGTATGTCGAAATCAAAGACAGCAACGCAAGAGAACCTAAACTTAAGCAGGTTGATACCAGTCAAATTGGCAAAAGTGCAAGAGACTTTCCCGCCTATGCCGGCACTATCGATTTTGAGATCAGATCCAACATCGATTTAAAACTTTCAACGCAGCGTTTTACCAGGGGCTCGTTCTTCGAACACAATAACTGGGATGCTTATTTCGCCGGCCCGGATACAATTATGGGCAACGGTCGTTTCTCGCCGACAACTCTCTGTATTCATGCATGGAAAGCCAAATTGTATTTAGGCATACGAGGGGATGCTACAAAACCCAATTTGGTTGCTATAAAAATAAAACCGAAGAATAAACAGCAGAAGTCTTCAACCGAAGACGAAAAAGAAATTGAACCGATCACAGATACTGAAGCTGACGTATTTAATCCCTCGGCAGGGGCTCCGGTTGGCAAGCATGCGCTGTTATTCGATGGTGTCGATGACTGTTTACACGTCCCGGCCAGTCCGACATTGGCGTTGAAACCGCCGTTCACAATCGAGATGTGGGTTAAACCCGATCTATCAGAAGTTAAGCGGTTAAAAGCATCCGGAGAGAAATTAGCCGGATTAACTCTGATGCGCAAAGGTAAAATACTTCATGACAAAGAAAAAACACAAGCTGGCGGTTTCGCAATGGTGATACATCCTTCGTCAAAGCCAGAAAATTCCTGCTCGGGAAGTCTCTATCTCGGCACGAAAAATGGGATACTCATTCAGGAGGATTTATTCGTAGGTAAACGATCTGAATCTGGACAACCAGAATGGATTCATGTCTCTATGAGCAGCAAGCGAAGCGAAATGTATATGCCTGTTCCGGACGAACCGCTCGTTATTGGAGAGGCGATTAAATCACCTGTTCTGCAACCCTTCAAAGGCCAGATCGCCGAGGTTCGAATATGGAACAAACTTTTCACACGTTCCGATCCAAATCCGTATGCACAAACAGCATTGACCGGCAGCGAACCGAACCTCATCGCCTGCTGGGATTTTGAACGCACCAAAGGTCAAATAGTGTACGACATCAGCCCGAATGGCAACCATGCCTATCTGGGCACATCACCAAAGATCGACAATGCAGATCCCAGGCGGCTGAAACACGCCAAAACGGGAGGCGACAGCAACGATGCGACACCCGGGAATGAGATGGTCCGGCCCAGCGAGGTGGAATTCGGATCTGTTGGAAGGGCTAGGTACACCTCCTTCGACTCAGAGACCAAGCGCCTCGAATTCGAGTTCGGTTTCGAGAAACTTTTGCATAAAACAGAAGATATCTGGGAGATCGAAAAGCCCTATATGAACGCGTATCATCGCAATTCCACGTATCACATCACTGCCGACAAGGGGGAAGTCAAGATCAAGACAGTGGCGGGCAGTACGACACCCCAAGACGTGACATTCAACTCGAACGTTGTTATTCATATCGTCGACGACAGCGTCGGTAGCATTCAAGAAAGTTTTCTGTATCTTGATAATCTCACCCTTCGAGACGATCGGTCACGGTTCACATCCACCGGTCCGGTTCGCCTGGTCTCCAAAGGCGAGCAGAAGGTAGGCACCGGCCTTGATTTGATCTACAATGACCAAACCGGGCGATTTGATTATTTCAAAATAGCCAATTTAGAGAGCCTGCAAGCAACTGCTGTTTCGACCGATACAACGCCTACCGACCGAGACTACACGAACCAGAAGACAATTTCAGGTATCGTGCGTGATGAAAAAGGCAGACCGATAGAAGGCGTGAAATTGAACCTCATCCCGCCGTCTCCACAGAATTTCATCTCAGACGACGAGGGAGAATATGTGATCCATTACAATTCTCAACAGTGGGGATCACCAGAAATTCCACGCTATATCCAGGCAAGACATGAACGACTCAATTTAGCCGCGATGACGGAAATAGATCACGATGTGAGAACGCTCGATATCACACTTGAACCCGGCGCCGTTCTTTCCGGAAGGATCGTGAACCCTGAGGGCAAAGGAATTGCCGGCGCCAACACGACGGCTTTACTTATATGCCAGAAACAAAAAGTAGCAGGCATTGAGATACGACCGCAGGCAACGAGCGATTCTGAAGGGAACTTTGAAATAAAGGCTATCCCGGCAGAATATAAATATTGGGTAACCGCACGCGCCGACGGCTATCACGAAGTGAGTAGTTTCCCGATTCAAACCGATGGTACGGCGACCGATATGCGCTTCGACGTAGGGATAACAACATTACCCGATGGGACTTTTTATGTCACGGGCATCGTGGTGGACGCCAGCGATCAGCCCGTCGCTAACGCAACTGTTTCTATCGATGGCGAAGGTCAAAAGCATCAACAAAAACGAACAGACGCTCAAGGTAAATTTACATTTGTGAAACTCGTCGCCGGAAGGATACAAATCAACGCCCAAACAAATGGGGCAATACCCCTAAACGGCCGTGTTAACACCTATGCCGGAGCTTCCGATGTCAAGATTGTAGTGACTGAATCCAAAACCATCAAAACCTTACAGAAAGCCGAAGGCAAAGAACCCGGCTTTGATAAAAAGTCGGAAACGAGCAAGTTAGCTGGGGGTCAAGTCCGGATTGTGAAGGTTGATTTATCTGTGGTCGAAGTCTTTTCCGATTCGAAAATGGATCGGGAAACAAAAATCGCAATCGAGAATCTTCTGGGCGGCAAAATAACGCTTCCGGACTCCCCTGCCGTTCCGGATTTGATCAGGAAAAGCGCCGAGGCAACAGCGACAGTTCAGGATGAATCCGCCGGTGATAAACGAGTGACACCGGATCAGTTTACGACCCTGGTCGATTTGCTGGCCGCCCGGGCCGCTGTGAAAATCCTCATGAATCCGACGCTGCAAGTCGTCGACGGCCAAACGGCAAAGATCGGCAGCTCTCAGCATATCGGTGGTATACATATACAAAAAACGCTCAATGACTCCATCGAGATTACACCACACGTTCCTGAAGATGACACCATAATCCTTCAGGTCGAAGCAACGCTTCATCAACGATCCCCCGGTCAGAGTAACGGACAAACGCCCACGATCCATAAATTTGAATCTTCCAGCCAGATCAGCTTCAATCCCGGCCAAAGCCGGATCATTGGCGGCACGAGACAAGTCGTTCCCACAAAATCCGATAAGGCCGAAAAGAATTTAGAAAAGCCCGACACTGAAATACTGATCATTCTCACACCCACGATCATAGAAACAGCAAAGCAACCCGATAGGAAATCCCCGGAAAAGACCGAGCCAAACCAGGTGGTCTTAAAGCTGGTCGATCCAAATTCGCGGCCGGTGGCGGGGGCGCGGGTAGGTACGTATGTGGACTGGTCGGATATCGCTGAGAATCCGCCGATATGGTTCCTTCGGGACGGCAGAACATATAGAACCGTCGATATCGAATCGGACGAACATGGGAAGGTGGTTTTAGACGCGGAGGACCTGTTCAGGCCCGAACGGCGGGCCGAACGAAAAGTGTCGCTGATCGCCATCGATGCCGGGCACTATTTAGCCGGGCTGCGAGAGCTATCGCGAGAGGACCTGGGAACCGAGGTCACGCTGACGCTGCAGCCGGGCTGCCGCGTGCGCGGTCGGGTGAGCGCCGCGACCGCACGCAAACGCAAATGGTCCACGAAAACATTGACTGTGTACGTGGATTGGGGCGAACATCGGCCGTGTCGATATACCTCAAAGCAAGGGCGATTCGAAATCGTCCTGCCCCCGGGCACGTATCAACTCAAAGTCTATGCCGAAGACCCGGATAACGCGGTGAATCTTCCCATCCGTATTCAGCCGGGACATCGCGATCTGGATCTGACACCGTATCTGGAAGGCACGCGTAAATTGCCGGATTTTGATTCTAATCTAAAGGATGATGCCCCGGCCGCCAAAGAATATGAAGTCATTCAATTGAGCTACGTGAATGCCGAGGAAACGGTGGAGCACATCAATGCGATCGCCTCGCCTGGGAACATGTCAAGAATTGCAGAGCAGATCGCGGAGCGGGACGATTTTCGCGTTTTCAAGCCCAGACTCGTCAAGCTACAACATTCCGATCCGGTTCAGATGGCCCGGCTATTGACGCAACTTTTTGCCGAGGAAAATAGAGATGGGGTAAATATCCGTGATATCATATTGGGCGAAGATGCAGAGAAAAAATATAACATGACTCGGCCGCTTTGCGACCACTTTACATTCGAAGGGGTGCCGGGCACACACAGGATTATCGTTGTGAGCAACATTCCCCAAGCGTACGACGCCGTTGAGCAATGGATACTTGAACTTGATAAACAGAAGATGGCGACGAAAGATGTAAAGGAGGTTCGCGAGTGGATGGCCGGGCTCGGCGGAGGGGCCCGTCCAAGCATGTCGAGAGCGGCAGAGGAGAGAAAACAATCGTCTCATCGAATGAAACTGTTGGGTCTTGGGCTGGCTCTTTTCACCAGGGAGCATGGTGACACGCTTTGCGATACATTCTTGGACGTCAAACCCTATGTCCGGGACGAGTTGGACTTCACCTGGATGCTCGACAATGTCGAATACCTCGGCAAAGGAAAAACAGCAGGCCAGGAAAACGCCGCCCACATCCCCATCGCGTACGATAGAACCATGCTCGATGGAGGCGCCGAAACCAACGTGCTCTTTCTCGACTTCAGCGTGCGATGGCTCGACCGAAAGAAACTTAACGAACTCGGTATTCACCCCCAAGCAATAAAGCGTGCTCCGTCATCATCAAACAACACAACGAAGGATCAGGGTATTTCAAAGGTCTATGATGTCTCCGATGTGCTCGAAGGATGCCTTAAACCGAGCCACATAGTATCTTATATAACAGAACACGTTGAACCGGAGAGTTGGTATGCTCACAATAAGACCGCAAATGGAATGATAATGTATAACCCAGGCGGACAGGAAGCGAACAAGATTACCATTGTTCAAACGCCAGAGATTCACTCGAAAATCGAACGCCTCCTGGAAGAAGTGCGCCGCTCTCCGGATAAGTTAACAACAACCAAAACTCAAATCCTGATCACAATGCGGATACTCACGGCCGGCGATGCGTTCATGAAACATATCGGTCTCGATCCGAATTCGGCAGCCGACTCGAAAGGTTGGTCGGACTATCGCATTCATCGTTCCGGCGATTCAACCAGCTTCATCATTGATCCGCTCCACGCGGATTTGCTTATTAAAACAGCGATGACTCACAAAGATGCCGCAATGTTCGCGGGACCTCAATTATGCGCAGCGGACGGCAGACAAGCAACGATTCAGATATATGATACTCATGCACATAGCTTAATCCCATCGGACATCGAACCCAACACCCCCTCCGGGAAAACCGGATCAAAACCCGAAAGCATCAAGTTAGGCACATTCATCAAGCTCGAGCCGGACGCACTGCCGGACGGCAAGACCGTTGATCTGGAATTTGAATGGGAGTATCGAAAGCTTCTGGGTTTTAAGAAACGTACCGGCCCGGACCAAAAAACGCAGAAGGTTCCCCGGATCGCCGTCGATAAAATCGCGACATCCTGTCCCATTCCCGATGGCAAGACGCTGCTCATCACGGGTAAGAAAATCACCGAGCCTAAGAAAATATGGGGGAAAATCCAATTAGCCGATTTGCCGTTAATCGGAGGACTTTTTCACAGTCCAACCCGAACCGTAGAAACCAGGAACCTTCTCATCCTGATTAAACCGACCATCAACCCGCCTCGAAAAGCACAAGGCCCTCCGACATTCACAGCGGCTCCACCGTTTGATTCCAACGACCCTCTGATCAAAAAGCTCGAAGCAAAGCTCAAGCATTCCGACGAATAAGAGGACTCACGAGCAAAGACTGCGTCTGCAACAAGTTGCACACCCTACGATTTAATGCGACGCGCACAAGTTCAGCGGATCTGTTCATTAGACAAGGGTCAATGGCGCTAATGACTTCGGAGCAGGAGCAGGACGATCACGACGAGGAAGATCGCCGCGACGGTGCTCAGGATCAAAATCGCCATGCGGTAGTTCGCGATCGTGTCTTCTTCGTACGCCTTGCCTTTTTCCTCGACGGCCTCGCCTTTTTCCAGCTCCTCGAACATCGTGACATCGAATCTCTTGTGCGCCTGAACCGGCGGCTGGCCGTTCTGGAGGGCCTCTAAATCGATCAGCAGCTCTTCGATGTTCTTGTATCGTTTTTCTCTCCGCTTGGCCATCATGACTTCGACGACCTCGGAAATCCCCGCCGACAAGGACGTATTGATATGATCGGGCGGAACGAGTTTTTCCCTGAGGTGCTTTCGCATGACGTCGGCGGAATCCTCCGCCATAAACGGCACGCGACCGGTCAGCATGTGATAGAGCGTCGCCCCAAGACCGTAGATATCGGCCCGGCCGTCAATGTCGATCTTGCCCCGAATCTGCTCCGGCGCGATGTAGTACGGCGTCCCGTAGGCCTTGCCCGCCTCGCTCTGGGCCGCCTCGATATCCGTCGTCTCGCGCGCCAAACCCATATCCGCCAGCTTCACCGTCCCGCTCGCGTTGATCATGATATTCTTCGGCTTGACGTCACGGTGGATCAGGCTGCACGCATGGGCGTGTTCCAGCGCGTGGGCGACCTGGATCACGATATCCAGCGCCTCGGCCTCACTGAAAAGGTTCCCCGCCACCAGATCGTCCGAAATGGTTTTACCTTCCACATATTCCATCACGAAATAGTGATACCCCCCCGCCTCGCCGACGTCGATCGCCTGGACGATATTCGGATGGTTGAGCCGCCCGGCCGCCTGGCCTTCCTTATAAAACCGCTCGACGTATTCCGGATTCTCGCTGAATCGTTTCGGCAGCACCTTGATCGCCACCGTCCGGTTCAGGCTCAACTGCTTGGCCTTGTACACGACCGCCATCGCTCCGGCGCCGAGCTTGCCCGTGATCTTGTAGCCGGGGATCTTCTTGACCGCCGCCTTGGTATCCTTGATGTCCTCTTTTAAACGTTCGGCCTGGTTCGTGGTGATAAAGCCGAGCTCGATCATCAGATCTTTGAGGATAACGGGATTGATCTGCTTGCGGGCCTCCATCTCCTCCAGCGAGTTGCGCAGCTCGTCGTCGGTGCACAGGCCGTGCTCGACGGCCATTTTACCAAACACTGTATCGTAGTTTGTTTCGTTCGTCATGAGTATCGCTCAGGCAGACCGAAATGCATTCGCCGCTGCGCCAATCCGTTGACTCGTGGGTCTTAGACCCGATAACAAATCCAATATCGCCAATTATCGGTCCGCTTTGACCATTGTCAAAAGAAAATTTGCACTTTCTAAAAGAAAGTGCCTCCAGCCAACAGAATCGGCCTTTTCACCCAAAGGGTTTAGCAGTTTTTAACATTGAAAAAGCGGTTGACTCTCATTATACGCTCCTTCCACTAACATTGTTCGGAACCCGATCTTGCCGAGACACGGGATATGTACAATCGTTCCCACCAT
>Ga0180431_10002043_pt1 | contig 27407 bp, 18 predicted proteins | sample SS_ome_11_FD_132459 | JGI IMG/M metagenome (GOLD analysis project Ga0180431, IMG submission 132459) | Hypersaline lake sediment archaeal communities from the Salton Sea, California, USA - SS_1_MS_1 metaG | ecosystem: Environmental > Aquatic > Non-marine Saline and Alkaline > Hypersaline >... | reverse complement strand
CGGTGCGCGCCGCGCCTTGTACATCATCGGCTCCCTTTCCCATTTCATCCAGTACCCTGCCCACGGCAGTGGCGGTATCCGCGACCCCGTGAGCCGAGTTCTGCACCTTCTCTGATGCGGTGACGCACTCCCCCAGATCATCCGCTACGCCGAGAGACCCGTCCATGATCTTGGCGAGAATGTCGGTGATGTCACCAACTGCTTGGCTGGAATTCTGCGCCGCCTTCACCTCCCTCTCATTGTAGCCCAGCAGCTCCCTGACAGTCTCCGAGATTTCCTGATTGCTGTCGCTGAGCTCATTGACCGCAGCAGAGACCTGTTCTGTGGACTTATCGAGGGGGCGAATGATCTGGCCTATCTGCTGCATGTCCTGCTCCAGCCCGTATTGTTCATCAGCATTGGTTGCGTCCTGGTCGGACCCTGTGTACCTCGGCATTGCATGAACCTCCCTGTTTGTAGTCAGTGTTGGACAACACATTAAAGTGTCTAACTGCCTGTTACCGGTTGTCTCCAACTGCAATTCCGACGATAAGACTGATGTGGTGCTCATGACGACGGAGGCGCACGGCTTGGCCGTGCCATGTGCAGTCGTTCCCGACGCCCCCAGCTTTTGCCAGTCATCTCGCCAGTGCGCATACTTCCCGGCTCTCACCGTTCGCGGTGTAAAATATGTGTTGCCAGTGCTACTGCAATTAGTATGCCCTGCGCGGAATTGTGCGCTCTTCTTCTCTTCTACATACAACGTAACCATAATGAATCTGCGCATCACCACACCTTCCGGGCAGCAAAAAGCGACGCGCCGCGAGCTCGTCTGCTCCCGCGGCGCGTCAAAGTCTTACATTCCTACGGCCTGAGGTTACCTGTAGACCCCAAACTCCTTGGTCGTCTCGACCATTGCCCTATAGTTCTCCGGGTTCACCGCGGAGATGATGCTGTTGCCTGACGACAGTATGTGCGCGCCGCCGGGAGAGACTGTCCTCAGCAGCCGCCTGGTCTCGGCGACTACCTGCTCGACCGTCCCGCGACACAACAGGTCCACATCAACATTCCCCATGACGCAGACACGATTATTGTAGCGCGCCTTAATGCGCTCGAGTTCCATGCCTGGGAGCGGCTCCAGCGGCCCGAGTCCATTCACGCCGGTGGACACAATCATGTCCATAATCTTCCGGATATCCCCATCAGTATGCTTTATGACATACGCCCCGGCCCGCCGAATCTCCTCGACAACCGTGCGCAACCCGGGCAGGATGAAACGCTCAAAGTGTGCCGGCGACATAAACGGCCCGTTCTTCCACGCGTAGTCGTCCCCCAGCAGCACGATCTCGACGCCCTCGGCGATCAATCGGCGGTACAACTCCACATAGTACTCGACGCCGATCTTCGCCAGCTTCTCCACCAGCCCCGGTCGCACGCCGTAGTCAACCATGAGGTTCTGCAGACCTGCGCGTAGATACTGCGATACGGCAAAGACCGCCTCTCCGACAAAGCATATTGCCTTGTTGCCTTTGAAACGCGCCACCACTTCGCGTGCCATGTTGATAAAGTACTCGTCATTCCCATCCGGCGGCTGGTAGTCATCGAGATCCCGCTCATCATTGATCCGCGCCGGCTCGCACGAGATCGGGATCACCTCCGTAGTCACCCGCTGCAAGCCTCCCCACTTATCGCGATAGATGCGCTTTCCCTCATCCACCCATTCCACGTCACGGTAGTCGGTGGTAATGCCGAAACAGACTGTATCGAGCTCCATTTCTTCGACGAGGTCGAACATGTCGCCCCCCGGATATAGCGCCTCGACGACATTCGGGTCAATGATAATCTCCATTATGGGCACGCGATCGGGCTGATTGCCTGCGAGCACACAGAACATCCGTTCCGGTGAGTTCATTGTCTTTCACCCCATTGCATGATTAGCTCCGCAATGCCTCTCGCAGCATTCACGGTCGCCGGTCGAACACCTCTGCCCCGCTGCCTTCCGGTATCTATCTGGCGTACTGGTCTTGACAACACTTGCTTCGACCTGCTAAGACTCTGCCCAGTCTAGACCCAAAAGCATGTTTGAGGGGCGGGGTTATCACTCTCCGCCCTCAATTCTTCTGTCCGAGTCAGGTACACACGAGCGAGTTCGCCCCACTGCCAGCTATTCCTCCGTTGGCGACTCCCCTGGCCTGCTTCGACCGATCTGCTTGGAGATGCACTATGGTTTTGAAATTGGCTGTCGTCGGCCTGTACGTATTCATCCTTGTGGTGATCGCGCTTTGGTCATCGAAGCGGATCGCCAACGTGAGCGATTTCTTCATTGCCGGACGCCAGGTTGGGCCATGGGTTTCTGCGTTCGCCTATGGCACCACCTATTTTTCGGCAGTAATGTTTGTGGGCTACGCCGGCAAACTCGGCTGGGGCTTCGGTATGAATACGATGTGGATTGTCGCGGGCAATGTATTGATTGGTTCGCTGCTTGCCTGGCTGATCCTGGCCCGTCGTACCCGCTCCATGACCACCCGCCTCGATGCCATCACGATGCCAGAGTTCCTCGCCGAGCGCTACCAGGCGCCGCCCTTCCGACCGCTCTCAGCCGCCGTCATATTCATCTTCCTGCTGCCCTACTCCGCATCGGTGTACAAGGGCCTCGGCCATCTCTTCGCAGTCAACCTCGGCCTCGACTACCTCTACGTAGAAATCTTCATGGCCGTCATTACCGGTGTGTACCTGCTCATTGGCGGCTATTTCGCGGTGACGCTCACTGACTTCTTCCAGGGCATCGTGCAGCTCTTCGGCGTGGCGACTATGGTGGCCCTGCTGGTGCTGCCCCTGGGAGGGTTGTGTCGTGCCATGTCGCTTGCTTCTGGGCCTGCCAATGCCCCTGCCATCTCTGCCCCGTGGCCCCCTGCAACTGCCGCCTCGGCGACTCAAGCGCTTGCCTCCGGTAGTTTCCCCGGCTGGCTCATTCTGCTATCGCTGGTCATCATCACGAGTCTCGGCGTCTTCGGACTGCCCCAGATGACGCAGAAATTCTACTCGATCAAGCGGCTGGCCGACATCAAGCCAGCCATGATCATCTCCACCTGCTTCTCGCTCATCATTGCCGGTGGCGCGTACTTCTCCGGCGCCCTCTCACATCTCTACTTCACCGCCCAGACGGTCCCGGCAGACCCCGACATGATCATGCCCCAACTACTTTACGATCAGACCCCCGCATGGTTCTCGGTGCTCATCCTGCTGGTGGTACTGGCCGCCTCGATGAGTACGCTGGCCTCACTGGTGCTTGTCGCCAGCGCGGCGGTGTCGGTGGATATGTTCGGGTTGCGCACCCGTGGCTCTGATGCCGACCCCCGTGGTGTTGCTATCCTCCGCGCGCTCTGCGGCGTCTTCATCGCCATCTCCGTTATCATCGCCAGCTATAAGGTCACTTTCATCGTCAACCTGATGGTGATCTCATGGGGAGCGCTTGCCGGAAGCTTCATGGCTCCCTATATTTATGGGCTATTCTGGCGCCGCGCCAACATCCCGGGGGCCTTGGCCGCCATGTTCACCGGACTCTGCACTTCCGTCACGCTATTCATCGTCTGGAAGGCCCCCGGAGTTCCTGTCGCCGGTGCGCTGGCCATGCTGTTGCCACTGCTAGTGATGCCGGTAGTGTCGGGTCTCACGCGCCCTCCCGACCAACAGCACGTCGCTAGAGTGTTCGCCGAGGAGCAAGGCCCGCAACAACAGGCCGCCAAGTAATGCACCGCAATTTCGCCACTATCCTGAGTGTCTCGTTACTCTTCGGGCTTGGGGCCGGCATCTATGAATTCGCGCTTCCCTACTTCCTTGATGTCAGCGGAGTTTCGGTTCCGCGGATGGGCTTTATTTATGCGGTCGGCGCGATCCTGGTTTTCTTTGTCCGCATATACGCGGGTCATCTGTCCGACATCTTCGGCCGCAAATCTCTCTACAGCGTGTCCGTGGCACTCACTGCCATCGTCAACACACTGACGCCGGCCACTGCCGCGGTGTGGGCCCAGGCGGTCCTCAAGAGCACCTTCGACGCCGGAGCCATGATCTTTGACAGCATGTATCAACTTTGCCTCCATGACGACAACCGGGAGTTCTTCCTCAGCCGCGTGGGCAAAGTGAGGGGCCTCCAGGCCCTGGCGGCCGCCGCGGGTACGATGGCCGCCGGACTGCTTCTCGCCGACGGCATCTACGCACGTCCATTTCACCTCGCCGCCGCCTCATTCCTGGTCGGGCTGATCGTGTTTCTAATCGGCTATCGGCCCCGCACCAACGCCGCCCCCGATGGCGACAGCACCCGGCCTTCCCCGCACCGATCTCTCCGCTCCCTGGTATCGCTCGACCTGCCGCGCCCACTGCTGGTACTCACCATCACCGCTTTCATCTTCACCGTCGGCCTCTCGATCAGCCATTGCTTCGTCATGCAGCTATTCTGGGCGCGTCAGTTCGGGGCCACGACGTCTATCATCGGCATCATCCTCATGCTCCACCGCTTCACCATTGCCATCCCCCTACTGGCGCTGCCGTGGAAGGCGAAGACTCACCTCAAGCAGATCTTCATAATCTTCCTGGCCTTTGAGGGGATCGCGATTGCGGCTTCGGGGTTCATCGGGTCTCTGGTCCCCGCGGCCATCGTGTGGCTGACGCACGACCTCTTCGGCGCAGGGGTATGGATGCCGGCTCAAAGCGCGCTGATACAGCGGTACTCCCGCCAGGCGACCCGCGGCCAGGACACTACCAAGGTCTTCGCGATCGGCTCACTGGGCTGGATCTTCGGCCCACTGATTGCGGGCGCGATTTTTGACCGCTGGCATGCCGGGCCCTTCATCCTCAGCGGCGCGATCGTCATCATTGCCGCCGCTGTCCTCTTGCTTCTTCCTGACGACGACTGAGAGCCCTGCCATCTTCCCTGCAGCGTCGAGCCTAAAGTTGACCTGTGTCTATTGCTCCTCATCACCGTACGGGATATGCGAATCCCCGATGACCTCGTAGCAATCTTTCTCAGCATCCCAGCGGAGCCGGATCTCGCTGACCCATTCCGACTGCGGCGGCCCGACCCAGACCACGGCCGTTTGCCAGTCAGAGGAATGGCGGTCCACTTTCGCAACCCAGCCGGGGTAATTTACCAGCGCCGCCTCTTTGGCTACTTCCTCACCCGGGGTGTATATGCCCGGCCGGCCGCCCTCGTCGCTGGGCAGCGGCGCTTCATTGACCAGCTCATATCCGCCCGCGGCATCGTCCCACGACAAGTGCATCCAGGTGGTCAGAGCATTCTCGCTGGGACCGGCCACCATGTGCACCGTCGTCCAGGCATCCTCGTGGGATGTGACCCGCGTCGTCCAGCCGGGCTTCTGCTTCCGCGCGAAGATGACGGCATTTCTCAGGCCGGCTCCGTCGGGATCCCCTTCACCATCCCCATCGCGCCCCGACAGGCTGATGTTAAACTCGCTCAGGTCATCCGGTAGCGGCTCGCTTTCCTGGACTTCGCTCTGCTCGGCCTCGATAGCAGTCGGAGCCTCTAATGACTGGGCCGAAGACTGCTCTTTGACTGCCAGATAGCCCAGCAGCGCAGGAAGCAGAATCGCCAGCAGGATTATCAGGCAGCCACAGCCGCAACCGATGCCGATGATCCAGCCCCAGGGTGGCGGCTTCTTCGGAGGTGCCGGGGGTTCACCACCATGCGGCGCTGCGCTTGGCGGCGCAGGCTTCACAACCGCAGGCTCAGTGGCCGGCGGTTCCTGCTCGGTCGGGTCAGTATCCTCTTCCTCGGCGCCATCTTCCTCCGGCACCGGGTCATCCTCGCCGAACTCTGAAGGCAGGTCCACGGTTTCAGCCTGCGGCGGCTCCGGAATCTGTCCCGGCGTTGTGTCCGGAGGCTGGGCCTCGTCAGCGGCCGGGGCATCAGGCCTTGGCTCTTCGTCTCGTTCGCTGATACTCGTCTGCCCAGGCTCCGCAAACGCCGCGGCCTTGCTCTCAGCCGAGGCAGGCGGTGCGGCTTCAGCCGGCTTTGGTAAATCCAGCGCATCCCGTGGGGGCTCAGGGGTCGGGAGGCTCGGCTCAGGCCTCGGCAGATCCGGCTGTTGTTTATCTTCCATAGTCACACCACTCCGTACTCAGAGATGATGACAGCAGACGCAAAAACGAACGCTCCTCGCTCTATATTTCTCATTTCACCACCGCGCCCTCAACACCTGCTTACAGTGTCCATTGCCCTGGCGTTCGTAGAGCGGGAATGGAGTTTGTGGAGCAGACTTCGTTACGGCACTGCGGCTTGCGACTAAGGCGCGGCAAGGTATTGGTTGGTGGGCGGAAAAGTGTTGATCGGGGGCCGACGAAGCGTCTTTCGCCGAGTAGCAGCAATCCGGCAAGATGAAGTCAAACGGAGACTTCGGAGGCGTGTTGACAGGACCTGACGCACGCTTCCGGCGTGGGCGCTCCGGCGATGAGAAGCGGGACGGTCGTCAGGGGATAAGCAACTGGTCTTCAGTAATACCGGCGTCACGGACTGCACGGCCGGCGATCTTGCAGCGATCCAGGCGCTCGATGTCATGGGCGTCGGAACCGATGGCGATCTCCACGCCATAGGAGGCCAGCTTGTACAAGTACTCGGCGTAGTCTTCGAGGAATGCGGGAGTGTAGTAGCGCGTATTGGCGAAGATTGCGCCGCCATTGGCCTCGATGGCCACGTCATTTTCGAGAGCGGTTTCGCCCAGTTCGGCGATATACTCCTCCGGCAGCAGGCTCATGTCCTTCATCCAGGCCATGACGCCGCTGTCGAACTCCCGCCCGGCAAACCACCAGGGATGCACCAGGACATCAATCAGCGGGTTCTTGACCACGGCGAGCATGAGGCTGTGCTGCAGATCAATGATGCCGCGCGGGTCGGGCTCATCGAAGTAGCTGCCGTGGACGCCGCCGATGATGAATTCGAAATCCAGCGCGTCGCGCTGGTAGTCGTCTATGGAAATCGCACCCGTCGCCGGGTCCGTGACGTTCACCTCGACGCCGAATATTACGTTCATGTCCGTCTCAATCTCGGCAAGGTCGTCCCGGATGGGGCGATGGTCGTCAAGGAACTCAGGTGCGTTGAGGTGATCGGTGATGGCGATAGTGGTCAAGCCAAGCTCTTCGGCTGTGGCGATGATGGCAGGGATCGTCATCGTCTCATTGGCACACTTGAGGTACTTTGTGTGAATATGCAAGTCGACTTGCTCGAACATTTTCAGCCTCCGAAATAGCATTGGGAATGCAGAATTGGATGGTGCGTTCTGTGCGCGTGGAAAAGTTCGCCACGACAGATGCAGTGACCTGCCAGCGGGCGGAGAAGGCTGAGGAAATGGAGATGACGAAAAGGCATAGGTCGGGCGACAGCCGGCGTAGAATGCCAAGCCTGCAAATCCCTGATTTGGGCACGACAAAGCGGGGATGGGCAGGAACGTGTGGCAAATGCGAAGAATACTGCAATACCCAAGCGGCATATAGGTGATTGGAACCAAGAGCTTGAGGTTGGGGGCGAGTTGGTTGAGTTACTCAATTCGTGAACAGCAGAAGTGCAAACGATATGGAGAAATAGCAATGAGAACACTATGCCCAGCCAGTCAAGCCGTAGCGAGAGTCGCCGGCGTGGCAGTGGTTGTACGCTGCGTGCTTATCATCGTCATGTTGTCCTTGTGCGCTCTGACCTTTGCCCAGAAGGTCCGTATTCTCGAAATGGAGACGACGCAGGATGGCGGGAACTTCATCATCAGGGGCACGGTCGAGGCGTCCGGCCTGAACCCTCGCGGCCAGATTCCCTGGAGCGACCGCGCGTGGGTCTATGTGGACATCATGAATGCCCCGGATGCGGTGTATCCCGTGCTGCCGGACCGTTTGATGCGCGTTGTGAGGCCTAACGGTCGCTACACACTTGTGCCAACCAAAGGGGGCATAGCGCTCACCCTGGAGCAACGCACTGGGCATGAGGTGCGCCGGTGGGATCTCCATCCGCCCGACGGTTTGGGCGGTTTCTACATGCGCGACCATCCCGTCTGGCGGGCCTATGGCGGGATTCCCGACTGGGTGAAGAATGCGCCGTCGTCTGGCACGCACCCCTTCTGGGGGCAAATCCCGGTTTCAGAGAAGGGCAAGCGCTACCGCATTCGCGCGGTGCTGGAACACCGCTGGGTTGAGAAAATGCAGCCGGAGCTGGAATGGTGGCAGCACAGCCCAAACATCTCCTATTTCCACTATGTAGCTGATACAGGGCGGCTCGGGATCTACGATGTTCCCGAGGACCACGCTATCACAATCACCCAGCCGCCTTCCGGCAAGCCGAATCCCGTCGAGTTCAATGAGACGCCTGACAAGCTCGAGATTCCCGTCTTCTGCACGATCGGCGCCAGGGACAATGAGGGTCACGCCGTCCGCTATGAGTGGGAATGCACGCAGGGCCAGTTCGATGACCCGACCAAGAAAAGCCCCATCTGGACCCAGCCACGGACGGTCCAGTCGTACATGAAAACCGGCTACGACGTGGGGATAAGCTGCAAGGTTAGCTGTGTTGAGGATCCCAGAGTCAGCGCGACGGGCTCGTATGTACAGAAAGTCAGCGGCGCGCAGATGATCAGCGGGACGTACCACCGGGTGTACCTGGAGGCCAATCCGGGGTCGGGTGCTGTGGACTTCGGTGCTCATGTCGAGGAGCCGTGGGCGGGGCTTTTCGTGATGATCACCGGGCCGGGCGGCAAGCAGACATCTGCGACGACTGACGCCAACGGCAGCTTACAAGTGGATGTGGACGCTCCGGGGACTTACAGGGTGGAAGTCGAGGATCCCAATATCTTCAGCCGCGAGTATGTCACTGATGTTACCGTGCCGAATGGGCAACTGGGGCTGACCCACGTCACCGATGACTGGAGGATGTATACCTTCGGGCGTGTTGCCAGTGGCTACAAGATGCTGCAGGCACAAGGGATGCAGCAGGGGGGCGGTGATTACAACCAGGTACACGGGCTGGGTGACGTAGTAAACATTGTGAACAAGCTGGATTGGAACAAGTTCCTGTACAATAGCTCAACCAAACTGCTTCAACAGTGGAAGACGAAGAAATGGAAGTACGTCGCGCCCGGGAGAAACCACGGACGGGTGGGTGCGGGTCTGCTGAATGCGATCTCCAACTCCATTGACAACAGCCTCAACTCTACGCCCGCGCCGAGCAAGCCGCCGAGGCTGGTCACAGTAGGCGGCAGTGTGCAGTTCAGGGACAATGGCGCCTTCCTGCAGCGTTCGCTGAAGTACGGTGAGTCGGTTGATTGCGGGCTTGGCCGGTTTGTTCAGAACAGCTCCGTACTCTACTATCGCGACGATCTGGGGGTCATCGTCTATGTGCTTGAGGGCCTCGTGTTCGAGTACGCTCCCGGCAATCCGCGCCCTATCGCCGGTGCGACTACCGACTACAAGATAACCCACGATATCGGCGTCCTGCCGCCTCGTGTGGAGCGTTTTGAGTGGGCCGAGGCCGAAGCGGTCTGGGCGACCGGCAAGCGACCGGGGGGTGGGAGCACTCCCGATGTGCCCATTGACGGCTCGGTGCTGAAGCTGTCGCCGGTGATGGACGCCTATGTTTACGAGTACACGTACCTCAACTGGAATCGGGCGAATTTCGGCAAGCTCTCGACGATGACCGCCGGCTACCATCCGGAGGGCGGTGAGAAGCGGGTCTATATTCGCTTTGACTTACCGGCGCTGGGCAGCGTCAAGCGCGCCAGCCTCAAGCTCTACCAGTACTACTTCGGCGGCCAGCACGTCCACCATCTTTGCGTCCATCGTGTCACCGGGCCCTGGCGTGAGGGTAATGGCGTGGACCACCGGGGCCAATCTGAACCCACGGCCCGTCCGGGCGAGATAAGCTGGGCTGATCAGCCGGGCCTCGAGGCGGCTCCGGCCGTCACCTTCATGCCGCCCAACGACCCCAACGAGTGGGTCGAGGTTGACATCACCGCTCTGGTCAACCGCTGGCTGGCCGGGGAAGCCAACCACGGGCTGGTGCTCAAGGTTGCCGCCTTGCGAACGCGCAACATGCCTAACACCTGGTATGGCTTCCGCAGCCGCGAGTGCGAGGAGCAAGACAAGCGTCCGGTGCTCGAGTTGACGCCCAACGCCACGACGACGGGTGGGACGGAGCCACCGCCAGTGGGAACAGACCCGCCGGTGGGTAATGATCCTGACACCGGCAAGTTGCCGCCGCTGCTCTCCGATCCGGTGATTCGGCGAGCCGGCGTCTGTGAGGGCGTGGATGACCAGAACCGGCCGATGCTGCGTACCAGCTTCCCGGCAGGCACTCAGCGTATCGGCATCTACCTGGAGTGGGCCAATGCAGCGCCGAACACTCAGATCCGCATCCAGTGGTACCGCAACGGCAAAGCTCTGTGGGACTCGCGTATGGTCGCCGAGGGCACCCGTAGGGCTGTCTCATACTTGCGCTCCGGCACGTCTGGCAGCGCTATGCAATCCGGCAGCTACCGGGCGCAGGTATTCCGTGGGGATACGCCGGTGGCGAATCTGACCTTCACGATCGGGCTCGTCCGCTGAGGGCGTGGACGCAGGCTTTGCCTCGCCACAACGGCAAAGGCGGACGACGGCAACGGCGAAGGCTCGGACCAGATAGAGATCGCATCATCAAGGAGGAGACGCGCTCAAGCCGACCTATGCGGCAAGGTGAGGGTGAGCTACCCGTCCTTTGACGGCCGGCAAAACCCCAGGCCACGTTCGGGTGGCGAGTGCTTTTCAGCTACTGCCCATGTGCCGCCGCCAGCAAAGCCCGGATGAGGAGGGAACTGGAGCAGGTGCAGAGAGTATTCCAGGGTTCAAGGAGCATGTACGCAGTTGGGGCCGGAAGAGCCTAATATAGGTGGTGAACTGGATGACTTACTCGGTTGGCAAACAGCAAGTGTGCAAGAGATACGGAAAAACCGGCATGGGAATACTATGTCCAGTCAGTCAGACTGCTGCGCGATATGGAGCCGTAGCGAGAGGCGTCCTCGTGGCGGCGATCGTGGTGGCGCTTGGGGTGTGTCTTTGCGGGACCTCGAGGGCACAGACCGTCAAGTTTCAGGGGCTCACGATAGAGCAGGCTGAGAACGGTTTTGTGGTCAATGGTTCGGTACGGTGCTCAGGGCTCAATGACGTCGGGATCGTGGAGAGCGACCGGGTAGAGGTGTGCGCGGACATCATGGAAAGCGCCGGGGCGAAGTACGGGCTTCTGCCTGAGAGCATGTACATACGCCCTCCAGCGGGTTCTGAGACGTGCTACACCAAGGGCAGTGGTGTCGGGGAGACGATGACCAAGGTGGAGTACTATGGCACGGATGTCAAGTCATTCAGGGTCGCGGCCTTCGCATTGCGTAACGAGCCGGTGTGGCGGGCCTACGGTGGACTGAAGGATTGGACCAAGAAGGCGCCGGATACTGTCACCAGCGAGTTCACTGGGACAATTCCGCTGCAGCACGCCGGCAAGACGCTGCGCATCCGCGCAAGCCTCACCCACCATTGGGGAGGACCATACGCGGCCTGGCCCGCCTTCAGCTTCCATCATGACATCGGCTATGAGGGCGTGCTTAGGGCCACCGGTGTCAATGTTGACAAGCCGCACGAGATAAAGATCACCTGGGGTCCTCAAAGCTCCGCAAACCCAGCGTTCCCCGGGCAGCAGATAGAGTGCATCGTGGCTGCTGAGGACAGCCTGGGGCACGATCTGAAGTACAAGTGGACGGCCCTTGGAGCCGCTCTCGGGTTCAACGATCCGAGCCTGAAGAGACCGACATGGACAGTACAGCCCAACAACACCAACCATGTAGTCGCATGGCCTATCGCCGTGGAGGTGTCTTGTGACCACGGTGCATCGGCGAAGGGGCAGTTTATTCAGAAAGTCCAGCCGAGTGGCGAAGAAGATAAGGCTAAGGCCCTCATAATGGACCGTTTCAACAAGCTTCCACATGGGCACTTTGAGGGCCACAAGCTTTTCGGTGTCATACCCCCGGGTGCATCCAATAACCTGGCGCGAGCGTTTTTCGGCTGGGGCAAGTATGTCCCGGTCTTCTGGCCGACCTTTGACATAATGGATATCTATGCCGGCAAGTTCGAGGATTTCACCTGCGGGAGTTGCCAGACCAGAGTACTCGAGATGCTCGATAAGATGCGCCTGCACGGGACCCCGGCTGAGAAGGAAGTTTTCAACTACTGGGACTATGGCCCGATCATGTCAATGGGCACATGGCACCAGGTTGTGGTGATCTACCCAAAGGGTAGCAGTTGGCGTACTGACGGCATCGTGCTGGACCCGTGGCCCACTCAGAAGCCTGAGGCGATGACGCTGGGCGAGTGGATGAAGAGCTCCAGCCTGTATATGGCTCCTATGCCATCGTTCTTCTGGAACGGCCAATACCCGCTGACAGGTGGCAAGGACTACCCGACCGAGCCGCCACCGAAGCCAACTGCAAAGCAGAGACGCACTCAGCAGTTACTCAGCCCCGCGCAGAAGCAGCACTATGCGTCACTGCAGGACATAAGGGTGAAGCTTGACTATCTCGACAAGGTCGGCGCGGAGATGGAGCAGGCGAATCCCAACGTCTTCAAGAGCATTGCCACGGGCACCAAGTCCCCGGTGCAGATGCTGATTACCGACGCCGCGGGCCGCAGATCCGGCTGGGTTGACGCGAACACCTTCGTCAATGAGATTCCTGCGGCAGAGATTACCGACTACGACGAGCCGGATAACACGAAGGGCATGATGGCACTGCTGCCGCTGGCTACCTACCAGGTGAGAATCACCGGGCGTCAGGCAGGCACGTTCTCCCTGCTCCGCGCGATGCCCGAGCAGTATACTACTGCTGCACTGGCGCACACTAAAGAACTCAACATCGGCCCCGGCGATACCTTTACGTATACGCTCTCACCGGATCAGCCTATGACCCAGCTAGTCAAGCCGGGCGCTGCAGTGGTCCCGTTTGTTGACATGGTGCCTGGGACAAGCGTTAGCACCGGGCTGCAGCCACTGCACCCGGTGGCGGATGCGGATGTGTACGAATATGCGTACCTCAACTGGAACCGGGCGAATTCCGGCAAGATTCAGACGATAACCGCCGGATATCATCCGCAGGGCGGCGAGAAGCGGGTGTACATGCGCTTTGAGTTGCCGGCGCTGGGCAGTGTAAACCGCGCCACCCTGAAGCTCTACCAGTATCATTTCGCCGGCCAGCATATCCACCATCTCGGTGTCTATCGTGTCGCCTCGCCCTGGCTTGAGGGCGAGGGCGTGGCGCACCGCGGCGAAACTGAACCCACGGCCGCTCCGGGTGAGATAAGTTGGGTCAACCAGCCCGGCTTCGATGCAGCTCCAGTCGCTACATTCATGCCGCCTGACGACGCCAACGAGTGGGTCGAGGTTGACATCACCGCCCTGGTCAACTCCTGGCTTGCAGGTGCCGCCAACTACGGCCTGGTGCTGAAGGTGGCCGCCTTGCCGACGCGCAACATGCCCAACACCTGGTATGGCTTCTGCAGCCGCGAATACGAGGACCAAGCCGAGCGTCCGGTGCTGGAGTTGACGCCGGCAAGTACGCCGACGGGCGGGACAAACCAGCCGCCAGTTGACGATGACGATGATGACGGGCCTGTCTCCGGCGAGCTACCACCGCAACTGTCGGATCCCGTGATTCGGCGAGCCGGTGTCTGTGAGGGCGTAGATGACCAGAACCGGCCGATTCTGCGTAACAGCTTCCCTGCAGGCACTCAGCGTATCGGCATCTACCTGGAGTGGGCCAACGCAGCGCCGAACACTCAGATCCGCATCCAGTGGTACCAGGACGGTAAAGCTCTGTGGGACTCACGTATGGTCGCCGAGGGCACCCGTAGGGCTGTCTCATACTTGCGCTCCGGCAAGTCTGGCACCGCACTGCAATCCGGCAGCTACCGGGCGCAGGTATTCCGTGGGGATACGCCGGTGGCCAACCTTACTTTCACCATCGGCCGCTAATCGTGCCAGCGGCGCACTAGCGGATAGGTGACTCTGCGCGGCAGAGGGGCTCTCGGCTGCGCGGGAAGCATAGCCACACTTTGCGACTGGTGCAGGCTAGATATCGGCAAGCTGAGTGCCGGCGTGGGGGGTGATGAAGACTTTGTCCTTGCCGGGTCGGAGGCGGCTGATGGCAAGCTCATCACCGGCGTTTACCGCTGAGACTTCCCCGTCAATGTTCAGCACCGCCTGCGCGGGACCGAGGTTGTAGCCCCAGTTGTCCTTGAGCCGAATCCATGAGGTGCCCTCATAGAGCCCCAGCGGCTCCAGTGCATCCACAACCTGCCGATAGACATGCAGGCCCAATGGATTGGGCTTGATGGCATCTCTCGGAAGGTTGGGCGGCGGCTCAACTGCTATGCGGCGATTGCCAACTGCTGCGGTGGCCAGAACGCGACAGACGGCCAGATGGGGCGTATACTTGAGGTGGAGCTTGTACTTGCCTGCGCCGGCGGTCTCCACCGAGCGCACGGTGAAGGTGGAAACGCCGTGCTCGTGTTGGATGAAGCCCCACTGTCCCGCCAAGGAGGTACCCGTCGGCCAGGGCCGCGCTGCCTCAATCAGCAGGTAATCCGCTTCATCGTCGTATGTGATGAGGCGACCGGCGAGTTGCTCATGGTTGCTGATTTCATAGTTGCCGAGTCTGACTCTCCCGGTCCCGATGTGCATCCCGCGTCGCACCTGGCCGTCGGCGACGGTCAGCGCCGCAAACGAACCCGAAAAGCGGATAGCTCCGTCCGGCGTATCTAAGAGCATCTCCTCAGTCAGCGGCCAGTCCCAGTGCGCAGACAGCAGATAGTCAACCTCGTCGCCGCGATCGACTCTAACTGCTACGACACCCTCAGCAGCGGGCATGCGCTCAAACGTGCTGACAAAGGGCCGGCCCTCGTAGGCTTCATGGACGGCGACGAACTCATCGAGGTTGGCGGTGTCGGGCCGCCGCACACAGAGCAGCCGGAGCTGTGTGCCGAGGTCGCGGTTGTCAGTGTAACGTTCGCCCGGTGCGATGCCGGTTACTATTTCGGTTCCTGCCGCTCCCAGCATGGTGCAGCGATAACCTTTGGTGTCGCTGACGACCTTCTCGCCGGATGCCCATGTGCGCAGCGGTGACCATGTTGCCGTGAAACTACTATCGGCATAGCCGACTTCGAGGTCTGTCACATGCTGCATGGATGTCCGCGACGAGGTATCTTGCACGTTGAAAAGATCAGCCAAGTTCGCCGCTTTGACCGGCCCCATGTCGGCGCCGGCCACTTCGAGGTGCTCGCCGTCAGCGTGCAGGTACCATTCGTGGTGTGCCGCGCCGCGCACGCGGAAGATGTCCAGTACATAGGAAGCCTCGCCACAGTCAACGAGTGCCACCGTGCGGCCATAGCAAGCGCCCTCCCCGAGTTGCTCCAGCTTGACGGGTATCCGCTCAGCGAACTCCGCCACTTTCAGCCAACCACCATCGGCGAGTACTCCGGTCGGCTCCCCTCGCAGCGTGTGCGTGAGGGTGTGTGCTCCGTCGGCAGTGCGCAGAGTGCAGCAGTTGTGGGCCGGACACTGCCTGATCCATTCCTTGGTGCACCAGTGCATCGCGCCGAGGTAGCCGAGGTCAGTGAGTACCTCCTGCCCCTGTGCATAGTACATCAAAGTCAGCGGCGGGTAGTGCCAGTGCCCACATGCGAACGTGTAGTCCAGCGCCAATACGTCGGTGTCCTGTTCATGCGGCAGGCGGAAGATGATCTTGCGGTTGTTGTGCAGCAGATAAGAAGGGAGCGTGGCCGGGTCCTTGAGGCGCACCTGCTGCTGGCCGGGCGCGCCTGTGACAGTGTAGATGTCGCGGCAGTCCTCCGGGAGGCTCGCGCCCGCCTGCAGCGATCGCGCCAGGAAAGTCAATGGCGGCCGCGTCGCTGCATGGGAATCCTCCCAGGCGATCTGGTGTCCATTGGGCAGGGAGGCGAGCCCGGCTTCGGCGAGGCTGTTGCAGTATTCCTGATCCCGGTACAGGTTGAGTCCTCCGACCCGCTCGTCCCACCATTCATGTTCAGACCCGAAGTCACCCTGGTATCCCTTCACCGCATCCATGAAGCGGCTCATCGTGCTCCAAGCGCAGTTGGTGTAGGCAGGCGAGCCCTCCTCGCCCTGGCCGTCTCCCCAGTCGTAGCCACGCAGATAGTAGCGGAAGTTGCGTAGCGTCGCATCCACAATGCGCCGGTCACTGAAGAGCCTCCCGAGGTGAAACTGGCTCTCCAGGACGCGGCCGTGGAGATTGTGATACGCCAGCATCGCGTAGGGCCGGTGGTGGTAATCAAGCTTGCCATGCTTGAGCTTGAGCTCACTGCCCGCTGCTTTGAGGCGCGCTTCATCATCGGCGTGTGCGGCCAGCACACACTCGGTGGCATGGACTGCTCCGGCTGCAACCTGCTCCTGTGTGTAGCTGTCGCGAACCAGGGCAAAGGCCTGCAGCCAGCCGTTGGCGTAGGCATCTCCGAACTGTGACCCGTCGCAGTAGATGTCCGCGCCGCCAGTGGTCCTGTGCTCATTGTCCCCGTGGAGCCCATCGAAGAGTGAATACGGCAGATAGCCCGGGAACCGATTTGGGTCCACCTCTTCGCCATAGACTGAGGCGAGTGTGTGTGCGTATTGGTGCGCGCTATGGGCTCCTGCCTCCCGCAGGTACTCATCTCCGAGATGAGCGCGGGCGATCGTCAGCAGGCCCATGCTTACTGCGGCGGCGTAGTAGGCGGCTCGCTCCGCTTGTGGGTCATCGGCAGGCAGTACATGGGCGCAAACCTGGTATGCTTCTCCGAGAGCGGGCAACACAGTTTCGGCTATCTTCATGTGCGCCGTGTGATGCCATTTGCCGCGGAAGAAATATGCATAGCCCGACGCACTGTAGCCGTGTGGCTTACCGTCCCAGTGATCCCAGGGGATTTTCGGGTGCTGCCTGCCCCATTCAGCGCCATGTGTCTGCTTCCACACATCATCAGCCGGACGGCAGCCGCTGCCATCATCCGGATAGTCCGGATTCGGGTAGTAGGGATACTTGCGACCCTCTTTTTCACACAAAGGGCAATACAGCTTAAACGGCTCATCGAGCGTCCAACGCCAGGATGCGCTGCTGAAGTCCTTCACCTGCTCGGGGTGAAACGGGCAGGCCGTCGTCCACATACCGAGCGGCGTCTTCACTGCCGTCCGCTGTAGCCACCATTCAGCATCAATGTCGGAGTAGGCCTCGGCCCTCTTCAGCACGTTGGCGACGAGGGCAACAGCCTGCGCATCGCCGTCGGCAAAGCTTCGGGCGAGTTCGGAAACCTCGCTGCCCTGGACGACGGGTGCGATGCGGTCGGGGATTTGGATGAACTGGTACTGCTGTGCGCACAGGGGTGTGATCATCGCAAGCGTCCCGAGGAGTGTCAGTAGGATCGGTAGTTGCCATTTCGTGATCATCATTGCAGCACCTCGAGTAGTTGTTTCCGTGGATGGCAGGGGTAATCCTGCGCAGGGTGTGTAGAATGCAATAATTTGTGGGGCCTTAGGAGGTATGCAGTGGAGGTGTGGTCAAATATCCAGTTGACGGGATATTCGTGCAGCGGGCAGATCGTGCCGGGCACTGGTCCAAGGAGTAACGATGCTGCTGGAGTTTCTGAGGCGGGCAATGTGGGCGTTGTTCGGAGTTCCCGCACTACTGATATTTGGGTATCTCGGTGGCTGGTGGCTGTTTGCACCGTTGAGTGTGCTCTGCCTGATCGGGATGGCTGAGTATTACTCGGCTGCCATCGCCGGAGGGTTCCGTCCCGCGGTGCTGATGGGCTTTCTGGTGGGAACTGCGATTATCGCTGTGACCATCTTCTACCCGCAGAACGCTACCGAGATAACGATTGCGTTGCTGGTGGTTCTGGGCGCGGCTGCGCTCATGTCCGCACTGCGGCCAGGGCACAAACAAGTGGCATTCACCAGCTCGGCCATCACGGTCTTCGGCGTGGTGTATGTAGCACTGATGCTCTCGTTTTTGGCTCGCTTGCGAGGGCTGGATTTACCGGTTGCACTCGACGCCGGTGGTCTGGGCGAGTTCTGGCACCGGATGGGAGCCTTTGTGTTGGCCGTGGTGCCCGTGTGGTTCTGTGACACGTTCGCTTTTCTCGCGGGCAAGACCTGGGGCAAGCAACCACTAGTGCCCGACATAAGCCCCCACAAGACGATCGCGGGTGGCGTCGCCGGGCTACTTGCAGCGCTCACATGTACATTAGCGCTGGGCTTGTGGCTGGGCATGCCCTGGTATCACGCCGTCATACTTGGCGTGCTGCTGGGCGTCTTCGGGCAGGTGGGAGACATGGGCAGTTCGATACTGAAACGCAATCTTGACATAGACGATTTCGGCACCATCTTCGGCGTACATGGAGGCTTTCTGGATCGTTTCGACGCACTGCTTTTTGACATGCCGCTGCTGTACTACTATCTGGTGCTTTTCTTTGTGGTGCTAAAGTAGGCTGAGCCACGCTAGATGTGGGCGGCGATTGCGTGTCGCTGCAGTGCACGACGGCGATCCGTTGGTGCTGCGGAGATGTTGGTGAGAGCCCGATGCTCGTCATAATCAATCCGACGGCCAGACTTGTCGAGAGAGCCGTGCGGATCGGCGACATAGTGCAGCATCTGCTGGAGGCGGGGGCCAGTCCTCGAGTGGCGCTCACCCGGGAAAAGGGCGATGCTCACAGGCTTGCTAAAGAAGCCGCCGCGGGGGGCTATAAGCGGATTGTCGTGGCAGGCGGCGACGGCACAGTCAACGAAGTCATCCAGGCTATTGCGGGAAAGCCGCTGGAACTTGCAGTCATCCCTGTTGGCACCGGCAATATCCTGGCAAGACATCTGCGGCTGAGGCCGGGCGAATTGCCGGAAGCCTGCCGTCTGGCAGTCGCAGGAGAGGCGCAGAGAATTGACCTGGGCGTTATCAATGACCGATACTTCGTCGGCATGGCGGGTGTCGGTCTCGACGCAGAGATTGTGGACCACATCAGTATCCCGTGGAAGGAGATGGTCGGCTGGCTCGCCTTTGCCGGCCAGACAGTCCAGGCGATTCTGACGGAGGAACCAAAGCTGCTGCGATTGACGTTTGAGCAAGATAGCTTCGCGGGCCTGATGTGGGGCGTGCTCATCTCGAATCTGCCCGAGTATGCTCATCGGATGGCGCTGTCAAGAAACGCGCGCGCTGATGACGGCCTGCTCGAATTCGTGGTACTGCATGACAAGGGGTTCGGGGAGCTACTCAACTTCGGCTTCGATACCTTCGTGTGGGGGGCTCCTGCCGATCAGCACCACGCCGCAACAGTTGTCCAGGCCAAACACCTATTGATCGAGTCTGACGATGCGGTGAAGTGGCAAGCCGATGGCGATATTATGGGCGAAACGCCGATGGAATGCACAATCGCCCCGGGCGCGCTGTGGCTTGTCAGCAGACCGCTGAGAGGTCACTAGAGCATACCGATTAGATTTCACGTAGAGTCCGGATCCGAGAATCGCGTAAGAAAGCAGGAGGCTTCAGATGATCATTGGCGTTCCAAGTGAGATCAAGCAGGGGGAATTTCGTGTAGCCCTAACGCCGGCGGGTGCTCACGCTCTGGTCGCGGACGGCCATCAGGTGCTCATCGAGCAGTCTGCCGGAGAAGGCAGCAGTATTACTGACGAGGAGTATAGCGAGGCCGGCGCAAGTATCGTGGACGAGGCCGAAGAGGTCTTCGAACTTGCGGAGATGATTCTGAAGGTGAAGGAGCCGATCGGTCCCGAGTACAAACGGCTTCGGCGAGACCAGATACTGTTTACGTATCTCCATCTGGCCTCTTCTGAAGAATTGACGAGAGCAGTACTCGATGCCGGGATTACCGGTATCGCCTACGAGACGGTGCAGACAGCAGACCGTCGCTTGCCACTGTTGGAGCCGATGAGCGAGGTGGCCGGCAAGATGTCGGCTCAGGTGGCCGGAGAGTGCCTGCAGAAGCATTCCGGCGGAAGGGGCGTTTTACTGGGAGGCGTCACCGGCGTTGCTCCAGCCGAGGTCGTCGTAGTCGGCTGTGGCACAGTCGGTGCAAGCGCCATCAAGGTGGCCGCCGGAATGGGCGCTCGCGTCACCGCCTTCGACATTAACACCCAGCGGATGAGCTACCTTGATGACGTGTATGGGGCCGCCATCACCGCTCTGTACAGCAGTCCTTTTGCCGTCGCCGAAGCAGTCGCCTTGGCGGATGTCGTCATCGGCGCCATCCTCATACCCGGAACACGTGCACCACATATCATCACCGAAGCGATGGTGAAAACGATGCGGCCGGGCGCGGTGATAGTTGATGTCGCGATTGACCAGGGCGGCTGCGTCGAGAATATTAGACCGACGACTCATGCCGAACCGACGTATGTCGAACACGGCGTGGTGCACTATGCCGTGACCAATATACCCGCGGCCGTGCCACGCACATCCACCTTCGCGCTCACCAACGCCACTCTGCCATACGCGCGTAAGATCGCCGGCATGGGCGTCGAAGAGGCGCTACGCGAGGATGCGGCGCTGGCTCAAGGGCTCAACGTCATCGGCGGCGAGATCAAGTTCCCCGGCGTGAAAGAGGCGTTCCCGCATCTGGACAACTGACTTAGGTTCACCATAGTAAATAGCAGAGGGCAAGAATAGGCAGGGCACCGAGTGTCAGAGCTGCACCACTCATGCCGAGCACCCACACTTACATGAGCCTCGAATCGCCACCGGGCTAGGCTGGCGGGCCCGGCTCTGCAAAGCCGGAGACCTGCTTGCTCGAGGCATCAGGCCTGTCCTACTGCTCGCCGCAGAGCTTCAGCAGCCGGTCCCACTTGTAGTCCACGTGCTGCTGGATGGCCTTAATGATCTCGGCTCCCTGGTCGCCTTTGAGGAGATGGCGGAAGCGGCCCTGGAGCTTGAGGAATTCCTCAACCGGCTGCTTCTCCTTGGGCTTGTACGTCAGGTTCCACTCGCCATGGTCCACTTCGTACAATGGCCAGAAGCAGGTGTCTGCGGCGAGTTGCGAGATTGCCATGCTCTCTGCGGGGTCGGAGCGCCATCCGAGCGGACAGGGTGTCAGCACATTGATGAATGAGGGGCCATCAATCTCGAAGGCCCGCGCGGCTTTCCTGGTGATGTCGCGCCAATTGCCTGGTATCGTCTGGGCGGCGTAAGGCATATCATGGGCGGCCATGCAGGCGGTGAGATCCTTCTGGTAGGTCGTTTTGCCGGGGATGACCTTGCCGGCGGGACTCGTCGTCGTGTGGGCACCCAGCGGGCTGGCCGACGACCGCTGTATCCCCGTGTTCATGTAGGCCTGGTTATTGAGGCAGACATACAGGAACTTATGTCCCCGCTCCGTCGCGCCGGACAGCGCCTGGAACCCGATGTCATACGTCCCTCCATCGCCGGCGAAGGCCACGAAATTGTAGTTCGCATCGGCGTCCAGCTTCCCCTGGCGCTTCAACGACTGGTACATCGCCTCGAGGCCGCCGGCGACGGCGGCGGCATTCTCAAACGCAACATGTATCCATGGGATATTCCAGGCAGTGTAGGGGAAGATCGTCGTCGAGACCTCCAGGCAGCCGGTCGCGTTGGCGGCGATGACCGGATCATCGCTCGCCATCAGGACCTGTCTGACTACCGTTGGTTCTGCGCAGCCCGGACACAGGCGATGGCCGCCGGTCAAGCGCACGGGGCTTTTGCTCAGTTGTTTCAGGTTCTTTGCCTTTGCCATTCCAGTCCTCCTGGTCAGTGACCAATGCCGCCCGCGCTACTCGCGCACGCCCAGCCACTTGCATACCTGCTCTATCTTGCCTGAGTCAGCTACCGTCACGAGTTCTCTGTAAACACTCTCGATGTCATCGGGTGTCAGCATCCGACCACCCAACCCGTAGATGACGTTGGTCATCGGGACCTGTTGGCCCATCGAGTACATTGCAGCAGCTACCTCATTGTACAGCGGTGCGCTGGCGGCACCGAACGAAGCGCATCGGTCCATCACGCAAACCGCCTTGCAGCCCGATAGCGCCGCAACTATCTCCTCGGCAGGGAACGGGCGGAACACGCGCAGCTTCAGAAGCCCCGCCTTGATTCCCTCGTCGCGCAACTTCTCCACTACGTCCTTGGCGGTGCCGGCGGCAGAACTCATCGCTACGACCGCGATGTCTGCGTCCTCCAGCCCCAGCGTCTCCATCAAGCCGTACTCGCGGCCGAATACATCGCCAAACCGCTTCCCCTCTTCGATGATGGCCTGCTTGGCCCCCGGATATGCCTCCCACTGGCTCCGCTTGTGCTCCATGTAGAAATCGTAGAGGTCCAGCGGCCCCATCGTGTAGGGGTTCTCTATATCCAGGAGCGGCTTGTTCGGCTTGTACGGTCCGACCCATTCGCGTACCGCCTCGTCCTCCTCGACCTCGAGCAGCTCGTAGGAATGGCTGACGAGGAAGCCGTCCAGGCAGCTCATTACCGGCAGGCGGACATCCATCCGCTCGCCGATGGCTACCGCCTGAATCAGGTTGTCATAGCTCTCCTGCACGTTCTCGGCGTAGAGCTGCAGCCAGCCCGCATCCCGTGCGCCCATCGTGTCCGAGTGGTCGCAATGGATGTTGATGTTGCCGGAAAGTGCGCGGTTGACAACCGTCAGAATGACCGGCTGGCGCAGTGATGCGGTTATGTAGAGTATCTCCCACATCAGCGCCAGACCGTTGGCCGAGGTGACGTTCATGACGCGCCCGCCGGCCGCCGCAGCCGCCGTACATGCGCTCATCGCGGAATGCTCTGACTCCACGGCCACGAAATTGGTGTCAACCTTCCCGTCGGCGACGAAGCCGGCGAAAGTCTGTACGATTTCCGTCGAGGGCGTAATCGGGTATGCCGCCACGAGGTCGGGGTTGATCTGGCGCATCGCCTCGGCGACTGCCAAATTCCCCTCAAGCGGCTGTAGTTTTCCCACAGGTATTACCTCCTTGGCATAAGCTCCACCGCGCGTCGAGACGGGAGCTGTACTGTCGGCTGTAGTCAGCCATCACTGTTCGTCCATATTTTCGCCGGGCTCCATGGTGATTGCGTCAGCCGGGCACACCTGCGCGCAGATGCCGCAGCCCTTACAGTGCATGGTGTCAAACGCTACGACCTTCTCATCCTTGACCATTATGGCGTTGTCAGGACAATACACCCAGCAGAAGAGGCATTGAATGCAGGTATCATCATCTCGGACGGGATGGGTATTACGCCACCCGCTCACGTCATACTCCATTGCATTTCCTGGTTGGGGGATGATTCCCGCGTCGGCCATTTCGTGCCATTTTGCGTCTGGTGGATACACTCTCATGCGACTTGTACCTCCTCATAGGCGCGCTTGATCGCCTGGGCATTGCTCTCGACTACTGCAGCCGGGAATTTCTCTGAAAGCTGCTTCTCGACAGCCGCGATGGTCGTTTCCAGGTCGAGAATATCGCTGAGCTTAGCCAGGGCACCCAGCATCGGTGTGTTCGGCATGTCTCGGCCAATCGTCTCCATCGAAATGGTGCTTGCGTCCACCGTGCAGACCTGGGCATTCGGATGCCCCAGTTCAGCGGCCATCTGATCCGGGCTATGGGCCGTGTTGACGATGATCAACCCGTCGTCCGGAACGCCTCCGGTAATGTTCTCCGTCTTCAACAGGCTTTCATCCAGCACGACGACAATGTTGGGACTCTGAATCCCCGAGCGCAGTCGGATCGGTGCATCCGAGATGCGGACGTACGAGCGCATTGGAGCACCGCGTCGTTCCGCACCGTACTCCGGGAAGGCTTGCACCTGCCATCCTTGTCCGGCAGCCGCGACCGCGAGCACGTAACCGGCGGTCTTAGCGCCCTGTCCGCCGCGCCCGTGCCAGCGGACCTCCGTCAAGTTCGCCATCGTATTCCTCCTTGACATGTAGCGACAAACACACTTACGAGAAGACACGTCAGAAAGCGGCAAGATCTGCCGCTTCGCTTGTGTCTGTTGAGCTCCGGAGCGCAAGGACCTCTGCAGCCCCCGGACAACACTCATCCACTGGGCTCTTGGCGTCCTCGCGCTGCCCTCATGCACCAGTTTAGCACCAAATGGCGGCGCTGACAACCACTAAGCGAATAGAGCTGTATTACATTGCCCGCCGACCGCTGAGCGCGCGCGCGATAGTTACCTGATCCTGGTAGTCGAGATCCGCGCCAACGGGCAACCCCAAGGCGATACGGCTGACCACAAGCCCCTCGTATTGCTGCAGAAGCTGCCGGATGTGCTCGGCGGTGGCATCGCCCTCGACGGATGGGCTTGTCGCCAGAATTACCTCTTTGACGCTGTCCTCGCGGACACGTTGCAGCACGCGATCAATGCTTATGTCCTCCACACCGACGCCCTCAAGCGGCGACAGCACGCCTCCAAGAACGTGATACAAGCCACGGTATTCCCCGGAACGTTCGAGCGCCATCAGGTCCGACGCCTGGGCCACCACGCAGATGACACTTCTGTCGCGGGAGGGGTCCGCACAGACAGGGCAGACGTCGCCTTCGGTGAAGTTGTTGCATATTCGGCAGCGGCCGATGTCCTGGGGCAAGGCGCTGAGTGCCTCACCGAGCGACCGGGCGTAATCGGCGCCCATGCGGAGGACGAAAAAGGCGAGGCGCTGGGCGCTCTTGGGGCCGACGCCGGGCAGCCGCTGGAGCTCTTCGATGACTCTTTGTAGGGGACGGGCATATTGTAGCATCGCTGGTAGCAGGCCGCGCTAGAACAGGTTGGGCATGTCAATACCCATCTGAGCGAGCGGCGTCGCCTCCATGACTTTCTGTTTCTTGAGCGCCATCGCCTTTGCCATCACTTCACGTACTGCAGCCGTGACGAGGTCCTGAAGCAGATCCACATCCTCGGGGTCAACGACCGTGGGGTCAATGACGACCTCGATCAGTTCGGCCTGACCGGTGGCTCTTGCCGTAACTACGCCGCCGCCGGAACTGGCCTCGACGATTTCTGCCGACAACTCCGCCATGGCTCGCTGCAGTTTCTCCTGCATGCCGCCCAATTGTGATTCAATCATTTTCTGGAACGGGTTCTGCATCAGTTCTCTCCCTCGCCGGGCGTCTCCTCGTCATCCCCGGTAAGCTCCGTACTGCCTGGGAAGAGGGTCAAGGTTTGCGCGACGGCCTCATCACCAGTTGTGGGTGCCGCTGAATCGGCAGCAGCCAGGTCTTGCTCAGTGGGGGCTTTACCCTCCGTCTCGCTCGCAACCATTGGGGTCTCAACCTCGGCCGTTTCCTCGGCTGTTTCCTCGGCGGGCGGCTGCGCCTCATTCTCGGGGGGCGGTTGTACACTGCCTTGCCGGGCCGCATCGGCGGCTTGCGTCAGTTCATCCGTACTCTCGAAAAGCCGGCACGTTACCTCCAACGGTCGCCCAAACAGGCGGCTCGCGGCCGCCTCGACCGCATCCTTATAAGCAGTCTCCACCCGCGAGAAGCGAAACTCGTTAACAAAGCCGACTGTCAGCGTATTGCCGGTCAAGGCTACCGGGGACATATCCTGGTCCTGCATCATCGCATTGAGAGACGCATTGCCCATGCGATTGAATTCCGCGGCTATTTCCGTCCAATGGGCGGCGATGAGGGGCAGAGTGAGCGGCTCATCTGTGGCAACTGGCTGAGCACCGGCGGGTGTCTTAGCAGCAGCTTGCGTCGCCTGCTGGGCCGGTTGGGCCGCCTGTTCACGCTTGTCCTGGTGTGCCGGCGGGGGCTGTTGCCGGGCCGGTTGGGCGGTAGCGGTGGCGGTAGCAGTAGCAGCCGGCTCGCATAACTCGGCCAGGCCGATTTCCACCAGTAACGCGTGCTGCGAACTGCGCTTCAGTTGGCTCTGCAGCTCCGCCAGCGACCCCACCGCAGCCAACAGCCGCTGTTCACCAAGAGCCTGGCACTGGGAGCGCATCTCCTCCGTCGCCTCGCTTGACGTACGCAGGCTCTCTGCCGCTTCCCCGCCAATCTGCAGCCTCAGCAGATCGCGCATATAGACGGTGAGATCCTCGACAAGGCGCACCAAGTCCCGGCCTTCAGCGATAGCGGTATCCACGCAACTGAAGCATCCGGCGACATCGGCGGCAACGATGCGGTCGGTGATCCGGCTGAGCAACTGACGATCCGTGACCCCCAGCACCTCGTTGACCACCTCGAGAGTGATATCCCCGTCGGCGTAGGCCACGACCTGGTCAAAGATACTCTGGGCATCCCGGAGGGCGCCGTCGGCGGCGTGGGCTATTGCCGTAAGGGCTGCATCGGCGACGGAGATTTTTTCCTTATCGGCGATGCTGCGCAGTACGTCCACGATGTTGCCCAGTGCAATGGACCGCAACTGGAAATGCTGGCAGCGCGACAGAATCGTCGGGATGATTTTGTTCAACTCGGTGGTGAGCAGTACGAAGATGACGTGGCTCGGTGGTTCTTCGAGCGTCTTGAGTAGTGCGTTGTTGGCGTCAGTAGTGAGCATGTGGGCCTCATCTAGGATGTAGACCTTGTAGCGACCAGTTGCGGGCGCAAACTTGACCTTCTCGCGGAGTTCGCGGATGTCGTCTATGCCGCGATTGGAGGCCGCGTCCATCTCGATGACGTCCATGGCATTTCCAGCGATGATGGACTTGCACATGTGACATTCGCCGCAGGGATCGGGTGTGGGGCCGTGCTCGCAGTTGAGTGCCGCCGCCAAGATTCGAGCGGTGGTCGTCTTGCCAGTGCCGCGCGGGCCGGTCAGCAGGTACGCATGGGCGACACGGTCGTTAGCCAAGGCATTCTTGAGCGTCTTGGCGACGTGCTGCTGGCCGATGACGTCGTCAAAGTTCCGGGGTCGGTACTTCAGGCTGAAGGAAACGTAGGACATGAAGTGAGCGCTCCACTCCGCACTGTATTTCGACGGGATCGCATTCTTCTCTGAACAGCGACCAGCGGCCGTAATTGGCGGCCGGGGCTGGATGTGAGATATTTAGTGGCCGCGCACCCGCCCTTCGACAACACAACCCAAGCGTTACTCAGGTGGCTTGCTCGGGTCAGGCGATCCGCGGCACAACAAGCTTACTGCCTACCGCTGCTTCCTTTCGGACCTGACGGGGTTCAGCAGGACTTGTTTGCGCGGGGCCCAACCTTCAACACCGCCCGCCTGAGGCAGACCCTAGACTGTGAGGCCTCGAGGCAGGGATTGTACCCCTCTATGGCGGCTTGAGGGTGCAGGATACCGCCAGCCTCCCGTCCAGCGCGGACAAAAGCGACAAGTACTAATTCAAACTGTATGGGACATTTCTACATCTACCGGCTAAGACCTCCATGGTGCCGGCAATGATTCTGTGTGGCGGAGAGGGTG